>Ga0213865_10002672_pt1 | contig 11179 bp, 8 predicted proteins | sample PICome_6_FD_160100 | JGI IMG/M metagenome (GOLD analysis project Ga0213865, IMG submission 160100) | Coastal seawater microbial communities near Pivers Island, North Carolina, United States - PICO282 | ecosystem: Environmental > Aquatic > Marine > Coastal | place: USA: North Carolina | collected...
AACATTTCTTCCCGAATTATCACTCTCTTCTTCATGAATAAATCTTACAATTTGGTCTTTATCATATTCGCACTCTAGCTTACCATGAATAAGACTAGTAACAAAAATATTCGCTCTGTTCATCATATATCATAATCCTTTTACTCTATTTATACTCGCTTATATTTAAACTGAGTGGTCATATCTTTACCTTTAGCAGTGGTTCCGATTGTTGTTACATCGAGTGTAAGATAATCACCTTCACTCATACTAAATGTATTTGCAGATGGAGTTCCAGTTGTTGCTGATGCTGCAAATGTAATCGTTGAAACAGTGCTTCCATTTTTCTTTACGAGCGTTGTTACAGTATCATCTGCTGCAGTACCTAATATAGGTGATATAGATGTTACGGTAAGATCAAAAGGTGCATACCATCTCGCAGTACCAGTTGTAACACTGAGATCATCTTGTTGATATAGTGTAATATTAAAAATAATATCATCTTTGATTGATGTAGCTAATTCTGCAGAATCAACATAGTTCGAACCATCATTGTCAATTAGACTTACAATTTTTTCTCTAAATTGAGTAGTATTATCCATATATGTGCCAAGATCTTGTGGCTCAAAAATACCTGTCGTGGCATTGAAAACTAAACACACATTACCAGGAATTGTAGGTACTTCTCTTATTTCAGCTGCAGTTTTATGTCCTTCTTGATCGTGCTGAAAATAAACCTGTGTTAATCCTGATCCATTGCTATCAACAGCCAAATCTTTTACAGTAATATTTCCAAACATCGATGAATGGTTACCACATGCATAATACAGTGTATCTGGTGCACTGCTATCTACAGTCCACACTAAATCACCGCTCACTGTTCTAGAACCTGTTACGCCTGTTGTGTATTCTCCAATATAGTTACCAGATGAATATAAACCTGCACTATCTGTAGTCAAATAAAATGGATGACCAGAAGCGTTTACACTGAACGTATATGTACCACCACGTCGCACTGGTCCTATATCAGGATTATCTCCACCCCTAGAATTTGTAAAATTATATGCTCCAGCCGCATTGTTTGTAACACTGTAAGTAACTGTAGGATTTGTAAGTGTTGGAATTACTACATTTTCTGGAACAGCAATTGTTAATCTTTGTATTTCTGTTGCTTGACCACCATTAATATTTGGATGTGTTTGACCTGTGACATTTAATGTTGATGTCATCCACGATATATTGTTTTGAGTTCCCGCGCCTTCAATCCATTTCAAATAGATTTTATGTGTTTGAGTCATACCATCGTGCACATCATGAGCGGCAAAATTATTTACGGTATAGTTACCTGCTTTATAGATTGGTACATTATCTTGAGCTAGATTTGTAATACCTACTCGAGCATATGCCACAGTTCCTGCATCCCAACTCCATTTCCATGGAGTATTACTACCGGCTCCAGGAGCATCTACGTTAATCGTAAATACTTCGGGCGCAATATCAAGAGTAGATCTTAGATTTGCATTGTCTCTATTTCTACTCATGCAAGGTCTCCGTGTATTATTACACCATTAAATGTTCTATCCAAAGCACTATTATCATTCAGTTGACGAGTACCGCATAGTACACCATCGGATCTTCGATAATCACTTGCATAAGTGCCACCATCATTGTAACCAATACAGTTCACCCCAAATGTGGTGCCACCTCCGTCAGCTGCCGTCGATCCTGGGTATGCTTTATTAGTCATGTTGCTCGTAAAGTTTATTCCAAATACTCCTGTCGTATGATCAGACGATGATGAGATATTCAAAGAGTGATTATTGCCGCCTGTAAATGCCGAGGCATCGTTCTGAGAAAAAAGTAATTTTGCTGTAGCAACACCTCTTGTCACATAAGTAGAGGCGACCGTATTTCCGTCGGTATCTTGTATGGTTCCTACTGTAATTTTTCCGGTCATTTTTATAATCCTGAAACTTTATAGACCATTAAGTCTAATGACTTACCGTGAGTTGTTCCTACCGCACCATCAGACCAAGAGTATGTCCAACCACTAGGATAACCTGATGGAGTACCACTAATTGTTCTTGTGCCACTGTGACACCAACCCTGTATTCTATAATTTGCTGTTGTGTCATCTACTTTATATAACAGGTGAAAGGATTCGGTGTGTGCGTTTTCAGAACCCATTCTAGCAGTGACACCGACAATATCTGTTGTTCCATTCTTTGCCACTCCATACATTGTCCAAATATCTCCACCAGCCAATTGTCTATACATCATATGTAATATATAAATTCCAGTTTCATCATGAGTCCAATAATTATTAGTAGTATCAATTGTCATTTTATTAGGAGTAGAAAACTGTCTATAAATTGGAATAGTAATACCGTCTGAAGTAGTATCTGCTACTGTAAAATTATCTGCCTCGGACATTAGTGATCCAAAATTAGCATATGGCACAGAATTGTTTGGTATATTAATTTTACCACCAACACCTGTTATTGTTGCACTCATGCGAGGTCTCCGTGTATTGCAATACAAACTTGTGAAACATCAAATAATCCACCGCCACCGCTTGTATTTGAAACATATAACGTATGAATAGTCCAATTTGAAGTCGCTGCTAAATGAGAACTAGGTGTATATAGTACTCCGCATTGGTCAGAAGCACCCGCTGGCGTGGCAGTTGTGTTATTTGCCATACCGCCACCCCATGCATAATTAGCATTACTCATATTATTTGTAAAATTATGAGTCGCTTTCGAAACAGAAAGATCAGTTATTGAAGAAATATTGAATGAATCCTTTGATGCTGTAGTACCAATTTGATGATAATGATTCCACACCTTCGCTGCACTCTGTTGAGTCAGTGTCGCTGGCCCATCACCAGTTGCATTCGATAGTGTTGTTACTCTGAGTTCGCTCGTCATTACTAATTATACCTTAGGATACTGTGTTTTTATTTCTGCTATTCTTGCACGCCAATTTGCTTCATCATCATATATCATATGAAGCTGATCTTGCCAACTACCTAATTGTTCCATATAAGCAGCTTGTCTTTTTGTAACTATAATTTGATTTTGTTCTGCAGAGTCGTTGCCAAAAGTATAATTATCAGACATTAGACTAACTCCTCTAATTTATAGTATATCGCTGATCCACGCGAACCTGCACCATGAGTAAACAATATTTGTACAAAGACAGTAAAGTAACCAACATTTCCACTATTTCCAGATCCTTGTACATTTAATGTTGAAACATAGTTGCTGTGATTCCATGCAAAACTAGGAGAATTACCATCAGCGTGTGAATGAGAGGTGCCATTTGTTGGTGATGCACCGTTATAATCAATAGTGCCTATTGTATGAATTGCTCCACTTCCAGTTGCATTCGTATGACCACCAGCCCAACATATCCAGTTCACTCGGTTATAAATTTCATTGGCACTTGGTACAGCATCATCACCGCCATCAAGCATTGTATATCTTAAAATGTCTGTGCCAGTATTTGCAGTAGGCACTACAAAAAATACATTTTGATACATATATTGCTGACGTTCTCTATATGCTTGAGACGCCTCACTATTTCCATAACGGGTCAAATTACTAGCAATTTGTACCAAACCACCCTTTCTTAGTTGTGCTGAATTAATCCTGGGATGATTTGTTGTACCAGCAGAATCTGTCCATCCAGAGTGATATAATCTTGTACCTGCTTCAATATTTAAAATAGGATTTGATGAACTATCTCTAAACGTGCTTCCAGTGCCACTAATTGATAATACTTGTGCAGAATCTAATCCGCCAGATCCAGTGCTTAATGCAAGATTAGAAGCATTTGCTGCTTCTGATCTACCAAGTATTTTAGCGATATCTGAATTTCTACTCATTAGCTTATCACCAAGTTACCGTTGATTGTTAGCACTATACCACTATCAAATGATATTGGTCCAGCAACATGCGCATTCTCAGCACTATCTATAGTGGTATTTATACTGAGAGATTGTGGGTTAATCCTGAACATTCCGCCTTTCAACTCACCGCTGAGTGCAATAACTGTGGCAGAATCAGTACCACCACCACCTCCGCCTCCACCAGCGATTGCAAGTACATCTGCAGAATCGAGACCACCAGAAATTGCACCTCTAAATGCAGTAATTACAACAGTGTCACCAGAATCTGTTGCGGTTCCTAATACAATAGAAGTTCCGTTAGTGGCAGTATAATCAGCAGAATCAATAAGTAATATACCATTTTGAAATACTTGAATTTGATTTTCAATATATGATAGTGTAGCACTATTATCATCAGAACCAGTTATGGTAGTAGTAGGAGATGCAGTGGTATATATAAAATGTGTTGATCTAAATACATTGTTAACTTGATTGACCGTTGAATTACCACCCAAATATCTACTTACAGCAAGAACATCATTCGAATCAGTCGCAGCAGTTAATACAACAGATGTTCCATTTGAAGCAGTATAGTCTTGTGAATCAATAAGCAAAATACCATTTAAGTATACTTGCAATTCACCAGTTTCATATGATAAGGAATTACCTTTATCGTCATTACCACTAAATGTAGTCGTAGGAGATGAAACTGTATATTTGTATTGTTCGTGTGATAGATTGCCGCCAGATCCAGTTGCTCTAAATTTAACGACATTTAATATATCATTTAAACTTGCAGCCGAATTCAATACGATTGAATTACCTGTAGTTGCAGCATAATCATCAGAATCAACTAGTAGAATACCATTTAAGAATGTAATGATATTACCGGTTGAATAAGCAAGTGTATTACTGTTATTGTCAGCGCCAGAGAATGATGTTTGACCTGCAGTAGCTGTATAGGTATATGTAAATGCTCTTGATGGGCCAACGCTATCAATAACAGAATTGATCAGCGAAATAGTTTGAGCCGAATCGACTGTGCCTGACCCACCGCCACCAGATGTTTGCCTTGCTTGAATATAAGAACTGTCAACAATATTAGTTACAAAGTTTGAATCTTCTTGAAATCTATCTCTTAATTGAATGTAAGCACTATCAACAAGATTGGTGACAATTGCGGAATCAAATATATTTACACGAGCATTAATATATGAACTATCAATCAGAGATGTAACTGCAGCAGAATCAAGTCCTAAATCGGAACTAGTTCTTGCTCTATCAATTTCTTCCCAAACTCGGGCACCAGCAAAAAACAAAAAGACATCATTACTAGGATAATAATCACCAACTTGAGAGAAACCAATTCGAGTTGCTAGTGCTCCAGTTGGGTGACTTATATCTACAAACGTATTACCTGTTGTATTTGCAGAGGCAGTCTTGCCCATTGCACTACCATTTGAATAGTAGTATGTAACAGTACCGCCACCTGGAAATCCGTTATCGGCATATGATCCATCATCATAATCAATCCTCTCAAGTCTACCAGCATTTGAGTTCCCATTTTCAATTATAATACCCCGAAGATCCACAGCAGGAGTAAAGTTATAATAAAAACCTTTATTTAAATTTTGCGGATTTGCTGGATACGGACCGCCTTCAAAATAAAACCAAGCTGATGCAGTTGTACCTGAAGTAAATGTTCCACCAAGAGCATCAGTACCACTAATATTAGTTCGAGTTGCTGATGATGGATACATCGCAGGATAATCACGGAATTGATTATATGGAGTATTTGTGCCATCTACTGCAACTGGTGGCATAGTGGTAGTGAGTGTAAGACTTGGTACAGATTTATATAGAATATCACTATCAGATTTATACCAGTACTGATCAACATCAGTAATTACTGGTTGAGCAGTTTGGATTCTAAATTCTTGAGTTGAAGTAATTTTTGTAAGACTAAATGCATAATCGCTATCAATAATGCCTGTAACACCAGCCGAATCTGTACCTGCTGAAGATCTAGCAGCAATATACGCAGAGTCAATCAGTTGAATAGTATCTGCAGAATCAAGTCCATGAAGATCTGAAACAACAACGTTTGATGTACTTCTGACAAGCGCGGCTATAGCTCTGTTTCTGGAGCGAAATGTTTTTTCTGAAGATCGTCCGAATCTATCTGCCATATTACTATTTATCCGCTAAATTCTGAAGTTGGTGGGGTAAAATTAGCAGTATATCTTGCTAGACCTTTAGTGAATCTAAAATCTTGCACATATCCTATTATTTCAAGACTTCCAAGAGAACTGTAATGTCTACCAAGATAATGATTTGTTGCGCCTGCTAGATATGTATTTGTATCTGTATACGTGTTGCCCTTTTGTACACCATTTACAAATAATTTTGTCGAACTGCCAGATCTTGTAACAGCAACATGGTACCAATTATTGGCTGTTATTTCACCTGCTGGTTGTTCAATTCTATTTGCACCATTTACGTAATAATAGTAAAATCCAGTATCTCTTAACCATAGTGATGGTGTCGCTTGACTACCCGCAGATCTTGCTTCATAAATGTTCCTAGTAGTCCCGATGGCTGTAGGATAATGCCATAGTTCGATGGTAAAATCTTGATCACCGATTGTAAATTTATCATCATCATTTGGCATAGTTAAATAATCGCTATTTCCATCAAAATATACAGAAGTTGATCCTGCGAATTTTACTTGCCCTTGACTTGGGTTTGCGCTTCCAGCTCTAATTATTCTTCCCTTACCTGCCGCATTCCAAAGTTTTTGTTTATTTCTAAATGTAAGAAGTTCAGTATTTGTAACGTCTGTTAAAGGTTCAGTCGGTGGTATGAAGTTTGTAGTATAAACCCCTGTTCCTTTAACTGATCTCAGATCCGATATATAACCGTCAACTGGTGAAGATGCAGCGTATCCATTTCTTCCTACAAGAGGCCGACTTGCTCCAGCAATATAGTTATAGCTATCTGAAAAATTCCCGACACTCTTACCATTTACATACATTGTTGTTGTGCCTGATACTCTAGACACTGCAATATGATACCATTGATTTGTTAGTAACGGTGATCCACTCTGAATTCTATACGCAGTATTAACATAAAGTCCCACGCCATCTATTGTACTATGCGCGATTGTAACATAAGAACCGTTTCCACTTGTTGGTCTACCATCAAAAAGTGTGCAGTTAGCAGCTGCAGATTCAAGCCATACCCAAAATTCAAGTGTAAAATCACCAGTTCCATATGCAGTGGTGCCGTCTACTCTGTATGAATTTGCAACATTATTATTAAATTCTGCAGAACCACCATGATTTGCCTTTGTATATTGTTGATAATCATATGGACCAAAACGATGTTTTGAAATATCTACAGCAGCCAAAATACCATGTCTATTGGTTGAAAGATCTCCAAGAAATCCTGTATTACACATTAGTATCTCAGTACCACTAATTGCTGTTAATGATTCTGTAGGTGGTGTAAATGATGAGGTATATACCGCAGTTCCTTTTACAAGTCTTACATCTCTTACATATCCTGTATAATATGCTCCATTATAATCACCAGTACGACCGATAGAGAATGATCCGGATCCGTCATTAAATCCACCTGTATGAGCTTGAGTAATTACTGCTGTACCATCTACATATAAAATTACATTTGTTTGATCAAATACCAGAGCTAAGTGATACCATTGATTTACTGATCTGGTTGTAGATTCATTTACACTGATATTGCTAGCAGCAGAAGTTCTACAAAATATTCCAAAGTTTGCACCATTCATCACAAGATTGACTGATGTTGTGCTACCAGATCCACTTGAAGCATGATCTCCAAGAATCCATTTATTTCCCGCAGCCACACTCGTTGGATATACCCAACACTCGTATGTCCAAGGATCTGATCCTAAAGTCTTATATGTGCCATCTGCGACTGAGATATAATCATTACCATCAAAATAAACACTATACCCACCAGGATGATATGGTGAAAATGCAACTGCAGGAACACTACCGACCTGAGTCATAGTTGTATTGGTTGATGATAAATCAACTTGAATGTCCGAATCTACCATATCTGCTTGCATAAGATGTGTAGTGTAATTTGAATTTTCTACTCTGAAAGTCAGTGTAAGTGTTCTATCACCAGATCCGAAGTTGATCCCATCTGAAGCCTTAAATGTCAGTACGGCAGATGTTGTTGTAGCACTATCGTCGCTTAATGGTGTAATTGTAAACACAGAACTATCTTGACTGATAGTTCCTAAACCAGCAAAACTGCCATCAGATTCAACGCTATATGTCAAACCTGCCACTGCATTATCTGAATCTGTTGCAGTCAGTGTAATCGTAGTTGTTTCGCCAGTAGTTGAAAGAACGATAGTGCCGGTAGGATCAATCGACAGAGATGGAGTTGCATTAATCAATGCCACATTATACCAGCCAGAACCGTTTGAAACATATAACCGACTAGATGCACTCACATAAGCCTGATCACCAGCAGTGAGTCCACTTGCTGGCAAATCTTCTTTCGTTGCATATACAGTGAGACCACCTGCTCCTGCATCTTCAATTGCTGCATTTCTTATCGATGATAATGTTGTCATATTAGTTCTCTATCAGTACCCAACCTTGAGCAGAATTGTAATAAACCAATCCAATACCTGCTCTGTCTACGTTAATTGTTAAATCACTTGCCGCACCTTGGATATTATGACCATTTCGTGATACCGTAATATTATTTGTTGATGCATTTCCTGTTACATCTATGATTCTAATTTCATCACCCATACTTGCAGATGATGGAAGTGTTACAGTCTTAGCAGATGATGTATCAATAAAGAGTTTATCACCTGCAGCTGCAGTAACTGGTGTTCCTGTTGGTGCAGTCCATGCATTTGTTCTAATCACATCTGCATTTGATACAAATGATGCAATCTTAATTTCATCACTAGCATCTGCACCAGATGTAAGGACAACCGACATACCGTTTGATGCAGTATAATCATCTGAATCATTCAGTAACAGACCATTCATAAAGACCTGAATGTTACCAGGCTGATATGCAAGTGATGCACCGGTAAGGTCATTACCGCTAAAGATTGTCTGACCGGAATCTGCAGTAAACTTGTACAGATCCATATTCTGACCAGGGTTACTGAATGCAGATACAACCAATTCATCATTGAGTGATGCAGAGTCTACAAGAACAATTGATGTACCTGTAATTCCAGTGTAATCAACATTGCGAAGAAGAATACCGTTAAGGAATACTTGTGCTGCACCTGGTACATAAGCCAGTGTATTACCATTGATATCAGAACCACTAAATGTTGTTTGACCTGCAGTAGCAGTGAATTCATAATTCTTTACATTCGGTGTTACAACAACACCCTTACGATTGATCAGAGTAACAAGATCATTTGAATCTGTGGCAGATACAAGAGTGACAGACGTACCAGAATTGGTAGAATAATCATCTGAATCCTTAAGCAGTATACCATTAAGGTAGACATCCAGAGATCCGTCTGAATAATCAAGTGTTATGCCGTTGTCATCTGTACCTGTAATTGTTGTAATAGGTGTTGATGTTGTAAAGTAATATTTGCTCTCTACTAATCCACGCTGGGTAAGGATACGTCCACGCCTTTCGACAATCGTGACACTGTATCCACTGTCGACTCCTGAGGTGAAGGTGACGGCGGATGAATTGGCAGTGTAATCATCATTGACCACTTGCAGGACACCATTAAGATAGACATCAAGATGAGTGGGATCAATTGAACTGTGATTAAATACAGTTTGTGATGCCGTTGCACTGTATTGCGATCTTTGTGTAGTAAATTCTCCACGGGTAAAGTCCACCTTTGTGCCAATATAATCAGAATCAACAGTTGCTTCAATAAGAGAAATTGTCTGAGCAGAATCTACAGTACCTGATCCTCCTCCACCACCTCCACCTGTGGCATCAGAAGCAAGGATAAACTTTTGTGAAGCGGAATCAAATTTAAGTATCTGGCCTTCAGCCGCACCAATCGCATTTACATTACCAATGGCTCCGATACTATCAATATTTGCTGACGCTGTTACGCGAGCTTGAATATAACTCGAATCAACAATATTAGTTACAAAATTCGAATCTTCCTGGAACCTATCTCTTAGTTGGATATATGCCGAATCAACAATAGCTTCAACAGTACCAGCACCAATTCTGGCATTGATATAAGCACTGTCAATAATTGAAATAACATCTGCAGAATCAATACTAGTTTCACCCGTAGTTCCATTCATTTTCACTACAGAAACTACATCACTAAGAGCAGCTGAATCAAGAAGTGTTATTGTAGAACCATCAGTCGCAGTATAGTCAACACTATCAATAAGAAGAATACCATTAAGGAATACCATGATTCCATCTGTAACATAACTCAGTGTAGCGCTATCATCATCGGCTCCACTAAATATTGTTTGACCAGAATCTGCACTATAGTGGAAGTGTGTTTGGCTAATCGCTGCATTACTACCGGTTGCTGCGGCGATATAATCTGAGTCAATAAGAGAAAGCACTGCCGCAGAGTCTAAACCTCCGCCTCCACCAGATGTTTGTCTAGCTTGAACATATGCACTATCGACAATCGCAATAATATCTGCGCTATCGACTGTTCCGCTACCGCCACCAGATTGTCTTTCTTGTATATAAGCAGAATCAATAAGATTTTTAATATCAGATGAATCATAGATTTCGCCAACTCTATTCCAGTAATTAGAACCTGAGAAGAAAATCCATGCTTCATAATTTCTGGTGCCGTAATTTGACCGGCCAATTACAAATGATGTTGCTAATACGCCATTTGGATGATACAGGAATGTGGTACCACTGCCGTAACCACGAGTTGTACCCATAGAAGTATTATCATAATTATACCATGTGATATTTGAAGGTTGACCAGTAGGACCGGTATTAGTTTTAGCATATGATCCATCGACATAATCAATTCTATGAATCCAGCCAGAATTTAAGTTACCAATGTAGAAATAGCCAAGATTAACAGGATTTGAGAAAGTATATTGGCCACCAGAATTATACGGACTCGTGCCCATAGTAAACGTAGATGCAAATGTTCCATTAGGACCAGGAGGTGTATTACTTTGATCTATACTAAAGCTACCGTTTGTCCCGCCACCGCTATTTGCCCAGTCAGTAGATGTTAATCCAGGATAGGCAGCGAAAGAATGAGCTGGCATAGACGAAGTCCAATTAGAACTTGCAGTCAATCTATAT
>Ga0213865_10002675_pt1 | contig 11171 bp, 11 predicted proteins | sample PICome_6_FD_160100 | JGI IMG/M metagenome (GOLD analysis project Ga0213865, IMG submission 160100) | Coastal seawater microbial communities near Pivers Island, North Carolina, United States - PICO282 | ecosystem: Environmental > Aquatic > Marine > Coastal | place: USA: North Carolina...
AAATTCGATGATGATGGTGCCAAAGAAATGGGGATTCATACATTTAGTTTCAATGAAGGTGATATTGTCCGTAGTAAAATCCTAAAATTCATCATTAAGAGGTTAGAAGAGACCAAATAAGTGTAAATAGAATTTACTACTTAACTTATTATAATAAAAATAATGAATCACATATTTTGTTTTAACTGTGGGACCAAGATTCAGTACAATCTATCCAAACCCAATTTCTGCACAAGTTGTGGAGCTTCTCTGAAGACGGGCCAATCTTCTGCTTCGGTGGCCACCCCCACTAAGCAAGTTAAAAGCGCCAAAATTCAGTCCCTCTCTGAAGATGAGACGGATGCGGAGTTTGTTCCCAATATCAGCAAGATAGAAGTAGAAACGGAACAATTTGGTGGTTCATTCACTATAGGTTCTCTGGCAGGAGAGAAAACTCAGCCAGACTTCAAAGAAAAAACCACTTACGATATCGATGAGTTCACTAAATAATGTCAGAGAAGAAAGTATACGAAGATTTTTCGGATCTGATAGATTTAGCCATAAAAAGACAAAGGTCTAGGTGGCGTTTGGACGCAGTAAAGTGGTTTGACTTCGAGGATGTAGAACAAGTAATAAAATCTCACATATATGTTAAATGGCATATGTGGGATCAAGAGCGGCCAATCGAGCCGTGGCTGAATAGGGTAATCACAAACAAAATGTGGAACCTTATAAGAAACCACTACGGTTCTTATGTGAAGCCTTGCGTCTACTGCCAGTATGCTAGAGATAACAACTGTTTGTTCACACCTACCGGAGATCAGGATGCAACCTGCGCTGAATACGCAAAATGGGCCAAGAAAAAGAAATATGGCTTAGAACTTAAGACCGCAACCTCTATAGAAGAAGCTCAGATCCAAGTTGGGAGCAAAATGGATGATTATATCGACTATGAGCATTATTTTAAAAAATTAGACGTGTTTATGCAGAAAAAGTTATCTGAGCAACATTATAGGGCTTACAAGATGATTTTTTTTGAAAAATCTACTGAAGAGGATGTCGCTTCATTCATGGGTTATAAAATAAGTGCTTCTAATGCTAAATTAGGCTATCGGCAAGTAAAAAACTTAAAACGTAAGTTTTACGAGGTAGCATTAAACATAATAAAAGAACAAGACATTTTTGGACATGAAACTGACAAATGAGCAAGAAACTTTCCTAAGGGAAAACTCAGGTAAGATATTAGACCTAATTGAACTAACTAGAAAGTGTTTTGATGATGAAAGTTTAGATGGGAGGTCAAAAGAGGGTCGTTCTGTTCGAAAGTTTTTATCAGAGAACGGAATTACTTATAAAACAACTAGACGTAAGCCAGCTAAGAAAATTGAATTCACAGAGCAACAAAAAGAATTCATAATGGACCAAGCTGAAGACGGCCTCTCTTCTTTAGAGATCGCAAAGCTAGTATTCCCGAAAAAAGACATAAGGCCGCTTAGTAATGAGCAGCGCCGGGTTCTTTCTCACATACAGGAGACAAACCCTGATTTTTTACCGTCACAAGACGGAGGAGCTGTAAGTGATTACACTGCGCCCAAAAGTTCTAGTCGAATTGTCAAAAAAATAAACGATTCGACAGGAATAGGGCTGGATGACTCTAAATTAAACCGTCAGAAGCAGATCTGTGTCCATAAACTAGGAATCAACCTAAGCAACAGCCGATTCCTAAAAATAATAAATAACTATTTAAATAAACAGGACCGTGAGCTATTCGAACAAGAATTTGTCCGTCTTACTTGGGATAAGCCTGATTTGACCGCTGACGAGCTTAACCTCTATTTGAATGTCTGTAAAGAGGTTATTAACCTAGAGGTCGTCTCAGCGCATCTGAACAAGCTTAACGAGATGTTTGACGTTGCTGACGACCAGACTGAGATGACTGTCCGGCTAGCAGAGATCATCAAGGCAAAATCACAAGAATATCATCAATGTGAGACCCGAATTGAGAATTTAACGAAAAAGCTCCAAGGCGACCGTGCGGAGCGAATGAAAAAGAATCAAAAAGATCATGCCTCATTCCTCGCCATCGTTCAGATGTTCCAAGAGGAAGAAGAGCGTCAAACCATGATAAAGATGGCTGAGATGCAAAAAAAGATAATCAAAGAGGAGGCTGAACGTTTAGAAGGTATGGCCGAATGGAAAGCCCGTGTATTAGGAATTAGTCAAGACGATGCAATTTGAATGTAAAGAATGTGGGAAGCTGTTTGATAGTCAGCGTAGTTTGCATACTCACCTAAAAGCTCATGATATGTTTATGGGAGAGTACTACGTCAAGCACTACCCACGTCATGATAAGTTGACGGGAAAGGCTATAGAATTCAAGAATGTAAAGCAATATTTTTCATCCAATTTTAAACGCCCAGCAAACATGTTAAAGTGGTGCAAAACAGCACCCAAACATGAGGCAAAGGAGTTTGTATTGGAGCAACTTAAAAAAAGGCTTGAGGAAAAGGAACTGAAACTAGCTCCATCTAGCTTATATTTAAAAACTGCTAAACTTCCTACCCTTGATATAATCAAGGATCTATTTGGCAGTTATGGATTGTTATGTAAGGAGCTAGGGGTAGAGCCAGCGTATAAAGAGAAGTTGTGCGATGAATTTTTTGAAGATTATAATAATGCAGATATCTGTATCGATACTAGGGAAAACAAACCTTTAAAGTTCAATAACTCCCAAAGTATGAAGTTAGATTTTGGGGATTACACACTTACACCCAGTACATATACCTTCACACATGTTGAGAGAAAATCATTTAATGATTTCGCTACTACTGTTACTAATGGCCATGACAGATTCTTGAGGGAGCTTGATCGGTGCAAGAGTGTTGGATGCTATATGTTTATTGTAGTCGAAACCAATTTCAGTAAACTTGGTAAGACTAATAATTTCGCATACAAAAGATTTAATCTTGATTATGTGTTTAACAAGATGAGGAAGATCGAAGCGCATTACGCTGATTGTTGCCAGTTTGTATTTAGTGGGTCTAGAAAAGATAGTCAGGAGCTTATACCAAAAATTCTTTGCTTAGGTAAAAAATTATGGAGAGTAGACTTGCAATACTTTTGGAATAAAATTTTAGAAAAAAATGAGTTGGACAGAGGGGAATCAGAAACTATACAAGAAGTTTCAGAACATAAACCAAGAAATACTTTCAAAAGAAGGTTATATCGAAGAAGGAGAAGCTAAGTTACTACTATATAAGTTTCTTAGAGAAAATCCATCGTTTACATCTGAATTGTTTACAGGTGTAAAATTATTTCCATTCCAACATATGGCGATTAAGTCTATGATGGAGACGGATTACTTTTTAGGCATTTGGTCTCGTGGTATGAGTAAATCATTCTCAACTGCTGTGTTTGCCATCTTAGATGCGATAATGAACCAAGGTGTTCAGATCGGGATAATATCTAAATCATTTCGTCAGTCAAAAATGATATTCAAGAAGATAGAAGACATAGCTAAAAGTCCTAAGGCTGAGTTTTTATCTCAATGTATAACGAGAACCTCTAAAATGAATGATGAGTGGGTGATGGAGATAGGGAGAAGTAGCATAAGGGCTTTACCCTTGGGGGACGGAGAAAAACTTCGTGGTTTCCGTTTTCAAAGAATGATTATTGATGAGTTGCTACTCATGCCTGAGAAAATTTATAATGAGGTTATTATGCCTTTCCTTTCTGTGGTAGAGAACCCCACTGAGAGACAAGAGGTTCACGACCTTGAAACAAAGATGATCGAGGATGGTGAGATGACGGAAGATGAAAGGACTCGCTGGCCTAATAACAAAATTATTGGTTTATCTTCGGCCTCTTATAAGTTCGAGTATCTGTTTAAACTTTATCAGCAATATGAAACTTTGATCCTAAATGAAAACAAGCAAGATGGCGCTCATCGGGTTATTATGCACTTCAGTTATGATTGTGCGCCTCCCCAACTATACGATCAAAATTTAATCAATCAATCTAAATCAACAATGAGCCAAGCTCAGTTTGACCGAGAGTTTGGAGCTTTATTCACTGATGATAGTTCAGGTTATTTCAAGGTTAGTAAAATGGCGGCTTGCACACTTCCAGATGGTGAGGGTCAATGTGTAGAAGTTATTGGAGACCCTAACTCCAAGTATATCCTAGCATTTGACCCTTCTTGGTCCGAGAGTGAAAGCTCAGACGATTTCGCCATGCTTTTGGTAAAGGTCCACCCAGAGACTAGAAAAGGCACTGTAGTGCATAGCTATGCGGTTTCTGGCACAAGTCTACAAAGCCATATAAAATACATGGCATACCTTCTAATGAACTTCAATATTGAAATGGTGGTAGGTGACTACAACGGAGGTCTACAATTTCTTAACGCATGTAACGAGAGCGGTACATTTAAGAAGTTAAATCTAAAAATGACCCAAGTAGACGCTGAGTTAGACAACCAAAAAGATTATGAGAAAAATCTACGCAAGCTAAAAAATAATATAAATAAGAAAGAGCGCAAGTTTGTATTCTTAAGAAAACCTAGCTCTGTATGGATAAGATTTGCAAATGAGAATCTACAGGCTGCATTTGACCATAAACGTATCTACTTTGCTGGAGCAGCTATGGATGACAACTACAACATGCAAAGAAAGGCCAATATACCTATTGATAGGCTTAAGTTTTTAAGGAATCAAGATATGGAGGAAAAAAACAAAGGGGCTAGGATGATCGACTTTGTAGAACACCAAAGAGATATGATGGATCTTATTAAGGTTGAGTGCGCTCTGGTCCAAGTTACAACATCTCCACAAGGAACCCAGAGTTTTGATTTGCCGCCTAACCTTCGCAAGCAGAAGGGTGCTGATAAAGCAAGAAAGGATTCCTACTCTGCTCTAGTTTTGGGCAACTGGGGTATGAATGTTTATTTCGATATACTCGAAGATAAAGGTGATAATACTCAAACAACCTTTACTCCAATGTTTATTTCTTAACTTTTAAAAGTTAGAAAGTTACTTTGTGTGTAATATAATATTACAATGGCAAGGAAATATACAAAGAAATCAGAGTACTGGCAAAAGTTTGAGAAAAAGCAAAGTCTTTCAGACCTCGTCCAGCCAAGTCAGCCGGATGATGCATACTCACCGGATTTAGTCGGGGAAGCGTTTTACACATCTGATGCTTCTTATAGTAGGGTTTCTAAAGCTAGGACTAATAGTACGCCAACAACGAGAGCAACTAGGGTAAACGCTGCAGCAGTAAGAACTACTATAGATCGCTTCTCTAGTATCCGTAAGGGGTTACTGCCATATGAATACGCCAGTGACGGAGTTCATGTAAGAGAGGGTATCGAGCTATGTCAAAAGGCATACGCTAATGTTTCTGTATTTAGAAATGCTATTGATATTATGTCTGAGTTTGCCAATACAGATATATATCTTGAAGGTGGAACTAAGAAGAGCCGGGAGTTTTTTACAGAGTTTTTTAAACGAATCAATTTAATAAACCTTAAAGACCAATACTTTCGTGAGTATTACCGTAGTGGTAATATTTTCATATACCGTTTTGATGGCGAGTTTAAGGCTGATGACTATGCTAGACTGATGAATCAAGTTGGGGCTATAAACCCTAGCGCCAATAAAGTGCCTGTAAAATACGCAGTTCTTAACCCTTTCGATATCGTTGCCAAAAGAGCTTCAACCTTTAACATTGGTGCTTATGAGAAGGTTCTTTCTGAATACGAACTTTCTAGACTTCAGAATCCTCAAACTGAAGAAGACCAGCAAATTTATGATTCCTTAGATGATGATCTTAAAAAAGTTGTCGATGATGGTGGTTATTACACAGATGGTGTTAAAATAAAACTAGATCCAAAACGTTTGAGTTTTTCCTTCTATAAGAAACAAGACTATGAGCCATTTGCTATTCCTTTTGGATACCCAGTGCTAGAAGACATCAATGCTAAGCTTGAGCTTAAAAAGATGGACCAAGCTATCACCCGTACTGTAGAAAATGTTATATTGCTTATCACTATGGGTGCCGAGCCGGAGAAGGGCGGTATTAATGCTAATAATATAAATGCAATTCAAAACCTATTTAAAAACGAATCAGTTGGTCGTGTTTTAGTCTCTGACTATACAACTAAAGCAGATTTTGTTATCCCAGATCTCAACAAGGTTCTTGGACCTGCTAAGTATGAGATTCTTAACCAAGATATCAAACAAGGACTACAAAACATTGTTTTAGGTGAAGAGAAGTATAGCTCCACACAAGTCAAAGCACAAATCTTCTTAGATAGACTTCAGGAAGCTCGCCAATCATTTTTAAATGACTTTCTACAAAAAGAAGTAAAGAGAATAGCGAAAAGCCTTGGGTTTAAATCTTATCCTACTGTATGCATGAAGGATGTTGATATGCGTGATGAAGTTCAACTTATGCGTGTCGCAACTAGACTCATGGAAGTTGGTGTTCTTACCCCACAGCAAGGGATGGATATGTTCCATACTGGAAGATTCCCTAATCCAGAGGATATTGCCCCAGCACAAAAAGAGTTTATTGAAAAAAGAAAGGAAGGTTACTATAATCCTATCGTTGGTGGAGTACCTATGATTGAAGATGAAGTATCTGTAGATCCTAAGGGTAATACAACACCTAAAGCTGCTGGTAGACCTCATGATACAACAACCACAGAGGCAAATTACTCTAGGTCAAACATCCAAACTACAATCTATGAAGTTGAAGCTTTGGTTTCTCAAGCAAAAGACCAGATGAGGGAGAAGCTTAACTCAGAAGAGTTGAATGACCAACAAAATGATATGGTTACTAAACTCTGCGAATCTATTGTTTGCGCCTCTGACAAGAAAAATTGGGGTCAAACCTTATCCGCTTGTATCCAAGATTTTAATGCTATTGAAGATTTAAATACATTAGATAGCATTTTAAGTGTAAGCAATAAGCATAACTTAGACGTTTATGCGTCTGCAATTTTATATCATAGCAATGAAAATTAATCCTGAAGATATTGAAGTACCTCTCGAAAGTGAGATGACCGTCAAAGACGGTGAAATTGAATTGTCAATCGCCAAGAAATATGGCGATACTGAAGCTGGAGTTTATAAATCATATATGAGTCACTGTACCGCAGATGATAAGTGCATGATTGATACTAAAGGTATGGATAAGGGTGAGACCATGAAGTGTTGCTCTGCTCAATATGGAAAAATGAGAGCTATGATGATGGATGATAGTAAGGGCGAGCTTACAGATAAGCAAAAGAAACTTCCACCTGCGCTGCAAAAAGCTATCATTGATAAAATGAAAAAAGAGGGAAAATACAAAGGAGAAGAAAAAGAGGAAAAAGAAGATTAATAACTGATGCCATATAAATACACAACATTTTTTGAATCAGAGATTTGCGCTCGCCAAATAAACGAGTCCTTTGTTTCAAAAGCTTCTTTGGAAGAGTTAGCATCACTCGTCCCCAATGATATAGATTTTGAGAAGAATATTGATCTGTTGGGCGTATCATTTAACGCCGCAGTTGTAAACATGTTCAACAAAAATGGTGACGGCCTAAGCACCGAAACAGCTTTAGCCTACACAGATCAATTTATTCACAAACCAACTAACATAGAACACAACAAGGAAAAGGTAGTTGGTCATATTGTAACAGCAGGATTTAGTGATTACGGTTCTAATCGTATACTATCTAAAGAAGAAGCTAGAAATATTGAAAAACCTTTTAATATAGCTTTGGGGGCTGTTGTTTATAAATCAGTTAATAAACAGTTTGCTGAACTAATTGATAGGTCCACTGACCCAGATGATGAATCTTACTACGGTAAGATATCAACAAGTTGGGAAGTTGGATTTACTAATTATGTTTTAGCGGTTGGTAGTAGTAAGTTAGAAGAGGCTACTATCATTCGTGATCCTGATAAGATCAAAGAAATGGAACCTTATTTAAGAGCTTATGGTGGTTCTGGCCAAACAGAAGAGGGGCAACCTATCTATCGTTTGATAACCGGAAATATCTATCCTCTTGGAGTGGGTTTTACTGCTAAACCAGCGGCAGATGTCTCTGGTGTATACTCTCCTAAACATTCTAAGAAATCTGTAGTAGCTAACGATAGTACAGATATTATTTCACAAAATAAAGAAAAAAACGTAAACAAAGAAAAGATTATTGCTATGGATACAGAAAATGTCATTTCAGAACTTAAGGAGCTTCTCGTCGAAAAGAAATTTTCGGAAGAGGCTGTTGCTTCCATGACTAGCAATTTCGCTGATGCAATTCGTGAGAGCGATGAAAAATACCGTCAGGATATCGAAACTGCCAAGTCTGAAAAAGAAGCTGTTCAGAAGGAACAGGAAGACCTTAAGTCTTCTGTTGCTGAACTTCAAGAAAAGCTAGAAGAAGCCAATGAGCGCTTGTCTGTCTTTGAAACCGAGAAAAAAGCTGAAGAGGCTATTGCTCGTTTCAATACTCGTATGGACGAACTCGACTCTAAGTTCTCTCTCGCTGATGAAGATCGTGAGTTCCTCGCCCAAGAAATCAAGTCACTCGACGAGACCGAAGAAGCTTTCGCTTCTTTCTCGGAGAAGCTGGAAGTTCTTTGGAAGCACAAGAGCAATGCTCATAAAGAGGCTTTCGAAGCAGAAATTCAAGCTCGTATTGATGAGGAAGTCGCTAAGCGTGTCTCTAAAGCTTCAACTGAAGACGTTGATGTTGAAGATGCTCTCGACAATGCAGAACAAACTGATGCTGATGTTTCTAACGTTAATGAGGCAGTCGCCTCTTCTAACGAGTCACTCGTAGACAAATTTAAAAGCGCATTCTCCCGTGAGAATGTAACAATCTCAAGATAAAAAAACAACTATAATAATATTATGTCACTTCGTATTCTACCATTTAGACAATACTGTGAAGAGGATGTTGTAAACCTTTACCGCATGGCTGACGGTGGCGAACTCGCTGCCACCACCGATAGCGGTACTGGGGACGCTGGTGTTTTTGTTAAAGTTTCCGCTGGAGACTTTAGCGCTGACCCAGTTGCTTACGCATCTGATTCTTACCTTGGAAAAACTGATTACCCATTCGTGGGACGGGCGCAATACCCGAAGGTCAGTCTCCAAATGGAAGCTGCAACCACTGGTTCTGCAGTTTTAGGTATCTCCCTTCTTCAAACCGCTAAGGCTGACGAGAATGGTGAAAAACTTCTTTATAACCCACAGAAGGCTGCTGAACTTCAGGCTGTTCTTCCCGGTCAAGCTGTTCCAGTTGCCACCAAGGGTGTTTTCACCGTTTCTGCTGCTGCAGTAGACGGAACTCTCACTCCCGGAGCTAAATTCCAGATCTCTGCTAACGCAGGAAAGATCACTGGTGCTGCTGTAGACGGCGCACTTGCTATTGGAACTGTTCTTGGAACTGGATCACGTACCTCCCAGAATGGAGAAACTGACCAGCTCGCAGGTAACTACTACGTAATCAAACTTGGCTAATAACCCCAGAAAGGAACTAATCAAATGAAAATTACTTTAAAACGTACCCCAGAACAAATCGAGTTGGTTAAAGCTATGGCTTCTCGTAATCGCACTGTCGCTTACGAAGCTCAAGTAGCTCTTGCTGAGTTTATCGGACCTGTGCTTGCAGAGGTTATTAACAACGCTCCAACTATTTCGAATCTCTTCACCTCTCTTCAGTTTAACGCTGATGACAATCCTTCGATCCCTCTTGATCTCTACTATGACATCAACGACGAAGATTATGTGAAAGTTTACAGCCAGTCTCACGCTGGTGGTCTTCCTACGAACCAAGTCCTTCCTACAGCTTCCGAGCTTAAGGTTGCTACTTACAGCCTTGATACTGCAGTCAGCTTTGACCGCCGTTACGCTGCTAAGTCTCGCATGGACGTTGTTTCTAAGACCTTCACTCGTGTTGCTCAAGAAATCCTTGCTAAGCAGGAAACTACTTCTGCTTCTCTCGTCATGGGTTCACTCGCTGACGCTGAGACCAACAGCACTAAGCACGTTCGTGCTTCTTCTACTGCTACTGGCAAGCGCTTTTTGCTTGATGACATCAACAAGATGATGACTCTTTCGAAGCGTATCAACGGATCTTTCCTTGGTGGAACTCCTGCTGCTGGACAAGCTCGTGGAATTACTGACTTGATTGTCTCTCCTGAGGTTGTCGAAGAGCTTCGCTCGATGGCTTACAATCCTATCAACACAAAAGGTTCTCCTGCTGGTGGAACTACTGCTGATGGTATTGCAGCTACTGATGAGCTTCGTAACGCTGTTTACAATTCTGCTGGACTTCCTGAGTTCTACGGTATTTCCATCATGGAAATCCTTGAGCTTGGAGTTGGCAAGAAGTTCACTAGCCTGTTCAGCACTGCTGCTGGAACCACCGACTATGGTGCTGCTGGTGATGGTCAGTGGGATACTACTGATGATCTTGTTGTAGGACTTGACCGCTCTCGTGAGTCTCTCGTCCGTGCAGTTGCTGTCGATGCTGACAACGGTGGTGAGTTTAACCTCATCGCTGACGATCAGTACAGCATCCGTCAACAGAAGATTGGATACTTTGGTTCTCTTGAAGAGGGACGTATGGTTCTTGATGACCGTGCGCTCGTCGGAACTATTGTTCAAGCTTAATTGACTTAAATAATTTAAAGGGTCACCCTTCGGGGTGGCTCTTTTTTTTGTATTTTTATAAAATAGGTGTATAATATAATATGGACAATAAATTCGAACAAGTTTCCTACGGTGATGGAGAGACAAATTTCTTTGGTGCTAAATCGACTGAGGAACTAAAAAACAAGCTCGACACTAGCAACAAGTCTGAGCTTAGGGGGTTGGCTTCTAAAGTAGGGTTAAACCCTAACAATGTCGGGCATGTATTAAAAGATATGATTTTAAAGGAGTTCCGCTCCTACCAAGCTAATAATTCTCCGATCCCCGCCCCGAAACAAATGTTTGCTAACGCTTCTGAAGATGTTATCGATATGCTAAAGTCTGTAGGTGATATAGCCTCAGAGAAGCGGGATGAGAGGATGAAGGAAGATCAGAACAAAAGAACTTCTTTTGGTAAGTTAGAAGATTAAAGTGTAAGTTATTACATGAGTATTATTAGTGATTTAGCTGTTGATGTATTTCAAGATGAGTTTGATAGTGAT
>Ga0213865_10002676_pt1 | contig 11168 bp, 5 predicted proteins | sample PICome_6_FD_160100 | JGI IMG/M metagenome (GOLD analysis project Ga0213865, IMG submission 160100) | Coastal seawater microbial communities near Pivers Island, North Carolina, United States - PICO282 | ecosystem: Environmental > Aquatic > Marine > Coastal | place: USA: North Carolina | collected...
CCAGTCATTGTTCCACCAGCTAAAGGTAACTTAGTAGCTATACTATTTGTTACCGTAGTACTAAAACTCGCATCATCTCCGAGTGCTGCCGCTAATTCATTGAGTGTATTCAAACTTGAAGGCGAACTATCAACAAGTGCCGCAATCTCTTGTTGTACGAAAGCTGTAGAAGCTGGAGAAGTATCATTGTCTCCTGTGGTCGCCGTTGCGACAGTAATTGTTTTTCCTGTAAGGTCGAGTGTTCCTGCAAGTTTTCCTGCGGTTACACTTAAGTCAGCAAGTTTGGCAGTAGTAATATTACCATCTGTAATTTTGGCAGCAGTAATCGCATTGTTTGCAATGTCAACGGTTGCGATATCGCTATCTTTAATTAGATTTGTTGTAATTCTTTTTATTGCCACTTGCTTTCTCCTTAATTAGCTGCGATGTATGCTTTACCAGTTGCAATTGCGTCTGTATAAGGTGTTTTATCATCATCACTACCAGCTACATCTGGAGTATCATCATCTTCATTAACAGGTGCATACGCTAAAATGATTTCCAAATGGTCTACGTTTCTTTGTACCATATCGTTGATGTCTGATTGCTCCATGCCTTCAACATTCCAAGTTCCAGCGTTTACTCCGTTAATTAAGTCTACACTATCCATTGCTGCTGTTAAGACTTCGCTTACTGTTTGTGCCATATTATTCTCCTTGTTATCCTTCCAATGTTTCTATTCTTGATTTTAAATCATCAATTATTGTTTGTTGTTCTTGTATAGCTTTTGTTAAAACTGCAACTAAATTATCAGTAGTCATTTTTAATTTATCTGCTTCTTCATTGTCACCAATTACAGGATTATCACCTTCAGCAGCTAAAACCTCTTGTGCTAAAAATCCGTATTTAGTTTTACCAACTGCTGTATCGCTATCTCTATTTTCTCTAAATTTATAAGATACTGGTCGCAAATTATTAACTAAATCTAAACCAACTGGTATATCTTGTATTTCTGTTTTATCTCTTTGGTCAGAAACTACAGTCCAAGCTACTTGAATATAGGCATTAGTAATAGAACTATTGCCTAAAACAATTCTGTTACTTTGAGATGTAAGACTAAATACGCCATCGCCAGTTCTACCAGCCCTATGACCTAAACAAGTATTATTACTACCAGTAGTTCCATTTTGTCCTGCTAATCTACCAACAAATGTACTGTTGGTTTGTGTTGTTGCATCTTCACCAGCTTCACTACCAACTACTACATTATTAGAACCTGTTGTTAAATTAGTACCACTAGCATTACCTAAAGCACAGTTTCCTCCACCACTCGTAAGAGCATCTAAAGCATCTTTACCTACTGCTGAATTTCCAGAACCTGAGGTATTTTTACCCAGTGCATTGGAACCAATTCCAACATTGTTATTACCACTATAGGTACTAGCGTCTCCAGCTAAATTACCTATAATGACATTATCAGCACCAGTAATAAAACGACCAGCTTCTTTACCTATTCCTATATTACGATTTCCGGAACAACTTCTTAGAGCTTCAGCACCTACAGCGACACAATCTGTTACATCACCATTTTGTAGTGCAACACTTCCAAGTGCAGCATTATGATTTCCTGTAGTACAGGATGTCCCTGCTAGATAACCAACTGCTGTATTGTTTGCAGCTGTTGTAGCAGAATCTAAGGCTTGTGAGCCAACTGCGGTGTTTCCTGCACCTGTAGTGTTTGCTGTTAGAGCTGACCAACCAATAGCAGTATTATTTGCTGCTGTTGTATTTGCTCCTAAAGCTGAATCGCCGACAGCAACATTTCTAGAAGCTGTTGTATTAGCATCTAAAGCACCACGACCTATACCTATATTTTCACCACCTGTACTATTAATTGCCATAGCATTTTGACCGATAGCAACATTTCTAACTCCACTTGTATTAGATGTTAAAGAACTTTCTCCAAGTGCTGTATTACTATGTCCGCTAACATTTGCATCAAGTGCATTTCTTCCAACTGCTACGTTGTCATAACCTGTTTCGTTTGATAATAAGGCATCTTTACCGACTGCAGTATTATTATCTGCTGTTGTATTAGCACCTAAAGCATCATGTCCAACTGCTACGTTATTTTTACCAGATGTATTAGCATCCATTGATTGTGAACCAACTGCTGTATTATTTCTACCATCAGAACCAGTGTTTGCAAATAAAGAATTATAACCAATTGCTACATTGTTACCACCTGTAGTGTTTGATAATAAAGCACTACTACCTACTGCAACATTATTTTCTCCTGTAGTGGTTACATGTAAAACTTTATAACCTACTCCAGTATTATTAGATGCTGTATTTAAAGTTAATGCACCATAACCTAATCCTGTAAGATTAGAACCTGTTAGATTATCTCTTAAAGATGCTGTACCTAATGCGGCATTATAAGCACCTGAAGTGTTTGATTCTAATGAATCAGAGCCTACTGCAGTATTGTCTGAAGCTGTATTGTCGTTTAGTGCTTCTCTACCTATAGCTGTATTACGACTACCAGAAACATTACTGATTAAAACATTATAACCTATAGCAGTATTAGAACTACCATCTACATTAGCTAATAAAGCATAATTACCGACACCTGTATTAGAACCACCAGTTGTATTAACTGTTAAAGCTGAAGAACCTATTGCTATATTGTTACTACCAGTTAAAGAACCATCATCTAATGCACCACTACCAAAAGCTATGTTTCTTGTCCCAACTGGATGATTACCATTAAGTTTAATTGTTCCATTTACATCAAGGGTAGCTGCTGGCGAAGTGGTTCCTATACCAACGTTGCCTGTGCCACCATCTATTCTCATAGCTTCACCAGCAGTTTTTACTCTAAATGCTATACCATCATCACCATTTTTATTTTCTATTATAGCATCTTCAGTACCTGTATATAATCCTAAACGATAAGTAGAAGCACCACCTATTTGTAAAGCTGGATTTGTTGCATCACCTGTAGCAGCTGCATCGCCTATGTGTAAATTAGCGTTTGCAGCACCATGCCCAATACTTGCTTTACCACCTTCTCCTATTCTAAATAAAATATTGCTACTATTAGCATCATCTTGGTTATGTCCTATTGTAAAATTTTCAACAGTTCCAGTATTATTTGAATCAACATTTACTCTAAATCCGTTTGGTGAATTAATAACAAAGTTTTGATTTGTTGGACAAGTAAAGCCACTAGCACCAATAGTCATACTATTGACTGTACCTGTTACGTCTATGCCTGTTGAGGTTGTGGCAATTTTTGGTGAGTTATTATGATATAAAGTTACTGCACCATTATTATTAGCTGTTAAATAATCTTCTGTTCCATCAGCTTTTTGCAAAGCAATACTTTGACTTGCACGAATATATAAATTTCCATCTCCTGCATCATCTATATAATTATGAGTTCCATCATGATAAATCTGTAAATCTGAACCTGCTCCAAAGATAGCTTTATCGCTATCGCCGAAATTTAAATCACCTGTTAATGTTCCACCAGCTAAAGGTAGTTTTGCTGCGATACTTGCATTTACAGTAGTACTAAAGTTAGCATCGTCGCCTAAAGCTGCTGCTAATTCATTCAATGTGTCCATCGCAGCGGGTGCGCTATCGACCAAAGCAGTTATTTCTTGTCGTACAAATGCAGTCGAAGCTACTGAAGTATCATTGTCTCCTGCACTTGCTGTTGCAACTGTTACTGTTTTTCCAGTCAAATCTAAAGATGAAGCAAGTTTGTCCGCAGTTACGTTGGCATCCGTTATCTTTGCTGTCGTTACAGCGTCGTCTGCAAGGAACCCAGTTGTTACTGTTGCCGCATTCATTGAACGTGTAACCAATACTTCAAGTGACATTCCCGAAGTAGGAGTTGCGTCAAGTGTCAAAGTGCTTCCGCTGTAAGTATATGAAGATTTTGGCTGATATACACCATCAATAAAAACAAAAACATTATTTTCATTGTCAGTCGTCAAACTAGTGTCATAGGATGCGGTATTTGATGTAGTTGCGTTGTACTGACCCAAGATAGCATCCGTTGGATTGTATGTTGAAACCGTTCCAGTGATTACCTCTAAATCTTCCCCATTTGGTAAATTTTCTGAAAGTGTAATTTCTGTACCACTATAACTATATGTTGATTTTGGTTGGTACACACCACCTATAAATACCCAAGTATTATTTTCTGATTGTGGATTCTTACCTGTATCATAAGTGTCAGAAGTGCCATCGCCAGTTACAGTATATAAATCTACACTTGAAGTAGTGTCTCCGCCAATTGCACCCCAAGCACTATCTGCATATCCTTCAAATTCATTTGTACTCGAGTTGTATCTTAACATTCCGTTTGCAGGCGAACCACTTCTTTGTGCTGTGGTACCTGAAGGAACTTTAATTGAGTCTGTACCGCTTAATGTTAAATTTTGAAAAGTAGGACTTGTAGAAGTTGCAACGTCTTGACCTATGGAGATTGCTCCATTTGATACTGTTACACCTGTACTTCCTGATAGTCTTCCATCGATTGCTGAATTTGCTCTTGCTGTTGTAAAGTATAAATTTGTTGAGCCTTCGCTTAAGTCATCTGTAGTTGCTGCAGCAATACGTGCGTCTGCTCTTGCATTTGTAAAGTAAAGATTTGTTGAGCCTTCACTTATATCGTCTGTATCTAAAGTAACAACTCCAGTTGCACTGTTTACAGATTCTACTCCGCCGCCTACATCTGCCCAAGCTGAACCATTGTATATCTCTGGCTTACTTGTAGTAGTATTAAATCTTAGTTGTCCTTGTGCCGCTGTTGGTCTTTGTGCAGTTGTACCCACTGGTATTTGTAATGCTCCAGTAGTATTAATTATTAAATCGCCTGTCATTGTACCACCAGCAAGTGCTAGTTTTGTAGCTATACTATTTGTTACTGTAGTACTAAAGTTAGCATCGTCTCCGATTGCTGCGGCTAATTCGTTGAGTGTATTCAATGCGCTTGGTGAACTATCTACAAGAGCAGCTATTTCTTGCTGTACAAAAGCTGTTGAAGCTACTGTAGTATCATTGTCACCTGAACTGGCTGTTGCAACAGTAAGAGTAACTCCTGATAAATCAAGGGTGCTACTAAGCTTGGCTGCTGTTATTGCGCCATCTGCTATATATAATCCTGGTACTGTTGTTTTTGCCATTGTTTGTTCCTATTTAGCTACTAATTGTGCTAATCTTCTGTTTAATGTGAATGCCATTTATCTATTTATTCCTCAGTATAAGTCATATTTTGTAAAACAGTTTCTAATCTTAAATTTGTATGACCATCAGAATCTGGATTTTCTGTATCGCTGACTAATTCTATTGTCCATACACCTTCTTCAGTTTTAGACCATTTAATAACTCTTTCTGTATCTACTACAATTATTCCATTCATTTTTATCTCCTTAAATTCCTCCTGCAAATGGAAAACTACTATTTCCTTGAGCATTTCCTTTAGCACTTGTTGTGTGTGGTATCATCATTAAAGTATAATATGACCAACTACCAGCATCCATACTATTAATGCCAGTTGCTGCATAACTAAACCTTATTATATCTCCTGCTACTACATCAAAAGAACCCTGCCCTGAAATACTATCCCATTCATTTCCAGTATTTGTTGTTAAATGCAACCCAACATTAATACTGGCTGATGCAGTTGAAGTTACTCTTTGCACATAAACTCTAGCATAACTGGTGCTTCCAGTAGTTCTTAAATCTTGATGAACAGTATAAAAAATGGTTCCTTCTGTTAAACATTGAATTCCATGAGTAGGAGAACTTACTATTTGAAATATTTCTTTATTTAAATAACTATGAGTTGCAGTTGTAAATTGACCAAGGCCACCATTATTAGTTTCAATAGAAGAAGCTCCTGCGCTTGTTAATGTAAATGTATGTACATAAGGAACTTTTGGAACAAAGTTTGTTTCTTGCCCTCCACCACTATTATCTACCAATGATGTACTGCTGCTACCTCTTTTATATCTTCCATCAAAAGTCATTGATTCAGCAAAAGCTTTAAATTTAAAATCGGTCCAACCAATCAAAGTAGTATGACTAGAAGCATTGTCCATTAATCCACATCGAAAATATACTGAACCACTAAAATCTCCATCTCCATGATGAAGAACGCTTGTTAAATTTAATGTATAACTCGCACTTCCTCCTCCAGCACCAAAAGAATTATTATCAACTTGTGTATATATTTCTCCATCATAGGAATACCATAATCTTGCATATCGAGTACTACCATCTGCAGAGTTAGAAACACCAAAATATGCGTATATTGAACGCGCTTCTACTAAATCTACTTTAAATTCTACATAAGCTTCGCTTACATTTTCTCGTCCTACACCAACATAATATAGATTATTACTATATTTACCTGGATTAATATTTGCTCCATATAAACTATAAACATTTGCAGCTAAATTTGCTTTTTCTTCCCACGCATCTGCACTACCATTATCATATACATCAAATTCTGCATAACACCATTTTTGTAAATTGTGGTCATTTGTATCATTATTAATTTTTGCTACATATGTAGAAGATGCATCATCATAAAATTCTATACCGCCTGTAGTAGAGCCTAACTGAAAACTATTTGTTGAATTACCTTTTAGTCGCAGCCATGAACTAGCAGAGTCTGTGCGTTCTAAAGTAGTAGTAATTCCACTAGTACCACTTGCATCGGATTTAACATGTAACCCAGAAGCCGGACTTGTCCCAGTTCCGATTCCAAGTTTACCATCAGAAGTAATACGAAGGGCTTCATCTAAAGTAGCTGCACTATTAGCTGCAGCCGAAGCAACATTATAAAATACAAGATTTCCGGAACCGTCAAAATCTAATAATGAAGCTGCTCCTGTTGTTCTATGTTTCCAACCACTATTATAGTAAAGATTATTACCAATATCTAAAGCACCGCCCGTACTACCTAAAATAACTGATTCAGTTCCTATAAAAAATTGTGGATGTATATTTGTAGTTGGTGGTGTAGTTCCTAAGCCTAAAGCACCTGAACTATCAATAATCATTTTTTCTGAGGCGTCTATATGAAAACCTATAATAGTATTTGCTCTTGAGTCTCCGTCATCTGCGTATAATCTTAAATTTCCTCCAGTATTTTGAATAAAAGCATTAGTACTTGTATCACTTTCAGTAAATTTAATAGTTGGAGTACTAGATTCTAAATGTAAAAGATGAGTAGGATTATCTGTACCAATTCCAACGTTGCCACCAATAGGATTTAATGCTAAATTATATTGAGCTATACTTGTATCTACGACATATGCAGATTGAATATATGAAGTGTATGGAGAACTTGCAATAGTACCAAAAATCATACCATTACCACCACTCGATTGCATTTTAACTAAACCTTCGGTTTCGTCTATAGTATCAGATGAAACTTCATTTAATATATGTAAGGTATGAGTTGGCGAAGCTGTGTTAATACCAATTCTATTCAGACCGCCATCAAGGAAAAACATATGAGTTTTAGTATCAGATTCAATTCTAAAATCTGCTGTTGAACCTGATTCGTTAAATATTGTTGCTGAACCCGCTTGTCCCGTATCAGCTATACCATCAGAAGTATTTATTCTACCGCTTGATATAGTTCCTGCAAAAGTAGCATTACCTGAAGAATTAATACTTAAGTCTGTTGTTCCAGTTCTGCCTATTCTAAAAGTATCATTAACTACATCTAATCTAAAATGGTCATAAGTACTATCATGGTCAGCAGCCATTTTTAGCTGTATTTCACCACCTTCATTATTACCAGTTCCATTACCATATACTGTAATAACTCCACCTGTAGTATCAGAGGTTCCAACTATTAGACCTCCTGACTGTGCAGTAATATTACCAGATACATTTATATCCTTATTAAAGTCCCATTCATCATTCGTACCATCGTAAGTAAGAGAAGGATTTGTCGAACCAGTAATATCAACTTCAATACCTGCTCCATTTGCAGCTCCAGCATTTGCTGAGCCGCTTCCCAGTGTTATGAGTTTATCATCAACTGTTAATGTAGTGGAATTAACTGTTGTAGTTGTTCCATCAACTTGTAAATTACCTGCAATAACAAGAGTACCTGTATTATTTCCTACTTCGGCAGGGTCAATTGTAAATGTAGAAGGACCTGCTAAATAACCTGTTGTTGTAATATTTCCATAAGTTCTATTGCCTGAAATATAAGTTCCTACTCTTGCGTCTGTATAGTAAAGATTTGTCGAGCCTTCTGTTACATCATCAGTATCTCCACTTAATTCGCTCAAAGCATCTTTTCCAGCTACTTGAGTATCTACATAATCTTTTACTGCTGCAGATGTCGGTAAAGTTGTGTCATTGTCATTTGAGCTTATACCTTCAGATTCAATAACTAACGCTGCATCTGCTATTTTTCCAATTGTTACTGCGTCATCTGCTATTTTTGCTGTAGTAACATTTGAGTCTGCTATTTTTGCTGTAGTAACAGCACTACTTACTATCTTTGAAGCTGTTACACTGTCATCCGCCATTGAAGCTGTTACAACAGAACCTGCTGCTGGAGTATTCACAGTTGTAGACGTTAACATTACAACTTCTATATTATTTGTTCCAGTTGGAGGTGCGCTACTAAAGGTTAGAGTAGTTCCACTTACACTATATGTAGTTTTTTGTTGATATACACCATCTATATAAACTTGTGTATTGTTTTCATTTCCTGGATTATTAGCAAGTGTAAAAGCTGTTGTAGTTCCGTTTCCACTAAAATTACTTATAAGTACACTTTCTCCGCTATACACATCTCCTATTACATATACGACTACATTATTTGTTCCTGAAATTGGAGCAGTATCAAATGTTAAAGTAGTTCCACTAATTGTATAAGCGTCTTGATTTTGAAATACACCATTTATAAATGCTATTATTTTTGATTCTGCACTTGGAGATTCAGAAAGTGTAAAAGCTGTTGTACTACCGTCTCCACTTGCAATATTTGTACTGAATGCAGTTGCAGAAGCTGCTCCTCCGCTTTGATCTTCAAATGCAAGATTTCCACTACCATCTGTTGTAAGTACTTGACCGTCTGTTCCATCTGAAACATTAAGTTCAGAGATACCTACAGCATTTGCTGCGATTTCGGTTGAAGTTACAGAATTGGCAGATAAGCCAGAGATAGTTGCAGTAGAAGCACTTGTTATTCTTCCATCTGCATCAATAGTAATTACAGGTATGGCACTAGTAGAACCATATGAGCCAGCAGTTACAGCTGTTGAAGCTAGTTCAGTAGGCCCAATTGAGTTTGCTCCTACTTCTCCGATTGTAACTATTGATTCTGTTCCACTTACATTCTTCTTAATAAATAATTTACCATCATAGGTATTAATGGCGAGTTCGCCAAGTGCTAAAGAAGATGTTGAAGGTACTGCATTTTGAGTCGCAGACCTTTTTAATTTAATCGTTTGTGCCATATCTATGGATTTCCTTTTCTATGCGTATATACGCGGAAATTAATTATTAAGAGAATGTTCCCCCATCTATTGTGTTTGTCCAAGTAACTGTGCTATTTGCTCCTACTTGTAGTATTTGACCCACGCTATTTGTAGAATCATATGTTCCAATAGCAAGTCTTTGATAACCAGTATTTGCACCATTTGTATTACCAAATATTAAGTCACCAGTTGCTGTTTGTGTAATACCTTTAATTCTTAAAGCGTCTGAACTTATTTCTAATGACTGACCATCTACTTCTACATCAAGAGTATTTCCAGTCTTGGTCATACCTGTACCAGCAGTTATCTGACCAGCACCTGAGAATTGAGCAAAAGCTAAACTTGTAGTACCAACTGTAATACTTCCATCTGTTGTAAGTACGAAACCACTATCAGCATTTACAGTACCTTCAGTTACGAAAGTAAATAATCCTGAAGTAACTTCTGCATTTGCATCAGCATCAGTTGCTCTTGTCATTGCTGAACCAGAGCCATTAAATACATAGATACCGTTTTCTGCGCCTGAAGATTGGTCTTTTACAAGTACTCTATCATCGCTAGAAAGAGTTACACCATCAATTGCTGCTGGTGCGCTTGATAAAGAAATATTTGAACCTGTAGTAGCAACTCTTACTGAATCTTTAAAGTCTAAACCAACTTTAACTGCATCTACATATTCTTTTGATACAAGAGAGGTAGCTCCAAAGCCTGCTCTATCTTTATATCCTGAAGGAACTGTTACTGTTCCTGTACCGTTTGGAGTAAGTGTTAAATTACCATTTGAATTTGTTGTAGAGATATCATTACCATTTACAGTTACATTATCAACTGCTAATGAAGTAACTCCTGTTATATCTCCGCTGCTTATACTTGCAGTTCCGTCAGTTACAGTCGTACCAGTAATTGTAGTACCTGTTATAGCAGCTGCACTTGAACCACCAATAGTAGCACCATCGATTGTACCACCATTAATATCAACAGTAGTTACTGAACCACCATTTGATACAGTAGCACCTGCAAAGTTAATTGTTCCTGAACTTGTTAAGTCTGTAAATGTAGCAGAAGTAGCTGAATTAGCACCAATAATAGTACCATCAATTGCACCACCATTGATATCAAAGTTTGTACCTTCAATTTCTACAGAACCTGCTTCAAGTTTTTTACCTAATGTTATTTTTTCAGCAGAGTTTGTGGAATCAAATGTTAAATATGAAGTAACGCCTTCTTTGATAGCAAATGCATTTGCATTGTTATCAATCATAACAATCTCTGTAGCCTGACTACTTACATCAATAGAGCCACCTGTTAAGTCTAAATCTAAATCAGCTGCTGCAACTATTTGAACATTTCCTGAGCCTGCAGTAATAGAGTTAGCACCTATGGTAAGGTTTGCTGTTTTTAATTGGTCTATTTTACTACTTGAATCTACAATGATTGCTGAACTTGCTGTTAGTGTACCTGCTGAATGGTCAAGTAGATTTACATAAACCTCACCGCCTATTACATCATTAGCCGAGCCATCACCTATGAATAACTTACTGGAGTTAAACGAATACGCTAATTCACCCGCAGCTAGAGCGCTAGATGGGGCTGCTGCGCTAGTACTTCTTTTAATTTTAATTGTTTGTGCCATAATGTTTTCCTATTGACTTCTAG
>Ga0213865_10002678_pt1 | contig 11156 bp, 18 predicted proteins | sample PICome_6_FD_160100 | JGI IMG/M metagenome (GOLD analysis project Ga0213865, IMG submission 160100) | Coastal seawater microbial communities near Pivers Island, North Carolina, United States - PICO282 | ecosystem: Environmental > Aquatic > Marine > Coastal | place: USA: North Carolina...
AAAACTAAACAATTGGGTTGACAAAGATACAAAAGTAGTGTATATTAATAATAAGTTACCTAAGGTTTTACTCGAAGCTGATTGGAAACCCATCTGTACCTTTGCATACAACAGTAACAATCATAAACATGTGCAAATGTACATTAACAATAACTGTGACTTAGTGGTTTATCGAGAAGAAACACTGAGCCCGTTTTTGAGATATGCAAGATGAGCAGTTGTAAACTAATAATAGAAGATGAAGTAAACATCAAACTGGAAGGATTAGAAGTTGACGTCAGACGTAAACTTGCCAATGCACTCAAATTTGAAGTGCCTTATGCTAGATATATGCCCCAGTATAAACTTGGACGATGGGACGGGAAGGTGGCTTTCTTTGGCATCGGAGGTACTGGGTACGTTAATCATCTTGATACTATTGTGGATGTTCTTACTAAAAATAATGTCCAGATAGTAGACATTGATGATAGACGTCATCCTATACAACTAAACTTACAACCAGTAACAGAACGATATTGGGCAGACCAAGGAGTACGTTGGCCCAAAGGACATCCAGCAGAAGGTGAAGAAATCATTCTGCGTGATTATCAAGTTGAAGCAATCAACAACTTTCTACAAAACCCACAGAGCTTGCAAGAGATTGCAACAGGTGCAGGTAAAACTATTACTACCGCAACACTGTCACACATTAGTGAGCCGTACGGACGTAGTCTTGTTATTGTACCAAATAAAAGTTTGGTTACTCAAACAGAAGAAGACTATGTTAATTGTGGGTTAGACGTAGGGGTTTACTTTGGAGACAGAAAAGAGTTAGGTAAGACTCACACTATATGCACTTGGCAAAGTTTAAACATACTTGACAAGAAGCACAAGGACGGCACAGCAGTATTAAGCCTTGCAGAGTTTCTTGAAGGTGTGAGCACTGTTATTGTCGATGAAGTACACCAAGCCAAAGCAGAAGTTCTCAAAAACTTGCTTACACGCAACCTACGCAACGCTCCTATACGTTGGGGACTAACTGGTACAGTGCCAAAAGAGAAGTTCGAGTTTGAAAGTATTCATGCATCACTAGGTCCGGTTATTGGAAATATTACAGCAAAAGAATTACAAGATAAAGGTGTGTTATCGCAGTGTCATGTTAATATTGTACAACTAATAGATACTGTAGCACACAACGGTTATCAAGAAGAATTAAAATATCTAACAACTAATAAAAATAGATTAGAATATATAGGCAAACTACTAAACACAATAAAAGATACAGGCAACACACTAATACTAGTAGATCGTATTTCAGCAGGCGAGATGCTCCACGAACTAATACCAGGATCAGTCTTTGTTAAAGGAGACGTAAAACTAAAGGATAGAAAAGATGCGTATGACGATATTAACACGGGCGATAATCAGGTGGTCATTGCTACCTATGGTGTTGCGGCGGTTGGTATTAATATACCTCGTATCTTTAATCTTGTCCTCATTGAGCCTGGCAAGTCTTTTGTTCGTGTAATACAATCTATCGGTAGAGGCGTTAGAAAGGCAAAGGACAAAGACTTCGTGCAAATATGGGATCTTACAAGCACTTGTAAGTTTGCGAAGCGGCACCTTACCCAAAGAAAGAAATTTTACAAGGAGGCGCAGTACCCATTCACAATTGAAAAAGTGGATTGGAATTAATTATGAGAATTTTAACTTTAGAGAATGAATGCTTTAGTTTAGAAAATTTGCCAGAACAAATAGATGACGACATACGGTTTAGTGTATTAGATAATTCGGATCCAAAAAATCCAGATTTCTTTTTTATACCATTAATATTTTTAGAATCATTTAGTGCACCTGCAATGGTATTAGAAATAAATGGAAAAGAAATTACTATGCCTGTAGATTGGTCAATTGCTGTAGGCTGCTCAGAAAGCGGCAACGATTTAGAAATACTACCATTAACAAGCATCAATGACAGAGGGTTTGAAGCATTTCTTTTTAATCCACTAACTGGATATAAAACAGAATTTGCTAAAATAGATATAGTAAATTTTTACACAGATGTAAAATGGTATTTTCCTAAAATGAAAAACGGACAATTGTTAAGTGTTCCAATTACAGATGGTAAAGAGCCGTTGTGTGCCTACTTTGTAAAAGACATAAGCAGACAATGTGAAGTTATAGAATATTCGTTATTGCTTTAAGGAGAAAGATATGAAAGCAGGAAAGATTTGGGGACAAACTGAACTAATCCACGCTAATGGTGTGCTAGAGTTCCATCGTATTGAATTCAAAGGTGGTTACAAGTGTAGTGAACATGAACACCAGTTTAAATGGAATGGCTTCTTTGTAGAGTCAGGCAAAATGCTTGTACGTGTTTGGCAAAAGGATTATGATCTAGTTGACGAAACTATTTTAGGTCCAGGCGACTTTACACAAGTTAAACCTGGTGTTATTCATCAGTTTGAAGGATTAGAAGACGGTGTCGCTTTTGAACTATACTGGGCAGAATTTAATCACAATGACATTGTTAGAAGGTCAGTTGGTACAGAAGTTAAGTAATGCAAGTTTTTCCTTTATCTGATTACTATTATGTTAATAATGTAAAAAAACATTATAAACGTAAAGATGCAATTTTAAATGACATTGCAAAGATGTCTGTTGAAGCATCTGTATCAGATTTTGAAAATATTTCTAATCTTGATTATAGAAGACCTGACAATATAAAAAGAGATTATGAAAAAAACTTCTTAGATCTAATTACACCATATGTTGCTGAAATTGGAAATCAGCTTGGATTTATAAAATACCATATACATAGTTTTTGGTTTCAGCAATATACAGAAAATAACTTTCATGGGTGGCACAATCATCATAGTTGTAATTTTACAAATGTATATTTTTTAGAGTTACCTAAAGAAGAATTTGCAACACAATTATATGACATACAAACAAATAAAATTATAGAAATAAAAAATATAACAGAAGGTAGTTTGCTTACTTTTCCTGGACATTATATACATAGATCTCCAATGTTAAATTCCAATCATAGAAAATCTATTATAAGTTTTAACACAAGTTATGACGAAGTAGATTATAAAAGTATAGATAGGAATTTGAATGCCTAACGAAAAATTATTGCCAGGTGAACCTCTTATATACGAACGTGCAGATGGCATATTATATGCACGTTATAGAGATCCGCCGCATAACAAAACACCTCGATGGATAGTAGGTGGAGATTCGGTAGCCCTTTCTAAATTAAAAGGAGAACTTTTTAGTTGGGCAGAATGGCAAGAAATGATGGAACTTAGTTTAAAGTATCCAGCATTAAAAAAACAAATGAGTAAACTTGTAAATTTATACTATCTATGTAAGGACAGCGATGCAGGTACTTGATCTTTTTCCTACACCAGTTGGTATGTTTAAAAACGATAACATTCAAGAACATAATGAATTATTGTCGATTGATTTTGAGGACCACAAAATTTATGATATGGTTATTTCTAAAGATAGAAATTTTTTAAACAATAACAAAGATCATTTTCCTAACACCTATAATTTCATATATAGTTCATTACAGGAGTTTGCAAAAACAGCACTAGCTACTTCTAGTGAATTAATGTTTACTCAAAGTTGGCTGACAAAACACGACAATATACCACAACAAACATTTGCTCATAGACATCAAAATAGTATACTTAGTGGTACATACTATGTTAATGCATCTACAGAAGACGCAGGTATTAACTTTTATAAAGATAATGACTTGTTTGAAAAGTATATAAAATGGGAACAAGAATCTAAACATATAGAAAATAATAAGTATGCCTGGGAATCTATAGAAGTAAAAGCAGAAACAGGACTATTAGTAATTTTTCCTAGCTGGTTAAAACATGCAGTTAATGGAAATACAAAAAACAGTGTAAGATGTTCTTTAGCTTTTAATACTTGGTTTAAAGAACCGATAGGTTCTGAAGAATTACTTACATTATTATAAGGAAAGAAAAATGAGAATTATTGCAGGACCCTGCCAACATGAAACACTTGCTCAAAGTGCAGAAATTGCAAAAGAATGCAAACGTGTATGCGATAAGTATGGTATTGAATACTATTTCAAAGCAAGTTTTGATAAAGCAAATCGTACAAGTGTAAATGGCAAGCGTGGTGTAGGCTTGCATCCATTTGTGCATGATATACTTACACTTAAAGATGCACTCGATGTAAAAACACTAACTGACGTCCACGAAGTTGATCAAATACAATATCTTAAAGACATTGTAGATGTGCTACAGATTCCTGCTTTCCTATGCCGTCAAACAGATTTAATACGTGCAGCCTGTGCTACAAATTGTATTGTAAATATTAAAAAAGGACAGTTCCTTGCACCGTGGGACGTAAAAGGTATCCTTTCAAAAACAGAAGGTGCTAAAGAAGTATGGATTACAGAGAGAGGTACAAGTTTTGGATACAATACACTTGTTGTTGATTTTACTGGCTTGCAGTATATGCTTGATAATGTTTCTGCTGATGTGGTATTTGACATCACGCACAGTGTCCAGAAGCCAGGAGGACAAGGTGACAGCAGTGGCGGTAATCGCGATTATGTTCCAGGGCTTGCTCGTGCTGCCTCTGCTTTGGGTATTGACAACTTCTTCATAGAGGTACACGCCGATCCAGACAATGCACCCAGTGACGGGCCTAACATGCTTAGACTAGAAGATTTTGAGCAAATAGTAAGAGATATAGTAGCACATAATTATAAAGGACCGGTGCAATGAGAACAGCAATATTAATACCAGCTAGATATGCTAGTACACGATTTCCTGCAAAGCCATTAGCAATACTTGACAATCAAACTATGATACAAAGAGTTGCAGAAAAATGTATAGCTACTGGCTTAGATACATATGTTCTTACAGATAACAGAACCATAGGTATGGCAGCCAAAGCTTTGGGTATAAAGGTCTACATAGACACACAAGAATATGAAAACGGTACTGAAAGATGTGCAGGAGCAATTAGAAGTGATCTTTTTAATTCATACGATAAGTTTATAAATGTGCAAGGCGACATGCCTGATGTAACGCCTGAGCTAATAGAAAAAGCTATTATGGGATTAAACCATTATCCAATTAGCACAGTGTTTACAACTATGCCTGAAGAAAAACAAAATGATCCTAGCAGTGTAAAAATGGTACGGGCAGGTGATCAAGCTCTATGGTTTGGTAGAGGCATGACAGGCTATGGTGAATGGCATTTGGGTGTGTACGGTTATAGACGTAATGCTCTCCAAATGTATCTTACATTACCTGTAGAACAAGAAGAACGTGTTGAAAAATTAGAACAGCTACGTTGGTTAAAAAATGGTTGGCAAATGGCATGTTATAGTGTACAATTTAATGGAGTCGAAATAAACACACCTGAAGATGTAAAGGAATGGCATGCCAAACAAAGAACTTGATTTATTCAAAGTGCTAATACCTGCACTCGACGGCGGGATGCGCGACTTATACGATGCAGCAGGCGAAGACGGTAAAAAAGATATTAAGAACGACCTTTGGAATCTTAATAGATATATGAGCAGTGTAAAAGGTAATAGAGATAAACAAGAGCTTGCTGTTTTTAAAACAAACGAATACTACAATAAAAACTGGGCAGTGCTAGGTAATAAACATCCTAAGTTACAATGGTACATCTTATGCCAATGTGGAAATACAGGTCAGAATGAATTTCATCCGTGGATTGGTTTAAAACGTACTAGTAGTAAAGAAGTAGAATTTTTAAAAAAATTATATCCAAATATGAAGGAAGATGAGGTAGAGTTACTTGCTAGAATATCTACAAAAAAAGAACTCAAAGAACTTGCTAAAGAACATGACATCGATATCAAATTCTGATAAACCTTATGTCTGCGAATATTGTAATAAAGGGTACATGAAAGAAAGTACTCTTGCAGTACACATGTGTGAAAAGAAACGTAGAGCACTACAAAAAGATGAAAAACGTGTACGTCACGGATTTTATGCATTCCAAAGATTCTATAAACTAAGTGCAGGAACTAAAAAGGAAAAAACATATGACGATTTTTGTGCCAGTCCTTACTATAATGCTTTTGTTAAGTTTGGTTCTTTCATCAATAATGTACGTCCACTATACCCTGAAAAATATATTGACTATGTTGTAACAAGTGGTGTAAAACTAGATCACTGGGCAAGAGATGAACTTTATGAAAAATATGTTCTCGAATTTATTCTAAAAGAAGATGTGCATACAGCATTAGAACGTAGTGTTCAAACAATGATAGAATGGGCAGAAGAAAATAAACCTGCACCATGGAATCATTACTTTCAGCATGTAAGTACAAATCGTGCTGTATGGCATATTAAAGATGGAAAAATATCTCCATGGCTCATTCTTAACTGTGAGACTGGAAAAGCATTGTTAAATAGCTTTAATGATGAGCAGCTAGAAATGGTCTATCATGTTATTAATCCACAACATTGGGCAATGCGTTTTAAGCGTTTACCTAGTGATGTACAACTAGTTAAAGATATAGCTAAGGAATCAAATTTATGAAAATTTTAATATTTGGTTTGCCAGGCAGTGGCAAAACCACACTAGCAAAACCGTTTGCCGAATTAATCGGAGGCGTACACATTAATGCTGATAATGTGCGCAGTAAATACAACGATTGGGATTTCAGCATGGAAGGACGTATGCGTCAAGCAGCACGTATGCGTCATTTAGCAGATGGTGTTGTAATGGCAGGAAAGATTGCTGTAACAGATTTTGTGTGTCCTACAGAGGAAGCAAGACAAGCATTTGATCCAGACTTTACTGTATGGATGGACACAATTAAAGAAGGTAGATTTGAAGATACAAACAAAGTATTTGTTAATCCTCCACACTGTGATTATCATGTTAGTGAATGGTTTACAGACACACATGAGCAGTTAATGCCAGTGGTGCAAAAATGGATGGAGAGAAATAATGTTTGATTGGAAAAAACCTACAGCACAGATGTTAGGCAGATGGCAACCGTGGCACGATGGACACACAGCACTGTTTAAAAAAGCACTTGCTGAAACTGGACAAGTATGTATTATGGTACGTGACGTTGGCGGCATAGTCGGTGAAGATGCTGGCGCAGGACGTACAGCAACACAAGACGATAACCCATTCCGTTGGAACGAAGTGCGCCAAAACATTGTTGCAGGACTAGCAGAACACGACTTTACAGAAGGTGTAGAGTATGTTATAATGCAAGTGCCTAATATTGTTGATATTAGTTACGGACGTGGTGTAGGATACACATTTACACAACATGACTTAGGTGAAGAAATTCATAACATTAGTGCTACAAAGATTCGTGCAAAAATGAGAGAAGACGGAAAATTATGATAACACAAGGTTCAGTTCATGTTGTGCCGTTATGGGTTACTCCATTATATATTACAAGTATAGACTCTGCGTCATCTTATACAAAAAAATTAGATGCTATAGGATGGAATAGATTTAGTACAGATAATGGATACATTACAAACGATACATATGTTCTGAATCGACCAGAATTTTCTAGTTTACAAGAAGACATAAATGCACATATAAATAATTATGTTACAGATGTTTTTAAAATAAAAGAAGGTGTAGAATTTTATATTACAAACAGTTGGGGTACTAAACATAATGAAAATGATTGGGCAAACAAACATTACCATACAAATTCATTATTTTCAGGAGTTCTTTATTTAAACTGTGATAAAGAATCTGGAGATATTACGTTTCATAAAAACATAGGATACAACACAGGTATACCACACTGCTTTGATTTTGAGTATACTGAAAATAATATGTTTAATAGTACAGAAACAGTAATTAATCCAGAAACAAATATGTTACTACTATTTCCCTCTAGTTTAGAACATTCTGTAGGTCCGTGTAATTCAAACAAAGATAGAATTGTTATTGCATTTAATATTTTTGCAAAAGGAAAATTGCAAGGAAGCGGATCTGAAAAAATTGCTGATCTTACATTAGGATAAAGGATGACTAACTTTAGAAAACTACAAGATGGTGTACAAGTATATGAACTTGAAGAGCCTGTTGAATTAGTTGTAAAAACCAAAGCACCTATGAAATGGAAATTGGTTGACAGAGAGACAGGTGAAGAGTATATTGGCAATACGCCTAAAGAAGGCGAATATCATTGGAGTAAAATAAATGCCTGATATTGATATCGACTTTGCTGATCGCAGTGTTCTACTTGACAAGATTGAACATCGTGTAGCAAAACTAGATACAGGTAAAAAACACAACACTGGTGTGTATGTTACAGAGTGTCCACACAATCCTGTGGATAACTTGAGTACCATTGATTACAAGACAGCAGAAGATAGAGGATACTTTAAACTTGACTTCCTCAATGTTAGTATCTATAATGATATTGTAGATGAAGAACACTTGCAACGTTTAATGAACAAGGAACCAGAATGGAGTCTTTTACAACACGACGATTTTGTAGATCTTATCTTTCATATCTCTGGTCACGGCGATATACTCCGTACAACAAAGCCTCAGAGTGTAGAGCAGTTAGCAGCAGTACTAGCGATGATACGGCCTGCCAAACGCCATCTTGTCAACGAAACTTGGCAAACGATATTAGAAAATGTGTGGGTCGCACCCACTGACGGTAGTTACTACTTTAAGAAAGCACACGCTATTTCATATGCTATGGCGTGTGTTGTGCATATGAATTTAGTGTGCGAGAAATTAAATGGCTAAAAGGAAAGATCTTTTAAATGTTCCTAGAACTATAAAATGGGATAAAAAGCCAAATAGAAAATATTTCTTAAAGCATCTTATAGAAAAAAACAACTTTACTACAATGGCTGAAATAGGTGTTCGAGACGGAAGAACAACTTTTTATCTTTTAGATAAAATTCCTAATCTAATTATCTATGGTGTTGATTTAAACACCAACGGGTTTTATTCTCCACAAATAAAAGAAAAATATAAAAATCGATTAATTCCTATACAAGGAAATAGTTCACTGGTCGCAGAACAGGTTCCTAATGTTGATTTAATTTTTATCGATGCAGATCATAGTTATATGGGATGTAGAAAAGACATTATTGCATATAAAGATAAAGTTAACAAAGGCGGAATTTTTTCAGGACACGACATCGACTATCCAGGTGTAAACAAAGCAGTGCATGAACTTGTTAAAACTTTCGATGTTGGCCCGAATAATGTTTGGTTTACGAATTCTTAGGTTTTCTAACTAATTGAACATGTTTTCTTTTCACACGCTTAATAGCTAAGTTATTTAAATTTACTGTAGGACCAATTGTAACTTTTACATCTTTTGAATTCATTGTTACCATACTATAACTGTATGGTCTTAGCTCTTGTCTTAAAAATATATTAATAGGAATCATTCTGTTCGATTCCCACCACCATATTTCGCCAAGTTCTAAAAATGCTCTTTTTTCTTCGTCGCTACGTAGATTAGTATATACAAACATTGTTGTTACATGTTGGTCCTGATTAGCGATGACACCGATGTATTCATTACCACCGTAATTTACTACACTTAGAAAAGGAAAATTATTTTTAATATCTTTTGTTAACATACTCTACGATAAATACTTTATGCAATTAATACCTAGATATTTAGTCAAACAAAGAACCCACATAGTTGCAGATGTGGCAGGATTCGCAACGGAGTATAGACCAGTGTATAGAAAAGAAATTCAAATTTATAGAGGAATTGATAATGAAATACAATTCAAATTAATGAATACTGATCAAAAACCAATCGAGTTGTCTAGCTATACTACAAAGTTTGTTGCCTATGACGAAAATAAAAATCTAGTTATCGAACATGATGGTGTACAAGTAACAAGTGACGGATCAACTAACATTAAAGGTGTGTTCAAAGTAAACATTTCAGAGAATGATCTATTAAATGTAAAAAATCAATTTTTATCATATAATGTATATTTGGTAGACAACGACAGTCAAAAAATACTAACATATACTGACAGTCATTTTGGCATCGATGGAACAATTAAAATTAGTTCAGATGCATTTCCTGGGCCACAAGCAACGTATAATATTACACAATTTACACAGTCTGATCTAGATAGTAATATATTTTATAGTGAAACAATAGATGCACAACCTGGCATAAACGGCAACGAAGCACTGCATACAGCAGCAATATATACTGACGGATATATAGGTGACATCACAGTTCAAGCAACACTAGATAATCAAGTTACAGAAGGCACAGCATGGGCAGATGTACAAACAGTATCGTTAACTGGTAGCGAAGATACACCGGTACCTATGAACTTTAATGGTGTGTTTAGTCATTTGAGATTTAAATCTGATGCAAACCCTAACAGTACTATTTCAAAAATTTTAATTAGAAATTAGATTGACTTTTATACACCTTGGTACTATAATAATAGTATGAGTGTAGTTAACGATATAGTTCTGACATACTTGCCTTCTAAGAGGAAACAAACTCCTAGTGGCTGGCTATCCTTTAACGCACCGTGTTGTCATTACAATGGACACGCGGCAGACACTCGCGGACGTGGTGGCTTAATAAGCAACCCAGATGGAGGCGTAAGTTATCATTGTTTTAACTGCGGCTTCAAAGCAAGCTGGCAACCGGGCAGAAACTTTTCACACAAGATGCGAAGGCTCCTACAATGGACTGGAGCGCCTGACGATATAATCAACAAGGTGGCACTTGAAGTGATGAGAGAAAATGAAGGGGTTGAAGCACAAACACGCATTGCTCAATTACCAACATTTGATACTGTCCCGTTGCCAGATGATGCTGTTAGACTTGCAGACCATCAATGGGCAGAAGTAGGCACTATACCAGAGCGTATGGTTAATGTGTTCCAGTATATGCTAGAACGTGATCTACGTATAGATGACATTGACTATCATTGGTCACCGAGTTTAGGTTATCGTGATAGGCTTATTATTCCTTTCTACTATGAAGGTAGAATAGTAGGCTGGACTGCTCGTGCTATTACACCAGACAAGAAGCCCAAGTACCTTACTGAAGTACAACCTGGATATGTGTTTAACTTAGATGAACAACGACACACTAAAGTATTTGCTATTGTGTGTGAAGGACAGATCGATGCACT
>Ga0213865_10002680_pt1 | contig 11153 bp, 5 predicted proteins | sample PICome_6_FD_160100 | JGI IMG/M metagenome (GOLD analysis project Ga0213865, IMG submission 160100) | Coastal seawater microbial communities near Pivers Island, North Carolina, United States - PICO282 | ecosystem: Environmental > Aquatic > Marine > Coastal | place: USA: North Carolina | collected...
ACGCCAGTGCACCGTTCACCAGCGATGTTCGTCAAGGCTTCATCTTCGCCGGCGACACCGTCCGATTCACCGGGCAGTTCGCCTTCCGCGAAGGTATCTACGACAGCGTCTACATCAACCCTGAAGTCGAATTGACGATGGAAATTGTACGTCAGGATGCAGCCGAGAACTTTGCCAAGGGTTACATCTCGACGCCGGGTGAAACCATCACCCACACCTTCACCGGTGGTGTGTTTGACATCAACATTACAGCACCCGTGTTCACCAACGAGTACACCTACACCTACCAACTCATCAACCTGCCCGACGGTGCTGAAGACTTCACGGCAGCGCTTTGCGCAACATCGACGTCCTATGGTTGCGGCGAATTCACCCTCAAGGTTGACCGAACGCCTCCGGAGGTCCTGCCCAACACATGGCTCGCCGAGAAGGGCGCTCTTCCTGCTGGAGCGGATGATCGTATCATCGCCAACACCTTGTCCACCGCCAACTACCACTGCGTTGACATCCAAGCCCAAATCAAGGAGCAGGAAGCGATGTTCCCCGGTGACCTGCAGGTGAACTGGATGTTCTACAGCAACACCATTGACTACACGCCATGGTCCGAATACGCCGAGTACTTCGGCTTCGAACCCTCGTCTGCAACGTTGTCTTTGAGTACCCTCAGTGGTGGTTATCTCGCTACAGCAACCTGTTTGGACCTCTGGCCGCTCTCGGATGCTGAACCTCGCGTGTTCGATGCCGAGGTCAACGAAGCTAATCAGCCCACGCTGGTGTTCTGGATTTCAGGCGCCGACTCCGCCGGTTCGACCGTCCGATTGGGCGGTGGTGCACAAGAAGACGGCAGCGTTCTGCCGATCTTCTCCGGCCAAGCCCAGCACAAGTCGGAATACACCTTCATCGAAGAAAAGGCGACCTTTGAGATTCAGGACGTCCTCCTCAGCGAGGACCCACGGGTTGGCGAGAGCATGAAACTCCGCATCAAGGTCAAGAACACCGGTTCGATGGCTGGTGTGGCTGATTTGGTCATCAAGTCGGTAACCGATGCTGGCACCCCGGTGATTGAAGACACCGTCTCCACGCCAGAACTCGGTATTCAAGAAGTAAGCGATTGGGTCGAGGTCACCTTGGCACCGTTTGCTGCTCAGACCACGGGCATGTACTACACCATCAGCCTTAACGGCTCGAGCGAGACCATCTACGACGGTTCTCAGGCCCAATGGGCAGACGTGTTCAATGTCAAGGTTCAGGCCGAAGAGGATGGTTCCAACCTGTTGCTCATCGTCATCATCTTGGTCGTTGTGGTCGGCGTCCTCGGTACGCTGGTGTTTGTGCTCGCCCGTCGTGGCGGAGGTGCCTCCATGCTCGATGATGAATACGAGGAGGAGGACGATGACGAGGGCTACGGAGAGGCCAAGGTTCTCGCCCAGATTCCTGCCGATGTTGACCCCGAAATGGCTCGAGCCATGCAAGAGTTCCCGCAGTGGACCCAAGAGGAAATCCAAGGATACTTTGACCAAGGGTGGAACATTGAGTCCCTTCAAGACTGGGTTAACAACCAGTGAGGCGCCTGCATGTCCTCGCTGTGGACCGACACGGTCTGGGAGGACCCTGAGGGCGGAACCGTGATCGTTCACGGGACGATGCCGACGGTGGTCTACCCCAATGCGATGCGTCCACGGGTGGACTGGCACGGCCTGGCTTTGCTCGAATCACCGGACATCGTTGATCTGTGGGTGCAGGAAGAGGCGGATGAAGCGGAATCGCAGGGCATCAACCTCACCCATGCCCTCCTTTCCGGTGGCGCTTTTGGCAAGTACATCGAGGGCATTGAGACGCTCGAAGGCCTTCAGGGCGGGCGCTTCCCGGACCCGGAGCCTCGTCGCCTTCAGCGAAACGCTGACCGCCACTCCCGGCCGGTGTTCTTCATTGAACCCCTCGCTGATGACGATGACTGGGGCGACTACTTGACGCAAGAAGCCCGAGCGGTTTCCCACTGGCGAAAATTGCTGGGCATGGTGCGTGTTGGAAAGCGGTGGAAAAAGAGCGTCAAGCACCATCTCTTCAACGCTCAACCGCCTCCCAAAGGGCAATCTGTGGACTATTCCACTGCCAGCGTGTTGAGCGCTGCTTGGTGGGAACTCTCCGAATGGTTGAGCACGCCGGCCCTCGCTAAGCGTCGAGACGAGCGGTATGCCGCTCGTGTCCGTGGCGCATTGGCTTCGCTGCGGACAGAACATGGCAACGAGGCAACCCTGTTGCTGGTCGTCCACCAACCCCATGCAGCAGCGATGGTGAAGGCGCTTGAAGAGAACCGAGCTGCGGAGGAGATTTCATCAACAGCAACCGATTCCACTCACACGGAGGAAGAGTGAGATGGCTACCGGCAGCATCGATGTACGCGTTGAAAATCAACTCGTCCGGTTTGTTTGCCCGACGCCGCTCGACCACGATCGTGTGGTCGCTGAAGTCGGCGGCCAGCGCAACAGCGGCGTGGTGATCAAAGCGATGGAGCGGCCACGTGCCACCCTCGTCATCGACGAAGAGGGGCGCATCGTTGTTCACGGTACCCACCGCGTTGAAGCGGCTCGTGCTGCCGCCAAGGAATTACTGCTCCGCATGGGCATGGACGACAGTGGCTTGGTTGCCGAGATGGGCCCCGTCGTCGTTTCGTTCCAATTTGATCATTCCGTCAACCTCGAAGCCATTCCAGCTTCGCTTCCTTCAGGTTCAGCCGAATACGATGCTCGCCTGGGATGCACCACCTTGACCGATACGCGCCACAGCCTGACCGTTCAGATTTGGCCCAACGGAAAGTGCGTTGTCGCCGATGCCCGACACCCCAACATGGTGGCGATGGCAGCCGTCTATTGGAATGGCGTGTTCACCGACCGTGGCTTGTTTGTGGAACGAATTTGAGGGGCGAACATGGTCTACGACGGTCCGATCTTGGACAACCATTTCCACCTCAACCGCCAGGGATTGTTTTTGGACGCCGCTCGTGCTTTCCAGCGCGTTGGTGGAACTGACATCGTTCTGGTCCACTGCCCTGATTTCACCGCCCCTCCAGAATCCTTGGCCGGTCATGAGGCTGCCTACCGGGACACCGTTGCCATGGCCCAATCGGTTCGTGATGAGGTCGGTTTAGGTGTCCGCGTGGTGCTCGGCCCTCATCCAGCCGCCTTTGCTCACCAATTTGAGCGGTGGGTCGGGGATGAGGGGTCTGCTGGCAAGGAGCGGGCGGTTGAGAATTACCGCCACAGCATTGAGGCTGCGCTCACGTTGGTTCACGAAGGTCACGCTCATGCCATTGGCGAAGTCGGCAGGCCCCACTGGCCTGTCTCGGACGAAATCTGGGACCTTTCCAATGAATTGCTCGATGAAACGATGCACCTTGCAGCGCAAGAAGGCATCCCCTTGCAATTGCACGTCGAGGGTGAGAGCGAGGACACGTATCCTGACCTCGCGAAACGGGCGACTCGGCAAGGCATGGATTTGAGAAAACTCGTGCGCCACTACTCGCCGCCCGATGTACGAACCGAGAACACGCACGGTCTGACGCCCAGTGTGCTGTGTGGTAAGGGAGCGCTTGACCGCTTGGTCGAGACACATACGATGGCGAAGCACGGCTTTTTCCTTGAAACCGATTACATGGACGACCCCAGGCGCCCAGGGGCTGTCCTCGGCCCCAAAACCGTGCCGAAACGAACCCAACAGTTGCTCGATGCTGGGGTGGATGAGGAGGTCATGTGGAACACGCACCGTGAACTCCCGGTTTCGGTGTATGGGGTGTGAAGGTGGAGGAAGAACGCCACTTTGTTCACCTCAATGCCCCATCACATTCATGAAAGAGTATCACCACGAGCGGATAAGAGGGAGTTGTTGATGCGACGCCAACTGGGTTCATTGCTCGCAGCCTTGTTGCTGTGTTGCCTTCTCCCCGTCACCTCCGCTCAGGCCCCAACGGCACCGGGCGTCGAAATCGATTGCAACGACAAGCAACCTGAACTTGATGTTCATCCACTCAACGACCCCGTGGTCGAAATCACGTGCACGGTAAAGAACCCCTCCTCGTTTGAAGAAACCATCAGCGTGGAGAAGGAATGGGACGGCCTCGAGGTCGATATGATGTTGGAGGAAGATACATTCACCCTCGGTCCTGATGAAGAAGAAGACTTCAAGGTGTCCTTTTCGGGACAAACCCGCCTCTCTGCTACGCTTTCCTACGACTTCACCCTCACGGCCACGGTCACCAACGTCGGCATGCTGGATTGGCCTGAGGCCCTTGCTTCCAACGCGACCGTGAGCGGTGATCTGAACATCGCCACCTTTGGCATGGTCGACCTTGACGTTTCCGACAAAAGCACCCGCACCATGGCCGAGGGTGATGAAGTGAAAATCACTTTCCAGTTCCAAAACAACGGGAACGACGAAGACAAGATTCGAGTGACCATCACCAACGCTGCTGAGTTGGAAGAAGCGGGCTTCTCCTTCCCGGGTGGCACGTTTGTGGCCGAGGATGTGTCAGAAGATGGTGTTTCCACGGTGAGGGAACTGGCCGTTCGTGCACCTTCCGAAATCGCTGAGGACACTCGGTACCAAATCACCTTCCAAGCCCAAAGTGAAAATGATGATGATGCCCCGGTAAGTGAAACGAGCATCTCCCTCCAACTCGAAGCCAGCGCTGCAGCCGGTGGCTTGGGTGGCGGTTTGGAGGAAGTGGACAAAGACACCCTGGTTATGTATGGCAGCATCGGTGCAGCGGTGTTGTTTGGCTTGATTTTCGTCGTTGCGCTCGCTCGAACCTTGCGCCGTCGTGCCAACGCCCAACCGACCTATGTTCCACCGGTTGAACTCGAGGACGACGATGATGAGGAAGATGAACTTGATTTCTCTGAACTTGACGATTTGTTCTCCGAGGAAGAAGAGGACGAATTCGACGATGTTTTCGCCGACCTCTGAAGGCGAATTTTGGCCGTTGCTTTCAACGCACCAACTCGGCCGATGTGACACGATTTTATGAGGAACACTCAAAGGCTTGGTGTAGAGCACTACACCTAATCCCCACGGAGGTTTTTCATGCTCGGACTAGAAGGAAAAACGGCCTTTGTGTTTGGCGTGGCCAGTGAAGACTCCATCGCTTGGGCGATTTGTAAGCAGTTGGCCGCCGCCGGTGTCACCCTCTATCTGGGGTATCAAAAGCGATTCATGAGCCGTGTGTTCAAGCTCAAGGACCAACTTCCCGCCATCGGAGGATTCTATCCACTTGACGTTGCATCCGACGCTACAACGCAGGAATTTTTCACGGCGTTTGCGGCCGAGCACCCCGGCAAAAAGGCCGACATCCTGGTCCATGCCATCGGCTTCGCTCCAAGGGCTTGCTTTGACCGCCCGGTCTTGTTTGTTGAAGACGAGGACATCAACACCGCGATGACCATTTCAGCCAATTCGCTGCAACGATGCCTCAAGCACGCCCTGCCCTATCTCAATCCGGGTTCATCCACCATTACCTTGACCTATGCAGCCTCCAATCGATTTGTCCCCAGTTATGGCATCATGTCCATGGCCAAGGCGGCTCTTGAGTGCTGGACCCGTGAATTGGCCTGTCACCTCGGGCCAGAAGGCCACCGCGTCAACGCCATCTCCTCGGGCCCGATCCGGACCATCGCCGCCAGCGGCATTCCCGGATTTGACCGCATTCTCGATCATGTCGAGGCCAATGCACCGCTTCGAAGAAATGTCAGCCAGGACGATGTTGCAGGTGCAACCCTCTGGCTTGCCAGCCCACTCGCCGCCGGTGTCACCGGCCAATGCATCTACGTCGATGCGGGGTATTCGATCACGATGGTGCCAGAGAGCATCATGAACTGAGGTGAGAACATGACGTTGACAACCGAAGACGGCAAACCTTGCGAAGGAATTGAGCAGGGTCCTTTTGAGCCGATTGCCGTGATTGGCCTGGGGGCGCTCATGCCCGATGCCCACGATATCAATGCCTTTTGGCAGAACATCTTGGACGCCAAGGTCAGCATCCGAACACTGCCAGACGGCCGTTGGCCTGGGCCGGTTGATCATTTCTGGAAAGAAGGCGGCCCAGGCGCCCATACCGAGGGCTTTTCCTACGCCAAAATCGGGGCTGTTGTTAGCGATGCAGAGTTCGACTGGCGACGTTGGCGGCAACCTCCCGGTACGCTTCCTCAAATCGACCCTTGCCAATTGTGGGCCGTGACCGTATCGGCGGATGCCATCGAGCATGCAGGCTACGACGGCAAGACCAACGATATCGACCGAACCCGAACCGGCGTCGTGTTTGCCAATGCGTTGGGTGGAGAGAACCGAAATTTGTCCAACTTACGGGTGTGGTCGCATCACACTGGAGCCGTGGCCAAAGCTCACGGCATGACGGATGACCAGGTCGGTGCATTCTCCGAGGCGATGACGGAAGGCACCCCTCGAATCGATGAAGACACCATGCCCGGCGAATTGGCCAACGTCGTTTCCGGCCGGGTGGCCAACCTGCTTGACTTGCAGGGGCCGAACCACGCCATGGACGCAGCCTGCGCCTCCTCCATGGCCGCCGTGTTGGATGCGTGCCGCCTCCTTCAAACCCGACAGGTGGACGTCATGCTCGCCGGTGCTGCGGACCGAACCATGGACCCGGCCACCTTTGCCAAATTCTCTGCGATCGGCGCGCTTTCGCCAACGCACTCTTCCCCTTTCGATGCCCGTGCCAACGGGTTCGTGATGGGCGAAGGTGCCGGCGTACTCGTCCTCAAGCGCCTGAGCGATGCTATGCGAGATGGCGATGAGATTTACAGCGTCATTCGTGGCATCGGCGGCTCATCCGACGGGCGTGGTAAAGGGATCACGGCACCCAGTCAGCGAGGCCAAATCCAAGCCATTGCCCGTGCCTACAACCAAGCAGGTTACGACGCTTCCAGTGTCGAACTGGTGGAGGCTCATGGGACGTCCACCAAAGTGGGCGATGCCACGGAACTGTCCACGCTCTCCCGGTTGTGGACCGAGGTTGAAGGCGCTGGCAACGTGGCCGTGGGCTCCATCAAATCTCAAATTGGCCACCTCAAAGCGGCAGCAGGTATTGCCGGTATCATGAAATCGGTCATGGCCCTTCACCACCGCACCATTCCTCCAAGTGCGAATTTCGAAACGCCCAATCCAACGGTTGATTGGTCAAACATCCCGTTCTTCGTTCCCACTGCACCTCTTGAATGGCCTCGGCCTTCATCCCACCCTCGCCGTGCTGGCGTCTCCGCCTTCGGCTTTGGTGGTACGAATTTCCACATCGCTTTGGAAGGCTACGAACCGGACTACCACGCCCCAATGGCAGCGGAGTGGGATACTCGATGGGCTGCCTACAGTGGCCAAGGGCCTGTTTCCGCCCCGTCCATCTTCGACGGCACCCTTCCCGCCACCATGACGCATGAAGAGATCAAAGCTGTTGAGGGTGGTGTTCTGCTGTTGTCGGCTCCCTCGCTGGAAGCCTTGCATGAGGCCGTAACGGCCGTTTCCTTTGAGGGTCCATTGTTCGATGATGACCCACGGGGTCGCCGCCTCTCAGATGCGCTCCAGCAAGCCAGCGCCTCGTTCAATGCACAAGCACCGTTCAGAATGGCCTTGGTCGCGACCTCTTGGGCTGAATTTGCGAAACGGCAGGCACTGGCAGGCCAGGCCATGCTCGACACAGAGAAGTGGGGCTTTTTGCAAGCCCAAGGCGTCCTTGTGACCGACCAACCCGCCATGCCGGCCGAAGCGAAAACCGTCCATATGTATCCGGGTCAAGGCAGCCAATACGTCGGCATGACGGCGGATTTGGTCCAACGGTTCACCGCTCCAGCAGAGGTCTGGCGACAGGCCGATGAAACCATGGTTGAGGTTCTTGGTGGCGAAACACTCTCGGGATTTGTCCTTCGGTCCTCCCTGAGTAAAGATGAACTCAAGGAAGCAGAGCACAAACTGAAGCAAACGGAATACACGCAACCAGCCATGCTCACGGCCGATTTAGCCATCGAGCGCACGCTGGGCTCCTTCGGGCACGTCCCCGATATGGTCGCCGGCCACTCCCTCGGCGAATATGCTGCCCTGATGTCCTCCGGCATCCTCGACATGGACGGTGCGCTTCGTGCAGCGGCCGCTCGTGGAACGGAAATGGGTGCGGTTGAAATTGATGACAAAGGCCTCATGGCCAGCGTCACCGCACCGTACGAAGCCGTTGAAGCCGTGCTGGAGGCCACCGAAGGCTACGTGATTGCAGCGAACAAGAACTCTCCCAAGATGACCGTCATCGCTGGTGAAACGGCTCCGGTCAAGGCGGCGATGGCGAGTTTTGAGGAACAGGGCTTTTCCTGTGTGGCGCTGGCCACTTCGCATGCGTTCCACTCCAGAATCGTTGCACCCGCCAACGAACCATTGCGCCGATTTTTGGAAAGCTTGGAGATTCGCTGGCCATCGGTGCCCATCACCGCCAACGTTAACGGCGCCTTCTACCCCATGGAGGGGGCCGATTCCAAAGCAGCGATTTTGGAACAACTCGCTCCTCAGATGGCTTCCTCGGTCGAGTGGACCAAGCAGGTTGAAACCATGTACGATGCGGGCGGCCGGGTGTTTGTCGAGGTTGGTCCAAAGCGGGCGTTAACCATGTTTGCCATGCAGATTCTTGACGGCAAACCCCACGTTCCCGTGATGACGAACCACCCCAAGCAGGGCGGTATTGCGAGCCTGCTGACCGCCATTGGAGCCTTGGCGCTCGCTGGGCGACCACCGGTGTGGCCCTCGCTGGATTCCGATGCCCTTCAGGACGGTTTCAAAGCTGGGCCGATGGAGGCTCGTTCCGCTTCCTCGCTGACACCTGTTGCGACCACCGCCGAGTTGGAATCGCTCCGCGTTCGAGCCCGACCCCTTCCAGGGAGCGGTGCAGGCGCACCAATCATCACTCCCCAAGCGGTTTCGGCGGCAACCGTCGTCCAAACCGGTCCTCTGGATTCCGATTACGCACGCGACCGGGCCATTCGTGCCTATGTCGGTGACCGAATCGCCGCCTACAGCGGCTACCCTGCTTCGTTCTGTCACGGGCACGTCTCCCTGACCGACGGCCTCGGGCTCTCGCCTCAGCAGGTGCAGAGCGTCGTGGCCACCATCGCTTCCGAGGCCACCACCGACGCTGAGTACGATCCATCCTCCGCTACGACAGCGGGCGACTTGAACCGCTGGGTGACCGCTCCGCCCTCGGCTTGGGCGCCCATGACCTCGGTGGCTGCACCCGCCTCGCTCAAGACCGCACCCGTTCAAACCGTTTCAGCCCTCCAAACGACTTCCCGGCGGGATGTCGACCCGTATGTGGTGACCGGTATTTCCCTTGGGTTGCCCGGCATGGACCGTGTGTTCTCCGAAGATGCCTTTGAGAAACTCGTCCGTGGCGAAACCTGTATCAGTGAGGTGTCAGATGAATACAAGCAACGTCTGTTGGATAAGAACATCGTCCGCCTCATCAAAGGTCGCGACGGCTCCGTGAACATGGACCAAGCCAAGGTGTTTGGCGACATTCCGCAGCTTGCTGGCCTGAAAGGAGCCTTTGATTTGGCCGACGAGTTCGGCATCGACCCCAAGGCCATTCTCGCATGGGACATCAGCACTCAACTGGCTGTGGCCGCTGGTTTGCTGGCCCTGCGCGATGCCGGCATCCCGCTTACACCGGTTGAACAAGTGGGCAAAGGTGGTCTCCGCTTGATTCGGAACTGGCAGGTTCCTCAGGTTCAACGTGAACGCACGGGCATCGTGTTTTCCTCGTGTTTCCCAGGCCTCCAAATGGGTCTCAAACACGCCAAGAACGACGGCGATGACGGCGAGGGTCGATTCGACCGCAGGTACCTGTTCCAAACCCTCAACATGGGGCATTCGCAATTTGCACAATACACGGGCATTCGTGGGCCAAACACCACCATCAACCTCGCCTGTGCATCGGCCACAGCGGCCTTTGGCGTGGCTGAGGATTGGCTCGATGCCGGGCGTGTGGACCGCGTGGTCATCATCAGCGGCGACGATGTCACAGGCGACGATTTGTGGGAATGGATTGCCGGTGGCTTCGCTGCCTCGGGTGCTGCGGCGACCAACAACGTGGTCGAAGAAACGGCGTTGCCGTTTGATCGTCGCCGCAACGGCTTGATCCTCGGCATGGGCGCGGCCGCCTTTGTCGTAGAGCGCCACTCAGAAGCGCAGCAGCGCGGCGTCCAACCCATCGCAGAAGTTCTTGGTTCGACCACGGCGAACTCCGCCTACCACGGCACGCGCCTCGATGTTGAGCACGTGGGCCAAGTCGTCAACGGCTTCATGACGGACATGGAGCAACGCTGGGGCCTTGACCGGCACGTCATGGCGCCCAACACCGTCTTCTTCTCCCATGAGACCTACACGCCTGCTCGTGGTGGTTCGGCTCAATCCGAGGTCAAAGCGCTCCGCGACACCTTTGGCGATTCAACCAACAAACTCGTGATTGCCAACACGAAGGGCTTCACCGGCCACCCCATGGCCGTCGGCATCGAAGATGCCAGCATGTTCTACGGCTTGAAGACGGGACGGATTCCCCCCATCGCCAATCACAAGGAAAAGGACCCAGAGTTGGGTGACCTCAATCTTTCAAAGGGTGGCGATTACCCCGAATTGGAGTACGGCTTGCGGTTTGCAGCAGGCTTTGGTTCACAAATTGCGCTTTCCTTGATGCGTCGGTGGCCGGTTGAGGGTGAACGCATCAACGGCGCCAAATTACTGGCGTGGGCCCGAGGCCTCGCAGGAACCGACGATGTTGTGCTGCGAGTGTTGCAGAACAAACTCGTGGCCTACGTCAACGGTGAAGACAACCTCCATGGTGGTGTTCAGGGTGAGGCGTGGCCAGCAACGGCTCAATGGGAAGGGCGCCCTACCGTGGTGGACGCCCCTGCTTCACAGCCAGCCCCGACGCCCGCTCCAACCCCGACGCTCGCCCCCGTACCGCCCACGCCAGCAGCGTCAGCGCCCGCCGCACCTGTTCCTCCCGTGGTCGAGGACAGCGAAATGGTAAGGACGGTCATCGAGGTCGTGGTCAACCATACCGGCTACCCGGCCGACTTTGTTGAACTCGACCAGGACCTCGAAGGTGAATT
>Ga0213865_10002681_pt1 | contig 11153 bp, 12 predicted proteins | sample PICome_6_FD_160100 | JGI IMG/M metagenome (GOLD analysis project Ga0213865, IMG submission 160100) | Coastal seawater microbial communities near Pivers Island, North Carolina, United States - PICO282 | ecosystem: Environmental > Aquatic > Marine > Coastal | place: USA: North Carolina...
AAGTCAGCGCCTGTTACACTGCCGCCAGCTGACAGTTTCTGAGCAATGTTTATTGTCGTGGTGCCAGTGCCGCAACCAATATCCATGACATGTTTCGCATTCTTCAGATTTAGCAGCTCTAAAGCCTCATCTCCTAAAGGCTGCAACATGGTATCCATCTGCGTTTGATTATCGACCCATGACTGACCACCTGGACCTGACCAAAAATCAGATTGCTGTTCATTCGCCATAACTCACACTCCAAAAATAAAAATTTTCATAAAAAATATTCGCGATTAGCGTAAACTAAACCTCAATTCAGAGGCAATACTCGATGCGCGATAAATCAGGACGTTTTGAAAAATTCATAAATGAAAAAGAAAAATGCCTTGATTATGAAGCCAATATTTTTGGGTTAAAAATCTTTTGGGAGAGACGTAGAATTTCTCCTCACTTTAGATCTTAAAATTGAACTAAATTTTATGAGGTAAGACAGAGGATGATCAAATGATTTTTGCAAATAATACATTCACCGCCCAGTCTGGGCATGCTGATGAGTTTACTGGTCTGATGGCCAATATGCTTGGAGTTATGCATGAACACGGTGTTAAAGCTGGCATAAAAGTAACGGTATCGGGCACAAACACAACCGAAGTTTTGATAAACTCAGTGTTTGAAGATATGAAAAGCTTCGCGGCCGCTACTGCCAACATGCGCCAATCGAAAAAATGGGTTGAGGCTTATATGGCGCTCGGTAATAGTGCCGCCGTGGTTCCAGTTGATAGTTTTGTTGCAGAAGTGTTGTCAGGCTATGACGAAGTGCCATCTCTTTCCGAGGGTGTCATAATGGCCAATATGTGGAAGGCCCATGAAGGTCGACTGGCCGATTTAAAAGCAGGCATGTCAATTGCCAAAGAAATGCATATGAAACATGGTGCCTCTATGGTGCGCGCCTATCAGATTTATGGTGGACGCTATAATGGTTGTTTTGGCTACAATGTCTCATTTGAAGATATGACTGCTATGGGATCTTGGTGGGATTCAGCTCGCGAAGACAATGAAAAATTCTTCGACGAAGCTGGTAAGAACCCGTCAGCCGAAGTGCAGGCCCAAATTATTATGGACAATCCAGCTGTTATTGGAAAATAGCAGCGGCACGAAATATCAAGGAGGCACGCAATTGATTTGCGTGCCTCCAATGTCTTTTTTCATCCTTAGCGCAAATCGCAGTAAACTAAACCTCAATTCAGAGGCAATACACGATGCGCGATAAATCAGGCCGTTATAATAGAGCTAGGAATAAGAAATTTTTATATTATCCATTAAATCAGTGGATGGCAGCTTACCAAGAATTCCAAGTTGTTCGAAAACTTCTGATAAAAATTCCTTAGGGTCGATAATGCCAGCCTCAGGTGAAAATACTCCGCTTGCATCAATTCGCCCTTCACACATAAATTTCACGCCACAGGCTAATGGAACCCCCGTAGCCGAGCCCATACCTATTTCAAATTCACTATCAGGGTTGGTGGCCTCTCCTATCCAAGAAACACCCACCGAGGCATCCTTTGCATCCTTGGTGCCTGTTGCCAGGCCGTACATAGCGGGCAACGCCTCTGAATTTTTATCTCTTGGTTTTAGCTCTCTCTGACTCTCGAACCAGGTTAGCAGAGCTGCTGCTCGCTCCTTGCCGAGAATTCCCCAGTTCACCAAACCGAGGATGGCCCTAAGCAAAATAGAATCGATATCGCCACCGTGGGCTAGATTTATCGACTCCTTCAAGCCGGCATAATTATGGGGAAAGGTAACTGCTTCAGGGTGCCCAAAGATATACCCTTTAAAGGCATCCAACCCTGGATAGCGAACTGGAACAGACTCGAGGGGTCTAGCAAATTCAATTGCGTCATTGCGATATATTTGGACTTTTCCCGTCATTTGTTCAATGCCATGCATCATTGCAGCGTTAGGGCCCTCTTGAGAAGATTCTTCTTCTGGCCGAGCTCCACCTAAGTCCCAACCCGTAAAAACAGAAGATACTTCATCAAGCTCTTGCATCGCAATCAAAGCCAACATATTTGATATTCCAGGGCTCGCTCCCAGCCCAATAATAGCAGTTACCCCTGCAGTTTTGGCTGCTTGGTCCAACCTTAGCATTTCAATTGTAGGTTCCCAGTCGTCACAGATATCTAAATAATTGCAGCCTTCATTGATTGCTGCTTTCAGTATTGGGACCCCAAAACGATAAAACGGGCCTGAGGTATTTATAACAATATCCACATTTTGCATTGCTCTGCGCAGTGCAGAGGCGTCATTTACATCTAAACCAACGGCTCGAACTTTGCTGTTCATTTCGGTTGCAAAACCAATAGCGCTTTTTTTATTTAGATCAGCTACAATGATTTCTTCCACCGTGCCAAAGCTCTGGATAAGCGAGATAGCATGTCGTCCCATACCACCGCTGCCGCCAATTGCTAAAATCTTCATAAATATTGCCCGTTCCTTCAGCAATCAGCGTAAACTTTTCCTTAGATAAGATGCAATACAAGATGCGCGATAAATCAGGGCGTTTTTAAAGGGCTATAGCGCGTATTTTACTCTCCGAATGGAACCATATCGGCCTCAGAGATAAGCTCTAATTTTAAACCTACCTCAAAGAAGCTGGTCACCGAAAAAGGACTAATTTCGCGGCTTGTATGAGCGATGGTAACTTCGCCGCATATCTGCTTGCATGCTACTTTGGTGACTTCCTGAAGCAATGCGAAATCGTGAAAGTACTGCGGCAATATGTTTTTTTGTTCGTGCAACCGCAGCGCATTTTTTTCTGAGAGCAAGGCCTCAACCTGCTTAGAGATTTTGGGAACTATATCTGGGCTTTTGGCCTCTAACCATTGCGACATGGAAGAATAAGGTATTTCGAATATAAGTTTATAGCGGTCCGCTCTTGGCTGGTGATAATCAGCAATGTCAGGGTCTAGAAAAATTAATGCGCGAGGGATATCTAACTCATCCGACACTAGACGCGTTATTGCAGATATACCCCTCTCTTCGTATGGGTCACCTTGGGTTACAAGCAAAATTGGCTTCTTCGGAGGAAATTTAAGCCAGTATCTTCTTAAGCACTCTAAAATATATGCGCTGACAACCTCTGGCTCTCTTTTGTCGTATCCACCCATTCCTTCAATTATTAGAGGATGAAATGACTGCAAGGATTTAATCATTGCAACACAGACCAAGCACCCAAGCAGGCGTCGCAAACAGAAGCGCGATGATGGTCAGTATGCGATTCATCCTCCAGCCCTGTAGAAGATTGTTCTGATAAAAGCTGATGAACATTGTACCAAGAAAAGCAACAAACAGAAAGAATACAACTGATAGTGCATGTCGCCAAAAACTAGCGCCATCAAGGCGGTAACTGCAACATTTGTGACAAAAATAGTCACATTGAAGATAATGAGAGGGACGGGAAAAATTTCTTTAAAGCCACTTTTCCTAAGCACTCGAACTTGAGGCATGAAGTAGAGTGGACCGAAAAGAGCATAGGCAAACAACCCTATTAGCAGAGGCTGCCATGATTGTTCAGTAACCGACGGATTAAAAATCACAAATGGCAAGATAGAACCGAATAAAGCACCTAAGCCCGTGTAGAGAAGGAGTTTAACACGAAATTGGTCAGGCGGACTAAAACCACCATCATCAACTCTCGCCAAGCCAATTAGAATCGCGGAGAAACCCAATAGGCCCAAGGCCACCTCTCCAAGAAATTGAAGCGCCTGAAAATTTACATTCGTTTGACCAGCCCATGCAGGCGTCGCAAACAGAAGCGTGATGATGGTCAGTGTGCGGGTCATATTGGAAGTTCGTCAGGTTTAGCACATTCGAGAAAATCTCAGTCGCTTCGGTTAAAAGACGACATTTTTAAGAAGTTTTTTCGCATACATTTTAAGCAAACAAACTTTTATTTATTGAAATCCATGAGGACGGGCATGTATTTCCAACTTGGCTCACCATTAAAATATTTATCTGCCAGGCTTCCAAGAAAACCGCTCTCCTGACGCCAGGCAAGATACGTTTCATAGGCTGAGCGACTATCCCATTTTGAAACGGCTTCAATCATGTCGCTATCGTCGTTCTCACTGAGATAAACAAAATGACAGCCGCTAAAAGATTTCGTGCCTGGCAAAATGAGGGACATTTCATGCAAAAATTCGGCGCGCAATTCGGGTTTCACTGAGACGGTTAAGTTAACGATACAAGCCATAATTCACCTTCTGATTTTCAAACTTTAGCGTTAAACAAAAAACGTCGCATTTCAATTTAAATTAGAGGTTAACGGGAAAAATATTTTTGAATCCACGTTCCCTGAAAATTCGAACTTGAGGCATGAAGTAGAGTGGACCGAAAAGAGCACAGGCAAACAACCCTATTATCAGCGGCTGCCATGATTGTTCAGTAACCGACAGATTAAAAATTACAATTGGCATCTGAATCTTTAGCGCAAGCAGGAGCCGCAAATAGAAGCGAGATGCTGGTCAGCATGCTTAAGGCCAAAACCAACCTGACGCGTTATAAGTTATGCCCATGCTTGCGAACCCTTGAAGCACCAAAAGCCCGCCAGTAATAACAATCCCCAGAACTGAGCCAATCAAACCGCTCTCGGCTCGATATCCTAATATTGAGGTAGGACGAAAAACAAGTTCTTCGTAGTTTACGTTTTCATCAACCTGCTGCAGCAGAGTTTTAGCTGTGCCTAAGCGGTGCAAATCGTCGGTCGACCTATCTTGTTGGGCTAGGACACCAATTTCCACCTCCAATGAAAGCAGTTCACGTTGCAAAGATGCGCGCTGCAGATAGCTGCTATGCTGTAAGCGAGTAGCGCCATACATTGCATAGCTGCCTATTAGAGAAATGACGAATACCGTAGCAGCAATAGTCACGGCAGTAGCTGATTGATGAGGAACTTGGGTCCACATCATAAAGTTCAATACGCCAACGCAAAGCACCGAATAGGCAATCAAAATAGATGTGTAACTTTGCACCCGTCGATAGAAACGTTCGCCAAAACCACGAACAACGTTTCGCGACTGTACCCAGCCGTTTACGCAATTGGGTGAATGTTTGTCGAAAAAAACACGTTCAACTCCGCCTTCGGGCATAGATATTTCGAGGCCAGGAGGTAAAAGTGCTTGGTGAAATAACTCACCTGCCCGTACGCGGCGGCGAAAATCGTGAGCGCATAACAAGCCGAAACCCATTAGCCCCATGCTAGAAATCACTCCGCCGAAAATGGCCAACGTGACGATATTTTGCTGCCAGCCATCACTCCAAAAGGGGATGCCATTAATTGAACGAAAGTAAGCAAGCGAACCTACAATGATTAATACCGAAGCAAAGGTAAGTAGATTAAACCAGCGAGGTGGCGGGGCTGCATAGGCCTGATGAATGATGGCCCGCGCAACCGCGAACAGGCCGAGGCTTTTTCCATCTCCACTCTCGATTTGCATAGCTTTGAGATTCACGCCTTGGGAACCGATTGTCTCTTCTAACTCATAACTGATGAGGCCTTTGAACTCAGTCGGGCGACTCCATCCCTGAGCAATCAACTTCCGTTGGTTGTTTTCGAAATCCCAGCCAGGAGGCTTGGCTAGTGAAGCGTATTCGTCATTGCTGAAATAGCCATATTTAACTGCAATTATTAGCCTTCGCGTAAATAAAAGAGAATATGCAAATAGCATTTGTAATTCGTCAATTGCCCCCCCTGGTGCTGTGTCAGATGTCATCACAATCAGTAGTCCGCATGTAATCAACCAAGAAGCGGGATAGGTTACTAGCCAAGAGAAGAGAACAAAATAAAGGGGGTTGTTATGGGATGGTGTAATCAACAAATTGCGGTTCTGGCAAACATTCCAAGCGCGGGTAAAGGAGCGCTCAACCAAAAGAGCGGCAAAAGGTGAGAAAATAACAGGCGGTAAGTTCTCATAAAGTAAGCTGACCCAGAACTGCTTCCAAGAAAACTCAATAGCAACAGATGAATTTTGTCTCATTTATGTCGCCTCCATGCAAATTAGCGTAAACTAAACCTCAATTCAGAGGCAATACACGATGCGCGATAAATCAGGACGTTTTGTAAAAGGCTATAGCGGTAACGCTGGCGGCAGACCTAAAGACGAGCACAATATTGCTGCTCTTGCCCGCAGCTATTCGACTGAAGCTATAGATACGCTCGTGAACCTTATGCGTAATGCTAGAGATGACAGGGTTCGTGGCACAGCTGCTCAGGCTTTGCTTGATAGAGGCTTTGGGAAGCCGAAAGTTGAGATACAGAATACGAATGCTGATTTCAGGGATGCGTTAGAGCAGGTGCAGAGCAGGCTAAAAATAGCAAAAACTTAGGTTGAAAAATTTTGGGTAATTTTGAATTTTCTATCTTGCGCATTGGAATTATTTGTCCCAAATAGCACTTATGGCGCAAGATGAATTGCGCTGGAAAGTGACGCAAATGATATGGTCGTTTTTCTCTGATATTGTTGTTGTGATTCAAGTTGGCTCAGTCGTGTTTGGGACTGTGCTGGCTGCACCATTGCTCTCCAGTCTGTGCGAAACGCACAGGCGGCGCGGCTTTATTTGCATGGCCGTTGGAAGCCTATTTGCGCTTATCGCTACTTCTTCAGCAGGACTATGGGTTCTCGCCGCGGCGAACGCATTTTGGGTTGTCTCTAGCCTGCGCGGTTATTGGCTTTTATCCGAACAGCCATTGGGTGCGGTAACGGAAGGCTTACAGGCCGCCACGCCCGAAGCGCTTCAAAATGCGCTTGATAATGTCAGTGAAGCGATGGTTGAAACTGGGCAAGCAGTTCTCGAAACGGTTAACTTGGACAATCGCCCGCCCGACGCAGTCTAGAGCTGCTTTTGCTCCAATTATGCTCCACTGAGGCCTCCAAACACCCCTTGCAGACCTGCTTGGTGAATTTGACATAAAAGCCAGTAGCCAATACCTTTGTTTGGATTCCATTGGTTTTGTTGGCTTTTTATTGATTGTTTTGATTGAGCTGACTTAGCGAGATTGAAGTCGAACCTCTGACCTCTGCCTTCGGAGGGCAGCGCTCTATCCAGCTGAGCTACGGGTGCTTGCTTCCGATCCGTGGAATTCCTTCGAGATACCACGCTTTTAAGAAATGGTAAATCGCGTTTATTTGGAGAATATGGGTAAGGACAATCCGTCAATCGCGCATCATTGGCGCATCATTGGCGCGGCAATATTGCGCCTGTGACGCGAGACGATTGGTGATAAGCAGCAGACCTTGCCTCTCGCCTATATTTCGGTCTAGTTTGGCGGTCATCATCAAGAAATTAGGAAATGGATTTGAGTGTGAATTTGAATGTTTTGGGCTGGAGCGACCGGCTCGCCGTTTCTGCGTCCAGCTTATGTGCGCTTCACTGTTTGGGTCTGCCCTTTTTGGTCGGCGTGTTTCCGGTTATCAGCGGCACGGTGTTGGGTGACGAGGCATTTCATCAATGGCTGATTTGGGGCGTTGTGCCGTTAAGCGGTTTCAGCCTTTTGCTGGGCTGTCGCAAACATAAAAATGCCGCCGTGATTTATTTCGGCCTGGTCGGGGTCGGCGCGCTGATTGTATCGGCCGTGTTGGGCCACGCCATTTTGGGCGAGGCCGGCGAACGCTTGGCGACGCTTGCGGGTGCGGTTCTTTTGGCCGTCGCCCATATTAAAAATTTCAGACTGTGCCGCCAGTCAGATTGCGACCACTGAGCGGATATCAGGAGCAGAACAGCCAATGGAAGACGAAAAAATTTACCTCAATTGTCCGTTTGACGATAAGGATGAGTGCAAATCGCTGGGCGGTCGTTGGGATGGCGATGCGCGCAAATGGTACATCACTGATGCGATGGCCAGCGAACCCTTCGCCAAATGGATGGACGGCGCAGAGCCATCAGCTGAGCTAAGCAAGCCCGAGGCTGACCGGGAAGATGGCGCGCGGGTTTATCTCAATTGCCCGTTTGACGATAAAGACGCCTGCAAAGCGCTGGGCGGCAGATGGGATGGCGATGCCAAAAAATGGTATGTGCCGGCCGGCAAGGATACCGAAGCTTTTGCCAAATGGATGACGCCCTAAATTAAGCTAAGCGCGCGCCGCCCTTTGGCCGCTAATCCGCGTCGGGCTTTTGCATCAACTCGATAAGCACACCGCCCATATCTTTGGGATGAATAAAGATAATCGGCGTGCCATGCGCGCCAATGCGCGGCGCGCCCAAAACGCGAGCGCCTTTCTCAACCATGGCATCGCGCGCGGCCAGTAAATCATCAACCTCAAAACACACATGGTGTTGACCGCCCTCCGGATTGGCTTTTAGAAAGCCGGCTATTGGACTGGTCTCATCAATCGGCTCAATCAGTTCAATCTGGCTGTTCGGCACATCGACAAAACACACCCAGACACCCTGCTCTTCCATCTTAAACTTATCGTGGATTTTTGTCGCGCCCAGCACATCGCGGTAAAGCGCGACAGATTTTTCAATCGATGGTGTCGCCACTCCGACATGGTTCAAACGTCCAATCATTTTTCTTTCCTCACTTTTGCCGGTTAAGAAGTCAGCTTCATGAAAACATTTTCAAGCTCGGCACCTTGCGTATCAAGGTCTCTTATCTCAATGCCCGCGGCTTGCAATTTTTCAAGCACCGCCCCGGCCGGTAAATCTGCCGGGTTATAAGTCACGGCCAAGCGGCCGTCATCATTCAGCTTCATGGCCAAGCCGTCAATATTCGGTGCTTGCGTTAACGGGGCGGTGGCGCGCACCAAAAGCGTCTTATTGTCGATTTGTGCCAGCAAATTGGCTGTGCTGTCGCAAGCGCGCAATTCGCCCTGGTCGATAATCGCAATCGTGTCGCATAATTCTTCTGCTTCTTCGAGATAATGCGTGGTCAAGACAATGGTGACACCGGCCTTATTAAGCTCAATGACATAATCCCAAAGCTGGCGGCGCAGCTCGATATCTACACCGGCGGTCGGCTCATCAAGCACCAGAACCGGCGGGTTATGAACCAATGCTTTGGCTACCAAAAGACGGCGGCGCATACCGCCCGACAAGGTGCGCGCATAGGCATTGAGCTTATCGTCAAGCCCCATAGCGGTGAGGATTTCCAGCGTGCGGCGTTGGCTTTTTGGCACGCCATACATGCCGGCCTGTAAATCCATGATTTCACCCGGGGTGAAAAACGGGTCAATTGACAGCTCTTGCGGCACAATGCCGATAGAGGCGCGCGCTTGGCGGGGATTTTTATCAATATCAAAACCCCAAATTTCGGCGCTGCCGCCGCTTTTCATCACCATGCCTGCCAACACATTAATGAAGGTCGATTTACCGGCCCCATTGGGCCCCAAAAGGCCGAAAATAGAACCGCGCGGCACGGCCAGATCAATACCCTTTAATGCATGTTTGGCGGGAGCGTTGCCGACCGCTTTATAGGTTTTTTGTAAGCCTCTGGCCTGTAACGCAAATTCACCGTCGCTCATGCATCTCTCCCGCATACCACTGGCCGAATCGGCCTTTCCGGTTGGTATGAGTAGCATTTATGAACTGATTTATGAACTGGGGAATAAATCGGCAAATGCTTTTTGTCGCCTTGCCAATAGCCCGCCCTGTCTTACACTTGGGTATCAGATTCGACGGGAGCATAGCGTGGCAGACACGAAACAAAGTGAAAAATTGGGCAAGAATGATCACCTCTATCTCGTTGACGGGTCGGGCTATATTTTTCGCGCCTACCATGCCCTGCCACCTTTGACCCGAAAATCGGACGGCCTGCCGGTCGGCGCGGTATCGGGGTTTTGCAATATGTTGGTGAAGCTGCTCAATGATATGGGGGCGCAAGAAACGCCGACGCATTTGGCGGTTATTCTCGACGCATCGGGCAAGAGCTTCCGCAATGAGATTTACCCTGAGTATAAAGCCCATCGGCCACCGGCACCGGAGGATTTGGTGCCGCAATTTCCATTGGTGCGCGAGGCGGTGAAAGCCTTTGATATTCCGGCGATTGAATTGGCGGGCTTTGAGGCTGATGACCTCATTGCGGCTTATGCCGCCAAAGCGGCTGACGATGGCGCGCGGGTGACGATTGTGTCGTCGGACAAGGATTTGATGCAATTGGTCAGTGATAATATCGACATGGTCGATACGATGAAGGATAAATTCATCGACGCGGCAGGGGTGGTTGAGAAGTTTGGCGTCGGCCCTGAACGCGTGATTGATGTGCAGGCTTTGGCCGGTGACAGTGTCGATAATGTGCCGGGCGTGCCGGGCATTGGCATTAAGACAGCCGCCCAATTGATTGAGGAATATGGCGACCTCGACACGCTATTGGCGCGCGCCGGGGAGATTAAGCAGAATAAACGCCGCGAAAATCTGATTGAATTTGCCGAGCAAGCGCGTATCAGCCGCGAATTGGTGACGTTGAAACGCGACACGCCTATGCCGGTCGGCTTTGGCGATATGGCGCTGAGCATGCCCGATGGCGGCAAGCTTATCGGCTTTGCCAAAGCGATGGAATTTAACACGCTGACCAAAAGGCTGGCCGAGCGTTATGGCTGGTCGGTCGATGATTACGCCGCCAATGACGCGCTGGCGGCAGATGATACGCCGTCGTCACAAACCGATGCGAGAAGTGAAACGGACACGGGCTATCGTCCCCTGCCGGCTGAGATGGGCGCGCTGGACACGCAAAGCTATCTCGGCATTAGCGATGCCGCCACGCTGGCCAATTGGATTGCGCGGGGCTATGAAACCGGCCTTGTCGCCATTGATACCGAAACCGATGGGCTTGATGCGATGCAGTGCAATTTGGTTGGCGTATCGCTGGCGGTCGCGCCGGGCGAAGCGGCCTATATGCCGCTGGCGCATGGGGCCAATGACGGCTTAATGCTGGGCGATGACACGCCGCCGCAAATTGATATGAAAACAGCATTGGATTTATTGCAGCCGCTTTTGGCCGACCCGTCGGTGAAAAAGATTTTGCAAAATGCCAAATTTGACGCGCAAATTTTGCAGCGTTACGGGCTGGTGCTGAACGGCTTTGACGACACCATGCTGATGTCTTATGCGCTTGATGCGGGCAATCACGGCCACGGCATGGACGCGCTGGCGCAAAAATATCTGGGCCATACGCCGAT
>Ga0213865_10002685_pt1 | contig 11147 bp, 10 predicted proteins | sample PICome_6_FD_160100 | JGI IMG/M metagenome (GOLD analysis project Ga0213865, IMG submission 160100) | Coastal seawater microbial communities near Pivers Island, North Carolina, United States - PICO282 | ecosystem: Environmental > Aquatic > Marine > Coastal | place: USA: North Carolina...
CATTCGCCCGGTACTTTCTTCGGGCGGAATTAGCGTTTTTGCGGCCACAGCTGAGCTGAACACCGGAGCTTTTGGTGGGGTCGTCGAAGGTCGGTGGTTCATTGACGCCAACGCTAACTTGACTCAGCCGTGGGGCGGTGAGATTAGAGACGACGGCCTGGTCCGGGGCACAGGCACTTTCCTGTCTGCGTCGGTACGCCTGCACGGTCTGGATTCCGCTGTACAGCTCCCCCTGTATCGAGCTTTCCTTAGTGGAACGCTGTCCCGCGTCGGAATGGCCGCAAAAGTGGACACGTCTGCGCCGCCCAACCAAGTTGCGATCAAGGTAGGTAAGGCAGGGATTGCAGGTCAGGGTGGTATGATTGATATCCCCAACCACAGCCGAGGCTCAGGCGTAGTGATTACCTAGTAAGCGTCCTGAGCAACTAAAGACATACTCAGCCCAGCCTATACTTAAGATAGGTAAACCCTTAATCTGAGCACTATATGGCCACACAATCACCGATTACTTTTGTTGGGACTTTTCCGAATATTACAGGGCTCACCCAGCTAAAAACGGGTGACACCCTGGCTGGAGTCGTAAACCACGAGGATTTTTTACCCAACTCCTTGGCGTTTGCGGACAGCTCGGGTGATGTGGCGGCTGTGGTAGTACCTTCGGGTACGGTTCTAGGTAATACCGGTTCGGGTATTACCTCACTTACAGTGGCTACGTTGACCTCGCTGGTAGCGCAAGAGATGTCCATCGACGACCTGTTTACCAGTACCGGGCTGTCCGAGGGCGACACAGTTGTGTACACCAGCGGAGATTGGATCAACCTACCCAACACTCTAGGAACGCTGACCGACGTTACTTCAGATACTCCATCCTCTGGGTCGTTTTTGGTGTACGCAGGTGCTGCTTGGGAAGCGCAGGACGGCCCTCCGGTGGACGGAAAAATCTATGGCTACCAGAACGGCGCGTGGGTCCGTATTCCCGTACCTGACGGGACCGGTGGAACGCTAAATCACTCGGCGCTAGGCAACTTGCTTGACGACACACACACGCAGTATCATAATGATGCCCGCGGGGATGCTAGGTACTATCAGAGAGCTGCCGTCGACGGTATGTTGAGTACCAAAGCACCGATCAGCCATACTCATGTTCTGGCAGATATCACGGATCGGGGGGCGTTGGCGGCCAAGAACCAGGTAGCCGAAGCTGATATCGAGAACGATGCCGTATCTCTAGAAAAGATTAAGACGGTATTTTCTCAAGAAGGTCAGCTGATCCGATCCACGGGACCCTCTAGCGCACCCCAATGGTCTACTATTCCTGAGGGCATCTCTATCTCCGTCGCGTCCGCTACTCCGGGTACTAAGAACTTCTTTGTAGCCACAAACAGCTGGAGGATCACGGGGTGGTACTTGGTATCTACGGTGGACGGCACCACGATGGAGCTGGATATTATGAAAGCTTCCGGCGTAGTACCTACGGAACTAGACAGCATCGTGGGGAATGAGCCGCCCACGCTCACAGACGCACAACTTAACTCCGACCTAGCCCTGAACACCTGGTCGTCGTTGGATGTGTCAGCCGGAGATGTTATCGGAGTTCGAGTTGTCAGCACTAACGGTGCCTCTGAGCTTTCCACGCTATCCCTGGTAGGGTACCAGCTCTGACCTATACCCTCACAGGCTACACTATAATTGACTCCTAACCCTAGAACCACACACTGACATGGCAGCACGGATCCCCGCAGTACTGATCGGAACTCCGCCCAACTTCACGGGTATTGGGGAGCTTCAGACTGCCGACACTCTTTCCGGTGTGTTTAACCACGCAGACATTACGTCTAACAGTCTGGCGGCTCGCGTAGGGACGGGGATCGCCAGTCTCAGTGTCGCAGACAACGCCCTGGTGGGCCGGGTCGATGGCTCAACCCTGGGGTCTATGAACGCGGGGCAGCTCTCTGTTCTTATGGAGACGGTGATGGACCGAGCGGGCGCGGGGTTCAGCAACACCGGTCAGTTCATCGCTTACCAGTCTGGGACCGGCTTCGTGGCCGTCACGCCCGGAGCTGACGGAGAGGCCTTGGTATTTAACAGCGGCTCGATCGGCGGAATTGCCGCGGCGCCCGTAGCTTCCGCACTAACGGGTCTCTCTGACGTCACGATTACCTCTCCTGCTATTAAGCAGACATTGCGGTATGACGGGGCAGGCTTCGTTAACGCAGAGCTCAGCTCGGACGATATCAGTGACATCGACACCACCACCTCGGCCCCCAGCACCAACGATGTACTTACCTGGAATGGAACTAACTTTGTGCCCCAGGCGCCATCAACCAGCTCGTTTGTTCCGGGAGACGATTTCGGGGGCGCTGCCGTACCTAATACAGGAAACATCACGCTAGTCGGGTCGGCTACGCTAGCTCTCAGTGGCGGCGGGACACTCTCTGAGGTTGGAGGAGACCTTACACTGACCACAGGTGGTACTAACGTGGCCGTGGCCAGCCCCCTCTCACTGGCTTCTGTAGCGTCACAGGGCACGCCCACCAACGTTCTTACTAGTAACAGTGGGGTAGTCAACACCAGCACAGTTGCTCAGCTCGCCGCTCAGATCGACTTCGAGGACCTTTCCGATACGCCTCCGCTAGGCAGTGCTGGTCAAGTACTACGCGTTGCCGTCGGAGGAGGCGCACTGGAGTTTGCAACGGCTACACTCACCACTAACCTGAGCGGGGCCGCGTATCAGCCAGGACGTATGCTTCAGTCTAACGGCATCGCGTACTCAGACGTCGCCGCGCTGTTGATTGCCGAGCCAACGGTCAACGGTACTGGAACGCTCTGGGCCTACGACGATGTTTCGGGTGAGGCGGCCGAGATCGCCCCTGGAACTACGGGCCAGTATTTTACGGCGAACACAGGGGCACAGCCTTCCTGGACCAGTCTCACGCTAACCGCACTGTCGGACGTCACAGTAACGTCCGCCGCTGAGGGCGACTTCCTACTCCGTGACGCCACGGACTTCAAGAACGTGCCTTTCGTGGATGAAGTTGATAAGTACACGTACGCCAACGCGGATGCCTTGCGCCGACTGACTACGTTAGGCACTTCAGGCGCAGACTCGGTTAACTTCGACTACAAGGCGTATGTTTCCGGGGGCGGCGCGTCGGCTGACTTTTACGTTGTTACAGTCAACGAGGGCTACCCCGGGTACACGCTAGGATCCCTTACGGGCGCCAGCCAAGAATACCCCGAGCCCGGGTTCACCCGATGGGCCATGGAAATTAGGGTTAATGATTCGGCCACCGCCGGCGGAATCCCTGTCCCGGCAGGCAACTACTGGATCCGCGTAACTAAGCAGACTCGGTCAACCGGAACTGGCGTCGCAGCCACAGGCATCCAGACCGTACCCAGCAGCTACGTTCGATTTTATCGAGAGTCCGATTCTTCTTGGAGTAACTGGTACCCTGTAGGTTCGCGGCAGCCTTGGTACGTAGAGGGCGAACACCCCAGGGACATTACGCTTTCCGGGCTGGCGCATAGCCATGATGGCACATACGAAATGGTACTTGATCGGGGGTATCTAGGCCACAGTCGGCTATATGTAGCGGCCTCAAAATACCCTATTTATTACGACAGTGCCAATGCGCATTGCGTTATGTGGGACGAAATCGGATCCGAGTGGGCCGCGTTCGACACCACCTCCGGGCACCCCTCAACCTGGATTCCGGGACAGCTAATTGACTACGGCAACCACTCCGTGGTCACGGCGAACTCGGAAAGCTGGGGACAGATCTCCGGCCAAGAGATGCTTCGGCCCGCTTCCTCTGACCCTAACGTAACGTACTAATGAGAAAAAAAGGTGTAATTGTTGGTGTAGGTGACAGCCTCTTCTGCGGAGTTAACTCGGTCTACACCGAGGGTGAAAGTAGCTCCGCACCGTTCGGCAATGACGGTCAGGACACTGTGTTCGTCTACGACCGCTGGCTGGCCGAATTGCCTACGGACAAAATCGGTACAACTGATGCCGCGGCCCCATTTGGTTGGTCCAGCCTCCCGTACCGAACGTCCAACTGGACAAACGACGGTCCGTGCCCTATGTACTACGTGGCCAACGCGATCCACAGGTTCCTGGATCTGGACGAGCTCCGGGTCATCATGATGGGAACTCCTAGCACCGATGTGGTACAGTCTCCGCCTTCGGGTAACGTGACGGTATCCTGGTATCCCGGCATCGACCCTAACGGGTCCTACGACCGATTTGAGACTAAGTATATTAACGAGGCGTTGGCGACGGGTAACATCACGTCTAGTCATGTCTACCTAGGAGCGTTCGCATCTCTAGGTAACAACATGAATAACGCTGCCGTGTATACGACCGATGAGACGGGAGATCTGCAGGAAAACCTTAACGTTCTATTCTCTAGCATCGAAGGCGCCTTGCTGGCGCCCGGAGACACGGGGCGTCAGGTAGTGACGCGAATCCCTGCAAGCGTGCGCGCCATCGTTCCTACCGTGTCGCTGGATCGTATTCGGACCTGCCACGCTGAGCTGTCCAGCTGGAAAGGGGAGGCTTTTGATGGGAGTAACCTTAGAGCCACAGCCTGGCTGGGTAACGTACCGTTCATTGGCGAGGACAACCCTCACTTCACTGCGGAGAATACCATGGTCATGGGTCAGAGGATGTTTAAGGCCTGGCTTTCTGCCGCCCAGTCGGCCGAGTCTGATCCCAATATGGCGTAGCCATGAGCAAAGGTGTACTCGTACTGGTGGGGGACAGCCTCTCGGTAGGCTATAACTCTGTGGCCACTTCAACGCCCCCGTTCGGCCCCTTCGGGAGGCCGGGCGTCCTTGTCTACGACCGTTGGCTATCTAATTCTGTCTCAGAAAAACTAGGGATTCTTCCCGGAGCTTCGCAGTTTGGCTGGTCTCCCCTACCTTACGCGTCGTCTAACTATCAAAGTCACGGACCCTCACCCGCGTATTTCTTGGCCAACGCGATCCACAGGTTCCTGGATCTGGACGAGCTCCGGGTTATTACTATGGGCGTACCCCAGTCCGACGTAGTACAGTTTCCTACTAATAACAACTACGGTGCTACTTGGGCCCCCCTAGACGTTGCGCCCGGCATTTTTGAGCGATTTAGTCGGTACCATATCGGCGAGGCGATGGCTACCGGCGATTTGAGTGGCTCGGTGTACCTAGGCACATTTGCCAGTCTTGGGAACAACATGACTAACACGGCTACGTGGCCCGAGGACCAGACAAACCAGCTAGCGGCAAACCTAGACTCTTTGTTCGATTCGGTAGAGCGGGCGATCCTCCCTGCGGGGCAGACTTCCCGGAGGATCGTGACCCGCGTCCCCCTAGAAGTTCTTAATATCATCAATACGGTTGAATTTGATCGTATCCGATCAGTCTACCGGCAGCTTACTAGGTGGAGGATCAGTGGACCGACCGATCCTAGGTACCGACAAATTGCCGATCTATCTAATATTCCCTTCCTGGGCGTCGGGAATGCGCACTACAATGACACCGGAACTATGCGCTTGGGCAATCAGCTATACAAGGCCTGGCTCTCCTCCCCCTTTACCTCGTCTCAGGGGCCCTTTATCCCCTGACGACCCGCCGACGCGGGCTATACTACGGATAGACCGTTATACTCGGATTATGTCAGATCTCTATAGCTATTTCTTGGGCGCCATGGAAAAGGTGGCTCGTGCTTCTGGAACCAAAAACTCCATGGCCGAGCATGTCTCTCCGGGGACGACCGCTGGGATGCCCAACATCGCTATCAGCAAGGCCACTCACCCGGTCCGCAGGGCCGCCACGAAGCAGTACAAGCAGACGACATCCCGCGCCCGTAAGGGCAACAACTACCTAGGACGATGAGACTACAAAGGTTCCCCGCGGGTGTTAAGCCCCTTGAGTCCGACCTCAATTCACTGTCGGATAACAGCCTGGAGGGCATTCAGGACCTCATCTCCGTATTCTCTGGAGCCTCTAGTGGGTCGGTACTTTTCGACGCCACACCACCGATCACAAGCGTAGATTTAGTTAACGGCGATGACTTCCTGACTGTCACTACTGCCAGCCAGCGAGTATCTATCGGAGGGGCCGTTGAGACTAGCGCGGACTACTTCGAGACTTTCGATGTCAGCAGCACCGACCGCTACGTGGAGATCTTCTTCATCATTAGTCGGGCGCCAGTCACTGCGACCCGAAACTTCCTGTCCCTAGACACAGACTCAGGGTCAACTATTCTCCAGAACCTGGAGGCCGAGATCGCCGAGATCACAAATGTCCGCGTCGTATATCAGACGCAGGCGTCACTGCCCGGCACTCCCAACGACCTAGAGCCGGTCTTGAACGCCAACGATCTGGGCTTTGCTAGGTTGGGCTCAGTTAGTTACGATCAGAGTGCGGGGACCACGGTCTTCACACCGGACGACTCTTTTAAGTTTCAGTTCCCGATCCCGCCGGACATTACTATCCCCGAGACCGGGCCCGTTACTGGGAGCGAAAGTGGGCTTATGACCCCGGCCCTGCTGGCGAAGCTTGAAACCGCTGTTCAGACAGTGGCTAACGACGCAGACACGCCGTACCTTAGTTTTGCTGCAACCAGCATTAGCGGAGCTCCGGGGTATCGTGCCAGCATTCTGACCGGAGAAGGACTGACCGTGACGCAGTCCCAGGGCCTGGTGCCCGATTTCCGTCCGCCTTCGGCGGCTAATGGGCAGACCACCAAGGTAGCCCGAGCCGACCACGTACACGCCCTGTCACAGTCCGGTATCGTACGTGTAGTCAAGCAATTTTCTCTACAGTCGAGTCTGTTCGGTCAGCTGCAGACGGTCTCCATCACATCTTCGGACCTACCTCAGGATGTGACTCTGTCGGAGATTATGAATGTTGAGTTGATGTGGCAGCCCAGTCAAGCTAGCGAGGGGCGGATTGATCTTGGGTGGACTAACCTATCTGGTGGTGGCACTGTGGGCGCCCGAGCCTACATCACCAGCACCAGCAATCTAAGCATCGAGATCGGAAGCTTGGGTGTTGTTGAGTTGTTGAGTCCCGCAGCTAGGGCGCTGGTCGAGGAGTGGACCAACGGCGTGTCGGTAGATACCTACCCCTCTACCGGATCTATCTACGTAAGTATCTTGGGGCTGAGGGACGGGGCTAATGGCTAAAGTATCCCCTATCACCGGCGCCACGAGTGGTCTTAAGGGCCGACTTGAGGTCTGGTCCCTACCCGCCGATCAAGAGCCTGATCTGCAATCCCTGGGCGAGCCTACCTGGGAGGCGGATAACCTCGTAGTTAACTCTGCGGCTGACGTTGTGGTCGGCCTACTGCGCGGCAAAGTTGCGGACTTTCTGCCGTCGTATATCTCCGTGGGAACGGGGGGCGACCTGCTTCAGGGCTCGGGTCTCGATAATGGTAGTCGAGTCGGTCCCTCGATTACGGATACTAGCATGCGCAGCACGGTGGCCCGCATTCCAATCACGACTACAGAGGACGGCGCATTTAGTAACGAGTGGTCCTATGTGGCGGTCGCTCGACCGAATGAGGCCATCTCACCTCTCCTAAATGAGTTCGGCGTGGAATCGGCTAACGGCACCCTCATCAGCCACTACGTATCTCCGGCTGACAGCACTGGTCGAGCTACACGATACTGCAAGACTTCTCTGGAGTACCTGGTAGTTCGATGGACGTACACCTTTACCATCGCTACCTCGGAGTTCGCTATCGTCGCTGGCCCGGAGCCGGGAACATATCTGGTTATTGATACCAACACTGGAGATCAACTGTTTACGCTCAGGGCTTCAGAGAATGCGGGGTCTAGCACCTTTCTCTCGTTCCTCACTACAATCACTACAGGCGCCCCGGGCACTATCGACCTCCAGTCGGATAACACAGTCATCAGTCAGTCGGCTGACGGGACCAGCGCCAGTATTGACACTCAGGATATCGACTAATGGTACAGAACATCACAACCCGCTACCGCGACTTCGACACGTCAGAGGTACAGAACCAGCGATTTATCAATGTCGTCGAATCGGGGGTGTACTCCGGGTACGAACTCAGCGTCAATGGAGGCCTAGCCTACACGATTGATATCAAGACAGGCTCCGACGGGGTATCAACACTGGTTACGTCTGAGGGGGTCGTGGTTACCGAGACCTCGGACGTCGCTGCTGCAGTTAAGCTTCAGGCGGCTGATCCTACGTTCGATCGAATCGACCTGATCGTCGCGGAGTACAGCTACACCACCAACCCGGCTGATGTTCAGACCTACAAAGTTTTGCGTGGCCCGGTTCAGTCCGGATCCGGTAGCCCTGAGGTTCCTGTACTGCAGAACGCCTACCAAGTGGCCCTGGGGCAGGTGTACGTACGTGCGGGAGCTAACTACATCCTACAGAGCGACGTTCGCCCGGCTATCAAAGCTAGCTGGACCGTGAGCTCTGAGTGGGGCGATCTGCGAGCCGAGGTATCCTCGGGAAACAGCTCGCTGATCTATGTCTACCCCGGTATCTTCGGTAAGTCAGATGGTAGCGAGGTTCTTGAGTTCTCCGGAGGCTACTCGACGGCTATCAGCGACAGTACCTTCAGTGAAGGCGAGACCCGGTGGTATCTCTTCGGGGTGTCCGACGGTCTTCAGGTTGTGAGCGCCGGGTGGGCACCCACTGAGGCGGAATTGTCCGAAGCATCTACAGATGTCTTTGTGGTGGCTAAGGTTAAGGCCACAAAGGCCGCTGGAACTGTGACCTTCAGTAAGGTGGTAGACCTGCGTGTCCCGTTTAGTCGAGCAGGATTTAGGCAAGACGAGGCCATCAAGTACCAGGAGCTGCTCGGTAACTCTACGCTGCGTTACCTACGCGTAGACGAGTTTGAGGACCTAGACGGCATCGCACCTAATACTGTTCTCAACGGCGAATTGACGCTTAACACTGCGGAGTCTGCCCTTCAAATCTCCAGCACGGCGGGGTCGGATGTCACCTTCGTCACCACGGACAGGGTGTACGGAAGCCGAATCAACACGGTGGATCACTTTATGGTCGCGGTTGACAGCCTGGTCCAGAATCTGACCTTCACCTACTCAACGGTGTCTCCCAGTTCGGGGTTCACTACGCAGCAGTATCGACCGGGAGAGCTGATTAGAGTCCCTGGAGGGACCGCTCGACGCCTATACATCAAGTTCCTGATTCCCTCCGCGGAGTTCTTCGCTGGAGCTACAACACGCATGTTTAGCTACGGTGTCCTGATTAACCTGGACAACTCTGGTAAGAGTGCGCTGTCCATTTCAGAGCTGGGGATCGGTGACCTCACGGAGTCTGTCCCGAACCTTATCGCCAACGGCGACTTCTACTTCTGGACCAAAGGAACCATTCAGGGCAAGCCCATCGAGCCCGCCTCCGGCGCTCTGGCATACTTCCCTGTCTCTGAAGAGTCGCCTTACCTGGCGGACGGCTGGCAGTTTACTCAGATCAACGCCAGCCTAGGCAGCACCAGCGTAGGCCGCACCACGGTCACAGGCGTCGATGGAACGTCTACGGCTCTGTATCTAGACCTTCAGCCCGATAACGCTGAACAGGGGTCAGGGGCCACGGTAATGGAGTACCGCATCCCTAGGGCGGCTGCCCTTACAGGTAACCGGCTGACTTTCGGCGCTGATTTCGATCTAGCCGACGGCGGATCGGTCACTATCGGTATTGCGCAGTTTCAGCGGACGGCTTCGGGGCTCGTCAAAGTGGCCACGGACACGCGTACAGTGGTTCGAGCAAAAGGAACCACGATTCTTACGACGCAGGCAGGCGTGTCTTCCGAAGCCGACGTCATCGCGTTCTTCATGACCTTCGCCGACACTGTTTCGGGTACTATCCGGCACGCCCGGGCCGCCGTAGGTCAATTCGGGACACTACCCAACACCTATGTTCCCGACGCAGAGGCGGTGCTCAGTACGTACGCTGAGCGGGGAACCTTCTTTCAAACCGGATTCGCCGAGGCTGGAGGCGTATTCGGCGGCGGCGTGCAGTTCGGCGCACCTAAGCGAACTGAGCTGGGTACTCTAGACGCAGGAAGCACTAACGCGGCTACGGCCTCGGTAACCAGCAACGCAGATAATGTAACATTCAGCGCTGACCGGTTTGGGGTAATCGTGTCGGCCACGGCAGCCGCCTCCGCAAACATCTCACTACAGGCAGACTGGCAGGCGTTCGTCCGCTACACTGGAACAGCACAATGAGTTTTGTCACCGTACACCGCGTAAACGATCAACCGGTAAGTAATTTCTACGAGAAGGTTCCCACCCAAGGAGACGCTGAGGGATTCTCGGCCGAGGCCCCGGGTCGGCGAGCGATCAAGGATCTTCCGCAGGGGACTACCGACCTGACCAACATCGAGGTTCCGTTCTCGTACCTGGTAGGTCAGGACCAGCTTTCAGTCTACTGGTGGCTCGACCAGACAAATCGCTGGGAGCTTATTCTGGAGCGTACTACCTATGAGCAGGCGGGCATGCTCTCAGGAACACTCCCCTACTACGAAGAGACCTCCACTGGAACCGTCGCACTCTATAATATTGGTAGTCTTGATAGTACCTCCGTCAATCAAACCGGGGGTTTTCTGGGCGGCAAGATCCTCTTTTCTGTACCACACACCGCGCTTCCGGGCTCGGCTCGTAACCGACTCGTCGTCGAGAACCAAGGCGACAACGTAGGTATCGAGCTGCAGGGCCGAGGCGACGGCATCACATTCACAACCCCGCAAGGCAAGACCTACCTCATCCGCCCGGAAGAGGACGGCATCCTTACGACTATCCCCCTGAACTGATATGGACCTCTACGATCTCTACCTCGCTGGCCTGGAGAAGGTCGCTAAGAAGCTTGACGCCGTAGGCAAGGAAGACGCTGACATGGACAACGACGGCGACGTCGACAAGTCCGATGCCTACCTGCTGAACCGCCGTAAGGCCGTCGGCAAGGCCATCGCGCACAAGAAGGGCGTCAAGAAGGAGGCCGCCAAGTGATGCTGTACGACCAGTACCTCGAAAAGCTGGCTGAGCGGGAAAGCAAGGCGAAGAAGGCCAAGCGATTCCTCAAGAAGCACAAGCGCAAGATCAAGGGCGCCGCTATTGGCGGAGCCGCGGGCCTGGCCCTGGCCAACCCCG
>Ga0213865_10002687_pt1 | contig 11142 bp, 14 predicted proteins | sample PICome_6_FD_160100 | JGI IMG/M metagenome (GOLD analysis project Ga0213865, IMG submission 160100) | Coastal seawater microbial communities near Pivers Island, North Carolina, United States - PICO282 | ecosystem: Environmental > Aquatic > Marine > Coastal | place: USA: North Carolina...
CATACACAGCTAGTTAAGGAGTACAATGATAACTGTAAACGATAAGAACTACGACGAAACTAAACTTTCGGACGAGGGTAAAGTTGCTTTACAAAATATTCAAGTACTAAATCAAGACCAGAATCAGTTGAAAATAAAATTTCAACATAATGAGGTTTTATTGAAACACTACATGGATATTTTAACTAAAAACTTACCCGAAGAAGAAAAAAAAATAAAAACTGAGAGTAAATGAGTGAACTTAAAGTTAATAAAATCAGTCCAAGATCAGGCACCACTGTCACAATAGGGGATAGTGGTGATACCATTTCTATACCTTCAGGGGTAACATTATCTTCAGGGGCTGATTTAACTTTAACAGGTGCACTCACCGTTGATGGTGCAAGTGCTACAATCAAACTAGATGGTAATTATCCTGTAGGAACAGATAACGTTGCTTTAGGAAATACTGCGTTAGCTAGTGGCTCTTTATCAGGTGGTTGTAACACAGCCATTGGAAATGCTTCATTAACAACTAATACAACAGGTACTCAAAATATTGGAATTGGACATTTAGCATTAACAGCTAATACAATAGGTATTCGTAATATAGGAATTGGTGCAAACTCTGCAGATGCAAATACATCTGGTGGATGTAATGTTGCCGTAGGTCAATCTTCTTTAGGTTCAAATACATCAGGATGTTGCAATGTAGCTATTGGTGGAAGTGCTTTAGGTGCTAACACAACAGCATCGAACAACACAGCTGTTGGTAAAGATGCTTTGGTTTCTAACACAACAGCTTCTAACAACACAGCAGTAGGTTTCTGTTCTTTATATTCTAATACGACAGGAGAAAGAAACACAGCTATTGGTTATTTAGCCTTAGATGCTCAAACTACAGAAGGCTTTAATACAGCTATTGGGTCAGAAGCTGGAAGTGTAAATACAACTGGTTCAGGTTTAGTTGCAGTTGGTTTTCAATCAGCAGATGCTAATACTACTGGAGAATCTATTACAGCAGTTGGTTATCAAGCATTAGGTGGAAACACAACAGGTTCTAAAAATACAGCATTAGGTTATTATGCTTTACTCAATAACACAACAGGTGGTTCAAATGTAGCAATAGGTTTTGAGGCTTTATGCAGAAATACAACGCAAGATTTTAATATAGCTATTGGACAACAAGCATTAAGAGGTAGTGCAACTATAACAGGAAATAGTAATGTTAGTATTGGTCATCAATCATCTTATGATATTACTTCTGGTTGTACTAATATTGCTGTGGGTTATAGAGCATTTTTTAATGGAACAAGTGGTAATAATAATGTTGCATTAGGTGCAAATTCATTGCTTGATGCCACAACAGGTGGTTCAAATACAGCAGTAGGTGCTAATGCTTTAGAAAACGTTACAACTTCATCTCAAAATACAGCTTTAGGTCAAACTGCTGGTTCAACAGTAACCACAGGTTCAAACCTAACTCTATTAGGTTACAACGCAGAACCTTCATCTGCAACAGCTACCAATGAGATTACACTTGGGGATACAAATATTACACCATCAAAAGTTAGAACAGGTAATGGTTCTATATTATCAAACACTCCATCATTTAGAGTTGGTTTAAGTTCTGCTCAAACAATCTCTAATAATTCACACACTATAATTATTTTTAATTCAGAACAATTTGATACTGATAGTGCTTATGATACTTCAACAGGAAGATTTACAGTTCCAAGTGGCAAAGCAGGAAAATATTATTTCAATGCTATGTTTAGGTTTCAATCAACAAGTGTTATTAATTTAAATATTAAATTTCAAAAAAATGGAACTGATGTAGTAAATATGCAAAATTATGATACTGGACAGTATCCATCAATAAATGCAAGTCTTTTTATAGATTTAGCAGTAGGAGATTATATTACAGTAACAGCATTTCAAGGTAGTGGTGCAAATAGAGATTTAACTGGTAATGAAACATACACAAACTTTAGTGGATTTAAAGTAATAACATAGAAAATAAATTATGACACAACTTTCAACTAAAATAAAAATTTATACAAACCAAGAAGTAGATTTTACTAAAGATGTTATACTTCAAGATGATGGTAATGGTGCATACATCAAAGAATGGAACTTAGATATTGCACAACCTACTCAAGCACAATTAGATGCTTTAGAATCACAAGCACAAACTTATGAAAACAATCAACAAGTAATTGCTACAAGAAAAAAATTATATGGAACTTGGGAGAGCCAACTAGAAGAAATTTACGATAATGGAATTGAATCTTGGAAAGCTAGAATAGCACAAATTAAAGCAGATAATCCAAAAGAAATAGACGAATTGAAACAAGGTAGGTAATCCGCTATGGCTTTCGGTTTAACAGCATTTGCAGAAGCACCCTTTGCAGCATTAGGTGGAGATGTAGTAGCTGTAGTAACCGGTCAAGCCTTATCTTCTAATTTAGGAAATACCACTCAGACAGGCACAGCCACTCTTTCTGTAACAGGTCAGTTAGTATCATCTAATCTTGGCACTGTTACAGCTAGAGCAAACGCTGATGTTGCTGTAACTGGAGATCTATTAGATTCTAATCTAGGTACAGTTGATCCATCACCGGATGCAACAGTTACCGGTATTGGAATGACTGCTGCTTTAGCAGTTGGAACAGTTGTTGTTGGAACTGCAAATGTACCTGTAACCGGTCAACTAGCAACTGCAGCATTAGATTCTGTAACAGTTAAAGGAAATGCTAATGTTGCTGTAACTGGACAAACATTAACAAGTACATTAGGAATCGCTGGAATTAGATGGGCGATTGTTCCACAAGGAAATGATACAACTTGGACAGAAGTTTCAGAAGGATCAAACAGCACGTGGACTGAAGTAAATCAAGGGTCTTCAAACACTTGGACAGAAGTTGACACCGCAGCATAAATCTAATAAAAGTATATAATTGGAGAAATAAAACATGGCAAATACCACATCAGCGAATTTAAAATTAACTGTTCAACAAACTGGAGAAAATTCAGGAACTTGGGGCCAAATTACTAATACTAATTTACTTATATTAGAACAGGCTATATCTGGTTATGACTCATATAATATAACCACTACTTCAGCTGCTTTGTCTGTTTCTAATGGAGCTGTTTCTAATGGTAAGAATATGGTCCTTAAATTTACTGGGTCTTTAACTGCTAATACTACAGTTACTATTCCAGATAGTATAGAAAAAGTTTATATTTTACATGATACAACAACTCGTGGAGGTTATAGTTTAACTTTTAAAACTGTTTCTGGAACAGGTGTTACTCTAATTAATAATAAAATTCATATAGTATATTCTGATGGAACTAATGTAACAGATATTAGTGGATCTAGTTTAGCAAATACAACTTTACAACAAGTCGTATCAAATGGCAGTACTTCTGATGGAACAATTAGTGTCAGTAATGTAACTGTTACAAATACTACTAATGTTAGTGGTATTACTGTTAGTGACAATGTTACAGCAGCAAATAATATTACAACAACTGCTGGAGACATGGTTGATCAAAAAGGAGAAATACGATTAGTTCCAACTAATACTCAAGCATCTACTTATACTTTTGTTGCAAGTGACCATGGTAAAGTGGTTTTGGCATCAGGAAATATTACTGTTCCTCCTTCAATTTTTTCTGCAGGGCAAACTGTAACAGTTTATAATAATACAGGTAGTGATTTAACTATTTCAAAAGGAACTGGAGTTACTATGTATTGGGTAACCGATGGAACAGATGCAGATAGAACTCTAGCAACTAGAGGAGTTGCAACAGTTCTTTGTGTAGGAACTAATACATTTGTAATTACTGGCGGACTTTTAACATAGGTAAAAACTATGACCCATTATAGTTTATTAATAGGTTCCAGTGGAGGCGGTCTTCCAGCAACATCGTTTGTTGAACTAACTTCTGGATCTTCTACATTCAGTGTTCCAACTGGATATAATGCAATTCATATTCAATATGCTGTAGGTGCCGGTGGAGGTGCAATGCGAGGTGCTGACTATGATAAAGCAGGAGGAGAATCTGCCGGAGCGGGTGGAGGATCAGGTGCGTTTATATCTGATAAAATATTTTCTGTTACAGCGGGAGAAACAATAACTTACGCAGTTGGCGCAGGAGGTGCAAGAGGCACAGGTGTTTATAGTGGAAGTGCAGATGATGGAACGGATACGACTTTATCTGGATCAACAACAGGAGCAATATTTACATTAAGTGGTGGTGGAGGGTCTTCATGTGCAAATGGTGGAGTACAAGGACCTGTAAGAGATAATACAGCAGGAACAGCAGGATCAGCTACTATTAATGGCACTGCAATTACTTCAGGAATTTTTTCAGATTCAGACAACAGTATTAAAAATGTAACCAGTAACACCTCAGGTCCAACAACTACATTTAATGATTCTGGTAATGGCGCTGCAGGAAATATATCGGGAAATGTTGGTCAAGGACCGGGTAACTGTAATGGAGATAACTGTAGAATAAATGGTAATGATGGAGCAGATTCTTATGACGGAAATATTTTAGGTGGAGCTGGAGGTTCTTCTGTAGGTGCTGGTACTGCAGGTACTGCTGGAACAAGAGGATCTGGCGGTGGAGGTGGAGCTGCACAAGTAAATAGTGGATCTACCCAAGGTGCTGCAGGTGGTGATGGTGAAATTAAATATAGATTTTTACAAGTAATCTAGTATACTAATTAAAAAGAAAGAATTATGAGCAACATTACTAAATGGTTTGGTTATCCAATATTTATAACTAAATTAAAAAATTTTGAAAATATTAATAAAAAAATAGTACCTATAATATTAAAAGATATTACTCCAACTAATTCTCAGTATTCAACAACTACAGATGTAAAACCGAAAGAATTACAATCAATTGATGACAATTTACACAAAGATAAAAGATTTAATGAATTATACATTGAATTATCTAAAATAATTAAAGATTGTTTATTAGCACAAAAATATAATTTAGATTTATTTGAAATATACATTACCAAGTCCTGGGCAACTTTATCCACTAAAGAACAATTTATTTCTTATCATAGACATATGAGTAGTCATTTTAGTTTTGTCTATTATCCACAAGCTCATGAACAAGGTAATTTATTTTTGCTTGATGATGATGCCCATAAGGTAGGATTAAATATACCTAAAAGAGATCCATACTTTACAGAATGGAATAATACTAATTACGGTAAGGCTGAATATCCTGCAGAAACAGGTAATATAATTATATTTCCATCTATGATATTTCATGAAACGGGTAAAAATACAAAAGAAAAACCGCGTATATCTATATCGGGAGATATTATGATTACTATGAAAGAAGGTGTTAAATCTGAGCATAATTTACCTTCACCAAATAGTTGGTTTAAAATATAAAATTTACTATATATTTAGAACACTATATATTATATAGTATTTATTAAAATACTTTTAACTATGTTACAAAAATTAAATTTTAAACCAGGTTTTAATAAACAAATTACAGATTCAGGCGCTGAGTCTCAATGGGTTGATGGTGACTTTGTTAGATTTAGATATGGGTTACCAGAAAAAATAGGTGGTTGGAAACAACTTACAAACTCTAATACCACATTACCTGGAGTAGCACGTGCTCAACACGCGTTTACTAGTCTTACTGGTGACAGATATGTAGCCTTAGGTACTTCTCAAGGTTTGTTTTTATACTATGAGGGTGAGTTTTTTGACATTACTCCAATAGATAATGATGTAATTACTGGAGCTGATTTTGATGCAACTAGTGGATCTGCTACTGTTACAGTTAACAAAACTAGTCATGGTTTACAAAATGGAAGATACGTAACTTTTTCTTCAGTAACTGTTCCAACAGGTTCTGGTTATGCAACAACTGATTTTACTAATAATTCTTTTGAAGTATTAAACGCTGCTTCAAATACATTTCAAATTACAATGCCATCTAATTCAGCTGGTACTACATCAGGAACAGGATCTGCACAAATTGATCCATACGTAATTGTAGGTCCAACCTTTCAAACTGTAGGTCTTGGTTGGGGTACAGCTGCTTGGGATGGTGCTTCTGGTCTTACAACAACACTTAACGGCGCATTGTTAGATGATACAAATGGTACTGGAGGAAGTGGTACAAGTATAACTTTAACTTCAACAGATAATTTTCCAACAACAGGAGCTATTAAAGTAGGAGCAGAATTTATTTCTTATACCGGAATATCTGGAAATGATTTAACAGGAATAACAAGAGCAGCTGCAGGAACAAGGTCTGCTCATTCTAATGGAGCTTCTGTTGAATACTATATAGGATGGGGACAGTCTGCAATATCATCTACTATAACATTAGATCCAGGTTTATGGTCACTAGATAATTTTGGTCAAATATTAATTGCAACTGTTCACAACGGAGAAACATTTACATGGAATGCTGGCACTGCGTCAGCTAGAAACGTTAGAGCAACTATCATGGCAAACGCTCCAACTAGAACAAGATTAACTCAAGTATCTGATAGAGATAGACACGTGTTTCATTTTGGAACAGAGACAACTATTGGAAGTAGCACAACTCAAGATCCAATGTTTATTAGATTTAGTGATCAAGAAAATTTTAATGTATATCAACCAACTGCAATTAATACTGCAGGTACATTTAGATTAGATAAAGGTAATGAGATTATTGGAGCAGTATCTGGTAAAGATTATACATTAGTATTAACAGATACCTCTGCTTATGTAATTCAATATGTTGGGCCACCTTTTACATTTAGTATTAGACAAGTTGGTACAAACTGTGGATTGATTGGACAAAATGCACTTAGTTATTCTAACGGTATTGTGTTTTGGATGTCGGGTGAAGGTGGATTCTTTATGTACGATGGTACAGTTAAAGCTATACCATGTTTAGTAGAAGACTTTGTGTTTACAACAAGTGGAGACAACTTAGGAATTAACTACAACTCTAGTATGTTAATATATGCAGAACACAATAGTTTATATAATGAAATTAGTTGGTTTTACCCAACGTCCGACTCACAACAAATTAATAGATGTGTAGTATATAACTACGCAGAAAATCTTTGGACTACATCTTCATTAGCAAGAACAACTTATATTGATACAGGAGTATATGATTTACCATATGCAACTGAATATAGTAAAACTGCTTTACCTACTTTTCCAATACAAGGAGTTACAGCAACTTATGGAGCAACAACTTATTATGAACATGAGACCGGAACCGATCAAGTCAACAGTTCTGGTACAACATCAATTGATGCCTTTATACAATCAGGAGATTTTGATATATCTGCTAGACAAAGTGCTTTGGGTCAGACAACAGGACTTGCTGATTTAAGAGGTGATGGTGAGTTTATTATGTCTATGAAAAGATTTGTACCAGATTTTAAAGTATTAGACGGCAATTCAAAAATTACATTATTACTAAATAATTATCCAACAGATACAGCATCTAGCTCACCTCTTGGACCCTTTACAATAACATCTTCTACTGATAAAGTAGATACTAGAGCTAGAGGAAGACTACTTGCAATTAAAATAGAAAACGATTCTGTAGGTGAGACTTGGCGTTATGGAACATTAAGAGTAGATATAAAACCAGATGGAAGAAGATAATGGCTAAGATAGCAGCATACATACCTGAACCAAAAGAAGAATACGAAGTATCAAACCTAAGACAAATTATAGAAGCACTAGACACTGTAAAGAATCAACTTAATTTTTCATTTCAAAATGACTTGAAAGAAGAACAAGATACATATAATTATTTTTTATCATGACCATACAATATAAAAGTGAAGTATTTGATTTAACAGATACTAATTTAACAACAGTATTAACAGTATCTACTTCTGCAGTAGCAATTGTAAAAACTGTACAAGCTAGTCATCAAAATGCATCAAACGTAGACGCTGATCTATATTTAAAAAAATCTGGTGGTAGTGATGTAGAAATAGGACATGCACAACTTAATAAAAGTATGGTAAATATGATTGTAAATACCTTGAATTTAGAAGCAGGAGATGTTATAAAGATGCAAGTAAGTTCAGCGAATGAAATAACAGGCGTTGTGAGTTATGCTTTAATAGATAGATCGCAAGAGAATGGATAATTTACCAAAAATTAATTGTACAACTATAATAACATATAGAAATACAAAAACAGGGGAAGTTTTTAAAAATAAGAAAGAAGGGAAAGATATTGTTCAAGATGTAACCATTGAGGTTTCTCCAAAAGGTTTAGAAATTTTACAGAAAGTTATGAAAAAAGATAATGAACCAAACAGCTAAAGGTGGAACAGAGTTACAATTTGACTATCTAACCAAATATGTAAAACAAGATTTGTTGGATCAAGTTCAAATTTGTACATCTATACCTGAAAAAATAACTATAGATCCTAACAAAGTAAATATTCTTTGGCAAAAAAATTCTTATGATCAACCAAATCTTGCTCCATGGTTTAAAGATAAATCAAATCATCACAAGTATGATTGGTATGTATTTAACAGTCATTGGAATTGTGAAAAGTTTAGAATGTTTTTTGATTTACCTACAGAAAAATGTTTAGTTGTTAAAAATGGTATTGATAATATAGAACCTATTTTAACACAATACACTACCGGAGAAAAAATAAAAATAATACATCACAACACACCTTGGAGAGGTTTAAGTGTTTTATTAGGTGCTATGCAATTAGTTACCAATCCTTTAGTTAGTCTAGATGTTTATTCCTCTACTAAAATATATGGCAAAGATTTTTATGATCAACATGATAAGTATTATAAAACACTTTACGAACAAGCAGACTTTTTACCAAACGTAAATTATATAGGTTATAAATCAAACGACTTTATAAAAAAACATTTAAAAGATTATCGTATGTATGTGTATCCTAGTATATGGGAAGAAACATCTTGTATATCTTTAATAGAATCTATGGCTGCAGGTTTATATTGTATTGTTACTAACTTTGGTGCAATATATGAAACTGGTGCAGAATTTCCAGTATATGTTCCCTATAATAAAAATTATAAACAATTAGCTGTTAAATTTGCAAAAGCAATAGATACTGCTGCAGCGACTTTACATCATAAAAATATACAAGAACATTTAAAACTACAAATAAACTATACAAACAAATCATACAATTGGAAAAAACAAGGCATTGCGTGGTCTTTGTTTTTAGAAGGAGCAATTAATGCAAAAAAACAATGAACCGATATGGTTTAATGAAGACACTTACCAAACAATAAAAGAATCAAAAGTACAAGAGATACATTTAGGTAATAAAAAACCAAAGTATAAAATAATGGTATGTACTCCTTGTCATTCAGAAGTATCGATGCATTACACTCAAGCTGTACTAATGTTTCAACAACAATGTATGAAAAATGATATACTAGTTAGTTTTACATTATTAAAGTCATCATTAGTTACACAAGGAAGAAACCTTTGTGTAGCAGAATTTTTAAATCATGATCATGATTATGAATATTTATTGTTTATAGATTCAGACATAGACTTTGAATATGATACGATTATGAAAATGATTGGGGCAGATAAAGATATAATCTCTTGTCCTTATCCTATGAAAACAATTGACACCAATAAGATGTGGAGAAGAGCTACAGAAAAATATGAAACAATTAAAAATAAAGAAGACTTTCTTAGATCTTCTTATATGTTTCCATTAAAGTTAAAGGACAAAAATAATATAGAAGTAAACAAAGGAATACTAGAAGTGTCTCATGCTCCTACAGGATGTATGTTAATAAAAAGACATGTACTAGAAAAACTTATAGATAATCATCCTGAATTAGAGATATATCAACCTACGATTATTAATGGTAAAGAGTCTAAAAAAGAAAAATTTTTTAATCTTTTTGATACCTTACATGAACCAGATACTAAAAGGTATTTTGGAGAAGATTTTGGGTTTTGTCAACGATGGACAGATATGGGAGGCAAGGTATATGTGTACATTATGGACTACATTACTCACGTTGGAGAACATCAATATTGTGGTAGATTTTTTGATGAATTAGAGTATCTTAAACATATTGACGATAGTGAAAAAATCAAATAAAGTAGTATATTACAGGATATTCATGCCTGCTTTAAATTAGCTAATTTTATAAAATATGACAATATCACGTATGCAACAACCAAGACAAATGTATGGCTTAGGAAGCCTGGTTAAATCTATTACTAAAGGTGTTAAGAAAATTGTTAAATCACCTATTGGTAAAGCTGCTGCATTATACTTTGCACCTATGGCTTTAGGCCAAGGAGCAGGATTAGCTGGATATAAAGGTCTCTTTGGTGCAGGTAGTTTTAATCCTTTTTTAAAAAAAGTTGCTGGAGATCAAGTTTTAAGTCCATTTGGAGCGTTTGCAAAAAAGTTAGGTGTAGCTAATTTAGAGGGTGGATTAACAAAATTTGGTAAAACTGCTGTCCCGTTTGCAATTGGAACTTTAGGTGGAACTGGATTAGCAGCATTAGAAGCAGCAGGTGTAGAAGATCCAAGTCAAATTAGAGATGTAGAAGCTTTAAAAATACAATTAGCAAACGGATATAAATTATTAAATCCTGGAGCAGAACCAAATGAAGTTGATGCATTTGTTCAAGCAAATACTGCTGAATATAGAGCAGAAGGTGGTAGAATAGGTTATGCTTTTGGTAGTCCAGAAGAGAACGCGATGCAGGCTTCAGGCATCATGGGTTTACCATTAAACGAAAACCCTGCAGGGGTTACAGAATTAGATCTTAGAGAAACAGGTGGATTTATTCCTCCAGTTGGTGTAAAAGAAAAAGAAGATGATATTCCTGCAATGTTATCAAATAATGAATTTGTATTTACAGCAGACGCTGTAAGAGGTATGGGTGACGGAGACGTTAATAAAGGAGCTCAACGTATGTATGACATGATGAAAAAATTAGAAAATGGAGGACGAGTCTAATGGCTGAAACAACTACAAAAAATATAGATCCATCTACATTTATAGAATCAGAATCAAAACTTTATTTAGACGAATTAAAAAAAGCTATTGGTGGATTAAAAGATTTTGATCTTTCTAAAATTATGGGACCTGACTTTGTTGCA
>Ga0213865_10002688_pt1 | contig 11141 bp, 15 predicted proteins | sample PICome_6_FD_160100 | JGI IMG/M metagenome (GOLD analysis project Ga0213865, IMG submission 160100) | Coastal seawater microbial communities near Pivers Island, North Carolina, United States - PICO282 | ecosystem: Environmental > Aquatic > Marine > Coastal | place: USA: North Carolina...
TATGATTGTCGTGTGTGACTTGATTGTATCAATGCATTACTAATGGAGACTGGTAATTGTACATTCTCCACTATTTGTAGTGGAAGCACTTGCATTCAAGCAATAACTAGTATGATTTGGCCCGATTCTGATCTAGATATATATTGTAGCCACGAAGCTGCCCCTTATGTTAGGAGTTGGCTTATTGGCTCAGATCTACAACAAGCGTTTAGTGGATGTTCTTTGGTGAGTGTACTATTTTATCTTTATCCTAGTGTAATGTCAACTTGTAGCAGCTCACTCTTTGATGTACTATGATAGATATATCGAGCTGTCTGTGAGGAAGATGAGGTTGATCCTATAGATCACGTTGAACACTACTTGAACATCAAGGAGTATCGACATGTGATCTTAAAGAGTGGTAGTCTGTGTAATTGCCCTGCCGCCTCAGAAAGCTCTTTTAGATTGACCACGAGCAATGGGTCTGATATTCCTTATATCCCTTACCACCGTATCAGTAAGGTCAAAAAGGAGGCTGTTAACATTGACTTGATCGTCTTGAAGGTAAGTTGGTATGCATAGTTTGCTCTAGTATTTGTCCACTAACGAGATGTCTTTCTCTGCCACTGCATTGGGTGTGTACTACCACATAAAGCCGGGAAGGTTACCCCGAGAAGCTATTGACTTGTTTGATCTCGCTATCTGTGGTACATCATACTATGGAGCGGATGAATGGGTCATACCATCTCCCAACCTCTCGTTTGCACGCCAAACTGATCTAAACTCTACCGCAAGTAACACTATCGCCTTAAAATTCATGTCCAACTTGCACGACCAGTCCAATAGGTGCCTTCTTGATGTTGCCAATGAGATGGGTCTTCATCGTAAGCTTATTGACAACGGTCACAGTCCCAAATATGCATCAGAACTTCTCATATCTGCAATCCAACGATTGCAGCCAAATGTATTCACATCAGTATCAAATGGGAACCTTCCGCCTTTTCCTTATAGGTTTCCAGTTACTGACATATCACTTCTCCGCCTTGTTTGTGATATGAAGTTCCATTTAATCAACAATGCTATGATGGAGTTATTTGAGCAAGGCTTTGATCGCTATCCTTACATGCGTGGATTGTATGACAATGTTTTATCCCGCCGTAGCATATCTGACATCCATCCCGAGTTGGTACATCTGCGTAATGATTTGGTTGGACGATTTGTAACTCGTATTAATAAATACAAGGAACGTGGGATTGCCATCAATGACATACCCGACTTTGCCGATTACAAGCAAAGTGGCGTGTTGGAGAGAGTAGACACCCTGCTAGACATGACTAAAGGAATGAGCATCTTTGTTCGTGCAGATTACTATTATGCCGTGGACGATGATGATGATGCAATGGAATTCGACCCAAATGTATTCTATGACTATGATAGCGATGATAGCTTTGGTGATGGCATTGGGACTAGTGGTATGGCAAGGGCGGCGGCACGTGAGGCAAGAGAAGAGGCGAGAATTTCCTCTCTGAGAGAGAGCCAAATAGACCTTGCAGATTGGCTACAAAGACACCATCCCGGGTTAGTTGGGATTAATATGGATACTGCCGCCGAGGCTATCATGGCGAGAGTTGAAAATCAAAGGGAAATGGAAGAAGACGAGTTGCAGGGTTTGTGATTTGAGTAGTAAATGTGTGGCAGTACTTTAACATAATCAAAATTTAGTACATTGTAAGTAGCTGCTCCTGTCGTTGGTATCCTTTGTAAATTTTTTACTGAGCTTGAGAAACCAAAATTTAACAGAATTTCAAGCAAGGGTCTCACTCTTAAACACACACAAGTCGATCGAATAGTACTTTTGGGTAAAGGGAGTATAATGTCTCTGTGATGGTCTCGGTTATATTTGCTCTTTATTTATAGTCCGTCATGGATGGAGCGAGGTGCTTATTTATCCAGTGCTTAAAGGCGGAGAATGCCAACTTGAGCAAACTTGTGAGTGATGATGACTACAAAAAAATATACAATACACTTCAAACATGGCAGGTTAAGAGTCGCCATTCAGATGATGAACATAACATCCGCAAATGGTTTATAATCAGTGGAGGGAAATTATATAGAAGAAAGACCAGAAAAAAGAAAGGTGAGCGCATTCAAGATGTAGATATATCAAAAGATGTACAGGTTGTCGTGAAGATAGACGAACTGTATGATCTAATTAGTAATAATTTAGAAAGTACTAGACGAGATACACTAAAACGCATTTGTGAAAGACATTGGGGTTTGTCCATGAGAGGTTTAACAATATACCACAAATGCATCAGACCAAATAAAATTGTCAGTAGGGGTAAACCATTTGATTTTGTCGAATTAGATAGTAGGCTAATTGATGCATTGGATAAAGAGACAAAGGCTGAGCTAAAACATGGTGAGAAAAGAAACGTATTCAACTGTGATGAATCAACATATGAAAGGTTATCAGATGAACAGCGGGAGGGTCTCTCAGAACTGCCTTCGTCTAAATCATATACAGATAAAAAAAGAACGTTGCAACATTTGTCTCTATCGTCAGATAAAGGTAAGAGATTAGTCGAAAAGTTACAGCAAGTTCTCCGGGATAACCTTTGCATGGATAATGTGATTGAAAATATAGTATATATGCATACAGAAAGTGGTGCAAAAAGACAACAATTCCACACAGATTTTGAGGTTTGTGGATCGAACGACAACAAAAGGTTTGTTATTGTTTCTTTACACGATAAACAGTTCTTATACATAAAGCACCGCGGTGATATTATACGTGTTAAACTTTGGAAGGGGTATGCCTTTGTTGGCCATGCTTCATTGGTACATGCAGGTTCTGAATTTCGAGGTGTGAGGATACACTTTGAGTTTGTTCCAGGCAGTGATGAGGAGCGTCCAGGTGGCATAACACACTTTGTAAACGACCCATCTTATCCCAATGTCCACCCTCTCCATCCAATGTCATATATGGACATTAAGAAGTAGATTGTTAACTGGTAAAAGCAAAGCTTAGTCCATTACCTACATCCATTGGCTATAACTTCCAGCCAATGGCACTAGTAGTATCGATATACATCACTGAATGCAGCTGCTTTGTCCCTCTGATCACTTTTGATCTCATCCAAGTATGCTTGATATAATTGCAACGCTTTTGTAGTATCGTCTTTTGTTGCATGTCCATTTGTGTACATATCTTTGATCCTTTTCAAAGCCATATGATATCCATCCCTCACTGCCATCATATAGTGTTGGAGTGCTCTGTCCATGTTGCCTGCGTTTTTCTCCATGGTACCTAGATTGTTCCTTGCTACTTCATCTCCTTTCATAGCAGCAAGCTCATAGTAATACACCGCCTTCTTTTTGTCAACTTCTACACCTTTTCCGTGATCATATGCATAACCAATGTTGGTATATGCGTCAGAATAACCAAGCTCTGCTGCACGATGGTAAAGTTCTAATGCCTTGATACAATCCTGTACACATCCATGCGATCCATCATGATGGTAACAACCTAGGCTGTAGATTGCATTAGCGTCACCGGCCTCCACTCGATTCTTCATTCTTTTCATTGCCTCTTCTTTTGATTTTGGGGCCTCAGCTCTGCAAAAAGGGCACTCGTTTTGTTTCTCAATATCAAGTAAGTTGCCTTGATCGTCATAGACTGGTGCACAAGCACATCCACAGCATACCTCCTTTCCACAGCACGTCATGCATCTCCTACCAGTGCTTAGTGAAGGTAGACGAAGGGTACAAATGGGACAATCTTTTGCTTCTTCGAATGCTTCTTTCTTCTTTACACAGGCTGTTTTTACCAAATCTTCGCCCTCTTGCTTGGCAATCGCTATGGCCTCGTTCAAAACGGCCCAATCAGGATCATCCTCGCGCTTCATCTGCTTCATCAACTTCTTCCGTCTCCGTTCCTTGTCCGATTTCTTGGCCAATTTCTTGGCTAATTCTCTTTGTCTACTGTTCGGTAACCGATGATTTGGCATGGGAAGTATTGTGTAAGAATCTTCTATCTCTATATTGATCTGGGTTAGATAGACCCTTTGCAATCTAATATATTTGTATTAAGTAGACGATATCAGTCCTAAATGCATAGACACTTGGACTCTACCCCAATGCATTCAAGGTATTGTCTCTAAACATCTACAACCTTGCTCCATATCAGTCCAATAACAAGAGCAAGAGTAAGAGTAAGACTAATCACAGACCAACCCAACAATATTTGTGTTATTCCTCCTCATTGTCCATGCAATTAACATCATGGCCAGAACAAAGCAAACCGCACGCAAGTCCACCGGAGGCAAAGCCCCCCGTAAGCAGCTCGCCACCAAGGCAGCACGTAATGCCGCACCCGCCGCAGGAGGTGTCAGGAAGCCCCATCGTTACCGTCCTGGAACTGTCGCCCTTCGTGAGATCCGTCGTTACCAAAAGAGTACCAACACTTTGATCCGCAAGCTTCCCTTCCAGCGTTTGGTACGTCAGATTGCCCAGGATTTTAATAGTGATCTTCGATTCCAGGGAAGTGCTGTATTGGCACTGCAAGAGGTTAGTGTTTGGTATTCTTATGTATTGCTTGTTGATATGAGAGATGAAAAGTTACCTTGTAAATTGCCCTCTTTCTTTATTAATAACAGGCAGCCGAGGCCTACCTTGTTGGCCTTTTCGAGGACACTAACTTGTGTGCCATCCATGCCAAGCGTGTTACCATCATGCCGAAGGATCTTCAGCTTGCCCGTCGTATCCGTGGGGAACGTGCATAAGGAGTGTTAGCTGGTGTTGAAAGTTTGGTGCATGAAGGGTTAATGGGGTTGTGGGAAGTGAGAGGAGTAGTACTTGGCATTGGCATGTAATTCTTTCTAGTAAAAGTGTTTTCCATTGCTATACATGCACCATTACTATCTCTTGGGTTTGTTTCTCATCACAATCGAGCTTCTTTCCGACATCTACTTCCAATCTGTATGTCCAATCATTCATCATTACACAAAGGGCCAAAGACGCAATCATATTTTAAGTTTCCTCTCTTATATTCGTTCATCGCAGCGCCATGACATACTTTGCATAGCATGGTTTCACAGCAACCCATTATAGCTAATCCTCTTCCTGCTTTAAAAGCCTGTTGTAGAGGAATGAAACAAACTGGACACTCGTCTCTGTGCCTGTCCGGATCCCCATCTGCAAAAGATATCAAATCAAGATTATTTGTAATGCTAATCATACCACTTCTAGATTCGTATTCACGTACAGGAGCAATGTTTACATCAGTCTTTGGTATCTTTTGTTTACACGACGAATAAGATTGGACATTCTCATCCACGCCATCACTTGTACCACGATTTGAAGATATATGAGAGTTATTAACGTTCATAATAACAGTTCTACAAGGTTTGAGGTACATCAACAGCCAATGAAAAAATGGTCTTAATCTTGCTCTTGTTCAGGTATTTCATGGATCTATACATCCTACACCACTGCAGGAGATACACCGCCGCCGCTGAGTTAACGCATATCATCGATAATTGATATCTCCCCATATCATCTCCCCATCGAAATCAACATTGCTATCATCAAATATCGTGCAGTGATACAAACATCATACATATCATGGGGTATGGCAGACTCCTATCAAACAAACCCCTACTCGTGAATGATATAATGAGGCGTCCTTTCTCATCAACCTCATCGGGCAGCCATCGACTTAGTAATGAGATCAACATTGATATAAAACTATACGAAGCTCTAGGCAAGAATATTGTATTTGCTCTTGATAAGATTGGTGATGTAACTTTGGATAGAGTCGACACTAGTGGTGCATGTAAGGTAAGATGTTCATATTCATCTTATGTTTATCAATACTCTGTATCTATCTCAGCCTCAATCTTAGTTTGTACAATCACAGACTTCAACTTCAACTCTTGATACTCTCTCATGTGTCAGTAGTTCATCCAGCAAAGAAGTTGACTCATTCAGTGATACAGTTGCAAAGCCTACTAGTACTTTATTCGTCATATGTCCATCCAGCAAGCCTATTACACTTGCTTGGTATCCATCCAAGACAATTGGACAGGTGAAGTGCGAGTTACAAGCTCGGCTTGGGCTCTTACCGTCTCATTACGTGTTGCATATATTGGGATCAAAGATGCTATCAGAAGATAGTCGTTCTCTCTCCGATTGTGGCATTCACAAGAATGCTAATCTAGAAGTTCTGCTTCCATTACGTGGTGGGCCTCGTAAAGTTAAAGAGCTTTGACCAATGTATAGAATAACCTTCAGAGATATATATTGCCACACTCACATTCGGACCCATCCTTTTTCTTTCCGCCATCTAGTAATACACGATGGATGGCCACACTCACATTCAAACCCATCCCCATCCTTGCCATAACAAAGATTTTCAATATCTTTACGTAATTTTGTCAGCCTTTTTCTCTTATTGTGATCTTTCATCACCGTGTTGTTCTCCGTTCTTTCGTACTCTTTCTTTAAGGGGATCCATTGCGAGCCTTGATAATTTACAGTCACCTCTTCACCCGCTTTTATATCTTTTATTGCTTGATATAGTACCACCGGCTCTTTTGCCATATTCAGTCTTATCCTCATCGTACAATTTGGAACACAATGGTTGTTTACATATCGGAGAAGATTAGTTGTCGTCTTAAGTGCACATACAAACCCTTTTGGGTGTGATGGATTATCTTTCCTTGCTACAGCAACACAGTATCCACAACTTTCACAAGGGTCCGGCTTATATTTGCCTGTGTATCGTCCTAGGAATTCACCACATCCAATTGTCTCAACAGCTTGGAGACCGATGTTTTTATTCCCATCACATGTAATCGGTATACATTTTGCAACACTACCAACTGAAGATATATCAAAACTATTAGAGCATCTATAACTGATCTCTTGACTTTGATTGTTTTTCTGTTTCATTTCTTTGCAATTTGCTGTAGTACAATTAAGATTATCCCTTACATTATTACAATAATCAATACAGTGTGAATCACACACGCAATCACACGGCCCCCTAGAAGCAAAGGGATCCCTTTTTGGTCTATTGTTGGATTTAGCACCGACTTTTGCTTTCCTCCTCCTACATATTTTTGTTTTAGTTTTACGTTGCTTGTTCTTTGATGTATATGCACATGTTGTATAGTCAAGATGCTGCTCGTTCCATTTATCAAGGCCGCCTTCCTTACTTAAACTAACAGGTCGTTTGTCGTCGCTCATCATCAACATTCTTTGCCTTCTTTGCTTCATCGAGCTCTTCTATTAAAAGTTTTGCTCTCTCTTTCTTCTTTTCAATCTTCTCAGCAGCAGTTTTTGACATCTTTGTTGTAGCAGCACTCTTCATTCTGTGTATTCTTATGGTTCTTTATATGCCGCAAGTGGTAGCTGATGCGGGTATAGTACTATGATAACTGTTAATCAACATACGTATAGCATGGCGATACATATAGAAGAGAAAGAGGTGGTACAGTAGGTGATTGACGACAAAGCCAAAATGGCCAAAATACAAAAATATGGGTATCTTTTATTTATAAATGTATCTTTGGGTATAAAGGCGATATAAAGGAATATACCAGTGTACATATAGGATACAATTTTGTATTTCTTGCTTTATAGATTGACCAAAATACAAAAATGTAATTTTACGAAGCCTACTGCAAAAAACACTACGAGAGGAATCGTCGACCCTCTCAGAAACAGTAAAACATAATAGTCTCACTACTCTATGTTGTAGAGACGTCTTTTCGGCCTCTTTGCACAGTGACAAAGACAAAGATTTGCAGCATGGGCCTTTGCCGCTAAAGTATCAAGGTACTCCTCATTTGTCCTTGACAATGATTGCAATCCTTCCCTCTTTCTCTTTGTCCAATCAGCAAGCTCAAATAGATGGATGTTTTGCCTACAAATGATATAGAAAGCGTTGCGGACCAGAAGTCTATTGCTTTCGTTCTCGTTGATACTCATCCATTCAAGAACATATGGCATTAATTTATCATCATCTTCTTCATTGTTGATGCTCAATGAGTAACTCCCTTGTTGGTACGGAGTTATCAAGTGACACAGTAGCACTTTATTGACACCGGAAAGATGCGAAGTAACAGACTTTTCCTTCCTTCTTCCCTTCTTCGCATTGGCATTGATTTGGCACATTTTCATTATCGCTTTGCCTTTCTCGGAGCTGTTATAGTGGTTGTGCGGTGGTATGCATACCTCGAGAGTGTAATTGGAATAGTATGTATCGTCTATGGTGGAGATGTCACAGAGTACGTTTAGTAAACGCTTCCACCCGTCTGCATCAACTTTCATATTGTTTGCAATTGATAAGTGCTCGAGGTCATCATCGTCGGTCAAGCCATCCAATAGTAGATCAAAGCCAACATTGCTAATGTCATTGTCGTCGAGGATGAGCTCTTTCAGATGAAATGGCTCGTTTCCGATTACTACCTTCAACACCTCACAGGCTGAATCCGAAATATTTGTATCTTGCAAATTGAGACTCACAATATGGCTATAGTTCATTGGATTCCAGTCATGGTAGCCAAAGAAGCATTCGATTCCGTAATCCCCTATATCATTGTGAGCTAGGGAAACAGTTTTGAATACCTTCAATAGTCCGCTTAATTGTCGGCAGCCTTCTGAGTCAATTTGATTGGTAGAGAAGTCTAACACGGCAGGTACCGTGTTATCAATCATCCATGACTTTGACAATAATTCAATCTCGTACCCCCCGAGGTCTCCATTTGTAATCTTCAGCGAGCGTAACGAGCCACAGAGTGCAGGAGATAACGCCATGAAATCCATTTCAGTAAAGTGGGTTTCATTCATTGATATGCTCTTGAGATGGCTACATTTACTTATTGAGTAGCTGAAGCTATGACATGATATAGTATCCAAGACACATGAATTGAGCTCCAAATTCTTGATATTTTTATTCATTCTCCAGAACGGGGCGATCTTAACAAAGAAAGAATCATTGTATCTTTCACGAAAGTGTACATGGCTGAAGCACATATATTCAATGCTCCGGTTCTTCTTGATTCCTAAGGAGAGAGCATTGAGCCATCTAGCAATATTCTGTGGATTTGTTTCATCGGATAGATCAATGATAAGTTGAGTTAGTGTAGCATTTGCTAGTCTCTTACCAATCGCAATCCAAACCTTTGGTAATGTCGTTGTCTTGAATTGTTCATATCCTGGTGGGGAGGGGGTTCCTGTTGGAGAAATGATTAGCTTCGACAGAGACTTATCACCTCTATCTAGTTTATCCATAATCACTCTTCGAGAGGAATCCATCATGTACAGTCTAGAATCAGAGCTAAAAGTTATCTAATATTGATATAACATAATGATATAATAAGACCAAGCTCAACGAAATAAGAGCAAGAACAAGTCCAATTTCAATTTCCTGCTTTGTCCAGCAGCTCATACAATTGTTGTTGCTCCTATATTGAATACCATTATTCACTTGAGTTACATCATGAGCTATGACGGCGAACGGGATATTAATCCCAGAAGATACTTGGATAGAGTCGACAGTAGTGGTGCGTGTGAGGTAAGATGTTTGTTTATTCATCTTAAGTTTATCAATACTATATCTAAGCTTCGATCTTCGTTTTGTACAACCACAGACTTCAACTTCAGCTCTTGATATTGATACTCTCTCGTGTATTGGCAGTTCATCCAGCGAAGAAGAAAAAGAGGAAGTTAGTGATTTATCAAGTACAAGCTCATCAAGTGTAGAAGAATGTCACGTTACGTCAAATCAAACACTTGACATTGTACTTAGAGCAAATCAATGTCTACGTGGTGGTACTGGTGCCGAGAACAACAACTCACAGATATCGATGACTCCAACCAAAGAGACCTGTGACAAGTGTGGTTCTGTCCTCTCTTCCAATTACGATGGATCACCTCTAAAACAATTGTTCACGGTTTGTTGTGGCGCGTTGATTTGCTACAGATGCCTTGAAGATGATACTGTGGGTGCTCCCTTCAAAGAAGAATGCTCTTTATGTAAAAAGGCAATTTCTAAATCAAATGAAGAGAGGGTGAACCGTTGTTTGGATAAAGTCATCGGTCATAATCACAATCACAAAGCCGTGTGTGTGCTTGCTGATTGTTTCCTTCGAGGGGAGTGGGGAGTTCCACAGGATATTAGCAAGGCTATTCAATTATGGAAGGTTGCATTTGAGTTAGGTTCACCAGCAGCTTCCTATAACCTTGGTGTTGCCTATTTGAAAGGCGATGGAGTTGAGGAAGATGTAAGCAGGGCATTCGAGTATTTTGCATATGCTGCCCGAGGTGAGCACGATGTTGCAACTAAACTTATTCATGCCGTAGGAAGTAATTAATGAACAAATGACAATGAATTTACCGAGGTATTGTAGAAATGCTGATGTTACGCTGCTTTGTAGAGGTGATAGATATAGTTATATGTAGTGTATGAATGATATGAGTTAATTATTAATTAATTGTACTTGTGTTGGCTGTCCTATCCCACCTCCCCCCCCTGAAAGTCACCTCTTCTGATGGTTGTTGTATAGCCTGGCATGATACTGCCGTCAATTCGTATATCAGTAGTAATACCACCATCAGAGACTATACTTCTATCCAGATGATAACATCATCATCTATCTATATTATGAGGATCCTCAACAGATACAGCCCTAAGTAAATTACCTAAAAATCGCTCTAGATTATCTTTTTAGATAAAACCAATCACACAGATAGAAAGAGCACCCTCGAATTAGTATACTACTATATTTTCAGACAATCAATTCACATATAACTATTGCAACTATATCGAGCTAGCGAGAAAAGCTGAGCTATATGAATTTTTACCTACTCAACAGATAGGACCCGCAACTCCTAGAACTTTTTCCACAGATCGATCCATACATCATATGATGGTGTTTATGAAAGCCAAGAAGCAGCTCTATCCGATGGTGCCCTTGGTTGTGGGTGATTCGATCAGTGGAACGAACCACACGACGAAAACAAAAAAAAATCACATGATGTGTGCAATTTATACAATATTATAACAATCGTTATATCGTCCACAGATCATCACCTCCTACGCTATCCATTGCAAATACATTGCAACTAATAGTAGTATAACGCTATATGGGGTC
>Ga0213865_10002689_pt1 | contig 11140 bp, 12 predicted proteins | sample PICome_6_FD_160100 | JGI IMG/M metagenome (GOLD analysis project Ga0213865, IMG submission 160100) | Coastal seawater microbial communities near Pivers Island, North Carolina, United States - PICO282 | ecosystem: Environmental > Aquatic > Marine > Coastal | place: USA: North Carolina...
TATCAGCGCTCTATTAGCCATATTTTTTTTGGCAATACTGGTTTTGTTTGACTTGAACGCATCTGAGGCAGTGAACCCATATAATGCGGCAGCTCCTATTGCCTTGGGTTCAGGTCAAGGCTCGGCGGGTGCGCTGTGTAGTTTGATTGGAAATTAGGGTGGCCTGGTACCTACAGTGCCAACTCAGTGCTCTCCTTTAAAGTTTCCATTGTAAGCGCGCTAGTTACATTGAAGAGATTGATGCGCCCAATGAACCGTCGGTAAAAAGCGTCAAAAGCCTTACTGTTTGCTACCTTAACCTTCATTATGTAGTCGACATCCCCCGTTAATCGATGCACTTCTTGGATTTCGGGATTGTCTCTTAGTATAGCTTTGAAAGCTTCCAGCCATTCATGGCTATGTTGGTCCGTACGGATAGAGACAAAGAAGGTTTCTCCCAATCCAACTTTGTCAGAATTTATTAAGCAAACGGTTCGCTCAATAACCCCATTGGCTCGGAGCTTCTTCAAGCGGTTCCAAACAGGGGTTCGACTAGACCCAACTTTACCTGCAATTTCATCTATAGTCTGATCAGCATCTCGTTGCACCTCACGGAGAATTTTCCGATCGAGATCATCTACTTCCCAATCTTTTTCCTCATTGTTCATAAAAATACATGCTTTATTCTCAAAAACAGCCTATAAATAGGATGAATTCCTTTTTACAGCGCTTAATTTACTTTCATTAAGAATTATTTAATACAATTACTAAGGTAATTGCAAATAAAATTCTTTAGGGTTAGGGCCCATATGGTTTTGTTAAAATCTATATCAACTCAGGTCCTCTCACAACAGCCGCATTTGCTTGATAGCGCTCACATTCTTGACGTGCGCACATCTGCAGAGTGGGCATATGTTGGTGTGCCAATTGCACCGCGGGTTCATTTTGTGGAATGGATAGTTTTTCCTGATTATACCATTAACCAAAAATTCTTTGAGCAATTGGCAAGCCTTAGTTTACCATTTGATGAAGCGATCTTCATTATTTGTCGAAGTGGCGTGAGGAGCCGGGAGGCTGGCCAGGCTATGGCAGGTATGGGTTACGTGAACCTAACAAACATAAGCGATGGTTTTGAAGGAAATTTGAACACCGAGCGTCAACGAGGTCAGATAGATGGCTGGAAAAATAGTGGGCTTCCGTGGCGGCAAAGCTAGGCAAGAAACATGACAAGTAAGCAAACTCAACTAATTCATGATGGCTATGAGCGGTCACATTACGGCGAGACAAGTGAAGCACTCTATTTAACTTCAGGATTTGTCTACCAAAGTGCAGAGCAGGCCGAGGCTCGCTTCGCCGGTGAGGCAGAGGAGAAGAGTAGGTTCATATATAGCAGATATGGAAATCCCAGTGTTCAATTGTTCGAAGAGAAAATGCGTGCTCTAGAAGGTGCAGAAGTTTGCGTTGCTGCAGCGAGTGGCATGGCTGCCATGGCAGGCAGTCTTCTTTGCTGCTTGAAGGCAGGAGATCACGTTGTCGCAAGTCGAGTTTTATTTGGAAGTTGCTTTCAGGTCTTAACCACTTTTTTACCCCGATATGGGATAACCTACACCCTTGTAGACGGAAAAGATTTAAACGCTTGGGAGGCGGCTATTTTGCCCGGTGAAACAAAGATATTGTTTTGTGAAACGCCAGCAAATCCAACTTTGGAACTCGTAGATTTGGCTGGTGTATCTAATCTTGCTAAGGATCATGGATTATTGTTTGTGGTTGATAATGCGTTAGCATCTCCCGCTGTACAAAATCCGATGAAATTTGGGGCGGATGTCGTTACCTATTCAGCTACTAAACATATCGACGGGCAAGGACGTTGTATGGGGGGAGCTATTTTATGTTCTTCAAAATACTTCGAAGATTATCTGGAGCATTATATGCGACATCTTGGGCCTTGTATGAGCCCATTTAATGCGTGGTCGTTAGCGAAGAGCATGGAAACTTTAGAATTAAGAGTCTGTCGTATGGCGGAGACCGCTCAAAAGACTGCTGCGTTTTTGAGTAAACGCAAGCAGGTGTCGGCTGTTCTATATCCTGGGCACTTAGATCACCCCCAATATAGTTTGGCTAGCAATCAAATGAACAGTGGCGGTAGTATCATCTCATTCGAATTACCAGCAGGTAAGGCTCAGGCTTTCAAGTTTTTGAATGCTTTAAAGCTGATACTTATAAGCAATAACTTAGGTGATTCTAAATCACTCGCGACACATCCCGCAACTACCACACATCGAACCTTAGACCCGAGACTTAGAAAACAGGCTGGTATATCAGACGGGCTGGTGCGTTTGAGTATTGGTTTAGAAGATTCAAAGGATGTTATCGAAGATCTAGACGCCGCGTTATGCGCTTGTCTCTAAGTGCTAAACTAAACTCACGAATCAATCCCAGGAATATCCCTGATCAGCTAGATATCTTTGAACCCGTCCGGGATAGTCTGAGATGATAGCATCAACGCCAAGCTCAACCATTTGCTTTATATCTGCAGGCTCATTTACTGTCCAAACTGCTGTGACAAGGCCTTGCTCATGAGCGAGCTTTGCGGCTTCAGCGGTCACATCTCGAAAATAGGGGCACCAAAGCGAACCACCGGATTCGGCAACTAGATTTGGTATCAGATTTTCGCGCCCGGAAAAATCAGGATTAACTAATTTGGATGAGTCTTCGCCGATATCGTCTGTTTGCTCCGGTAGTTGAGTGAGAAAAGAAATGGGTATTTCAGGAGCGAGTTTTCGACATGTTGCAAGCATACGCCAATCAAAACTGTGAATGAGCGTTCGCTGCTCAAAGGCTGCTTTTCTTACCTCGTTTAGTATAGTTGAGAGTGTTGACCTTCTTTTTTGCTCATCATGTAGAGCATATGGATCAGACTTAATCTCTAGCATTAAGTGCGCTTCGCTATATTTTTTTTCACCTAATATAGTAAGCAGTTGTGAGAGGCTTGGCACTTTCAATCCATCAATCTGAGCTTGATCAGGGAAGCGTCGACCATATTCACTTCGCCCATCAATTCTCCCAACATCAAAGGTTTGAATGTCTTCCCAGGTTAAATCTGACACTTTTGGTTCGTGAATTATAAAGGCTCCATCCTGATCTCTAAATGTAGGTGCATGGAGTCGATGGTTATGCGTGATTACTGGAACATTATCTGAGGACATGACCACATCAAATTCGATCAGGCTTGCACCAGATGAAACTGCAAATTCGAAACCAATAAGCGTGTTTTCCGGCAGGATCCCCCTTGCACCCCTGTGACCTACGACACGTATAAGATTGCTATTCCCTCGGAATGCCTCGACGGCAGGGAATTGCCTCATGCATTCAGCCTCTTTCCAGTATCTGGATCAAAAACATGGAGGTGTGATGGATCAATGGAAAAGCGCTGTTTTTTCATACGTCCTCCCAAACATATTAATAAATAATAAATTCCTCCGCTCACATATGGCAGAGTCTTTCTACCCTATGCTCTGGCTTGGATATTGCAAGCGCTATCAGACATAGTTGTCAGATTTTTTGAAATATATCTGACGGCTAGTATAGGTTTTTTTAAGCAAGATGACTTATTAAAGGAATCTCAACAACTGGATGCGAGTGTCCCTCTCAACACGAATTCAGTGTTTAGCTCTATTGAATTTACCCCAACTTTACCCCGACGTTTTGAGATCAGGGTTTCAGCAGCTATCCGCCCCATCTGAAGCTGAGGTACGCGCACGGTTGTGAGTCCTGGGCTTAAAATTGAAGCTAGACCAATGTCATCAAAGCCAACGATAGATATGTCCTTTGGAACGCTAATTCCTTGCTCTCTTGCTGCCATCATTGCTCCAGCCGCGAGGACATCATTGCCGCAGAGAATGGCGGTCGTCTCGGGTGCTTGCGCGTAAAGTTGCTGAAAAGCTATCCGACCTTTTTCTAAACCATACTCTGTCTCTACGCAGGCAGTTAGCTGCGCTTTTTGAGATTTTATTTCAAATGAGTATCCTTCTTTCCGCTCGTAAGCTCGATCATTGTTTTCGCTATGGCCACAAATGAGACCAATTTTTTTATGTCCTAGTGCAAGGACTTGCCGCGCGGCATTCTGCGCAGCAGCAAAGTTGTCAAAGCCAACGTAGACTGCGTCGTCATTCCGATCAAAGCACCAGGAAAGCACATATGGTACATCTCGTTTATTCAAAAATTTGATTGTATCTGGATGCCGAGCCTTCCCAATTAGCAGCAAGCTAGAAGCTCCTTGCGAAACTAAATTTCTTACTTGTCGCGCTTCTTCGTCCCGATCGTAGTTCGTCGTGGCTAGAATAAGAGCAAGGTTCTCGGCAGCTAACGTCTCTTGAAAAGCTTGTAATCCACTTGCGAACATCGCGTTCGAAAGGGTTGGAATAAGAGCGCCAATGATATTTGTTTGGTGCGAAGCCAACGCTCGTCCAATTGAGTTTGGCACATACCCTGTGGCATTGATAGCGCTCTCAATGCGATCAGCTTTTGCCCCAGATACTCTGTCTGGCGAGTTAAGGAAGCGGGAGACCGTGGCGGCTGATACACCAGCGAGCGTTGCCACATCTTCTAGTCTTGGGGGGCTGTCTTTCCGCATAGTCAAACTCATCTACCGCTTATTCTAGCACAGTGCAATTAATGAAAGCGCTTGCAAAGGATAAGAATCCCTTTAGTCTGTTGTCTAGAGAGCTTTTTCCTTGAGGAGGGAGGGGTGATCCGACATCTTCACTCTGCGCGCAACACTGCCAACGCTAAGTGAGTTGTGTTTTTAAGGGAGTTACTAAATTTATGACCCAAATTCGCTCTGGCATTGTGGCCTTAATGGCTTTCGCTGTCTATCTGGCGGACTTGGTTCTTGGCGCTTACGCAGAGGTGTCTTTTTTACCGCTGCTCTGGGAAGTGAGCTCCCTGTTCATTGCCTGTTTGTTTTTTGTGCTGATGGTTTTGCTCGCTGAGCAAAAAAGGAAAGCTGAAAATCTTGCAGGTGACTAAACCATAAACAAGGAAAAGAACTGATGGACGATCTAAAGATCCAACAAGAGAAAGGCGCATTAACGCGTCGAAATTTATTTAAGTTAACGGGTAAAGGTGCATTCACAGCAGCAATGGTTGCAGGCGCAGCTGGTACGCTATGGTCACCAACTGCAGCTGCACAAACAGCTGCGGAGGAATCCGCTCGCGAGGCAGCAGCTGATCACGTTATGGTAATTGCTACGGCCTATGTATTGGGAGCTTCTCGGTCCTACCCAATCATGCAGCTAGATCTTAAAGAAAATATCCAAAACGCTACTAACGGAAAAGTTTATGTCCGTTTGGCTCCTGGTGGCCAGCTCGGCGCAGGTGGCGCGCTGGTAGAGAAGGTTCAGGCTGGTACAATTCAAGCTGCGCAGCATTCCTTATCTAACTTCGCACCCTTCGCTTCCAGTGTTGACCTGATCAACATTCCGTATTTCTGCGGTTCTAACCAGCGTTTTACTAACCTTGTTAGCTCACAGGCATGGAAAAATGCTGTGGATCCGAACATTGCTCAAGCAGGATTTAAGGCACTATTTTATGTGGTAATTGATCCACGTGTTGTCGCTGTGCGCAAAGGTGGTTCTCCAGTGATTTTACCCGAAGACCTAGACGGAGTGAAATTCCGTGTACCGGGCTCTGCTGTCTTGCAGCAATACTACCGCATGGTAGGTGCAAACCCAACACCTGTTGCTTGGGGTGAAACACCTTCAGCGATTCAACAGGGTGTAGCGGACGCATTAGATCCTTCAGTTGGTGCATTGTTTGTATTCGGTTTCAAGGACCTACTGAGCCATGTAACATTCACTCAAGCAGTGCCAGACAGCCAGGTGTTCTCGTGCAACCTGGAATGGTTCAACTCTCTTCCAGGTGACGTCCAAGAAGGCATCGAGTTTGCTTCTGAAGTAACTTCTCAGCAAAACCTGGCGAAAGTTCCAGCTGCACGTGCATATGCAATGTCCCAGCTTGCGGCTAATGGCGTTCAATTCCACTCTTTATCTGATGATCAATTGGCGGTTTGGAAAGACGCTGGCGGCTATCAGAACTCTGATTGGGATGATTTCAAAACGCAGTTTGCAGGTTCTATGGCGAACTTTGATAAACTTGAAGAAGCCGCGGGTACACAAGGTCGTTATTACGTCCACGACGCCTAGACCTAGATTAATTGTTGGGGGGCTTTTAGGCCCCCCACATTCTCTCCTAGAAACCTGAACTACTATGAAACTTTTACGGCAACTAAATAAACACGCAGAGAGATATGCATTATTATTTTTCTACAGCGTACTCGTCGCCTCTATGGCCTTAGAAGTTCTGAGAAGAGAAATTTTATCTTTCTCCTCCGTTTGGGGAGAGGAAGTTGTTCGTTACTCATTCATATATCTCGTTTGGATTGGCGCTGCTGCTGCGGTTAAAGAGCGCGCGCATATTCGAATAGATGTACTCTATAAATTTGTTACTCCGCGCGTTCGGACATTGCTCTATATTTTTGCTGATTTAATTATGGTTGCTATGGCGATCATGGCTTTGATTTGGGCAATTGAGCCTGTGACCCGAAGTATTGATCGTGGTTCTGTGCTAGAAGCGCTTCAAATCTCCCGAGCTTGGGCTTTAACAGCCGTGCCTCTCGGATTTACTCTCGTAATTATTAGGTTGTTCCAATCAATCTATAATGACCTTGTTAGCCTCGTAAACGGGACGCCCGTTTTCGAGGGTAATAAATTATTCGACTAAGGCAGGTTCACGGCATGCTTTGGAATACGTTACAAGAAGTTACCATTACGCTTGGATGGTCATTCTATGGCCCAGTGCTGTTGCTTGTGCTTTTGGCGGCTCTGGGGGTGCCAGTATGGGTGTCGATTGGGGCAGCAGCGGCTCTTATGCTGCATTTGTCAGAATTGGTCCCACCATCGCTTATAGGACAAAAGTTATTTTCGGGTATTGATGCTTTTGCATTAACTGCAATTCCGTTGTTTGTTCTTACCGGAGATGTTTTAGTCCGAACTGGCATTAGCCGAAAATTTCTTAACGTAGCCGAAGCTCTAACCTGTTGGACAAAAGGTGGTTTTGGCTCAGCGACTGTGCTTGTTTGTGGAATGTTCTCCGCCATTTCTGGATCTGATGCAGCGGGAGCCGCAGCCGTAGGTCGTATGACCATCGATCGACTAGTGGAAAGTGGTTATCCACGCCCCTACGCCTGCGCTCTCGTAGCTTCTGGAGCGTGCACGGGAATCTTAATTCCCCCATCAATAGCTTATATCGTAATTGGCCTAGTATTGGGCATATCGGTACCCATTCTCTTTGCTGCCGCTGTCATTCCTGGACTTTTAGTTCTTACGGCAATTTTAACGACTAATATTATTATTAATCGCCGGTTAGCATACGAAGGCGGAAACCTTATGAGTTTCAAGGAGTGGCTCTCTAACCTTGGACAAACCCTAGCTGACGGCTGGTATGCATTTATTGTTCCTGGGATTATTTTTGTCGGGATTTTCTCTGGTCAGTTTACCCCAACCGAGGCCGGCGCTACTGCGGTTGTCACTACCATGTTGATGGGATTCCTTTTAGGGACCCTTCGTTGGTCTGACTTTCCTTCTATGCTCGTTAGCTCGGCTAAAGTTAATGGTGTAATTGTGCCCATTATTGCTTTTGCAATTCCACTTGGGGAAGCTTTAGCTGTGCTTCAGGTGCCACAGGGTCTGGTCTACTCAGTATCGCAGCTAACTGAGAATTATTCTCTGACCATACTCTTAATGATTGGGATTTTGATTCTGGCCGGCTGCGTAATGGAAACTACGCCCAACATTGTGATCCTGGCTCCGTTATTGCACCCTATTGCCTTGAATATAGGAATGAATGAAATTCAGTTTTGTATCATGATGATTACTGCGCTGGGTGTTGGGTTTATTACTCCTCCTCTGGGACTTAACCTTTTTGTTGTATCAGGTCTGACAGGGGAATCGATTTTACCAATTGCAAGACGGGCGGTACCGTTCGTTTTCTTCATGTTGATGGTGGTTTTAGTGATTGCCTTTGTGCCCTGGATCTCAACTGTCTTTCTTCCCGAAACTCTGAAATAATAGGTCTTAATAGATGGCGATAACTTACCTTAAGAGCGCAAAAAAAACCGCAACGGAAGACAGCGGGGATGTGCGTGAGATTGTTCAAGGCATTTTGAATGATATTGAGGCTGGTGGTGATGCGGCAGCTTTAGAGTACGCTGCTAAATTTGATAAATATGAAGGAAATGCGCTTCTCACGCCTGAAGAAATAGGTGCAGCTAGCGCCCTTGTTCCGCAAAAGCTTAAAGATGATATCGCTTTTGCACACGACAATGTGCAGCGATTTGCAGAGCTGCAAAAGTCTACGCTAGGAGATGTTGAGACTGAAATTCTTCCAGGTCTAACCGCAGGTCAGAAGATAATTCCGGTTAATGCTGCGGGTTGTTACATTCCGGGTGGTCGCTATTCGCACATTGCTAGCGCGATAATGACTGTTACAACAGCGAAAGTAGCAGGAGTAAGTCATATTACTGCTTGTTCACCTCCACGCCCAGGCGTGGGTATTGCGCCTGCGATTATTTACGCCGCGAACCTTTGCGGTGCGGATCAGATTTTAGCCATGGGTGGAGTTCAGGGGATTGCAGCAATGACCTTTGGCTTATTTGGATTGCCACAGAGCGATATTTTGGTTGGCCCGGGTAATCAATTTGTTGCTGAGGCAAAACGAATTCTGTTTGGCCGTGTAGGTATCGATATGTTTGCAGGCCCCACCGACAGCCTTATTTTGGCTGATACGCATGCGGACCCCTTAATTGTAGCTACCGACCTGGTCTCACAAGCGGAACATGGTTATAATTCGCCTGTTTGGCTTGTCACTGACTCTAACGATTTGGCCAATAAGGTAATTGACATGGTGCCCGGGTTAATTGACGATTTACCGGAAACTAATGCTCAAAATGCTCGCGCTGCCTGGGCGGATTATGCGGAAGTCATTGTGTGTGACACAAGGGAAGAAATGGCTGCAAAATCAGATGAATATGCACCTGAACACTTAACGGTGCAGGCTGAGGATCTTCCTTGGTGGCTTAATCGTCTTCGGTGTTATGGATCGCTCTTTTTGGGTGAGGAAACAACCGTTTCCTACGGTGACAAAGCGTCGGGTCCAAATCACGTACTTCCTACCTCACGAGCGGCTAAGTACACAGGAGGACTATCCGTTCATAAATATATGAAGATTGTTACCTGGCAGCAAGCAACGCAAAAGGGCTCGAAAGACGTCGGTATTGCGACTGCACGAATTTCTAGACTTGAAGGAATGGAAGGCCATGCCAGAGCCGCGGACGTGCGTTTAGCAAAGTATTTTCCTGGTGAAAACTTCGACCTTAGTGCGGTGGAGTAATGCGTGCGCTGGTTTATGAAGGCGTTGAAGCGCTTTCACTAAGAGATTTACCTGACAGAGTTGCTGTTGACGGTGAGGTTTTGGTGCGTGTGCGTTCATCTGGAATTTGCGGCTCTGATATGCACGCCTATTTTGGACATGATGACAGACGTCCAGCACCACTTATACTCGGACATGAAGCATCTGGCGTTATTGAAAGTGGTCCTCGTGCAGGGCAGCGAGTTACTGTAAACCCTCTCGTTGTTGATCCAAACTCTCCCTCTTCTTTGGATAAACGAGAGAACCTTGATCCAGGCAGAGAGATTATATCAATGCCTCCACGCCAGGGTGCATTCGCAGAGTTAATTGCCGTCCCGGAGCGTAACTTAGTCGATGTACCCGACAATGTGCCTTTCGAAAAGGCAGCTCTAGCGGAACCTTTAGCTTGTGGGTGGCATGCCGTTCGACTTGCGTTTGAGAAGTGTAATGTGATCCCTGCTGAAGCCTCTTGCCTCGTTCTAGGTGGGGGGGCTATTGGCTTTGGATCAGCACTTGCTTTGCAGGCTTTTGGAGCTCAAAAAATTAAATTAGTGGAACCAAATAAAGCACGTCGAGAAAATCTGGCTAACCACTGCAATTTTGAACTTCTATCAGATGGTTCACAGGCCAGAGAGAGTAGCTTTGATGTAATTATTGATGGCGTTGGCTATCCCTCTACACGCGCCGCCGCTTGCGCACTTGTTAAACCAGGTGGCACGATTGCGCATATAGGTCTTGGTTCGGCAGAAGGTGGTATCGACGTTCGACGTTTGACACTGCAAGAAATCACGTTTTTCGGCACATATACTTACACCAAGTCAGATTTTGAGGCCACTGCAGAGGCCATTTTTAATGGGTCTTTAGGAGCACTGGATTGGCCAGATCTTAGACCCCTTGATCACGGAGTGCAGGCGTTTAAAGACCTAAAAAATGGGTCGGTCAGCGCTCCAAAAATAATTCTCCAAATTTAAACAGGAAAGTACATTGAACACCTCAAAACATATTGTGGATACACTAATTGATAATGATGTATCCTTTATCACAACCGTGCCTTGCAAGCAGTTATCAGGCGTAATTTCAGAACTTGAGCAGCGAGATGACCTTCAGCATATGCCTTGCAATAAAGAAGATGAGGGCATGGGTCTGTGCGCCGGGGCTTTCATGGGTGGGAAAAGGCCAGCCATTATCATGCAGAACACTGCGATTGGTGTTACGATAAATACACTAGTTACGTTGCAGCAGTTTTATCGTATGCCTCTCCCGATGATCATTTCTTATCGTGGTGAGCTTGGGGAGCCGGTCGCATGCCAAGTTGAGATGGCGGTTCACACAAAAGCCCTCCTCGAGCAGCTTCACATTCCAACCTATCACTTCCATAAGCAGGAAGACGCTAAGGAATTTGACGCAATCTTAAAGTACTGTTTTATGTCAAATAAACCCGTAGCAATATTGACCGATGCAACGTTCTGGGGAGGGTACTAATTATGATTAGAAGCGAAATTTTAAAAGAGCTAGCTCCGGTCATTCGCGATCACTTGGTTGTGTGCAATATTGGATTGCCCAGTCAAGAAATGCACATGATAGATGATCAACCGACTAATTTTTACATGCTTGGTACAATGGGTCTTGCGTCGTCAATTGGTTTTGGGCTTGCCCAAGCAACCCATAAAAAGGTCCTCGTTGTTGATGGAGATGG
>Ga0213865_10002690_pt1 | contig 11138 bp, 12 predicted proteins | sample PICome_6_FD_160100 | JGI IMG/M metagenome (GOLD analysis project Ga0213865, IMG submission 160100) | Coastal seawater microbial communities near Pivers Island, North Carolina, United States - PICO282 | ecosystem: Environmental > Aquatic > Marine > Coastal | place: USA: North Carolina...
TCCATTTATGTGCACCCTGAGCTCATGCGTGCCCATTGCTCTTGAACACTCTGAGTTACAATGGATAACTCCAAGCAAATGCCGGAAATTACAATGGGCATCAGCTGATGTGCCGATTTGGAAAGCACTGGTTTGTGCTGAGGCAAAGAATCAAGATTAGCGACCCTGAGCTAATCTTTCAGCCAGGAATTGAGGGAGGCCAGCTGCGATGATTTTTTGCTGTGTGGTTTGAATGTCGTATTCCACCCGTCGAAAATAAATTGTTTTTCGATCTGTATCGTAGATGCAGTATGATGCACGCCAGTCACCGTCACGTGGTTGCCCAACAGCACCGGTATTAATAAAGTACTTTGTCTCAGCCTCGATGACGATTGTCTCGGCCGGAACTTCGTGCACTCTGCTATCACTTACAAAGACACGTGGTACGTGAGTATGCCCGTAGAAACAGACTGGTGTCACTTGGTAAGAAAAATTGGCCATGGCATCGAACTTGTTGGTAACGTAGTTCCATGATGTAGGCTGATCCAAGGTTGAGTGAACCACGGTAAAGTCTTGAATTTGCCTGACCAATCGCAAGCGTGCAAGCCAAGTGCGCTGCTCGGGGCTGAGCTGCTCGCGTGTCCAGCTTATCGCCTCAGCTGCATTCGAATTCATTAAATCCAGCGGGCTGTCTGTGCCGCTGTCCTGATCATGGTTGCCTTTGATGACCGGGCATACCAAGGATCGTACGCGCTCAACACAAGCGACCGGGTCGGCATTGTAGCCCACAATATCTCCCAAGCAGATATAACTGTCGCAACCTTGGTCGGCTGCGTCAGCTAATACTGCATCCAGAGCTTCAAGGTTGGCATGGATATCACTAAATAGGGCAATTCTCATAACATGGACAACAGATGATCATTGTCTTGGGAAGGCCTCGAGTGGAAGCATAAAATGTGGTAAGGGATAGTGGGTGGAATAACTCTCATTCTTAGGAATGACCATTGATCCTATTGCCGAGCTTTTATGCTGGCGCCTGACGCTGGCTAATATTTGAATAATTCGCCTGTCTCGAGCTGTTGAATTTTTAATCTTACGCCGTCCATGGGGTAGCCCTGAGGTTCATGCTTGATATAGGTTTTGAGCCACTCAAGTTGCTTTTGTGAACTTGGGAACAGCTCATTGTCTGAAATGCGTTCTTCTTGAGGAATGTTTAGAGCGTTTTGTAAGGCGAATAGAGTACAAGATAATTTTGGGAGATGATGATCAGTGGACTCCTTGAAAAGGGCACAACCATAACGGTATGTCTCTTCTTGAATACTATCGAGACGCGTCATCGCATAGTATTTGAATCTTCTGATCTGGTCGCGCTTGAATTTGGGGATGGATTTACACTTGATGGTAGCATCGAAATGTTTCAGAGAACGTTTGATATCTGGAACCTTGTGATAGTTACTCCAAAGCCGAGACAATTCGAGATGCAATTTCCAATCGTCAGGGTTTTGTACAATACCAAGCTCTAGGAAGGCAGAGCCTTTTTCGATGTATCGTTTTTGCATGGCTTTGCGCCTCAAAGGGCTCAAATCCTCGTTGTCTTTGTAATGAGCGGATGCATTGGTGTGCAGATGCCAAGCTCCCGTGTTCCAGTAATAGGTAGTCTGTGGTTGAAGTGTGGTGGCTACCTCATAAGCCTCTTCCACCTTAATCCAATTGAGTTCTTCAAAATAGAGAAAAGCTCGAAAATTCCATATGGCAGCTACCAAAGAGCGTAAGCCCCCAAGGGCAACGGCGGCACCTGTCTGGCCAAGTTGCAGGCTGGTTCCTTCCTTGAGAGGTGGTTGGATCAGCCTAAGCTCAACCATATCACGGCTCAACTTGTCCTCATAACGATATTTGGCGAAGCCAAAAGAGAGCAATACCGCAAAAATGACAAGGATCTGGATGGTGATTCGCATCTAGAATTCTTTTTTTCTGAAGGTGAACCACGACAAGACACTGTAGATACCTGAGTAAAACAAGGTCAGGATTGCCAATCTTGTGAAAATACCTTCCGGCACTTTTTTCCCCTCAATGGTGGAGTCAATAATGTTGTAGAGCTGGAAGTCAGGAAATATGAGGGCGAACACCTGAGTCACTATCTTGAACTCTTTTGAGACTCCGCCGCTCTGGCTATGTAACCAGTAGTTGCGAGCATCCTCTGTGAAGTGGCCCATGAAATAAATCACCACAGCAATGATGATGGTAAACAAAGTGGAGCTGGAGAAGGTGGAAATGAGTAAGGCCAGAGATGCCATCACCATGGCTTTGAAAAAGATAGCACCAATGCCCGCCTGCAATGCCCACGTGATTCCTTGCTCAGAGACGGAAGTTAATCGTGAATCCAAATACTCAGGTGTCCATCCATGAGCTTGAGACTTTGCTATTTCAATTGCTAATAATTCCTCGGTTTTAAAATGCAGGATGACTGACAGCAGAGCATTCATAATAAGCAAAGAAACTCCAACGAGGAGAAGAACCCCGAGGAGCTTGCCGAGCAGATAATCAAGCCTTGGCACAGGTTTGCTCAGAATGGTGTAAAGTGTGCGGTCCTCTAGGTCTCTGGGGATAAGCAATGCGGTTGCAGCGATGGCAAATAATATCGAAAACATTGCCATTGCCCCCATCGCGGTACTTTTCAGTACGATGAGTTCCTGCTCCGCCGTGTCTTCCGTGGTTCTGCTCCAAGGCATTTCAAAGTAACTGGCGACGAGCATCAGTACTGCAAAAACGGCCAGAAAGTAGAATACTTTCATCCGCACCAGGTGCGTGAAGGTGTGGCTAGCAATCACTAGGATGCGGGTCGGTGAGAAAAAGGCATTTCTACGCATGGTCTTCTCCTTTCTGCTCAGCTACGGCTGAGTCGGATTTTTTTGCTTCATCAAGGAAGAGCCTCTCAAGGGTGGTGCGAGGTTTGCCCATACTGATAAATTCTGTATTTTCGGAGTCCGCTACCAATGCCTTGATGCGAGCCAAGGTGCGTGGGCCCGCGTTTTTGAGTAATACTTCGGTTTGATCCTCAATGGCGATGAGATCTTCGAGAGAACCTTCCTTGACGATCTTGCCATTGAAAATGATACCTACATGGTCACAAACTTCCTGAACTTGCTCGAGAAGATGCGAACAAAGAAAAACGGTTACGCCTTGGTCCTTGAGTCGAACAATCAAATCCCGTATCTCGCGTGATCCCACTGGGTCCACTCCTGCGGTAGGCTCGTCGAGAATGATCAGACGAGGCTCATGGATCAGAGCCTGAGCAAGTCCGATTCTCTGCAGCATGCCTTTGGAATAACCACCGACTCTTCTTTTGCGGGCATCCTGCAGTGATACCATCTCCAGCATTTTATCGACGTGCTTATGAAGAGCTTTGCCACGCATGCCACACAGCTTCGCGTAAAAGCGCAAGGTTTCTTCTCCACTCAGATGTTTGTAAAAATAGGGGTTTTCAGGCAGGAAGCCGATTTCCTGCCTCGAGTCCGTTTTGAGGGAGTTTTTACCGAAGACGTAACAGCTTCCCATGGTTGGTCTCAGAAGGCCAAGAAGAGCCTTCATCGTGGTTGATTTGCCAGATCCATTGGGACCGATAAGTCCGTAAACTTCACCGGGCATGATGTTGATGGAAACATCATCAACGGCACGAATCTTGGTTTTTCTAAACGGAGAGTGGAACTCCTTAACCAAGTGGTTGATTTGAACAGCAGGCGTGTCTTGCATGATGAATAGGAGAGAAACTTAGCGATATGATCCAAGCGTGCAATCTACTTTTTGGAATAGAAGCAGATTTTTTCAAGTCGTGCTCTGCCTCATTGGATCCGTGCCGAATAGGCTATACGCTTCTCCCGCCATATTGGCGAGTGATTGGTCGATTGATGACGATATCCAGTTTTATGGGTGAATAAAAAAACGCACCGGCAATGGCCGGCGCGCTAAAGAATGCAAAAGTGATCTGTTGGGCTGACGATTTGGTCAGGCTTCGGAAGACAGGGATTCCTTACGAGCCTTCTTAATGATGTCACGCACTGTATCCGAAGGCTGAGCTCCTTTGGAGATCCAATCCTCAGCCTTGGCCACGTCCAAGGTGTAGTTTACGCCATCTGCCATCGGGTTATATGAGCCAATCTGCTCGATGTAGCGGCCATCACGGCGTTTGCGGCTGTCGACAGCAACGATCTTGTAGAAAGGGCGATCCTTGGTGCCTTGGCGGTTAAGTCTGAGAGTAAGCATAATTCGTTGGTTGAGAAATTGATCTGCGAGCTATGGCAGGGGGGCGGAAATTGTACGAAGAAACGCAATTTGCCAAGCGAAAAATGGTAAATTTAGGCTATTTTGCATTTTCATTCGGTGAATAGCTGCTATCAGAACCCGCCGACATCGCATTAGGCTGGTTGTAACGGCTTTGATTCTAATTTTTTACTGCCCATGTTCATTGATCACATAAGAATATATGCTGAAGCTGGTGATGGGGGCAATGGGGTGGTTCATTTTCGTCGCGAAAAATTCCGGCCCAAGGGGGGACCTGATGGTGGCGACGGTGGCGATGGAGGTTCGGTCATTCTCCGTGTTGATCCTGCGGTAGACAATCTTAAGGCCTACTCTTATGACCCAAAACTTGTCGCCAAGAGCGGCGAACATGGTGGCGGCAACCGCAAACATGGTAAGAGCTCCAAGGACCGAATTGGCAAGGTGCCGCCGGGGACTGTCGTCTACCGGAGTAATGCGGCGACCGTATCCGAGGCTGTTGAGCTGGAGCGGGGTAATGAGGGCATTGATCTGGAGCCGATCGCCGACCTCACGGAGTATGGCGAGGAATTTGTGCTCTGCACGGGAGGTAAGGGGGGTAAGGGCAACTGGCATTATAAGTCTTCCACGAATCAGGCACCTGAGGAGCACACCCTGGGCACCGAGGCAGATTACGGAGTCTTTTATTTGGAGCTACGCCGTATTGCTGACGCGGGCATGGTGGGTTTCCCCAATGCGGGTAAATCTACGCTCGTCAACAAGCTATCCCACGCAACCCCCAAGATTGGTAATTATCCCTTCACCACACTCAATCCAATGGTCGGTGTGGTAGAGTTTCCAAAGTATCGCCGCTGCACGGTGGCTGATATCCCGGGACTGATTGAAGGAGCCCATGATAACCGTGGCCTTGGCCACGAGTTCCTGCGCCACATCACCCGCTGTAAACTACTGCTTTTTGTCATTGATATGGCGGGGAGCGAAATGCGTGATCCGATTGAAGATCTCGAAATCTTGCGCAAGGAGATCAAGCTCTATGATGAGGACTTGTCAAAATTTGATTGGCTGGTAATTGCAAACAAAATGGACCTTGAGGGGGCTGAGGAAAATTTGGCCAACTTTCGTGCCCGTTTTTCCAAGCAGACGATCATCCCGATTTCCGCCGATACCGGTGAGGGTCTTGATGTCTTGCGCGCAGAGCTCGATAAGCGTGTTGGTTATCGCAAAGACGGGGCTTGAAGCCAGCGGGCCCGCTTCCTAACTATTTAATTGCTAGACTGCTTGCTCCTCGTCAGCTTGCTCTATAAAATCACTTGCGATTTGCTCGAGGCGTTCCAGCTGAGGTCCGGGGATTTTGCCGGTTTCTATCCAGTCACCTGATCGAAGTGCAATGATGAAAGTGCCGTCCGCCTGATTTTGGGGAAGTCTTTTCATGACCCTCTCGATCTGATTATGATCATATTCCTCGAAATCGGTATCACCCATCACCTTCGGGGTGATCACCCAAATGCGGTGATCAGTCAAAACGATCGATTTTGGCCCGGTTAGTGTGACGGCTGCGGTTACTTTGAGCAGCGGGATGTGCTGCACGGCAATGTAGTAAATGTTCTCTTCGGAGCCAGACCGAGAGTCAACAAGGGCAAAACTATCATCGACGATCCGGGGATCTTGCCCCTCATCACCAAAACTGTTTAGTTGTTGGTGCAATTCGAAGACCCTTGAAATGACCTGCCATCCCGATAGCTCCGGGTAGTAAACGTAGTCTGATGCCCTGATTTGGCCTGCATTGAGCAGCTGGCCGATTTGAATCTGGCTATAGGGTCCAATTGGCTCCTGTTCTCCCCGCTTCAGGATATGAAAAATTTGATGCTCTGGAAGTTCCTCGGATATCATAACCTCGTTTGCTTTGGATGGGTGTATTGGAATAGCTTTGTTTTAGAGTAAACAACAAACGGATAAATTGCATTTAGCCACCCAGTGTTCTTATTTTCAGCGTTTTATAGATGTTAATTGTGCATTTTGTGGCTATCCGGTCAAGATCTTATGAATCTCAGGCTTGTTTCGCTTGGGGCGAAAGTTTGCTCATGAGTGTTTCGGAGGGGGTCATAGAGCTCTAATAAAAAGTGATCGCTAGCCGATGATCACGAGTGCCAGATAGGGAGTCAGGCTGAAAACAAAAAAAAGAAGCTTGAACAAACCAAGATAAGAGTAGGCTACGATGTCAAAAGTTTCTCTGGATATAGAATACCAACGGCTCTGGAGCCGATAGACGAAATCTGGTGCAAAGCAGAGAAAAAGTGAGCTATAGATTAGAAGAGCCGCATTGATGATGGTGCACCACATAAAAAAGGTGGTGAGATTCTGAATATTCATTTTTATGCGGGATTGGTGATGTGACCAGCTCGGCTATGAATCAATTAGGGATGGAGTCGTAGATTTGTTCGAGAGCCAAGACGGCGTAAGCGGTGACCAGTACTGGGTCATTCTCCCACCAGCGAGAGTTCTTATTCACCCATGAGCCGTCAGGTAACTGGGTGGAGAGTAATGCGTTGGAGAGCTCGTTGCGCCAGTCAATTTCTTTGCCATTTGCAAGAGTGAGCTGGTCAATATTGGCGGCAGCCAGACCCTTGGCCATGGCGTGGTAGTAATAGTAGAGTCCCTGCTGCCCGAGGCTAGGGTCCTCTTTCGTGGCAAGTCCCGGGTTTTCTTTGACGGTGAAATTTTTTGACAGCCAATCTTTGACAGCTGTGACCCGGACATCGTTTTCATCCAGCTCGGCATAGATCATGGATAGTAAGGCTGCATAGGACATCGATCCATAACCACGCAAAACCTTCGTTCCATCGGCATTGGTGCGCATGCCGGCTTTTGAATTACCGGGAAAGTAGTTGAACGATCCATCGTTGCCGGTGTTTGGCAAGTCATTGGTTTCCTGCAGATTTTGAGTGCGTGATATGAAGTCAATCGCGGCCTCCCAATTGAGCTCGGGTTGCTTGCCGGAATCATCGTCCTGAGCAATGTGTCTGGATAGTTTGAGGGCCTCAATAGAGAGATAGGTGTTGGATAAGTCGGAATGCTGATAGGAGCCTCCATAGCCAATGCCACCGTCGTATTTGTTGTCCGTCTCTCCCTTGTTATCCCAGTCAGTCTGCTGGTTGATGAGGAATCTGCGAGCCTTGAGGATGGCAGGGTGATAGCTGGGATCGTCTGCAGCCACCAGAGCAACGATCGATGTGGCTGTGTTATAGGTGCCCAGACCTTTGCCATAAATGCCACCGTCATCTTTCTGTTGTTGGCTCAGCCATTGGTAGCCTTTTTCAATGTAGTCCGCTTTTTGATACGAGGGGCAACGCATTGCTGCGGTCAGAGCAAGAGCTGTGTAAGCAGGATACTTGGCCTCACGCCAGAAACCTTCCTCGTCTTGTTGGGATTTGAGGTAATGGTTGCCTCGCTCGATAGCACGCTTCATCTCCAGTTTGATGGAGAGGTAAGGTTCTTGTTTATCTTGCGCGGAAACGCTCAAGACAGGGGCAAGGCTCAGTAGCATAAACAAACGGAGAGGTCTCATAGTACGAAATTATTTAATATGAATCATGGCATAGCCCGCCAAGGTTTCAAGATGACTTTGACAGAAGTTCCCTCTTCTGGAGTTTCCGGAGAAGGTGTCCAAAGCGTATCATCATTGCGGTCTTCACCCGGGTAATTGGCAATGGCTCCGCTATTGGGATAGATCGTGAAGATGCTGCCAGTCAATTGAGCATTGAATTTACGCTCATAAATGAAGGAGCCATTGTAAACCCATGGCGTAGATGACATGGGTTTCTTTGCGACTTGGTTGAATATCCATTGGGTTACGGGAATGGTTTTTTGCGTGTCCTCGTCTTTCCAGCTTACATGGATGGTAAAGCGGGAAGCGCGTTTAATGTCATCTGTCACAATGGGATACTTGTCACTGATGGATCCGTCGGGCTTGCGCATGCGAAACAACTCACGGGATTCTTTGTAGTCGAGAAGTTTGAGCGCAATATTGATATCCGTGGGTTCTGCCTCAGTAGTCAAAAGGGACTCGTGGATTTTCTCACCATTGAAGTGAACGAGTAAGTATTCGATGATGGATTCAGGGTTAGTGATATTGGTGTTCGCAGGAATGATAATTTCACGCGTCTCTTGATTGAAAGTGACTTTACCGACTTGATAGACAGACGGTGAAATTTTTTTCACCAGCGGTTCTTTCTGCACGTCGGCATTTACTGCGGCCAATGATAAAAAAACCGAGGATGCCAAAATGAGTAAATAACGGAAAGGGGATGTTGGTCTCATGGTGCGAGGCTGGAATAAACACCCCTATGTCGGAAAGGGTATTGGTTGGATGTGGCAGGCCGGGTTGTGGATCTGCCAGAGGATGCCAAGGCTTGTGTTTACTGCTGATCAGCCAGCCAACGCTCAACTTCAATTGCAGCTGCGCAGCCTTGGCCTGCAGCAGTGATGGCTTGCCGGTATTCCGTGTCAGAGATGTCTCCCGCAGCGTAAATACCTTCTACACTGGTCCGTGTGCCATGCGTTTGGAGAATATAGCCTTGGTCATCGGTTTCCACAAGGCCATCGAGGAATCCACTGTTCGGGGTGTGTCCAATTGCCATGAAGACACCCTCTACCTCTAGCTCGGAAGTTGAGCCATCTTGAGTGTTTTCAAGAAGAACCGCACGAATATCTCCTTTTTCGTTGGTCAGATACTCCTTGATCGTTGAGTTCCAAATAGGTTCGATTTTTTCGTGATTGAGCGCACGCTGAGCCATGATCTTGGACGCACGTAATTCATCCCGGCGATGGATCAGGTAAACCTTACTGGCGAATTTGGTGAGGAAGGTGGCCTCCTCGCAGGCTGAATCCCCGCCACCGATTACGCACACGGGAACATCCCGGTAGAAGGCTCCGTCACAAGTTGCACATGCGGTGAGACCATGCCCACCCTTGGTGAGTTCCTCCTCGCCGGGAAGGCCAAGATAGCGTGCAGAGGCGCCGGAGCAAATGATGACAGATCTGGTCTGCAGTTCCTTTTCTCCTACCTTGAGCGTAAAAGTACCGTCGTCGTTTTTGCTGATGCCTTCAACCAGGCCGAACTCAACACGGGTGCCAAATCGCTCAGCTTGTTGCTGCATACTGACCATGAGTTCAGGGCCGGTGACGCCCTCTGGAAAACCTGGGAAGTTTTCGACATCGGTTGTTGTGGTTAACTGGCCTCCGGGTTGTGTGCCGGTGAGAATGAGTGGGTTGAGGTCCGCGCGCGAGGCGTAGATGGCAGCGGTGTAGCCTGCAGGGCCGGTTCCTATGATGATGACATTTTCCATGATGATGAGATTCTTAAGCCGCGGGATTATGGCTGCAATAATGAGGCGGGCAAGCTGTTTTAGTGGTATGTCGTGTATTTATTGGGGAGGAATGCTGCGAGCATCTATCCTTGCTTTTTTGGCCTCAAAATGGCAATAAGACCCCGCGGCCGTAGGCTGCATCTATGAAAATTATTATTGTAGGAGCTGGAGAAATTGGACGTCATCTGGCGATCTCCTTATCACGCGAGGCTCACAGTATTGTTGTCATTGAACGCGATGCACAGGTGACAACCGAATTCGAACCCCACTTTGACGGTCGCATCATCAGTGGAAGTGGCGCAAGTGCCAACGTTTTGCTGGAGGCAGGGGTAGGCGAGTGCGAGTTGTTGCTCGCCGTTACCAGCGACAGCACTGTTAATGTCATGGCGGCATCGATGGCTAAGAAATTAAATGCCGCCAAAGTGATTGCACGTGTGAGCCCGGCACAGCAGCGCGAAGAGTGGCTGTTTGATTATCGGGGTCATTTTGGAATAGATCATGTGTTCAGCTCTGAGCGTTTGAGTGCTATCGAACTCTCCAAGTTTGTGCGCAACCCTGATTCCCTGATTGTTGAGGAGATTGCCCGTGGAAGGATTGAGCTCCAGCAAGTCCGAGTGAGTGATCATAGCGATGTGATAGGACAGCGCTTAAGTGAATTAAAAGCACCAGAACGTACGAGGATTGCCTCCATCACCCGAGGTGGAGATCATTTTGTGCCGTCAGCTGACGACGCGCTTGCAGCTGGTGATGTAGTGACTATTTTTGGTGATCCCAACAAATTGAGGAAATTGTCAACTCGCCTGCAGAAGGGAAATGCCAAAGAGGATGAAATCAGGGTAGTGATCTTCAGCGGCGGTGAGTATGGCTTTTCACTAGCACAGATGCTGGAGGGTTTCCAGTGCAAGGTGCGTATTATTGAAAAAGATCCGGAGCGGGCTCAGGAGCTCACGGGGCTTCTTGCTGACACTACGGTGATTAATACTGATGGGACGGTACTTGCAGAACTTGAGGAAGAGCAAGTGGGAGATGCTGATTTCTTCATTGCCACAAGTGGTAGTGATGAAGACAACGTGATGACCTGTCTGCAGGCAAACAATCTGGGTGCAAAAAAATGCCTCACCCTCATTCACAGAGCTGATTATGCCGATGCGATCAGTGCAAGTGGCCGTCATTTTGGGGTCTTGGCTGCCGTAAGTCCACGTGAGGCCACTCGCCGTGATCTGGAGAGGTTCATCACCTCAGACCGCTTCCATACTATTAAGAAAATGGGGGCTGGTGAGGTGATCGAGACCCAGGTGGCAAAGGCGTCAATCGCAGCCGAGCACATGATCTCCGAGGTAGACTGGCCCGAGGGCTGCATCATCGTTGCGCGCATGAGGGGAGTGCATGCGACTGTGCCTGGTCCTGATGATGTATTGGAGCCGGGAGATACGATCTATGCCATGGTAGCGCCCAAAGTCCGCCGGAAATTCCTCAAACTGGTGAGGTAATTCCATAGGGGGTCGTTATACTAATCTA
>Ga0213865_10002691_pt1 | contig 11138 bp, 9 predicted proteins | sample PICome_6_FD_160100 | JGI IMG/M metagenome (GOLD analysis project Ga0213865, IMG submission 160100) | Coastal seawater microbial communities near Pivers Island, North Carolina, United States - PICO282 | ecosystem: Environmental > Aquatic > Marine > Coastal | place: USA: North Carolina | collected...
TGACTTCAGAATCATTTTTTGCAGCTTGAGCAAAAACTGGCTGTTCTTCTTTTGCTCTATCAAGAGTCATTCCTGGTGCAAAGGGAATCATCTTTGAAATTCTATCCCCCAATGCATAAGGCTTACCCATTGCCCGAGCAACATCTCTTACAACAGCTCTTGCAGCCATTGTTCCAAAAGTAGCTATTTGTGAAACAGCTTCGCTGCCATATTTATTGCTTACGTAATCAATAACGCTATCTCTTTTTTCCATACAAAAATCTATATCGAAGTCAGGCATAGATATTCTTTCAGGATTAAGAAAACGCTCGAATAGCAAACCATGAGCTATTGGATCAAGTGTGGTTATACCAAGTGAGTAAGCGACTAACGAGCCAGCCCCTGAACCCCTACCAGGTCCTACAGGAACATCATTATCTTTAGACCATTGAATGAAATCATAGACAATTAAAAAGTAACTCGAGAAGCCCATTGTTTTTATTTGATTTAATTCATAATCAAGCCTTTGCTTGTACTCTTCTTTCTTTTTAACGTCAAAATTTACTATTATATTATTTAACTTTTTGTGAGAGAGTTCAGCAATATATGAATCAAAGTCATGTTCATCTGGCACAGGATATTCAGGAAGAAAATATCCTTCAGTATGAAGAGATACATTACATTTTTTTGCAACTTCATTTGTATTTTTTATGAGCTCATCAAAATCTAAAAATAAATTATTCATTTCATCAGGAGATTTAAAATACTGCTCATTAGAAAAAGGTTTTTCTCTATTTGGATCATTCAATGTTCTTCCAGTATTAATACAAACTTTAGTTTCATGAATTTCATAATCATTTTTTTCTGAAAAGAGAACATCATTTGTAGCAATTAAAGGAACTCCTTTTAAATTAGAAATTGGGAGTATGTTTCTTATAAATTCCAACTCATCTGGTCTATTGGTTCTTTGAATTTCTATAAAAAAATCTTCTTGAAATACGTCTAAAAATTTATCAATACGACTAGCTGCCTCATCAATTTTCTCTCTTTTCATGAGCTCAAATATGTGGCTATCCTTTCCACCAGAAATTACTATTACATCATTTCTAAATTGCTCAAGATCATTGAAGTTAAGTATTGGAGTTTGATATGAATAATTATTATGGGCTTTAGAAATTGCCTGCATCAAGTTCTTGTGACCGTTATTATTTTTAGCTAAGCACAATAATTCACGTGAAGAATCATCTTCATCAAAAATTACTCTTATAGAAGAACCAGATATTGGTTTTATACCTGCTGCTTCACATTTGTTAAAAAATTTAACCATTGCAAACATATTAGATTTATCAGTTAAGGCGAGCGAAGGAACCGAATGCTTTGTAGCACAGTCAATTAACTGATTAATTGTTAGCAACCCTTGTGTGATGCTATATTCTGATGAAACTCTTAAGTGAGAAAATGTTTTTTCCATTGTATTAGGCAGTAACTCCCTTAAATGTTGTTCTGTGAATCGGTGTTATGCCATGTTTTTTTATTGCAGCCTTATGCAATTTCGTGCCATAACCTTTATGGCTCGAAAAATAAAATTCTGGATATTTTTTATCAAATTGCATCATTAAACTATCTCTATACACTTTTGCAATAATTGAGGCTGCGCTTATTTCATCTACGGTTGAATCTCCACCAATTACTGTTTGAGTATCTATGTCTAAATCAGGTTTATGTGTTCCATCAATAAGAATTTTACCTGGTTCAATAGATAAGTTAAGTATAGCTCTTTTCATTGCTAATAAAGAGGCTTGAAGAATATTAATACTATCTATTTCCTCTACAGATGCAGATCCAAAAGAAAAATAAGAATTTTGAATTATAAGAGAGGACAGTTCTTCTCTTTTATTTTTTGAAAGCTTTTTTGAATCTGTAAGACCCGGTATATTAGTTTTTAAAACCACGGCTGCTGCGATTACAGGGCCAGCCAGGCAACCTCTTCCAACTTCGTCAACCCCGGCAATAAAAGTCAAAGCTTTAGAATTGCGTTTATGTACTCAGTTTCCTCTGAGCCAACTAGCAAGCTTCTCAAATTTTTTGAAAGAGAGTTTAAGTGGTTATCATTGACTGATTCAAGAGCCTTTAATATATGCTGTGAGGTACATTCTGTTTGAATTAGTTCAGGAAATTTTCTTGAACCTAGTAATAAATTTGGAAGTCCCACATCATCAATCTTTAACATTCTTGAGATAATAAAATAATTAATTGGGTTTGTTCTATAACAAATTATTGGACATGCACCTAATATTGCAGACTCAAGAGTTGCTGTCCCAGAAGTTACTACTGAGTGGCTGGAGATTGATAAAAAATCTTTTGCAGAGTCTATGCTTATCTTAACCGGCAATGATTTTGGCACAATATTATCAATAGTTTCAAAAATTCTTTGATCAGATGCTGGTATTAAGTACACATAATCCTGATTTTTATTTAAATGAAGATTGATAAATTCTATATAAATAGGGAGTAAATTTTTAATTTCAGACACTCTACTACCTGGAAGTATCGAAATATATTTTTTTAAGGGGTCTAGATCATATTTCTTAAATACAAAATTTCTATCTTTTTTGAACAATTCACTAAATGGATGCCCTATATGAATACTTGGTAAATTCTTATTTTTGTAATAATCATGTTCAAAATTAAATAGACACATTGTTAAATCTATATAACGTTTAATATTTTTAATTCTATTCTCTCTCCATCCCCAAACCGATGGGCTAACAACCTGGATATTTTTACTCACTTCTTTTTGTTTAAGTATTTTGTGAATAGTGATATTAAAATCTGGGGAATCAATGCCAATAAAATAATCTATATCATTTTTAATAAATAAATTTATTAACTTTTTTTGTAGATGTTTTAGTTGTCTAAATTTTATAAGTGGCTCTATTAAACCCATTACATGCAATTTACTAAAATCAAAAATTGAATTGAGCCCCTCTTGAATTAATTTGGGCCCCCCAACACCATATAATTCAATATGGTGAGATTGTTTAAGCGCTGAGATTATTTTTGCTCCAAGTCTGTCACCGGAGTATTCTCCTGCAACAACTCCAACTTTTATAATTGGCTTTTGCAAGCTCAATTACCTCAAGATACCGCGAGATGAAGATTTAATAGACTGAGAATAGATATCTAGGTAGGCATCATTAGTTTCAGAAATAAGGATATCTATTTCTTTTAATGCATCTTCAAGCTTAAGTCCTTTTTTATAAATAATTTTAAATGCTTTCTTTATAAGGCTTATAGACTCTGATGGAATATTGTTTCTACTCATTCCAACTGAATTAAGACCAATAACTCTTGCTGGATTTGAAGCCACTTTGGTATAAGCCGGGACATCCATAGTTATAGATGTATTCATGCCTGCAAAAGAGTAATCTCCTAAAGCGCAGAACTGATGGACGGCTGAATACCCTCCTATAACAACATAATTACCAACGGAAACATGACCTGCGATACCGGCATTATTAGCAAAAATATTATTATCTCCTACTATACAATCATGAGCTATATGAGTGTAAGCCATCAAGAGGTTGCCATTTCCAATCTTAGTAATTCCTTTATCCTGAATAGTTCCTCGATGAACGGTGACACCCTCTCTAAAAATATTATTATCTCCAATAATTAACTGAGTGTCTTCGCCCTTATATTTTTTATCAGGAGTATCTTCTCCAATAGAAGAAAATTGATAAATTGTATTATTTTTACCTATCTTTGTTGGTCCTTTGATAACAGCATGACTTGATATATTGGTATCTTTATCAATCTCAACATGATCACCAATAATACAAAAAGGTCCAATATTTACACTCGGATGTATTTTTGTTTTTGGGCTAACGATTGATGAAGAATCTACATTCATTAAGCCTTCCTGTCTGCACAAAGTATTGACGCCGTGCATACCAATTTATTATCAACTTCAGCTCTCGTATCAAATTTCCATATACCTTTTTTTTCACCAACAACTGCGCTATACAAATGCACTTTATCATTTGGTCCAACACGAGATCTAAATCTCGCTTTATCTATTCCAGCAAATACATAAATTGATCCCTCTTCAGGTGTTTTATCCATTGTTTTAAAACCTAAAATGCCAGATGCCTGAGCAAGCGCTTCAACAAGTAAAACTCCTGGAAATATTGGATTGTCTGGGAAATGACCTTTATAAAAATCATCATTCGGTGAATTTTTTAAAGTGCAATGAATATTTTTACCCAATTCCACTTCCACAATCTCATCGATAAAAAGAAAAGGTTCTCTATGAGGAAGAAAGTTTTTAATTTCATCAAAATTTTTTAACATTATTTGCCTCTTTTTTTAATAAATACAGAGGATTTTGCCCAATCCTTCTGTTCTTGGGCAGGCATTATACCAACATAATTTCCAGATTCTTTAATGTCTTTTGTAATAAGTGTGTGGGCTCCTACAGCAACATTGTCGCATATATTCAAATGCCCAAGAACTCCTGACAGTCCGCCCATTTGAAAATTTTTACCAATTATAGTTGAGCCTGCAACAGCACAGGATGCAGCTATTGCTGAATTTTTTCCTATGATTACATTATGTGCAATTTGTATTTGATTATCTAACTTTACCCCTTCATGAATTTCGGTATCAGCAAGCGCACCCCTATCAATTGTGCAATTTGCACCAATTTCTACATTTTTCTTAATTACTAACTTACCGATTTGTTCAATTTTTACATAACCTGTTTTAGTTGGCGCATATCCAAAACCATCTGAACCTAATACAGTACCATTATGAATTATCGAGTTTTCACCGATAGTTACATCTTGAACAATCGAACAGTTAGATTTAATTATTACATCATTACCTATATTGCAATTTGGGCCAATTACGACATTGGCACCTATTGATACATTTTCCCCTATAGATGAATTATTTGAGATGATGGCAGAGGGATGAATTATGTCATTATCTAACTCAAAGACATGTTTTTTAAATAAAGAACTAGCTTTTGCATAGGCCAAATAAGGATTTGAGCTAACTAAATAGTTCCTTTTATCTTTTATGTCAAGGGAGTTATGAACAATTATTGCTTGTGCTTTTGAGCTACTTAAAAGTTTGTTATATTTTGAATTTGATAAAAATGAAAGTGATTCAGATGAAGCTTTCTCTAAGGTTGATAAATTGTTGACGATAGCTTCACTATCGCCAACAATTTCACAATCTGTATAATCTGCTATTTCAGCTAATGTAAATTTTTTGCTTTCGGACACTACTCGGACTGAGTATTAGCCTCTGATGCTGCAACATCTAGCATTGACGTAACATCATCAGTTAAGTCCATAGCAGGATCACTAAATAAGATTGCTTCACTTTTTTGCAATAAAACTTTAATTTGCTTAGCCTGTATGAGCTCCCCGATAATCTTTTGCATAGCTGCACCATTTTCCGCAAATACTCTTTGAGCAGTTTCTTCTTGAGCTTGTTGAATTTTTCCAGCTAAAAACTCAAGATCTTTGCCTTTATCTTGAATATCTTTTTGTAGTTCGGCTATTTCTACTTGCGACAAAGTTTCTAAATCTTTTTGCAATTTTTCAGCAATTGCTTGTCTTTCAGCTTGTAGTGATTGAGCTTCTTCTAAATTAGCAGCATAGTCCGGGTCTTCTTCTAAGGCTTTGAAAGCATCAGCAGCTGCTTGAGTAGATAAGACTGCAGTTCGCATATCGATTACAGCCATTCCATCAACAGCAAAAACTGGAAGAGATAAAAGCATTACTGCAAGTAAGTTAAGTTTAAATAAATTTTTCATAATTACCCCTTATTGGTGTGTGATATTTTATATTAATTAGAATACATTTCCTACAGTGAATTGAAATTGCTTTGTTTCTTCATATCTTCCAGCATTGGTTGGTTTTGCAAGAGCAAAACTCATAGGACCAAATCCAGTAATCCATGTTACCCCTACACCATAAGAATATCTTAAGTCTTCTATTGCAGGTTTATAACAATTAAATTGATATTCCTTACAGTTATCAGAGAAAACATTTCCAAAATCAAAGAAAAAAGCAGATCTCATTGAACGTTGATCTTCTATAAATGGCAGTCTAAAAATTAACTGAAGGCTGCCTTCTACCTTTATATTTCCACCTATTGAGACTCTTTTATTGTATTCTGAATTAGCATATGGATTGTAATAAGGTGTATCCAAAATACCATCGCTATCTGTGTCAATTAAATTTGGACAAACACCTTCAGCATAATTAAATTCATAACATGGCGCCTCGGTGCTCCTAGGTCCCAAGGTATTTGACTCAAAACCCCTAAGAGATCTAGGCCCTCCAGCATAAAAGTTTTGAAAAAATGGCGTTTCTTTGGTATCGCCAAATGCTTGCAAGTAACCAAGCTCTAAATTAAAACCAAATACAAAATCTCGAGAAAGTGGTTCGTAAAACTTTTGTCTAAAAATCACTCTGCCATAATCAATATCTCCACCAGGTATTGTAGAAGAAATGCTTAACATTGTTGAAGATCCATTTGTTGGAAACATGCCTCGATTAAGAGTAACTCTTTGCCATGAAAGTTGAGCATTTAGTGTTTCAAAAACACCGCCTTCAGTGTTAATGAAATCCCATATTTCTCTCGCAGGCTGGGTACCAATATCAATATTGGTTTTGTCATATGTTAAGCCAAGATTTAATCTTTGTGTATCTGAAATGGGGTATCCAACTTGAAGGCCCAAACCTTGAGAATTGCTTAGATAATTTGCAACATTAAACTGGCCATAGTCTGTTTTTCTATAATAAAGATTATAACCAAGACTTACTCCATCTTTTGTTGCAAAAGGATCTAAGAAATTAAGATTATATGTTTCAGAATAAATGTTCTTGCTTATACCAATTCCAACTGTATTACCAGAACCTAGAAAATTTTGTTCTTGAAGATTAAATCCTAGCATTAAACCAAAATCACTATAGCCAATATTGCCACCAACTGAACCAGTTGTTTCCTCTTCAACTGTATATACTATGTCAACCTGATCATCGGTTGAAGGGACTGGAATTGTTTCAACCTCAACTTGTTTGAAATAACCAAGTCTTTCTAGTCTAACCTTACCACTTTCAATAAGATTATCAGAAGACCAGGCACCCTCAAATTGTCTCATTTCACGCCTTAATACATAATCTTGAGTAACATTATTTCCTGTAAAGAGAATTTTTCTTGTATAAGTCTTTTTGCCTGATTGGATATTAAAAATGATCTTAACATTGTTTGAGTTTTCTTCTACTTCGGGGGCTCCACTAACTTCAGCAAATGCATACCCTCTATTACCTAATATATTTATAAAAAAATCTTCTATTGCAGTAATTTGAGCCTGAGAGTATGTGACATCTGTAAGTGAGTTTAAAACCTGATCATACACTTCACTATCAAAAGGTATGTCTCCAATAGCTTCAGCATTAGTTATCGTGTATTTATCGCCCTCAGAAATATTAAAATTAATAAATATATCCTTCATGTCTCTTGAAAGACTTATCTGAGTAGATTCAATAGAAAACTTTAAATACCCTCTATCTCTGTAGAATGATTCAAGAGATTCTATATCTCCCTGTAACTTCTCACGAGAGTATGCATTATCATTGTTTAAAAATGAAAAAAAAGAGCCTTCCGATAATTCAAAACTATCTAATAATTCTTCGTTGGTAAAAATCTCATTACCAATAATATTGATTTGCTTTATTTTAGCGCTTTTACCCTCATCAACCTCAATCTTAATTTCTATTCTATTTCTTGGTTGTTTAATTTCTTCAATATCAACATTTGCACCATACCTTCCATTGGATGAATAAGATCTAACCAATTCTGCTTTTACCTTTTCTAATGTAGATCTTTTGTATACTTCCCCCTCTTTAATACCTACACCATCTAAACTTTCAAGTAGCTGTTCAGTTTTTAAAGCTTTATTTCCAGAAATATCTATCATAGAAATCGATGGTCTTTCTACAACACTAATTATTAAAGTATTACCATCTTTACCAATTTGAATGTCATCAAATTGTTCTGTAGAGAAAAGAGATCGTGTGATATCAGAAGATTTTCTTGAATTCATTTTGTCGCCAACTCCAATTGGAATAACGTTAAAGATACTTCCAATAGAAACTCTTTGAAGACCTACAATTCTTATATCGCTAATTAAAAACTCATCAAAAGCTGACAATTGAATGCTTAATAGAGCGCTTAATAAAAATATTTTAATTGTTTTCAATTATCTTCCTAAAAAAAACGAGCTACATCATTAAAAACAGCAAAAATCATCAGAGCACCTACAATTATAATTCCACCAGTGTAAATAAAATTTTCTGTTTTTTCTGATAACGGTTTACCTCTTATGGCCTCAAGACCTAAAAGTGTTAATTGGCCTCCGTCTAAAACTGGGATTGGAAGAAGGTTTAGAACACCTAGACTTATACTCAACAAAGCCATCAAATACATAAATGGAATAAAGCCAGCCTGAGCGGTGTTACCAGCCATCTGAGCTATGCCAATTGGACCACTTAAATTTTCAGTGCCCATATTCCCTGTAATCATTTTGCCTATAAATTGAATAGTTTTTAAGCTTAAGTTATATGTTTCATATAGGCCCTTTGCAAACGATTGAAATATAGATCTATTTGTACCAAATGCTACCCCAATAAGCCCAATCTCATTTCCATTTTCATCAATTGAAGATTCAACTGTGACTGGTATTTGTAATAATTTATCGTTTCTATAAATATCAAATAAGACTGTTTGATCGCCAAGTGTTGTTAATGCAGAGCTAATGTCATTAGCATAATTAATTTTAGTGTTATTAATTTTTAAAATTAAATCATTTTCCATTAAGCCAGCTTGGTCTGCAGGTCTTGAATTAATTACGGAGCCAATAATTGGCTTCATTTTATATTCAACTTCTATACCCAAAGCGTTTAAAGGATTGGACTGAGATTCTGAGGTTGGTAAAAAGTCTGTTACTAGAATAGCTACATTTAAGTAGTCTTTAATTCCATCTCTTTTGAGAGTTAAATTAATTTTTCCTGTGTGACCAGCAAAAGATAGTAATTCTAAATTAATATCTTTTGGATCTGATATTGGCGATGATTCGATAGCAACTATTTCATCACCAGGAGCTATAAATTCGTTAACTGAATTTGTTGAAATTAAAGGATTTATATTTTTAATAACAGCAGTAGTTTGTGGATCGGGAGTGTTAAAGAAAATTACAGAAAATATAGCAATTGAAAGTAAAAAATTTGCCAAAGGTCCGGCAAACATTATCAAAGCTCTTTGCCATTTTGGTTTTGAATCAAATGTATTCTTAAGTTGATCTTCAGTGAGCTGAACTTTGATATCAGGCTCTAATTCAATAAGCTTATTAGTAATCATTGAGACATAACCACCCAATGGAAAAGCTGAGACCGCAAATTCTGTTCCGTGCTTGTCTAAGCGTTTATATATTACCGGGCCCATGCCAATAGAAAATCTTTGGACATGAACATTGAAAATTCTTGCAAATTTAAAATGACCATACTCATGAATAGCAACAAGGATGCTTAAAAGCGCTATAAAAGATCCTAAATATATTAATGTTGTAGTCATAATTTTAAGAGACGGATTTTACCACCTTCTGGGCTTCTATGCGTGTTTGATTGTCTATTTCATAAATACTTTCCATGCCTATATTCTTTGACATTGGAATGCTATCAAAAGTTCTAAAAATCACTTCATATATTTTATCAAAATTGATTTTTCCATCTAAAAAATTTTTAACTGCAATTTCATTAGCAGCATTAAAAACTACTCCCAATGAGCCTCCTTCATTACATATGTATCTAGCTAAATTAACTAGCTCTTGTCTATCCTGAGGAATATCTTGGAAAGAAAGTCTTAATGAAGAAAAATCTATTTCAGAAAAATTCAGGCTCAGTCGCTCCTTATTTAATGATAGTGCATGTGCTATCGGAACTCTCATATCCGGATTACTCATCTGACATATACTTGAGCCATCTTTATATGTAACAATTGAGTGTATTATGCTTTGAGGATGAATTACTAATTCAAAAAATTCTTCACTTAAATTAAACAAATATCTTGCTTCTATTAGTTCAAGACACTTATTGACCAAGGAAGCAGAATCAATGGTTATTTTTGCACCCATTTCCCAATTTGGATGACTTAGGGCCTCTTTTTTTGTAACTCTTGAAAGCTCGGTGACTTTTTTATTTAAAAATGGGCCGCCTGATGCAGTAATAATAATTTTTGATACATCATCTGTATTTTTATCGGAGTTCAAGCATTGAAAAATTGCATTATGTTCGCTATCAATAGGTATTATCTCAGTGCTATGTTCTTTTGCTAAAGGAAGAATAACATCTCCTGCAACTACTATGCTTTCTTTGTTAGCTAGCAAAATTGTTTTTCCAGTTTTTGCTGCCATAAGCGTGCTTTCAAGACCAGCAAAACCTGAAATGGCTGATACTATGATGTCTACATCATCTTTATTAAGCAATTCCTCTAATTCTGACTTATCCCTTAGAATATTTAATTCATAATTATTATCAAATGTATGTTTTAGAGATTCATAACTTTCATTGGATTCTGAATATACATTTTTTAATTTAAACTCATTAATAATATCTTCTGCTTTAGCTATATTTGAGCTAAACGCTATCCCTAAAAGATTTAATTTATTTTTATTTTGTTTAATTACGCTAAGTACGCTATCTCCAATACTACCAGTAGCACCCAATACAATAATATTTTTCATAAGATAACGATGATAATAAAAAATAGAAGAATTATAGGTGTTGCTAATAAATGAGAGTCTAATCTATCTAAGACCCCACCATGACCAGGAAGAATATTACCAGTGTCTTTTATTGATTTATCTCTCTTAAGAAAACTTATAAACAGATCTCCATAAAAAGCTAATATTCCACCAATAAAACATATTAAAACAGACCAATAACTAATATTAAGTAAATAACTTATCAGAAAGCCAAAAAGTATATTCCCAATCAACCCCCCTACTAGACCTTCTAAAGTTTTATTTGGACTTATATTTGGAGAAATATGAAATTTTCCAAAGTTCGATCCAACAAAATAAG
>Ga0213865_10002692_pt1 | contig 11131 bp, 20 predicted proteins | sample PICome_6_FD_160100 | JGI IMG/M metagenome (GOLD analysis project Ga0213865, IMG submission 160100) | Coastal seawater microbial communities near Pivers Island, North Carolina, United States - PICO282 | ecosystem: Environmental > Aquatic > Marine > Coastal | place: USA: North Carolina...
AGCCAGCCAAACGAGCCGCTTCTGCAATACTGCATCCATTTGCTACGAGCGCATCCACTAGCCCCCTTTGTTTGGCTGTGCATTGCTTCGTCTGTATATCACCCATTCGTACATCCTTTCAATCTGCCCCCCCTTTGTGTTTCCCCCCCATGTATGACCCATCACAGAATCCCATGTCAACGCACAAACCCCCAACCCTCACTGTGTGACGCTTCTGCATCTCTTATCAGGCACGTCCATTACTGCGTCATCTTGCTCCTTTGTCTTAGTATCCGTGGAGCCATCCCTGCTGAGTCCATTCCTACCTGACTCGCAGGAACATGCAAGGCATCACTTCGTTCGGGCTCTGCCCGTCCTTGCACAACCCTGCCTATGAGTCAGGTCTGGATTGACTCTTATCGCAGGGGATTGGCCCCTGCGGATAACAAAGGAGACTAAGAAGATGACTAAGAAAGTAATGGACATGACACTGAACGAGATTTTCGCAGAAGCTTACATACAGTTAGATAGAAACGAAATCCCCACTCAACAAATATTCCAACTCATGATTGATAACGTGCATTGGAAACAAAACAACAAAGAGAATGACGCAGTTACAAAAGCTATGGAAGTTAGAGCAATGGTGGAAGAAACCACTGCCACTGAGAGCGAAGTATCTGGCAAGGTCGTCATGCAACATGGAAGCTCCCCAGTAGGTGCAATGCACTACAACGAATGGGATGTTGACCGCAAGATTCAATATGCTGAACGAGATGAACAAGAGGCTCAAGCACATCTGAAGTTCTACGAGTTGCTTACCAAAGCATACAAAGAACACACCGGTGATAGGTACCTTACCAAAGAAGAGCGCAAAGGCACTGCCTACAAATCAAAGACCAATGTATCACACTGGTTAGCAAAGAAACTCCCACAGGCGGCTCAATAGAGCCGTCTTAGGCAGAGGCGTATAGTCTCTGCCTTTTATATCTGTGAACAAATGCAGTAACCGCAATATATTGTTGTTGCTAACACTGCATTTATGCAGTACTATTTATTAAACACAACTATCAACCAAAGGTGAAAACAAATGAATATGATAATTAGAACTCCATCAAATGATATTGAATGGGCTATGTATAATAACTATTGGGATTTCCCAATTGAAACTCATCAACTAAAGACAATCGAGGACGCATCAGTACCTACAAAGATGTCACAAGCTGTCGTGCGTACTGACACAAATGAAGTGCTTGGTGTCAATGGTTCTAAATACAAACCAATCATACATGATGATGTCGTTAACTCAATACTTGATGCAGTCTCATCTGCAAATGTATCTAAAGACTATTCATTCAATGTTGAATTGTTTGACAACGGTGCGAAGATGCGAGGCATCGTTGATTTCAATGACTTAACTATTGAGCCCGAAGTAGGCGATCATATTAGATTTCAAATACTATTCTACAATTCTTATGATGGTAGCTGGGCATTCCAACAGCAAGCACAAGGTCTAAGACTTTGGTGTATGAACGGATGCACAACAGCAGATACAATAGCTAAGACATGGGCTAAACACACAACCAATGTATCAATCAAAGGCTCTGCATCTAAGATTGAAAAAGGTCTTGATGCATTCATGAATACAAAAGATTTGTATCAGCAATGGATGAAGGTATCTGTAACTGATGATTGGGCTGAGAAGTTTTTTAAATATGCCATATGCAAAATCAACAACAACACATCAACATTCAAATGGAATGAGAAACAACTAGATAATCTCATGTCTATCTATCGCAATGAGACTTACTCATTAGGTAAAAACAAGTGGGCTTTGTACAACGCCTGTACCTATTGGGCAACTCATACCAATGACTCATCATCACCTGCTAACACACGCAGACTGCGTGAAGGTCAGCTATCTAAAGCATTCAAAGCACCTGAGTGGGCTTTGATACAATAGACACAACAACAATCGGAGACAACTCAATGAGTATCTATAAAAACCATGCGCTTGAAAGCTACATAACAACAGGTGAGTTTCCATGTATGAAACTCATCGATATCAAAATGTTAGCCACACAACTTGGCTATAAATATCACGAAGGTGAAGTGCGTCATGATTATGCATTTATCTTAGACGCACTCTCCCTTGAGGAAACAGACCTGTTCTGGAATTACTTCAATGCAAGCTTCACTGAATGGGAGAACCAAATGTATGACGAAATGTCAGAGGAGATTGATGATGCAATCAATTACTGAACTGCCTCCACCAGATGAGGCTGTAAAACAAATGGATTATTACACAGCAGTCAGAACATTAGAAGCTATTGTGACCATGTATCTTAGAGCCAACCATTATGATGAAGACGTTGTGCAAGATGCGGCAACCGCAATGAGTGTAGTTAAGAGAGGATACTAATGCAAAAATCATACACTATTAAATTTTATCACACCTTCATGGTAACTGTTGGCGCCGATAATGAGGATGAAGCTATTGAATTAGCAGAAGACCAAGTCGCAGATGACCCATACATGTATGCTACATCAGTTGATTATGAATTTGTAGAAAGAGGGTAGAGATAATTAATCCCCACCCATCATTTCAATTAATCGTCCAAGTTTTTTATAACTTGGGCGATGCGCCCCATAATTGTAAGGTCTTTACGTTTAGCAATATCGCCAGTTTCTTTATTAACTAATAAAGACTTATCGTTTGTAGACTCATAAATGCAATTGATTATACCGTTATTTTCACACAAATATTTCTGTCTTTGATTGCTATTTATATCATTTGGTTTCACAACAATTATATCAGAAGGAACAATGCCTAATGATGCATATGTAAAACATGATTTAAAAGCTTTCAAATCTCCACTCATTCCATACACTCCAATCACATCAATCTGTTGGTTTGCCTCATTATATAAAATAATTTGCCTTACCTTCTGCATCATAAGATTATGAGTAGAAGATAAGTTTGGCTGTGAACCTGCGGCATGCACAAGTTTAGCTATAGTCGTAGATGATGGCGTGAATGTGCCTTCATTGAGGAATCTTGTTATATTTGTAGGTGACGTACCTGCAAGAGTCGCCCAGTGGTTGGCACTCCACTCCCTATCTTGCATAACCTGACGCATCCAAACACGTATTGCATTTTGTTCCTGACGCTTCATTGGGTCTGTAGTCATTCAGTCCTCCCTGATATTATCAAGCTATATGACACAGTGTTATGTTTATTGCATTAGCAATTTATACAGCATATATCATATAAATATGTTGTACAAGGTGCATTAATGCATTATATAAATATTATGCATACATATTTAAATCAATTGACTGAACTATCTGCACCATCTGGGGAGAGTTTGCTTACCTTTTTTAAGTTAGCAAATGTGCCAACATCAACTTATTACCGCGCAAGAATGGGGAATGATTTGCGTCTATCAACAGCACAAAAGGTTGAAGATGCGATCAGAATTTATACATCTCAAAACGCCAACGACAATTACAAATAGTTGGCGTGATATAGTAACTGACCTTGTTACAATTCGTAACAGAAAAGGATATTCACAAGAATATCTAGCCGACAAGATTGGTTGTACTTCATCCCTTGTTCATAAGTGGGAACAATATAAAAGAGTGCCATCAGGTTTTATGTTTACCTGTTGGGCAGACGCATTGAATGCCAAAATCAAAATCGAAACCAGACAATAGAGGCAACCCTGCAAAGTGTCAGCATTGTGGTGTGACAAGCTATTGGTTTGTTATTACTGCGGCTAACAATACATTTTGCGATGAGTGTTGGAGTCATTACGAATGGGATTATCTCGCGACAAAGGTAGCTATCACGAAAGATGGTGGGTTAAATTCTTCCAAGCCAAAGGCTGTGAAGCCAAAAGGCAACCGCTCTCTGGGGCAATGGGAGGAGAGTTTAGCTCAGACATCAAAATCGAAACAAGATTGGGAGGATTGGTAGCCGAAAGCAAATACCAATCTAATGGCAGAGGGTTTTCATTCCTAACTAAAACGCACATTAAACAACCTGCGGATTTGTATCTATACAAGCAAAGGTCTGGCCCAAAGTTTATTGTCATGGAAGCAGATAGTCTGTTAGCTGAAAAGTTTATGGTCTGGCTAAGTGGGGAGGACACTTGAGCCAGACCATACCACGCTAACAGGAGACGATATGCGCTTAATTAATATTGCATTAATGCAGGATATATGTCAATGTAAATAACTGCATTGATGCATTTAAACAGGAGAGGATATGTTTCACCACATTGCATGGGCTATGAAAGCACAGACACCTGATGCTTTATCCAAATGGTTGCTTGTCATATTAGCAGACCATGCAGATGCATCAGGCATGTGCTTTCCATCTCAATCTACACTAGCAAATCGAACAGGCATGAGTAGAACAACTGTCAATCGTAAAATGTTATTGCTCGAAAATGCAGAACTTATAACACGAACATCTGGGCATGAAGGCAAAAGCACTCGCTATTATCTACATGTATCAGAGGGAGACATACCTGTGTCAGAGAGACACAACCCTGTATCACAGGGACACACTAAACTACCAGTAAACTATATAAACAATATAGAAGAGTGGCAGTTATCTGATGAAGTTACACAACAAATCAATTCAACCAACCAAGGAGTTATAATTAATCATGAGCTTGAAGCAGATAAATTCAAAGACTATGTTAGAGCGAGCGGAAAGAAATACAAAGACTTTAACGCCGCATACCGGAACTGGTGTCGTAACGCTAACAGATTCTCAGCAACAAATGGCAATAGCAAGACAGCTAGAGTCAACACCATACCGAACAACAAGCAATCTGGAGAGATACTTAGAGCAATCAGTGGGCTTGGACATTCAAGTAACTAAAGACTTTGAACTCAAAGGCTACACAATATCTAAAGATGCATCGCTTGAAAATATACGCAGGTCATATCAAAAAGTTTTAATGTCTCTTCAACCGCTACCAATCCCAGATATTGAGGAGCGGTTGAAAGACATACTCTTACTTGTCATACTCCCTGCAAACTTCGATGGTCATGCGGCTAATGCAAAACTAAAAGCCATCGCACAAAATCTCAGCAAGTATCCTGCTGACCTTGTTGTAGATGCAATCGATACAGTCAAAGAACAATCTAAATTCATGCCATCCTATGCAGAGTTTGTAGATATAATCAAACCAAGACTCAAACCACGTAAACTTATGTTTGAGGTACTGCATTTATGCATTGAAAATAATAGTTAGATATGATATAGTAATGAATAAATACAGGAGATATTCATGGATAGAACAGGATTTATTGGAGGCTCAGACCTTTATAAAATTATTAAAGGTGATTGGCATGAGTTATGGGAAATCAAAACTAGTCGCAAACAGCCAGATGATTTGTCTCACATATTCAAAGTAATGCTTGGCACACAAACAGAAGCATTTAATATTAATTGGTTTTTAGAAAACCATCCTAATCTACAATTAGATGATGTTGCTTATCAGCAGACATTCGAGAAAACAATTGCACATGTTCCATACAAAGGCACGCTCGATGGCTATCTATTACATATGGGCGGCAAGCACTCTGTATTAGAATGCAAACATACATCCTCACGTAATACAATGGATGATATGTTGGCATCATACTTGCCACAAATACATTTATATATGCGTATATCGAACTGTGACTCTGCCTATTTGTCTGTGATATTCGGCAATGATTGGGAGTCTGTGCGCATAGAATGGAATGAAGATTACTGGCGCGATGTTCATACACAGGCAACTAACTTTTGGAACTTAGTCATTAATGACATAGAGCCACAAGCAGACCATGGCTCCAAGATAGATTGGAAGCAGGTTAATATAGATGGGCTGTCTTCTAGATGCGCTAACACAGATAACTTCTTTGTGCGCACAGCACATGAATATGTTGAGACGCATGAGATTGCCAAACAAAATGCAGAGTACAAGAAAGAATTAGTTGCGTTAATGAATGACAATGAGCGTGAGGTTTATTGTGATTTACTAACCATCAAGCGTGATAAGAGAGGCGCAAAAAGAATTACCATCAATAAATAAAGGACAGCTACATGAAGCAACTGCCCTTTATATTATACACAACAATCAACCCATTTCGGAGCCAACCATGAATGATGTTACAATAAAAACTAAAACAAAACAAGCACTACCAACCAGTTTAAATATGGCATTGCTTGAATTTCAGAAGCTATCTGTATCTGCAAAGAAAGATAGCAAGAACCCACATTTCAGATCTAATTATGCTAGTCTAGAATCTGTTATTGATGCGGCATCTAAAGCTAATGAGTTCGGTCTATGCTTCACACAAGACATAGACTTTGATGCAGAATCTCAAATGGTATTTGTGAGTACAACACTCATACATGCACCATCAGGAGAGTCACGCACATCACGTACACCTATACGTTCCAAAGACCCTGCTGACCCACAAAAGATGGGCAGTGGAATAACCTATGCCAAAAGGTATGGGCTACAAGCAATGCTTGGTTTGCCTTCAGATGATGACGATGGCAATGAAGCATCTAAACCGAATTGGTCAGCACAAAAGAAAGAACATGCTACCAAAACATTACAGCCAGAGGAGTTTTAAATGGCAGAGAAAAGACCAAACACAGGCGCGGCATTCAAACCTAAAGAAGAGCAAAGCCTATTACTTACTGGTCGTTTAGATATAGACGGACAGCAAGATACAATCGCTCTTATGAAAGACACAGACTATAAAGGCAATGCCATGATAGGTGTCTTCAAAAGAATAGGTGTCTTGTACGAACAAGAAGATGCTACTGAAGAAAATAAAAAGCCACAATATTCTGGTAGCATTAATCAAGACAAACGCATTGCCGCTTGGAGACAGCACTCTGATACAGCAGGCAAATATTTGTCATTAAAAATATCAGAGAAGCAACAGCAATCTGCGCCACAAAAAACAGACTTTAAAGATATGACTGTATTAGAAGAGGTTTCTGTAGATGATATACCGTTTTGATGAAGTGCAATCCATGTTTGATAAATCTGAATGGGCTTTGATGCATTATATAAAAGCCAATGGTTTGGAATATTCAAAGATGGGACAGACTAAGTTTCTTACACAAGAACAATTCGATAAACTATTAGAGAGTACAACATGCTCAAGCTATACAAACGAGGAGAATATTATCACATCAGAGGAACCGTCTCGCGATATGATAAATCAATCACAATACGGCAATCTACAGGCAAGCGTAAAAGAAAAGAGGCGCACGAAATACTTCAATCTTTAGAAGCACAAGCATTATATAGAATAGAAGGGGTGAATAATACCACCCCTTTTTCATTAGTTGCAGATAGATGGCTCAATCTAAAAAACCGCAATACCTTCGATGAGTTTTGTGTACCAAAATTAAAGATGGCATTTGGCAGTAAGTTAATTAACACGTTCACACAAGAAGATTGGTTCGACTATCGCAATACCTTCTTACAAGGCAAAGCTAATTCTTATTCTAACCGCATCCGCGCTACACTTGTTGCTATCCTTAACTATGGACAAGTGCCAATTAAAATACCAAGAGAAAAAGATGCAGAAGATAGGATACGATTTCTCACTATTGAACAACAAGAAAAGTTGCTTGCATCCTACCCAGATTTTATACGCCCACTATTCATCACCCTTTGTTACGAAGGTCTAAGAGTAGGGGAGGCAATAACATTAAAATCAAAGCACATAAATCTTGAGAATAATTCTATCCTTATAGATAAATCGAAATCAGGTAAGAGAAGAATAGTGCCGCTACACCCAAGAGTGCGTTCTGTTATTAATACAAATCATTATGATTTATTTAATAACATGCATGGTGTTCCATATAAGGAAGGTAAAAATTTAAGAAGGGTACATCTTACTGCATGTAAGAGAGCAGGCATTGAAGACTTTAGGATACATGATTGGCGGCATCATTGGGCATCGAGGCTCACAATGAAGGGGGCAACCATGCCTGCATTAATGAAGCTTGGCGGTTGGTCATCTGAACGTATGGTACTTCGTTATGCATCAGTGTCAGAACAACACATTATCGACACAATAAATTTATTATAAGAAAGGTAGATTTAATAAAAACAAAAGGTTAAAAGAATAGAGCATTACTCTGGGGGTGTAGGGGTCGCAGGTTCAAATCCTGCCGTTCCGACCAATCTTTCTTATATATTACAATAGCTTACAAATCATTCTTGCTTCATCTTAATACTGCATTAATGCAAAAGAATGAGAAACTCTGTGATATAATGTGATGCATTTTGATATTAATAATGCAGTTTTTTTTAAAAAGAGCACAAAATGAGCACACAAACATTAGAAGAATTTAAAGAAGAGCTTCGTTTATTAAACGAAAAAACTCTAGCTACAAAAAATAATTCAAAGGTACTCACCTATGGACGAATCGCACCACTTAAATGTCCAACTATGACGAAACAAGGTTATAAAAATGTATCTGGATGGCGCAGAGGTATGTCATTAGGAGGTAACATAAGGTGAAACAACATGAATTTGCAGTAGCATTACTTGAGAGATGTAAGCAAACTATCCAAGATAGAGGCGAGGATTACGGCACACCAAGAGAAAACTTCTCTAACATTGCTCGTTTCTGGACAGCCTATGATCACAAGAAACAAACCTATGGTGTTACAGATGTGGGTGTTATGATGATGCTTGTTAAGATAGCACGCATTATGGAGTCACCACATAAGCTAGACCATTGGGAAGATATCGCAGGGTATGCCGCTGTTACTGCCGCAGTTGTCTGCGATACTGAAGATAATCAACACCTTCTAATGGGTCAGCAAAACATTGCACCCAAGAAACAGGGCTGTCGTTGTGGGGGTCAATCACCTGTAAGATAGCTTGTCCAAAATTCTGTTGGTCAAATCCTTTTACAACAGCATATGTATCATGGAACTTATATCCTCTTGCCCTTGCAAGCCATGATGTAGTCTTGCGCTCAACATTTTCTATCTGTGCTAATCCCCAATTATGCCTATGCCCACTTATATAAAGTTCCGCATGTTGTTTAAAGCGTGCCATCTTTGTTTGACCATGCAATGAGTTCCATTGGCTATGACCAGACATATCATGCGCGGCATGTATTCTACACTTGCGACCATTAGGAAAGTTTAAGGATACTTTACATTCCCACTCTTCATGTATTGTATGACTACCTGCAATCCATTTCAAAGGGTCGCCACTGCCAGACCACATGTCGTGATTGCCACCAATTAATATTAACGGATCCATATTTGAGATTAACCATTCAACTAATCGCCAAGCTGTCTTAGAAGATGTATCTTGCTCCGCGTATAAGCGTGCTAGACGGCCTATCCAGTTGTTTTGGTAGTCACCTACCGAACACCCATAGAGTCCGTCAGTGCCTTTGATAAGGTCAACATGACTCGTTAGCTGACCCCAATCACAATAGTTATCATCTATGTGTGGGTCGCCAAGCCAAAGCAATCCAATAGGCATGTCGCTTTTCATATCGACATTCATCCAATGCTTTGCTTCTTTGTTTTCTTTGCGCTTTGAAAATCGTTTATTAAGATGGTCTATCACATCTTCAATAGGTAAATCATCATCAGGTATTTCTGGTAGGATGTATCCTTTATCTAATTGCGACTCTTCAAACTGTTTTACTTTTCTAAATACAGTAGTAGTGCCGCATCCAACCACTTCTGCAACAGCATTATATGTGCCAAGTTCATGATATAATCTTACAATCTCTTCATCAGTCTTCATTAGCTTGCCTCATAATCTCGCACAATTCTATGCCTCTGGATTTTACTTGAAAAAACCATTTAGAATCTTGCATTTGATTTGCGGCTTCATCAAAATCTCTATCTTCAAGAGCGGCTATCATTTTTTTAAAGCGAGAAAAGCGAGGAAAGCCAAGATTAAATACCATTGAAGCTACTACAATCTGTGCTTTATTTGGAAGGTCGCGCCACCATTCCATGTTCTCATCTAACTCAGATAATGCTACATCAACATCATCTTCCAAGATAATCATTGCGGCACGCTCTGATATGGGTGTTAATAAATTATGCCCATAGCCTATAGTAGGCACACCTACTGTATCATGATACATCTCAAGACGTTTACCCTCATGCTTGGCAATAAGGTTTGTTAAATATGTTTTCACTTTTTAGCTTTCCTATCTAAGAATCCTTCGACTGCACCCCCTCCAAAATAAAAACCCAAAATAATTAACATGGCATAGTTCATACTAAACTGTTCCATTACCTTGGTTACATCATCAGGATTGCCTCTATCAAAGATAGTCATGCCAAGTGTCAGTAAATAACTAGATAAAAATGTAAGACCAAACATCAATGCTAAATATCGCTGTGCGATTTTGAATGGCGCATATGCGGCTAATAAATCTGTCTTAGCTTTTGCCTTTGTTTGTATCTCTTCTTCAGTTGAAGTGTGCATATTGTCAATAAGGTCTAACCCTTTAGCAACAACATCCCCAGACCCTAATATTTTACCAATAACTGCAAGCATTTTCCTACCTTTCAAGCACACTATAAAGCATTAATGCAGTAGTAAAACGCACAATTTAAAATACAAATACAAGCAAATAACCTAATACAGCTAATACAACCACACCAAAAAACACACCACCTGTAACTTCAAGATTATGAATCAATTCATCATGTGCTTTTTTGCGTTTAATTTTTTCTTGTTTTTCTAACTCTCTTGCTTCAGCAATCCGCTTTGCTCTTTCAGAAATAATACCTGCCCAAGTGCCATGACCAAACCTATGATCAATTAACTGCTTCATCTCATCCATATGTTCTTGAGCAAGCTTTGCGTTGATTGTCTCTTCTGCAACAGAGTGAACACTAAATGGGTCTTTGTTAGCTTTCTTTCTTTTCTTTTGTATGTCTTGCTCACCTTTAAACAAGTCATCAATAAAGTGCGCAATATCACCTATATCATTAGCTGTGCCAATAGCAGACTTGATGCCATCTACTGCACCTTTTACTAACGCTATGCCTGCTAATGCTTCAGCTACAACCATCAGACCACCATTGTTATAACAGCTACTGTCGCGCCAATAACTGTAATAGTGCTA
>Ga0213865_10002693_pt1 | contig 11129 bp, 15 predicted proteins | sample PICome_6_FD_160100 | JGI IMG/M metagenome (GOLD analysis project Ga0213865, IMG submission 160100) | Coastal seawater microbial communities near Pivers Island, North Carolina, United States - PICO282 | ecosystem: Environmental > Aquatic > Marine > Coastal | place: USA: North Carolina...
TAATCAACAAGTGAGGCATTGTTGACATATCAAAAGAATTATCTAATCCATCTTTAACTGTTTCAACCCAAGCAGAACCGTCCCACTTAACAAAATAATTATCAAACTCTGTTCCACCATCTCCTGTTATTTCTGTAACAAACCCTGTGTAACCTTTGTACGGTAAGTCAGAGAACGAATTAATTTTATCCTTTACTAAAATTAAACCATCACCACCTAAACCATCTGATACAGTTGCAGTAAATGTTCCTGAGTTTTTAGAAACATAAATAATAGAGCCGTCTCTACTCACTGTGTATCCAGATAAATTAGAGTTTAAATCGTTTGTTAATTCTGTTGCTATATTATCTGTAGTAATTGATGAAGCATTACTAGGACTAGAATTATCTGCAGTTTCAAAACTAGCAACATTTGATCCATTAATATTAATTTTATAAGTTGTTTTATATTGTCCATTCTTTACAAAGAAGATTGCTTCATCTGGTCTAGTCGTAGATGCACTTCCAGATAACGCAGTAGTTTTAGTTTTGTTAACAATAAAAGTATAATCAGCAACCGTTACTAAATTAAAATCTTCTTGTGGTGCTGATGATGTTAAATAAGATAAACCATCAGGTGTAACAACAGTTTTGTTATTACCTGCAAGATCATAAACTTTAATAGATTGGTTATTTACTAAAACAGCATACTGTTCGTTAGCATCTCTATTAATAATATGTACTTTACTGTTTGTTAAAGTATCAGTGTTTAATTTTGCTATATGTTCTGTAGCAGGTCTTTTACCTAAACCAGTAATAATATCAGAAAGACCATTCTCTTGTATTGTAGCTTGGTTTGGTAGCTTAACTGTATCTGGTTGTTGGGAAACTCCATTTAACAAATTTGGAAGTGAATTTGAAATTAATCTTGCACTCATTATTCATCGCTAATTGTAGTTTTCGCAGGTTGAAAATTATCTCTGTCGATAACTCTATATGTACTGTAGTTATCAAAGATACTATGATCTCTAGTATCTCCCTCGTGTTCTTTCAGAGCAGATAAAGCTTGTAGTTCATCAATTTGATGAAACGTATGTAAAGTCTCAGACGCTAACATTCTGTCTTGAAATATTCTAGAGGCTCTTATTGTAATGTATCTTCTTGCTGTTTCTGGTAAATCTGTAAATTCTAAAAACCAAGTTATATTAACTCTTACATCTTTATTAATAGTATAAGTATGATTTTCTCTATCCCAAAGTTTTCTTCCTCTTTCAACTAAATCTAAATCAGCATCTTGATTAGAGTTATCTACTCTTAAACAGTTAGACGGTAATTCAATTTGATTAGATGTATTTTTAACTAATTTATAATTAGTATCACTGTTAAAATGCCAACCTACACTTTGTACTTCTCTAGAAACATTATCTAAAATCTGAATAGCAATAGATACATCTGTAGTTGTTGAAGATGTAATTGTGTTAACAGGACTCTCTCCTATCGCTGTAAGCATTACGTTAACTGCTTCTAGTTTTGATGTTACTGTAGTTGTCATAATATAAATTCTATAAGTTAATAGAGAGGCGACCGAAGTCGCCCCTCAATGTAAACAACGTAATTAAGTATTACGCAGTTTTGATTTCAATCGAACAGATTGGATTTAGAGGTGCATGACCCATAGCATATTTAGCTACCATCAATGTACCTTGTCTCTGAATTTGGTATTCCATTTCAGTAGACAGATCCATAAGTTTAACTGTTCCAACTGCATTTTTCTGCCAAACACAACCAACAGTGTTAGAAAAGTCACCTGCAAAATTTGTAGATGAACCTTGAGCAACACCAGAGTTTACGTTTGTAGATGGTAAGTTGTTTGTAGGTACAATGTTAATACCTGCAACTTTAAGAACTTTACCATCAGAGTAAGAACCAGATCCACCCCAATCTCTGTTAATAACAGTAGTACCTTGAATTAGATTGTAGTAAGTCGCTGGTGCAACTGCACAATATCTATCTTCTGCTGGTACATCGGCTGCATCTAATTTTTCAGCTGCACTGAAAATAGAAGCTGCTGCTGAAGATGCGTTAGTTACAAAGTCAGCATCAGTGATCGCCTGTCCTGCTGCTTGTGGTGAAGCTGCAGAAGCTCTACTGTTTAAGATTAAGTTTTGATAAACGTGTTTATCCATTTGGTTAGCCAATGCTCGGCCAAGCTCTTTTGAATAAATACTACGCACATCGTAATGTGACATAGCTTCGTCTATCTTTGCGATAAACACAGGTGCAATCAATAAGTTCTCAATTGAGATTGTTCTCTCATTGTGAGTTACAGATCCGCCTGTGATTTCATTTCCCGCTGTATGGTATGCCGCTGTTGTGACCTTACCAACGATAGGAAACTGGGCACTTTTCCCGCTAGAAATTGTACGAACTAAGTGCTTGTCTAGTGTCGAGTTTGCTGTTTCAAAAGCAGTAATAACTTCTCCACTGAAGATTTTTAAAAAACTTGCAGTGGTACTACCTGATCCAGCATTCTGACCTATATTTGATACAGTATAATTTGACATTATATATATCTCCTTTTGTTATTATAGGTTGTTGCTAATTAAGCGTAGTAATTTCAGTATCAGAATTATCCGTCCTCAGACGGGTTAAGTCTTACTTTCACTTGCTATTCTAGGACAGCAATTTATCCACAGAATTTTATTAAATAACTTTAGATCTAGAAACTTTGTCGGCAACCATTTTTCTAAACGCACTATCTGTAGCGTATCTAGGATCTGCCATGTCAGCTTTCATTTGTCCTAAACTTTCATACGCAGAACCAGATTGTTGTTGTGCATTGTCGCCTGTCGATAGACTAGGTTCTTTAGTTTCAGATTGAAAACGAGCATACATACCTTTTATAGTAAATAATGCAGTCTCGTTATCTCCACTTATATTGTTATTAAATTGTTGTATTTCACTTTCGGGTAAATTTTCAGTTACCCAATCAGTCATACTTTTATAATTTTCTTCGCCACCTGTACTGTTAAAAGCTTGTTGTTCAAACTTTTGTGCAACTGCTTCTAAGCCTGCTAAATAATTATCAATGTATGATTTTGGCAATCCTGCTTTTTCAAGAGATTGAATAGTGTTTTCACTTAACTCTCCGTTTTCATCAAACTCTTTTTGTGCATTATTAAAATCAAACGAACTAGGAGGTGTATCTGCTTCTAGTTTAGTTTCTTCTTTAGGTGCCTCAGACTGTTTCTTTTCTAATTCTTGATAAGATTTTATTAAATCTTCTTGAGATTTAAACTTACCTAAAATTAATTCTTCCTTTACAGGTTCTTCTGTCGGTGCTGTTTCAGTATTTGCAACATTATTTGCATCATCAGCTTTTTTAGACATTTCATCTAAATATTCTTGTGTTTCTTTTACTTCTTCGACAGGTACTTCTACTTTGTCAACCATTTCTTCTCCTTATTATTGATCTTGATTTTTAAAACTATCCCTGACCATACCCATGCCCTCTTTTACAACGGCAGGGGAATTTTGTTCCATCATCATTTGTTCTTGTTGAGCTTGTTGTTCTGCTTGGATTTGTTCTGGAGATTTTATAAGTCCCTCCATCTCTACTCCAAGAGAGGTACCAACACGTTTCACATACTCATCTAAATTTAGATAAGTCATAAGCTGTTGTGCAAAAGGTTGTAGCTGTTGTACAAATGTATTTAATCTTTGTAAGTCGCTAGATCTACCTAAAGCTTCTAGTCCTGTTACAATTTTAGGACGTATACTTTCTTTAGGTAAAGTTGGTAATGCTTTCTTTCTTTCCATTTGAAACATTAATCTGTTTATTAATGGAAGCTGTAATTCTTGAGACAATAAAGAATACAGGCCACCTAAACTATCGTCTAGTTCTTTAGAAACATAGTTTATTTCTGTAGCTGTAACTCTATCGTTTTGTCTTTGTACTGATGTATTTAACATAAAGGCAAATTGTAATCTTTCTTCAATTAGCTTCATTGTTTGAAATGCAATATTAAAATCAGAAAACTTATTAACCTGAAGTGTAGTAACGTCTTCTGCATTACCCTCACGAATTGCACCGTTAGGACTTTCAGATAAAGTTTTTAAACGAGTTGATCCATTTGGTTTTACTAAAAATAAAACTTTACTTGCAGCGGCAGAACCCTCGACTACAGATCTGTATAATGCTTCTAAGCTACGAAGATCGCCAATGTATTCTTCTATAAATCCTCTACCGTAATCGCTATTGTCTATAGAAGTATATCTTAATGGTATAAATGCGTTTTTATCTATAGGATATGTACCTACAGATGATGGTACAATCTTTTCATAAATTTCTTGGTGTACTTCCCATTTTTTACCATTAGCTGATCTTTTAACACAAGTGTAAATTTCACAAGTATCGTCATAACCATCTTTTTCTTTATCTCCCTCTACTAACAATTTTTGTTCTTCGGTAAGAGAAGATGGTGCTACCATATCTTTTGTAATTATTTCTAGTACGTTTCCAATACCATCTCTTTTGACTACATACCTATCAAGATGATATACTTTCATTTTTAAATCTGGTGTTATGTATAATAAAACATTACCGCAAATTATAAGATGTTTGATTGCTTCAAATAAAGCATTTCTAAAGTTGTTAACTTCCATTTCATTCATAACAACTCGTTCAATAGAACCCATAGCTTTTTCAAACTCGCCTTTCATATCATCTCGACCTGAAAGCTCAGACAAAGTAAACTCGTCAAGTGTTAGTCTAAAGAAAGGTTGATTAGGGGGAAGTAAAGCTAGGAGTAGCTTTGAAGATAGGTTGTTAGTACCTCTAGCACCAATACCTTGATATGGAGTATGTAGAGTAGTATGTTTACTGTGATATTCGCGAGGCATTATAGACGGGATCGTAAACTCAGCACTGTCCCGTGCACGATCCAAGAATGGATCTCTTATTGTCTCAAGCGTATTATATCTTGATTTTGCCGTAGAATAATTTGCCATAATTTATTAAGGAGTAGGTACGTTTGCCCCAGTTTGATTTGATCCTACACCAACCTGTAAAGGTATTCTCAACGCAGCTTTGCCTCTTTTTTTAGAGTAGCTAACTGTACTAGATGTATTTACTCTAGGAGTTTTGGGAGCTTTCTCTCTTAATCTAGTAGCACTAGCGTTAACTTCTGTTGCTGGCGGAGCTGGTGTTGGAGGTGGTGGTGGAGTTCTGGGTCTTGAAGGAACACACATTTATTTAATATCTCCTATTATTGTTTCATTTAAAATATTGTTTTCTTTATCATTTAGAATTTTCTCTAAATGGGACACAACACTTGATTGTCCTGCTTTAAACCACACTTTTCTATCGTTATCGGCAAGATTAGGGGATTTATCAGGGAATTGTTTTTTCAAATAATCAATTAACTCTTGTGAAATCATAATTATATCCAAGAGAGCAACTATTTGGCTTGTATTTTAAGGGGGATAGGTACTACTTTAAGTACATTTTTGGTAGGTATGACCATAGTATTACCGCCCTCTGCGATAACATATTGATCGTTTTTAGTATCTGTCGTAAAATCAGAAGCTAAGACAAACGCGTCTTCGGTGTGGTTTATAAGAAAACCTACACTTATACAGATAGTCGGTAACATCTGTTCAATAGTTGACAATTCGTTCCAACTACTATCACTGTTTGCATCTTCCCAAAGGACAAAAACAAATTTATACTTCGGTGGGTTTAGGCTGATCCACTGTAAGATTTTCTTTAGGAGTTTCTTCATCTTTTTCATCTTCTATTGGCACCTCCTCTAAGGTTGATCGTTTTTCTCTGTGTTCTAATATTGTAAATAATGCTTTTGTACTTGGTGGATATTCTTTACTTACATCTGGTGTTCTTGCATAAAATGTATCTTCCATAAGTATATCTACATTCATATAAGTTTTCTTTTTCCATTTTTTAACTTCGTTACTCATAATCTCTTTCTATAATCATTTCTAAATAGTGAATTGCTTTTTCTATGTCTTTACGTTTGCCTTTCTTTTTGTGTCGGCAAATGTATTTAATAGCGTTACCTTCTGCGAATGGTAAATTATTTTCATTAATAAAATGTGCAGGCTGCACCTTCATGCCTTTATAGTGATCGCCATCAATTTGTTTATTTAATGAATCATAGTTCATATCTTTAAACATATCTTTATTAGTCATTACCACTCCATAGTATCGGTTGTTTCTTTTTAAAATCGTAATCAGTGTTTCTTAATATTCTAGCTAATCTTGCTTGTACTAAAGCATCATCTTCTGTTAGACCTTGCTCTTTGTAACAATCCTTAACAACTTTCCATAAGTTCTTTTTCTTTGTAAGTGTCTTTTTAGTTTTTACTTCTCCATAGGTAGGAGCTCCTTTGTAATTATCTGTAGCGTCCCCTACTAAACATTGATAATAAAAATTATAGTCGGCTTGTTTTTTTGTAATGCCGTAAAATTCTTTTTGTGTAGGATTGTAATGTAAACCTGCTATCTGATCTAAGTCTTTATCAATACTACAAATAATTTTATTACCTTTAATTATATTTGAAGTAGCTAATATTCCAAGTATATCATCAGCTTCTATTCTAGGTCTTACAAAACCATTATAGTTTTTTGTAATATACTCACGACAAAAACTTAATGTTAATGGTTTTCTTTGTTTAGTTCTATTTAGTTTGTAATCTGGATATATTTCTTTTCTAAAATTATCTTTATCACTAAATGCAGATATAAGTTCTTTACACTGAGTATCTTGTTTAAGAGTATTGTAATAATCTTTAATCTTTCTTACACAATCTTTTTCATCACTATGTAAAGTCCATATTGCATATTCATCTTCTCTATCTCCCCACCTAATAGCTTCTTCTGTTGAAAATGCTACTTGATACGCTACTACATCAGCGTCTACTAACAGTGTACTCATTATCCGTTTCCTTTTGGTTTTATAGTATTTAAATTTACATGAATGACGTTTCCGTCTCTGTTCTTAATCTTTTTTCTAAAATCATTCTCATCGAAGTCTTTTTCTGTTGCTTCTATTATTGGTAAAGCACCTAAATAGGCCCCATGATTTTCTACAGTTTTTAGGAAACCAGATAATATAGATCCAACTTGAACGGCAGGACTATTAAGCATGTCCTCTGGTTTTTCAGAGTCAGAGTATTTTTCAAAGATACTAAATTCAATCTTATCTTTACTATCTTCTTTGTCGTGTAAAACTATAATAACTTGCATTTTATATCCTTTAATTTTTGCCACCAAGCGTCTGCGATTTTATATAAATCTGTTGGTGCTTTAGTGTTTCCTTTTTTAGTGTTGCATGAATGACAAATGATCCATATGTTTTCTTTTTCATATCCTTTAGTGACATCTAATCTATCTACTGACGGTGAGTTTTCTTGATTGCCTTGTGGTACCATTACAGTTTGACAACATGGACAATGACTTGGTGTAATGTTTATTAACTCGTCTATACTTAAACCACAGTCGTGCCCCTGTCGTATTCTTTGGTTGCATAAACAATTTGAAGCCCACTTTCTCCATTTTAAATTAGTGGGTTTCAGCCCAACTTTTACCGACACGGTATTCAGCTCCTAAAGGCACCCTTAAATTAAAATGTTCTCCCGCCTGTACTATACTATCTACTGCTATCTTACCTACTTCGTCAGCTATCTCTGGTTTTGCTTCTATTTGAAATTCATCATGTATGTTAGCTACAACAAATGCGTCTTTATCTTTTAATTTATCCCAAAGTATTGTTAATGCTTTTTTCATTATTATCGCAGCACAACTTTGGTTAAGAGCATTTAGAGCAGAGTGTTGTGATCTAATTGTTAAAATTCTTTTGTCTATACCTTTGATGTAACCAAAGGCTTCTAACTTACCTATTATATCTTCTTTTATTTCTTGTAAAAAAGGTAACACTCTGTAAAACTTTTCTAATACTTTGTTTGCTTCTGACATAGAGCAATCAAGTATTTCATGTACTCTCCGTGCACTTGCTCCATACAAAACTGCATAAAGTATAGTCTTAGCCAATGCTCTAGATTTTAAACCTAAGTTTTTTTGGTTATAAGTATGTATGTCTCCATTAAGAATTAGATCCACATATTCTTTACCACCTGTGTAGTTATAAATATAGTGGCCTAAACTTCTTGCTTCAATCCCGCTTGCATCAGCACCCACCATTACATAACCTTTGCTTGGTATAAATAATTCTCTACACTCTTTACCGTATGGTGAGTTAATACTTGGTACTTGTTGTAGGTTAGGACTTCTACAACTCATTCTACCTGTTGTAATGTTAGTAATGTAATTACTATGTATCCGACCATTGTTAACAACCTTTAGCCAAGCGTTCTTACCATCACTTAACATTCCTAATCTTTTTTCTATCAATAAATATTCGTTAAGTTCTTTTGCTTCTGGATAATCTAAATGATCTAACGTTTCTTCATCAACAATTGGTAAACCTGTTTCAGAAAACTTTTTAGGTTTCCAATTTCTAAGTTCCATAAGTCTATTAGATATGTGTTGACGACTAGATGGATTAAATTTCATTGTTTTAGATTTTCTAATAGCTACACCCTTTTTATACCCAAGTTTTTTATTATTAACTTTTGGTACAAACTCTCCAAGATCAACTTGCCAATCTGGAAATCTATTTTCTAATGACAGTTTAAGATCATGTGTTTTACCTAATAGCGTAGCGTGTAGTTGTTGTGCCTTGAGTTCATCAAAGCCAAACCCTTTGTCTTCTTGTAGTTTAAGTATATTTGCTACTTCATGTTCAAGTTCTATACTTTCTTTACTAAATCCTTTTTCTAAAAGTTTTGTGTAGAGTAATGAAGTCAACTTCACGTCTTGAATACAATACTCCAACATAGCAGGGGTAAATATGTCAAAAGTATTTATTTCAGCAAAATCCCCTTTATGAAAATTAAGACGTTGCCCCCAAGCTTTTAAACTATGTCGTCCAACTGTTGATCGTTCAATTCGATCACTTGCCAATAATTTATAATCTACACTATTCGCAATGTCAGGGTAGATAAGACGACTTAAGCATAGAGTGTCGTGTACTAGATCAGGGCTATGATCGTAGCTATACAAACGCTTCAAGACAGGGAGGTCATATTTTATCACGTTATGTCCCACGATTAAATTATCGGCAAGTAAATCAATACCTTTCGGTATATCCCGTCCTATGAACGAAATTTCTTTTCCGTCTTTTTGCAAGACTAAGCAATGTACTTTAGATGGGTTAAGTCCATCTGTTTCTATATCAAAAATTATTGGTTGTTTCATACTCTTGTAATCTCCCTGTATCTGAGTTGTATTGAAGTGTTGTTCCAACACCTGTAATTCCTGCAAACCTATTTTTTAAAATTCTTACAGTTGTTTTTTTAGAATCGTTTATGTCTGATGTTGACCTTTCGCACCCAATGCAAATATCAGTTAGCTGGCCAATTGATCCAGATCCTCTGAGTTGTCCTAAAGAAGTTTTAAGTCCGTCAGTGTGATCTTTATTTCCCTCTGGTCTTTTTAAATGTGAAATAATTATAACACCAATATTTAATTGTTCTGTTAATGCTCTTAACTTTGTCATTAACAAATCAATTGTTTTTCTTTCATCGTTAGTTTCTAATCCACTAACAATAATTGATATGTGATCTATAAATAAATATTCTATATCTAATGCTTTAGCAAAATACTTAATCTTATTTATAATTGTATTTTCTTCTACAGATCCCCAATGATCATAGAGAAATACATTTCCATTACCTACTGTTTCTTTGTAGGCTTGTTCAAGTTCTGTTTCACTTACGTTATCTCTATTTATGTGAATAGGTTTATTAAGATGTAATCCTATTATTCCCTCACAAGTTCTTTTTAAACTTTCTTCAAGAGATATAATTCCAATACGTTTACCCTCTTTAATTAAATGGTAAGCAATCTCTTTAGTCATTAACGACTTACCAATTCCTGAGCCACCACATACAGTAACTATTTCTCTTTTTCTAATACCAAATAGTTTTCTGTTAAGTCCCTCGTAAGGATAAAAAGCAGTTGCTTTTTCATCTTCTTTTTTAATTACTTCCCAAAGCTCCTCGCCAGCTACAACACCATCAGGTCGGTAAGTCTTCGCTTCCCACATAGCTTTTATGACATCTGAACCCAAGCCATGAACCAACATATCGTTAACATCTTTTAGTTCAAAGTTTGCAATTTTAGCTTTACCTACTGATAATAACTCTGCACATTTCTTAGCACAGTCTTGTCCAGCATCATCTTGATCCATAAAAAATATTACAGATTCATAACTTTCAATAAATTCTAGTTGTCTCTTTAACGACTTAACGGCCCCGTTAACACCGTTAGGTATTCCAACTACAGGATAGCGATGGTTGAATAATTGAGAAAGTGAAGCACTGTCTACTTCTCCCTCGCAAACGCATAAAATTTTACCACCCCCATTCCATAAGTTCTGGCCATAGAGAGTAGCTTCGTTTATATCTCCAACAGTTTTAAACTGCTTGTTTTTGTAACGAAGTTTTTGAAATACAGGTTTCTTGTTTTTATCGTAGTATGTTGCTACTTGAACAGGCTCTCCATTAACTTCTGTAACTTTATAATCCCATTTCTTACAGGTTTCCAAAGTAAGTTTTCTTTTTGGTAAACTGATTGCATTACCTTGCAATAGATCGCCCCGAACACTGCTTGTAGCCACCACGCTAGTATCATCACTCCGAGTAGTAGTATTGCAAACGAAACAATGAGTGTGACCATCAGAGTAGAGAGCCATTCCATCACTAGAGGTACAACTCGTGCAAGATAAATGTTTAATAAATTCGCTTTCTTCATTACTCATCAAAACCTGCTTTCCGCCCTGCGTTAAGTCGGTCTTGCTCTATTTTTTTTAATTTATTATCTGCTTCAGTTAAATCAGTTTGTAAAACACCATTTAATTTTTTCTGTGCATCATTAATTGTTTGTTGATCTTTAATACGTTTATATAAAGCTTTTATTTGCTCATCTTTATCTTCAACTATCTTGTTCCATTCTTCATTAGTTTTACTAACTATCATTGTTCCTCCCGATTTATTTATTTATTTATTTATCCA
>Ga0213865_10002699_pt1 | contig 11115 bp, 10 predicted proteins | sample PICome_6_FD_160100 | JGI IMG/M metagenome (GOLD analysis project Ga0213865, IMG submission 160100) | Coastal seawater microbial communities near Pivers Island, North Carolina, United States - PICO282 | ecosystem: Environmental > Aquatic > Marine > Coastal | place: USA: North Carolina...
TGATGCCGAACTCGATATCGACGATGATTTATCCAAAAGCTATGTCGAAAAAGTAGCAGAGAGTGTCAAAGACCGTTCGCATGGCGAAGCGGTTCGCTTTGTGTATGATCAAGAAATTGCAAAGGATACCTTATCGCTGTTGCTCGATCGTCTTGACATCGATAGTCGCGATAGTGTCATCGCTGGTGGGCGATATCACAACCGCAGAGACTATATCAAGTTTCCCGATTTGGGGAGGTCGGATTTAAAATACCAACCACAAGACCCACTTCCGATTGTTGATTTTGATTTGCATAAAAGTATATTCTCCCAAATCGCGACCAAAGATCGCTTGATGTTTACGCCCTATCATTCATTTGCCTATTTGGTCAAGTTCCTTCGTGAAGCAGCCATTGACCCGAATGTCAAAAGCATTTCCATTACCATTTACCGTCTTTCTAAACTGTCGAATGTGGCGAGTGCACTGATTCAAGCCGCTCGAAATGGCAAACGCGTAACCGTTCAAATTGAATTACAAGCCCGCTTTGATGAAGAAGCCAACATCAGCTATGCGGAAGAAATGAAAAAGGAGGGCATCCGACTCATTTTTGGGGTTCCTGGACTCAAAGTGCATTCCAAAATCTGTGTGGTTCATCGTCTTGAGGGCGATAAACTCAAACGTTATGGATTTGTCAGTACAGGGAATTTTAATGAGTCCACAGCAAAAATATATACAGATTATACGCTGTTTACCTCCAACCAACCGATCTTAAAAGAAGTCGATAAAGTATTTCGGTTTTTGGAAGCGAGCTATCGTGTAAACAAATACAAGCACCTCGTCGTATCCCCGCATTCAACGTCTTCCTTTTTTACCTCATTGATTGAACAAGAAATCGATCATGTAAATAATGGTAAAACAGGATTGATCAAGTTAAAAATGAACAGTTTGACCAACTACAACATCATCGAAACACTCTATGATGCGAGTCGGGCAGGGGTGCATATCCAGCTTATTGTTCGTGGGGTTTGCTGTTTGATTCCGGGTATAAAAGGAATGAGCGAAAACATCGAAGTCATCAGTGTGGTGGATAAGTTTTTGGAACATACCCGCATGATGATTTTTGAAAATGATGGCGATCCATTGGTCTATATTTCATCGGCGGATTGGATGACACGCAACTTGGATAATCGGGTAGAGGTGTCTTGTCCAATCTATGATCCTGACATCAAACAAGACCTGTTGGAGACCTTTGCCATCACTTGGGCCGATACCGTAAAGGCACGTTTGCTAAATGGCAAAAAACCCAATACCTATAAAAAATCCAGTTCGGAACAACGCAGAACCCAAATCGACTTATATGACCACTACAAAAACAAGCTCACTCTTGAAGGTTAAAAAATATGCTGCGATTGATGTTGGATCCAATGCCATTCGGTTGTTGATCATGAACATCATTGAGCGCAAAGGGGAGGAGCCACTGTTTACCAAAAACGCAATCATACGTGCGCCCATTCGATTGGGATCGGATTCCTTTGTGGTTGGTGAAATATCATCCAAAAAGAAAAAGCGAATGATTGACTCCATCAAGGCCTTTCAGCTGTTGATGAAAGTGCACAATGTCGATCGCTATTTGGCCTATGCGACCTCAGCTTTACGTGAGGCAAACAACGGCTTACAGGTCACTGCCGAGATTCGAAAAAAAACAGGGGTTAAAATCGAAATTATCGATGGTCATCGTGAGGCAGAAATCATTGCTTCAACCGATTTGTATAAGGTGGTCAAGCCAGATCAAAACTACCTGTTTGTCGATGTAGGTGGCGGAAGTACCGAGCTGACGGTCTATAGTCAAGGGCAGATTGTGGTGTCGAAATCTTTTAAGATCGGTACGGTACGTCTGCTTAAGAAAATGGTGGACAAATCAGTTTGGAATTCCTATAAGCGTTGGATTATCAAACACACTTCTGGTTACGAACAAATGTCGGTGTTGGGTTCTGGCGGAACGATTAACTCTCTGTTTAAACTATCGGGAAACAGTGCTGGAGAGCCCTTGTCCTATGACTTTGTCAAAGAAAAGTACAAAACCTTCCAGTCGATGAGCCCCAAGCAAATGATGGTAGATTTTAGTTTTAATGCCGACCGTGCGGATGTGATCGAGCAAGCCACCCGTATATACCTTATGGGCATGAAGCACTCCAACTCTACGCAGATTCATGTCCCCAAAGTCGGACTGGCCGATGGTATGGTGAAGTTGCTCTATAAGGAGAAGGGGTAGTCTTTCCGTTTTGTTGAGCCACCATTCAACAAAAATGATTACCTTGAACCCACAAACGCCCTAAATCGTTTACCCAGATCAAAAATTCGATTTCATTTTTTTTCAAGTTTACTGTTTAGGGAGGTTGTAGTTACGCAATGCGTTTAACAGGTCATTGAAAGCCAATTTAAGCAAAAAGGAATTTTTAAAATAATAGAAATCATGAAAAGAAAAATACTCTTATTCGGAACTTTACTCTGGAGTTTACACTCCATTACTGGGCAAATATGTGGAACGCCACAGCCAACAAATCCGACAGCATATCCTCAATTAGGTGCTACAACGCAATTGAGAGGATCAAGTTCTGCGTTTTGTATAGATGTGTTTTTTCATATCGTCAGAAACACGGATGGAACAAATGCATTTCCTTTACCTAATGTAGATGCAATAGTGGTGGAGTTAAACGTTGTGTATAGCCCTTATAATATTTTAGTCAACAATGCTGGGATGGACTTTATTGACAACGATGATTTTTTGATTATAGATACGGATGTCGGAGAAGACAATGAATTATTTGGGAGGCAAAATCAGCAGGAATTTATTAACTTTTACATTGTTGATGGGTTTACTAATATTGATTTAATAGGAAAAGCAGAAAACATACCATCTAGAAATTTGGTCATGAGAGATAATGAAGTTTTGACAAACGTATCTGCTCATGAATTAGGGCACTGTCTTAATCTATATCACACTCATCAACCTGGAGGCGATATGGTGAACGATACTCCGAACGATCCAGGATTAGGACCTCATAACGTAAATTCTAATTGTGAATATACGGGAGAGGGAGGGTTTAGTCCTTTGGCAAATAATATTATGTCATATTCAAGAATTATTTGTTTGTCTGATTTTACTGAAGGTCAAGGGCAAAGGATGCGTCAAGCTATAGAATCCGAGTCTATTTTACAAAACATCACAAGTAATTTATGCACAACCATTTCAGAAGTGAACACGATTTGTGATTCACAGACTACAACGGTTATGCTTTCAAATTTGGGTACAGCAACCACAACGTGGACTTCCTCTGAAAATGTCCAAATTGTATCGAGTAGTCATTCAAGTGCACAAATTAGACCAATCAATGCATCTTCAACAGGAAGTGGTTGGGTCAGAGCCACACTTGATGATGGCATTGTTTTTGAGGAACATTTTGATATTAAAAATGCCCCGACTGCTAGTTCGATCAGTTTGGACAGTTTTAGAAGTGTTAATCTCTACTCAGACAGATGGACAAATATTACAGCAACATACAACCATGTGATAGACATTGGGCAGTTGGGATATGATTGGCATTGGTATGCATCTCCTGCTCAGATGAGAGATGACGGGATTTCATACATCCATGTTAAACCTACCAACAATGCCAACCGCGTATGGATAAGAGTACAAGCCGAAAACGAATGTGGTTGCAGTGATTGGGTTGGTAAATGGTTTGATGTTGTACAAGTTTCCAGCAATTGTAGAGATTGCCCAACAGATGGAGATGAGATCCATTATTAATAACCTAAAGATTTAAACAATGAAAACGATGTTTTTACTTTTTACATTCTTTTTCTTCGCGTCAAGTTGTGGTGAGGAAAAACAGCCCGAACCACAAGAAAGCTCGATTTATGGAACTTGGCAGTTGACAAAAAGATTCCATGTTCTTCCATCGTCAGTTGAATTGATTGAAAATGGAGAAAAAATCACGTTTAGAGAAAATGGTGAGTTTTACAGTGCGTCTTTCCCATGTAAGGGATTGTTTGAAAAAAAAGGGGATTCCTTGGTTGAGGTTAGTTTTCAATGTCGCGATAAGATTTCATTTCTTTATACTCGTCTAAATCAAAATCCAGTGATAAAAAGATCTTTTGGATTTGAAGGCGGGTACGATGAATACAAAAAAATATCATTGGAACAATAAACAGGTTAAAACGTATTATTGGCTCCATTAAAACAGGAACTTTCAATAAGCATTACCCATGCATCGTCTCTTTTTTGCCAAAGCTTTTGATCAGTTCGCCTTCAAAGTCGAGGAGGGCTTTCCATTTCTGATCGGTTTGTTCGCGTCCGCCATAGGTGCGGGCAAACTGTAAAAACATGGTGTAGTGATTTGCTTCGCTAATCATCAGTTTTTTGTAAAAACGAGCCAACTGCTTGTCTTCCAATTTTTCGGAAAGCAAACGGAAGCGCTCACAGCTCCGCGCTTCAATCAAGGCGGCATACAACAACTTATGTACCAAATGAACCTCTCGGCTACCGCCTTTGGGAAAAAACTGCATCAATTGATTGACGTATTCATCTTTGCGTTCTCGACCGAGCGTAAATCCGCGTTCAATCAAAAGTTCGTGCACCATTTTAAAATGACTCATTTCCTCAGCAACCAAATCAATCATGGCCTGTACCAGTTCGGTTTTTTCAGGAAAGCCGATGATAAAGGAAATGGCTGTACTCGCTGCTTTCTGTTCGCAATAGGCATGATCCACCAATATCTCTTCGATGTTTTTCTCAACGATATTCACCCAGCGTGGGTCGGTAGGGAGTTGGAGTCCTAACATGATGATTAATTTAAATCCAGATCAAATTCTTTTCGAATGTCATCTACCAAAGGGTTGATTTTGACCAGTTGCTCATATTTGTCTCTGGGTGTATAGACGTAGTTTTGCTGTTCTTCCTGGCTGACATGAATCACAAATTGAAGTAAATCATTTTTTAACTCGTCAGCAAGTGCACCGATAACCTTTTCCTTTTCACTTTCCAATTCGAGCTTGTTGGTTTTATTGGGAAAATTGAGATGAATCTCCACTTTGTTTTTCAATCGTGGACTATCTAGATTGAGTAGAGCAGCGAGATTGTACTCTCCATCGGCTTCCAACTGCGAAGACAAGGCCTTCCATGCTGTTTCCAGACTTTCTTGACCAACGGTTTCCTCGCGTGTGCTTTTTCCATTTGTGGGCTGATTTGCCTTGATGTTCTTTTGATAAGCGATACTGGAGAGAGACAATCCAGAAACCCCTTTGGGCTGAATGTCAAGCGCTATGGGCTTCTGAACGGGTTCATCCGGTGCTTTGGTTGGTTCCGCAGTGGATTTTTCAACAGTAGGGGGCTCTTCGGTTTCTACAGGAGTCTCCTCAATGGGTTTAGCGACTATTGGCTCAGCAATTGGTTTGGGTTCTTCTTTTGCGACGGGCTTTTGGGTTGGTTGGGGTGCTTTGTCGGTCTTTAGGGCTGGTTTGATGTAGGGTTTATCCTTTTTTTTTTCGTCCTCGACAGAAGCGATTTGCATCAAGCAGAGTTCAACATGCAAACGCTGGTTTTTAGATGCTTTGTACTGCAGATCGCAATCGTTTATCAGGGCAATTGCTTTTTCCAGAAACGATAGGTCAGCCATTTCGGACTGGGCGAGATATTTTTTTTGCGTAGAAGAACCAACTTCGATTAAAGAGATGGTGTCTGGGTGTTTGCACATCCACAAGTCTCGAAAATGACTGGCAAGCCCCACAATAAATTGATGACCGTCAAATCCTTTGGATAAGACTTGATCAAACGACAAAATCACCCCTCTGATATCTCCTTCGATGAGTTGTTTTGTAATCTTCAAATAGGTGTCAAAATCGAGTATGCTCAGGTTGACAGAAACATGTTGTGCCGTGATGGCATCATTGGAAAAGCTGACAATACGATCAAAAATGGAAAGGGCGTCACGCATGGCGCCGTCTGCCTTTTGCGCTATGAGTTGAAGGGCTTCTTCCTCAGCTTGAATTCCTTCGTTTTCGGCGATTTTTTGCAAATAGTTTTTAGCGTCCGTTACGCCAATGCGTTTAAAGTCAAAAATTTGACAACGCGAGAGTATGGTGGGGATAATTTTGTGTTTTTCGGTTGTGGCAAGGATAAAAATGGCATGGGCAGGCGGTTCTTCCAAGGTTTTTAAAAAGGCATTAAAAGCCGCTTGGGAGAGCATATGCACCTCGTCGATGATATATACCTTGTATTTTCCGACTTGCGGTGGGATCCGCACCTGATCGATAAGGTTTCGAATGTCCTCAACAGAGTTGTTTGAGGCGGCATCCAACTCAAAGATATTAAAGGCAAAATCGTTGTCTTCCGCAGCGGTTTCGTCGCTATCATTGATTTTTTTGGCAAGGATACGCGCACAAGTGGTTTTACCGACTCCACGGGGTCCGCAGAACAGCAAGGCCTGAGCAAGGTGATCTTTGGCAATTGCGTTTTCTAGGGTTTGGGTAATGGACTCTTGTCCAACAACGTCTTCAAACCGCTGTGGGCGATATTTTAAGGCCGATACAACAAAGGGTTCCACAGAAACAAATATATCAAAACCGCTTGGATTTCCATCTGCTCTTTCCATGTGTTTATCAACTGTAAATCATGTATTTTTGCAAAGCAGGCCACCTTACCGCTGCACGCAAGTGCAGAGGAAAGTCCGGACACCATAGCGCAGTATAGCGGGTAACGCCCGTCGTCCGCCTAGCGGATAGGACCAGTGCAACAGAAAGAATGTACAGTTCGGCTGTAGTGAAATCAGGTAAACTCTATACGGTGAAACGCCAAGTAAACCAGTGTTTGAAAGAAGCGCTCTTGAGCTGGTGGGTAGGCGGATAGAGCCCCGCAGTAATGTTGGGTCGAGATCAATGGTAAGGCACGACAGAATCCGGCTTATGGCCTGCTTTTTTTTATTTGTTTGTCGGTCCCATCAAATCACTAAAAAAGTCATCATTGGCTTCCCACAATTCGATTGCATTCCCCTCGGGATCCAATATGTGTACAAATTTCCCATAGGGGTAAGTCGTGACTTCATCGATGATTTCTGTCCCGATTTTTCGTAAGTATGCTACCGTTTTTTCGATGTTTTCCACCCGAAAGTTGACCATAAACTCTTTTGTTGAGGGCGAAAAGTAGTCCGTATCATTTTTAAATACAGACCACAAAAAATACTGAACCTTATCAGGATTGTTCGCATTTCGAAACTCAAATGAAGAACCGTAGGGATTAAGATTAAAACTCAAATGGTCTCTGTACCATTTGCGAAGGCGACCTGGCTTTTTGGCTTTGAAAAAAATACCACCAACTCCGATAACTTTGGGTTTGAACATGGGGCTTATTTTTGTTAAAGATAAACATTTATTGGGACTGCAACAGGGGTACTGTTTCGGGACCCATGTTAAACAATAGATCCAAAATACTCAAGTTGGGGATAAATCCATTCTTATCGCTAAAGACTTGGGTGTATTCACAAACTGCTGTTGCCTTTGCGGTTTTCGCATCGATCAGATGCCGTAAATCGTGGTAAGGACTATCTTTTTCATAAGTCTTTGTGGTTTCTTGGGGTGCTTGAATCTGTAACAACTCACAAATCGTTTCCATAACCTGTTTGTTGAACACAAACAGCGATTTGTATGGTGTTTGGTAAAGGGGTGCAATATCATCTTCATAGTATTCAAAAAAAGGGGAGGACTGATATGCGGTTTTTAGTGACAACCAATGGTTTCTTTGCCAAGGAAACTCGTTGGCGATCTGTACATCTTTATAGTTTTGACGCCCATCGTAACCGAGATGTTGAATCGGAATACTCAGCATGAGCTTTCCGTTGGCTGCATGGATTTCCATGCGATTGCGATAGGTTTGCTTCTGATAAAAATCCTCTACTTCCCAAAGAATGGGTTGCTGCTTACAAATGGGAATCCAATGCGCGATTGGTCCTGCATAGGCAAGGGGAAGTAGGGTATGGGTCATTGCTTTTTAAGACGCTTACGAACACGTATAAAAACTTGATAGGCAACGATAATCGCCAAAAAGTGCCAACGATAGGAAACGGGTTCGCCATCTCCATTGGTTGTTGTGAAGACACGATTCCAGCGCACCTTCCAATTGGCAATTCCATCATTAATGCCATCGATACTCATCCAAATAAAAATGGGTTTCCCTACGATGTGATCTGCTGGTACAAAGCCCCAAAACCGACTGTCTTCCGAGCGGTGGCGATTGTCACCCATCATCCAAAAATAATCTTGTGAGAAGGTGTATTGATCTGTTGGTTCACCATCGATGAGTATGGCGTTATTTTCATAGGTGAGTGTTCGTTTTTCATAATCCCGAATCAACTTTCGATACAAGGCAATATTGTCTTTAGTTAAGGTTACAGTAACCCCTTGTTTTGGCATGACGATTGGTCCAAAATTGTCTTCGTTCCAGTTGTAGCGAATGTCATTTGGGAAAAAGTTTGTGTTGTATGATTGTCGATTGTTGATGTTGCGAACCAAACTGTCAAAACTGATTTCGTTTCTGACCTTTTCGGCTTCTTCCAGCGTGAGGAAGATTGTTTTTTGGGTATCTCGAAGTTCGGTTACCCGCAATCGCTGTCTTCGAATCAGATCTGTTGGAATTCCTCTTGCTCCTGAAATCGCAATGAGATTATCTCCCTGCCGAATGACATTGATATTGTTGGCAAACAAGGCATTGAGCTGTTGTTGCGAGACGTTACTTTCAATCCGAAATCGTCTGGTCAAATCTCGTATTCCTGCTTGGATTAGCTCTCTAGACGAAATGCCCGTCTTGCTATATGCGGTATACCCATAGAGTGGTTTGGCACGGTCGGGGAGTTGGGTGCGTTCTCCATTAATATGAATAATCCCGTCGATAATTTCTAAGGTGTCTCCGGGGATGGCAACACAACGTTTTACATAGTTTGATTTTTTGTCAATGGGTTTATCGACTCGGGCTTCTTTCTTAAAAAACTGCCGTACTGTATCTGCTGGCCAACTAAAGACCACAATCTCATTACGCTTGATCTTCTGCAGTTTGGGCAATCGCATATAAGGCAATTGTGGCTTTTTGAGGTAGGAGCGGACACGCGCCAAAGGAATGGTATCGTGCACCATCGGAAAGGAAACCGCCGTTTGGGGCACTCGTGCCCCATAGTGATACTTGCTGACAAAGAGGAAATCACCTGTAAGTAGTGTTTTTTCTAGTGAGCCAGTCGGAATGATATAGGGTTGGATAAAATAGGTGTGGACAAGGGTAGCGATGACCACGGCAAATAAAATCGAGCTAAACCATTCCCCGAAAGCGGTTCTTGGCTTTAAACTTCGGTCTTTGATGTGCTCAAGTTGATTGTTGTAGTTGATGGTGTAGAGATAGAGACCAAAACTGATCAGAGTCAGAAAAGTATCTGTTGTACTTCTTTTGCCAAAACTTCGAGCGGTTTCTACCCATACCACGGGAAAGATAATCAAGTTGATGATTGGCATAAAAAACATCAACACCCACCATCGAGGACGATTGATGATTTTCATCAATACCACCGCATTGTAGATCGGAATTGCAGCTTGCCACGGCTTGTATCCCGCACGCTGATATAACTTCCATGTCCCAAAAAAATGAACAAATTGAATGACGAGAATAAAAAGAAACCACTGTGTGAATGTCATAGAAAACGTGTTTTATCCCTCGATTAGGGGTTCTTAGAGCTGTAAAACATCTCTCATGCTAAAGATACCTTTTTTGTCTTGAATCCATTCGGCAGCAAGTACAGCACCCAAAGCGAAACCAGTCCGGTTATGCGCAGTGTGTGTAATGGAAATCTCATCAATTTCTGAACGATGGGTCACCGTATGGGTACCAGGCACTTCATCTTTTCGTATGGAGGTAATTGGAACGCCCTTTCCTTTATTTTCAATCAAATGCCATGCCTTACCCTCTGATGGAATCCCTTCTGCCAATGTGATTGCTGTGCCACTGGGCTTGTCGAGTTTTTGCGTGTGATGAATTTCTTCTATCGAAGCAGTGTAAAGCGGTTGTTTTTGCATCATTTCAGCCAACTTTGCATTGAGCTCGAAAAATAGGTTAACGCCCAAACTAAAATTAGAAGCATAAAGAAATGCACCCTCGTTTTGTTGACATAGATTTTCAACTTCGTCAAGCTGATCCAACCAACCTGTGGTGCCACACACTACAGGGATTTTTTTGTGGATTGCACTGGTGATGTTTTCATAGGCAGCCGTAGGAATGCTAAAATTGATTGCGACATCTGCCTCATAGGTCTCATCTGGATTGTCTTTATCGATTTTGGCAACGATTGTATGTCCTCTGTCAATGGCAATCTTCTCAATGGCTTGTCCCATGCGTCCGTAACCGAGTAATGCAATTTTCATTTTACAAATTTAAAAATTGAAATTTAGACTCACTCCAAAATGACGATCTGCAACGACAGGATTTTGATCCATATAGGGTTTTAGACTCAAGTTTTGGTTGATATTATACTGTTTGAGGTGTGCGTCGATATTGGCATCTAGGATATTGAGAAAGTAGGTGCCAATGATAAACAACATCGATTGATCGCGGAATTGTTTGTAAAAATTCATCCCATCAATCAAGCGGTCATTATCAAAAATGACACCTTGAAATTCATCGTCAGTGAAGCCAGCCAATCTCCGTTTATAGGCATTTCTATAGCGTTTGAAATTTTTGTTGTTCGTGTCATAAAAATAAACTGAAGCACCAAGCCCCCCATAGATCAGCGGGAGTTTCCAATATCGCTTGTTGTACACTTGTCCCAAACCTGGTAAAACAGCTGAGTAGAAAGCGGCTTTTGCAGGGCGAAGAGGATCGATTTCCTTCTTAAAGGAATTCGATAAATCTTGTTGTTGTCCAAAGCAAACAAAAGAAATCAGCACAACGAGTTGTGTAAACTTAGGGTTCACTTTGTAGTCGTTTGGTCAAAGATTTAAAATCTTTTTCAGATGTAAACGGAATTACAATTTGCCCACCACCTGAAGCGTTGAGTTGGATACGTGCTTTGTCGCCAAACAGTTTTTGATAGAATCTTAATTTC
>Ga0213865_10002700_pt1 | contig 11112 bp, 6 predicted proteins | sample PICome_6_FD_160100 | JGI IMG/M metagenome (GOLD analysis project Ga0213865, IMG submission 160100) | Coastal seawater microbial communities near Pivers Island, North Carolina, United States - PICO282 | ecosystem: Environmental > Aquatic > Marine > Coastal | place: USA: North Carolina | collected...
CACGTTGGCTCATATCCATCACACGACCAGGAGTTCCAACGATGATGTCAACTCCATCATCGAGACCACGTGCCTGCTTTTCGAGATCTGTACCTCCATAGACAGTCATAATCTTCAATCCAGAATCGCCTTGAAGTTGGGTCATCTCTTCTGCAACTTGTTGTGCAAGTTCACGAGTGGGTGCTAAAACAAGCGATTGCAGAGAACCGTTTGGCTCACATGATTCGAGAATAGGTAGGCCAAATGCTGCAGTCTTTCCTGAACCTGTTCTTGCTTGACCAATCACATCTTTGCCGCTTCTGGCCAATGGAATTGTATCTCGCTGAACCTCTGTAAGAGTCTCCCATCCCATTGCAATAATTGCATCCATGAGATGACTAGGTAAGTCGAGTGAATCGAATCTCGTTTTGGTGAACATGTTGCTCCTTCCGTTTCATTCGGTTCAGGCCACCGAAACGGAGGTGGCCCCCACTACACTTCAAAAGTTCTCGCGCTCTTTCTTTTCTGCCTGGAGAATACCCAACCAGTACTTCTTAGCGTTGTCACGGTTGAGTGGACGACGCATTTGTCGAACGTGCTCTAGGATGTATTGTCTGAATTTGAGAGCCTTGGTGCGGTTCACTCCTTTTGGCGTGATTCCTTCCCAAAGTCGGTCGAATTGTAATTCTTTGTCGTCCATCATATGAAGACCTCGATGGCCAACCGACTCAACACCCCCTCATAACCATGTCGTTATGGGTCTTGAGGCAATTCATCCTTTGATTCGAGTAAAGGAGGGCGATCGAGAGGTGTCGATTCCAAGCCAACGGCCTGTCCTTGAGCCTGAGCAACCTCTCGTTCCAAAGCAGGAACAGGCAATGCAGGAGCAAGGAATGTATTTTTTTGAGCCTCTGTTCCTTCAATGGACGCGTCAAATGTGTATTCTTCAAGCATTTTCTTCAATTCAGCATTGGTCTCAGTTTGAAGCAACTCAGTGGCAATAAGACGCAACTTGTCCTCCACCAAGAGCATAGGTAGCATCTCGATACAAGACCGTCGTACTTCGACATTCGTGTGGCGGGTTCCGTTCATAATGAGAGTACGTGCTCTTGAATCATCCGTATCCATAGAACGGATTGCTCTCAACGCATTATTACGGACTTTCGCATCAGCATCAAGAATGGCTCGCTCTGTGAGCATGATTGCGATACGAGGTTCTTTTTTCGACAATGATGCAAGTGTACTCGAAGCGTTTCTACGCACATCAGGATCTTCATCGTTAAGAGCCCAGGAAATCAAATCCCAGCCCATGGCTCCAGCCCTTTGAACGATGTTTCTCAACAACTTCGAAGCTTTCCTTCGAAGGCCAACATCATTCACCAGTAACAATTCATCAATATGATCACAAGCCACTTCAGGCCACGTTTCTGTAAGTCCTTTCAAACCACGCCATGCAGGTTCACTTCGAGCATGGATTGGAGAACGAAGTTCTTGTGCTAATGAACTGTCAATTCCAGATGGGAATGTCGGTGCTGAATCTTCAAGACATTGACTTGCTGCTTTACGAACCGAAGCTTCATCGTCATCAAGGAGAACTGACAACCAATCAAACAGTTCATCAGAACGTTGTTCTGCAACCACTGGAAGAACTTCAAGGGCTGCTATACGAATATTTGCCTCATCTGATTCTAAGGCTTTGAGAAGACAAGCATGGGCTCTATCAGCCCAAACACCTTTCAATCGTCCAAGTCCTCGAATCCCATCTTCACGAGGCAGAGCGTATCGGCGACCACCCCAATCAACCTGAAGTTGTGGAATTTCTCCATTCGCAAGAGCGAGGATATCCTTTCTCGAACATTCTTGCCAAGGACCAGTCACCTGTTTTTTGGTGTTCTTTTTGCGTTGCTTACCACCTGTAGCAATAGGAAGCCCTGTACGTGGGTCGCGTGCAATGTAGTCTTTTGCCATACACCAATCGAGAGTTGCACACGCCCAGCAGATATGAAGGTTCACAATGAACAGGTCTGACCAATCATTGGCAATCCTCAAGAATGTGATGAAACACAGGGGTGGTATGAGGAAAGGTAAGATTGCACTTCATTTCATCATAACGGGATTTATCATTCTTGGTACCATCCAACCAAACCCTTCTCTCTTTAGCAATAAACACTCTGAAATCGATCATTCGATCAGTGAGGAAACAAGTTTTACAGACCCTGGTTTTCTTCTCAATAAGGTCGCACACAATGCAAGCATCTCTGAACTAGAACTCGTACGACCTGAAATTACTTGGGCAGCAACGACAGGAGGAGGTCTTCTAATTACAAGGGCACACGGTTGCATGGCACATGATGATACCAATGATCTCGTCTATCTCATGGGTGGAAAAACGGATCCAGACCCACAGCAACAGAACGATCAGGCAGCAACTAATTTGATTGAAATCTTCAACATCTCAACAGAAACTTGGTCGCTGTCTTCATCAAATATGCCAAACACTCAGCAGTACCATGAATGTGTTCAAATCAACGATAAAATATACTCCATTGGGGATTGGTACCCCGGCTCCAGCCCCGCACGAAAGTCAACAGGCCAAATCCAAGTCTATGATATTCCAACGGATACATGGTCGACAACGCCGCCTACAATGCCTGCAACAAAAGAAGTTGGAAACTTTGGCATGGCGAGTATTGGCACAAAAATATACATTGCAGGCGGTGCACAAAACGCATCAGCAAATGACGTCACAGACAGATTACTCGAATACGATACAGTATCTGGAATCTGGACAGAATTAGCAAATATGTCCTACAAACGATTTGCTTTCCCATTGGTCGAATACCATGGTAAATTGTATGCATTTGGAGGCTTAGAAGGTGCCTATTCATGGTCAGGCCAGCCAGTCCACAACACTTCTGAAGTTTATGACCCTTCAACCGACACTTGGACAAGTCTACCCAACATGTCCTTCCACATGTTTGGAATGGCTGCATCTGTCCACAATGATGAGATTGTTTTGATCGGGGGACATGATAAGAATGCAAAATCAAAACAGACATGGGGATATCTTCCTGAATCCAACCAATGGCGCCTTCATGACGATTTATCGATTGCAGTATTTGATCTAGCAGCCATAGATGTGGACGGCTTGACCGTCTTTGCTGGAGGCGATATCTCCAGCACCCCCTATTTTTCGACATGGGGAATTGTCTACTTAGATGAAAGTGAAATCGCTGAAAGAATCGATAACCATTCGGGCTGGGTCTCCTCTCCCGTCAACATTCTTTCAACAACCGAGCATGGCTCAGCATCATTGATGTGGATGAGTTTGGCAGGGACAGAACCAACTGGAACGTCTCTTGGACTTCAATATCGAATATCGAATTCTGAGTCGGGATTGGCGAGTGAAATCTGGAATCCTGTCGATACCGTAAATCCAGCAAATCTTGCTTTACTTGGAATTGGTAATCATTCTCTTTCATCCATCGCCGCTAGCGACAACGGCCTCATGGAATACAGAATACAGATGTTTACTGAGGAAGTACAAGATTGGGTCATACCAAATTTAGATTCAGTAAAATGGGAAGCTGAAGAAGCTGCATTTTCTCTAAGCAACCCAATTGCAATTCAACCAAATGCACCACTCATCTCATTCACAACTCATCATTCTGCAATGGAGTCATTGATGTCGACGGCTCCAGTCTATGAATTCGCAATGATCAAAGCAACAGCAGACGGTTTCTTTGATCCGACTGCAACATGGACAACTGTTCGTATTTCCCCTCAAGGAACTGCACAAGTTAACGACGTTGATGGTCTGATAAATGTCAACAATGTTGTTGTAGGAGAAAATCTCAACGGTGTAAGAGACATTGACTGGAGTTTTTCATTCAACGACATGGATTCTGATAATATATTGATTAGAACATCAACTGAAGGTATCGCTACATCAACATACACTCATCCGACTCCTGTTGAAATCGATCGTACTGTTTCAGTTTACATCGATGAAATAGAATCAAACTTTTCAACTCAAGGAGATTTGAGTATTGAAACAAATGAAGTCATCATCGGTGGTTCAACGCTCACTGTTTCTGTTGATCACGGCTATACAACAAGTGGCTTACGTCCATTATCGAACAACATCAAGGTGAGAGTGAATATCGATATTGCTGGAGAAACTCCAGGCGATGTGAACCAACCAATAGCATGGTACAATACCTCTACATCGTATGTTAATCTTAATTCCAATCAGCCAACTGACTTCGTAACAACCCTTCCTTCCAACATATCAGGAACTGCTTACATAACCATTGACGCACAAACAATTGATGCGATAACATTGCAAACCGATTCTCAAATAACTTCCTTCACTTTGGACTCCTTTGCCCCGATTCTAGCAACAACATCGCCGTTATCGGGTTCTTATCTCAACATAGAACAAAATCGTAGCGTTCAAATCGACGTTTACGACATCGCTGGATTTGATGAAGATGCCATTGAAACATGGCTCTGGCTCAAAGGAGTTCATGATTTGAATGAGAATGGAATTTCTGAACCTAGTGAACGGATTAATATTCCAAATACTGTCATTAACATTGGAACAGCATGGCAGATCACCTTCAATATCAATGAAACAGGAAACCAAGAAACTGATGCGATTCAAGTCCATCTCGAAGGCACAGACAAGGAAGGACGATTGATTGAAACAGATGGAACTGGCCAAGGCCACTTGTATTGGACCAGTCGCTTACCGACCAAAGCAGAGATTGTATCGGTGGAAGAACGATACCCAACAGAGAGCGGAATTCCACAGCTTCTCGAACCAACCAAACATGCTGGCTGGAATGTCATAGTTCGAGATGACAATGGGCTGAGTGATTTGAACACGGTTCGGCTCACCCTCGGAGGCGATGATGATTTGGGAATCCTCTTCAGAATAAACGAAGGTTGTTCATCAATCGACTCCAGACTTACGATTACAGACTCCTGTGTTGGAACAATCGTTGGAGATGAACTCCATATTCAATTTGATTTTGAAGTGATGTGGGATCTTACGACCAATGGAATCAATCCAGGTCAAATCGAAATTCGAACCTATGATACTGATGGATTTATGTTCTATAATGAGAACTCTGCATGGACATTTGACCGCAACATTGACATTGTGATTGAATCTATAAAAGACGTCACTGGAGCATCAACAGCACAAGGAATCACATCAGATTCCATTCTTGTTGCAAATGATTTCATCCAAATCCAAGGGACTGTTTTCCATTCGAATACCAATGATCCTTACAACGGAACTATTGCCTTGCTTTGGGATGGCATGTTCCAAGTATCAACATGGACAGGGGGGCAATCTGTTCTAGTTGAAAATGGAGTTTTTACAACAACCTTCCAGGTTCCTGAATCAAGCGGAAGTATTTATGATGCAAAACTGGAGTTTTGGGATCCAATTGAAATTGATAAATTCCTAACCATTGAGTTACCTGATATCATTATTGATGCTGATGCACCGTTGTTGCTTGACACAACACTGAACCCAGTTTCAAGATATCATTTGAATAATGTCGAAATTGGAGCAAATATCGAGGAACCTCAACTCTGGTCAGGAAATTTATCAGTGACTTGTCAGATTCGTTCAACAACCATCAATTGGGAACCAATGACCATGATTCGTGAACCAATAACTGCTTTTGACGGACGAGCCTTGTTTTCCTTTAGATTTAATTTCTCTGAGTCTGGACAACCCTCTGAACTTGGCTCCCAGGCTACTTTGAATTGCTGGGCTACAGGTTCTGATGACGCAGGATGGAATTTGATTTCTCAAACCTCTAATTCAGAGGAAACACCTTGGATCACCCTCCAACTTACCTCAGAAGGACCTGATTTACAGGTCACAAAAGTAGCGTTTGATAATGACTTTATCGAGGGCGAAGATGCAACTGCTACAATTCAACTCTTCAATTCTGGACAAAGAATTACCGAATCATTCAACGTAAGCGTCTATATCATCAAAGGAGATACAAGCGAACTTGTGGCTCTAAAACAATTCAATGGCTTGGATACATCTGAATCAACAAATATGCGTGCTAAATTCACAATACCTAAGTCGAATTGGAATCTTGAAATTATCATCGATTCTAGTGATTCGATTGCTGAATTAAATGAAGACAATAACATTTGGAATGAGAGTTATTCATCAAGCCAAGGAGGATTTTCAACCCTGGTTGTAGCTGGAGCAGGATTTGGGATCGTTGGGATTATTCTTGGACTTGGCTACCTGCTCATTCAGAGGAGAAAGCCTCTCATTTTGGAAGAAAGCGAAGAGGCGTTCGAACAACCTCCTGAAAAGCGCAAGGGACCATCAAATGTTTCAACCTCACCAACAAGAACATCTTCAACTAAGAAAGGACCACCACCTGCAAAGAAGAGTGTTCCAGAAATTTCGACTCAAACTCCCGCTGAACAAGCCGCAGCATCATTTGCGGCTCTCGATAACCTCTCTCCAATCCAAGAACAGTTACCAGAGAGAGTTGCCAGTTGGAATGACTTGCCAAGCGGTGGAGAATATGATTACACAGGAGAGGGAACATACTACGTTGGAGAAAAATGTGGACGATGGAAACTTCTGGAAGATGGTCAATTCGAAAAAGTTGGGTAATGGTGAATTGAATGAACTCTGAAAATGAAGACATTAAGCGGGTTCTTGCCCTTTGTTTTCGAGGACAGGAAACTCTTGATGCAATGGATTTGGAACGAATTCTTTCTTTTGACATGGGATGGTTGACTCCAGATCAAGCAACTGAAGCAGTACAAGCCCTGATTCGTGCAGGATGGTTAACAGGGGACGAGGAAAGCCTCTCTCCTGTCGAAGATTTTCAGGATTCAGTGACACCACTTGGATGGCATCCACGGCCAGAAAGACTCTACAGGCCGATTGCATACAACAAGGAATCAGATGAATCAAAACTTGTTGCTGAAAAGCCAGTAGACGTTCCAAAAGTCGAACAAAAGAAATCCATTCCTAATTTGCAGACTGCAGATGATGACCCACGTGCGAGAACAACAAAGCGATTATTGAAATTCATTGCTCGGTCTTCAGGACTTTCTTCAGAGGAAGTTCAACGTCGAGCTGCAAGAAAGCAACGGGCATTGCAACATGTTACCGCTTGGATGGCTCTCGCACTGGTTGCTCGAGAGCAAGGTCTGGAAATGAACAGTGTCATAGAAGCCCTTTCATAATCAAGAATTCGATTCTTCAGCAGCTTCTTGTGAACGGGCTGCAAGTTCGAGTAAAACTGGCAAAAGAACCAGGGCAAGAACCAATGAGAAAAAGACAGTTACGGCTGTGATCAATCCAAAGTCCTGAATCACCGGCATTGGGGAAAGAAGCAACACAAGGAATCCTGCTGCAGTCGTTGCAGCAGAGAGCATTAACGCCACTCCAGTTGATTCTAAAGACGTCTTTAGGGCACTCCAGTGATCGTCTTGACGTTTGAGTTCCCACTCGATCCGACGCCACATGTGAATTGTATAATCAATACCAATTCCAAGTGTTAAGGCCGTAACAAGAACGGTTAGAACGTTCCACTTCAATCCAAGAACTGCCATTGAACCAACAACCCATAGAGAGGCCATACCAACCGGTAAGAGAACAATTAGGGCAGGAAGAACTCTTCGGGTAAGGAGAAGCAAGACAATGAACGAAACAACCAATGAAATCGCTGTCGATTTGACTTGTGAAGAGGATAATCCTTCCAGAACTTGCTGGAGGATGACAAGATCCCCTGTGACGTGAATAACTGCATGGTCTTTCAGCGACTCTCTAAGTTGGCCTTCATCAGAAGTTGAACCGAACATCGATTCAAATTCTGAAACCACTCTCTTGGATTCATCTGAAGTCGTCGCCTCAACTCGGACTTCTGTTCTGAGGTGAGCGATGTTTGTCCCATCAAGATGGACCGTAGCATTCACACGATCGCTCCATGTTTTTCCTGAAACTGGATCTGCAAGAGTGTAGTTTTGTTGCAAATCTTTGAAGACAATACCAAGGTCGACCACCACTCCGCTCTTTTCGTAGACAACACCTTTGATGACTTCTAGTCCATGTTTATCTCCAAAAGATTCGTTTCTCATGATCGAATCTCGAAGAACAACATAAGGACCTTCATAGGAAGGTGATGGAATTCGTTCGCTATTGCCCACCACATCATCATTTGATTCGAGTTTCGAATGCAGATTACCTAACTGATCAAGCAATACCTCGTCATCGGGGATGACGCCTCCATCTACTGGTTCCATCAGCACATAGACATATTTCCATCCAGCACTGTCGTAATTTTCGTTGATATCATCACGAACAGACATGATTTCCATCTCTTCATTGACAAAGTCGGATAAATCGAAGTCAGTCTCAAGTTGCATTGCCCCTACTACGGATGCGCCGGAGATTGCTATTGCAACCAACAGGACAGCAACTTGCTGTTTTTTATGAAGTTGAAGAAGAGGCTTGGTTAAATTTGTTAGCCGAAGTGGTGGTATGGTCTTAGATTTCTTCCCGCTGTCAAACACAACGTGGAGAGCTCCAATCAGTAATGTTGAGGAGAGGAAGGCACAAATGACACCAAATGCCAATGCAATTCCAAATGTAGCCAATGGTGGGAGTGGCGATATGATGTTTGCAAGGAAAGCTGCGACAGTTGTGACAACTGCGAGCGTTAACGGGACGCTGAGTTTACCACATGCCCTCATCCAGGCCTCTGCAGTATCCTCGACCTTTTCCTTGATATCGGAGAGAGCCCGCTGTAAATGGATTGCATAGTCGATTCCAAGACCAAGGACCAATGGGGCTACCGCGACCTCTAAAGCCGTGAAATTCATCCCAAACAGATTCATAGTTCCGTACGTCCAAACAAGGGCAACATTAAGACTCAGGAATGGGAACAACACTCCCTTTATGGATCTGAAAGCCAAAAAGAGGAGAAGAACCACAACCATGGTTGCAAAAATGATGAGTAATGCAAGATTGTCAAAAGTCCCTTTGTCGATATCATAAGACATCAGGTCTAATGAGGCTGAAGAATACGTCATGTTTGATGAAGAACTGATTTCAGAAAGGACAATACGAATATTATTTTGAACTTCTCTTCGTTCATCTTCAGGCATCTCAGGATCGATTTCTAAAACCCATGCAGTCGAGGCTGCAGTTGGAACTGCATCGCCTTCACCACTTGAAAGATAATTACAGGTTGCAGATATGTCGAGGTTTTTATTGACCAAAGCAGAACCTACAAAATTTATCGTGCTAAGCAAAGCATCGTCCCGATTAAGTTCGCATTTCGTATCCTCATCAACAATCGCATCAACCAACTCAGCCCAGTTATTGTAATCTGAAAGTGTTGTATCAGGGGATTGTTCATCAAGAGCGAACTGAATCATACCTGGAGATGTTGTCCATGATTCAACAGCCTCTAAGTTAACACGTTCATCCGCCTGAAGCGTTTCTAAATCGGTCTCCATCTCTTTCAATGAATCAATGTTGAGAACGTTGCCATTATTGCTCCTTGTAACGTGAATAAACAGTGGTCGTGATTCATCAGGAAAATGTTCATGAATTCTATCGTGAGCATCGTTGGAATCAGAACTTGGTGCAAAGTCGTTTAGATCCGTTCTAAATTCAGGTGGTGAGGTGACTAAATGCATGCCCAGTCCAACGGTAATGAGCGCAGAGACGATGAGAATTGGCAGAGCAGATTTCTTGAACAAATCAGAAAAGTTAGCCAATTGGTCCTCATAGGAAGAGGTGTCCATGATTCAACCGAGACTGTTTCGGTGTTTAAGCAACAGGGTTCCATGAACTCTCTTCAAGGTCAATTTTACATATCCTATCGACGGGAAGGTTCAAAACACCCGTTTCGGTCGGTTGGTCGATAGCATGCCAGTTAAGGTTCTTATTCACGACAAAAATGAACTCCGACTCCGCATTACAGGCGAATCTCATACCGCTTTGCAAATGCTCCGTGATCGTTTGAACAATCACAAGTCTGTGGAGTATGCCAACTACTTCCCAGGTCACCCTGAACTGGATCCTCCAGAATTCTATATTCGCACCACTGGAAAGGCAAAGCCTCAAGCAATTCTAGATGAAATTGTAGGAAGCCTCTCCTCTGAATTTGACAGCCTCACACTCTGAGGTGTCCTTTTTGCAGCCAACTGATACATTGGCTGAAGCCATTGGATTGGTCGGCTATGCAACGGATGACATCGGTATTGGCGGTGTTTTGAAATCAAGGGTTGCCGACTTCCGTGTTGATGAAATTGCAACAAAGATTACTTTGAATCCCAAGGGTCGGTTTACAGTAGCAAAGATAACATTAACAAATTGGGAAACAAATCGATTTTGCAATAATTTATCGAAGAAACTTGGAATTTCAAGAAACCGTATCTTCTTTGCTGGAACAAAGGATAAGCGAGCAGTAACATCTCAAATCTTCGTTATTGATGCACCCCAATTTAAGGTCGCTGAAGTCGAAATTAATGACGTCATCATCGAAGTTCTTGGAAGAACGCATCAAAAAATCGGATTCGGAAATCATCGGGGTAATCGTTTCACAATCGTCGTGCGAGGTTGTGCTCATCCTGATGGTTCACCTATGTCAGAAGATGAAGCAATGGCTGAAGTTGAAACGATCAAGTCCAACATGGTTCAAATGCTTGGTGAAGGAAGAGCTCCCAACTGGATAGGACCACAACGATTTGGCAGTGGAAGAGCAGTTACTGCTGCGGTTGGAGCACGAGTTGTTCAAGAACGATGGGAGGATGCTGCTCTCACCTATATTGCCAAAGAAGGAGCAGATGAGAAAGATACAGTTGCTGCATTCCGAGCCCATGTCCGAGAACATGGGATAACAGAAGAAGGCCTTGCTCTCGCTCCTGATTGGCTTGGCTTTGAACGACGAATGGTTGAACATTTACTTTCCAACCCAGATGATTTTATTGGAGCCTTCAGGAAACTTCCGAACAATCTACAACTCATGACAGTCCATGCATTGCAATCCGTGGTGTTTAATCGATCACTGAAAAAGCGTCTTGAAAATGGATTAAGCCTGACCACCCCTGTCCCAGGTG
>Ga0213865_10002701_pt1 | contig 11107 bp, 16 predicted proteins | sample PICome_6_FD_160100 | JGI IMG/M metagenome (GOLD analysis project Ga0213865, IMG submission 160100) | Coastal seawater microbial communities near Pivers Island, North Carolina, United States - PICO282 | ecosystem: Environmental > Aquatic > Marine > Coastal | place: USA: North Carolina...
CCAGCACAAGTGGCCGAATGTTTTTAGATAAAAATGAATCTGATTGCATATCCATTTTCCATCTTTCGGTCACCTGTGTCTGTGCGTCTTGATCTGCTTTTTCCAATAACTCTTGAATCTTTTGTTTAGCAGCTAATCTTTCTTCATCTGTAGTTGTAAGTTTATCGATTACATTACCTACGTCTTTAATTAAACCGCCGGATAAAAGACTTAAAAGTTTTTTCATTTTGATTGCTTATAGAGATGGCCTAGGACCTAAAATTTTTTTAGCATCGCCCTGTAGCCTTTTCTTATTTTCTTGCTGATCTTTAAAATCCTGTGACCACTCTGATGTGCTTCTTACGATTGGTTGCGATGGGTTGTATTGTTTGCCATAAAGATGCTTTGCTTGCTTTTGATTACCACCTGCAACTAATTTCAAAGAATCTAATTCAGCCAAGTTTCGACTAACATTTGTAACATTAGTATCATATTCTCCTTGACTTTTAATTAGGTTCAGTAGATCTGTTTTAGTTTGTGGAGTTTTCTTTTTTGCACTAACAGTTACATTATCTAACTGTTCATTATCTTTAGGGTCTATTTGCATAGCCATTGAATCGCCGTGAGCAAGTCCAACCGCTTTGTTTGTCATTTGCCCTTTTAATACATTTGCGGGCGATTGTTTGTAAGCCATTGTTTTAAGTTTTTAATTTATTGTTTTTGAGATCAAGTTTATATCTAGTGTATTTTATTTTTTTATTTAAATCACCACTAAATTTAAGAATTAAATTATCTTTATCTTTCAGTATATATTTTATTTTTACTGAATAGTTATTATCAGGATTAAACAAAAGAGTTGTAAAAGAATCTGGTTTTACTTCTATAATTTTTTCATCAATTGTTTTTCCACTAACTACATCATAATTAACAACACTAGTTATACCGCCTTCTCCTACGTAAATTGATGTTATATATTTAGATATAGGTGTTTCCCATAGCCCATGAAAATTTTTATTCTGAGCAAAAGAAAACGTTAAAATAAAATTAAATAATAGTGTTAAAAATAAGTTTTTCATAATATTAGATTTAAATTAAACTGTACTAATATTATTACATATTTTTTTTATTTTTTATTTAACGGGTATTCCGTTACATACTTAGCGCCTGGAAATATGTAATTGTAACCAGGGTACATTATTTTAGCTGAGCCATTATTATCAATACCTAGCACTTTAAATTCAACTCCTTTCATTGTTATTTTATTGCCTTCAATAACGTTATAAGGCTTGTTAACATCAGGGCTATTTTTTAAATATCCTTTTTTAGAAGTTTTCATTTACTTTTATTATAAGCTTCTTTTTCCCAAGGTAAATTCTTATCACCTTCTTTAATACTAGATCTAGGAATTATACGACCTTTCCAGTACACATTTTTATCGTCGTAATCAAGATCCCCTCTGCGCATTTGATCTATATGTACTTGCTCGTGTTTAATAACACTTTTAGCTTCTAGCGGTGATAAATTTTCATCCACTATTATTGTACCGTTATTATTAGCTTTACCTAAAACACCTTCTTCCATGTCTACATAGTATACTGGAGTTTCATCCATTTTAAATGGAGCGGGTTTCATTTTAAAAGCCATAATTTATTTTTTACCGTATGGTACAACTTTGTTAAGATATGCTTGGCGTTTTTTACAACCACAACCACCTGGTATATTTAAACCATTGGCAAATTGCTCTGCAAACCTATCTATACCTGTAGCTTTAGTAGCACGTGCTATAGTATCACCAAGCCCTCTATCTTTCATTTAGATTCTTTATACTTTTTAATTGCTTTAGCCCCTAATTTAATTAAACCTTTAGCAATACCTGCTCTACCGGCAGCTCCGGCTGACATAGTTCCGCCAACTAAATTAGGATTTTTTGGACCAGTGAGGTTATGTACTACACGTTTCATAGTGGTATTAAATTTATCACCAATGCTGCTACCAGGCGTGTATTGAGGCATGTTAGCTTGATGAGCCTTGTACTCTTGCATTCCTGGAGTTGTAGAATCAAAGTCTACTAATTCGCCTTGCGTTTGCCGCTCTACCGCATCAGAATCAATGGTCTGTTTTAAAGGGCTTGTAAACCTTGAAGGCGTACAGTGTTTTGATGTAAACGGTTTATATTTCATATTAGCAATTCCATTTTCTTCGCGCAGCTCTACCTCTTTCAGACTTCCAGCTTTTAGATCTTGCACAAAATGATTTTCTGCGTTTCCACGCTTTACTTCCTTTTTTAAGCTTTGACGGTGGCGTAGTTACGGCGGTCGATAGCTTACTGCCTGGATTATCTCTGCGATATTTTTTAACGCCTTTTTCAGTCATACCGCCACCTGCTTTGCTTCCAGTGCCGCTGCCTTTTTTTACTTCAGCGTAATACCCTTTTGATTTCTTCCTAGAGGGAGCATCGCCTTTTTTAGTAAACGGTGAGTTATGCTGAACGTACATAATTATTGTTTTGCGCGTTGTGTAATAGGAGGGTTTAAGTCATAAGACTTGCAAGGGTATTTTTTAATTTGCATACCGTTTGCGCCTGAACTACTGCCCTTTCCCATAGGGAACCCTGATGTATCAATAGGCCCGTCCCACACGTGAGACTCTCCTACTATTCCGCCTTTTAATGGTTGTTTTTTCATAATTATTATTTTACGTTATAAGTTTTTCCACCAACTTCAAATGTACTAGCACCTGATGCCTTAGCTGATTGCAGAGCTGCCGTAAAAGCATTGCCATTTAAAGGCGAGCTCATAAATAAAGGCGCATTCAAACCGCCTGCTGCGTATTGACGCATTTCAGAAGACCCCGTCATACCTTGTATGTTTTGCTGAACTTGCGGCGTAAAGCCACCGCCCATTGGTGCCATTTGAGGCGGTACCATTGTCGTTTGCATTGGCTGACCTGTCATAGGATCTATTTGAGGATTACCCAAACGCATTACTGGATTTTTTTGTTTGTTATAAGTCATAACTATCTTTCTTTGTCGTTATTTATTCTTTTAATTGCAACCTGAAGCATTCTGTCTGTATACGCTTTGCTTTTAATTACATTTTGTGTTGCGCTACTTGGAATATCTTCCTCGCCTGTAAGTATTCTATAAACACGTGTTAATAACTGCGTTGTTTTTAAAGATACTTTATATAGACTGCCTTTACTATCTGATTTATTACCTCTTCGCCATAATACTATCCAGCCTTCTTTTAAAAGTCTTGAAAACCTATTGTTGTCCCAGCTGTATGCATATGTATCAAGTTTAAAATCTTTTTTACTAAAAAAGCCTTGACAGTCTAAAAATAAAAGAAGCTCCAAATCTGCATCTTTTATACCGTAGTTTCGGCATGCCCATCTTCTAACTATACGGTAATGCTTTAATACGTTTGAGTCGCGCAAATCCGAAGCCTTTATTGTTTTCATAATATAACGACTACATCTTGCGCTTTAATTACATTGTACACTTTATTATCTAGCTCAATGGAATGGCCGGCGTGTCTATCATAATAAATAGCATCGCCAGCCTTTATTCCCACTATATCGGCGCCCGCTGATATTACGCTTGCTTTTGCGTATCTTATATCTTCACGGGCATTTTCTGCAATTAGCAGACCGCCTTCTGTTTTTTGCGCACCCTGCTTTTCTTTTTCTACTATTAAGTAATATCCGATTGCTTTCATAATTGTTCTATTCTAACATTATTAATTACACAATCGGTTGATATAATTGTTGTGGCTACTGAAGCCGCGTTCCGAAGAGCGCTTTTAGTAACAAGTAGTGGGTCGATAATTCCAGACTTAATCATATTCACCATACCCCCTGTAACAACATTTAACCCTCTGCCTTTAATAGTAGGCTCTTCAAATTCTTCAATACCTGCATTGCTAAGTATCGTATGAAAAGGCGCTTTAATTGACTTATAAAGTAGTTCTTCGCCTTTACCGCTCGGCTTTATTTTTTGAGCGGCATTTAAAAGGGCTATTCCACCACCTGGCACTATGCCTTCTTTAATCGCGGCTTTTGTAGCACATATAGCGTCTTCAACTCTATCACGCTTTTCTTTTAATTCAACCTCTGAATTAGCACCGACTTTTACAACGGCAACTTTTGCAGATAATCTTGCGAGCCTTTTTTCATGCCTAATTTTTGCACCCGGCATCATTGGCTTTTCAAGCTCTTCTTGTATTGCTTTAATTTTTTCTTCGACCTCTTTAGATTTGCCCTCAACTTGCAAAACAGTTTCTTCTGAATTAGTAACCGCTTTAACACAAGTTCCAAGCATTTCAATATCTATGAGGTCCATATCGTCGCCAAGGTCTTCATTAATAACTTTAGCTCCTGTTAACATACAAAGATCTTGCATAACCTCTTTTCGCGTTATACCATAAGTCGGCAAATCAATTATGTTAACTTTTATATTGCCTTTCATTTTATTCATTGCAAGAGTGTTCAGCACTTGTGGCTCAACATCAGCAATAATTAACAATGCTTTATTCTTTTTTATAACATGCTCTAGCACCGATTGGATTCTGCGTATATTTGGAATAGGCGATTCCGATATTAATATATACGGATTGTCTAGCTCAGCAGCGTTTATATTTTCGTTTGTTATAAAGTGATTAGATTTAAGCGGCTGATCATATTGAACGCCATCTACAACTTCTATTGTTGTGTCCGGCTCATCCGTTGTTTGCATGATGACCACACCTGTATTGCCTACAGACTTGAAAGCATCACTTATAAGCTTGCCAAGCTCTTTATCGTTATTTGCAGATATAGTTGCTACTTGGTCAATCATATCACCGTCAACCGGTATTGCAATTTTTTCTAAATATGCAATTACTTTTTCAACACCACTTGCAATCCCTTCTTTCAGTGTTCGGGAGCTATCTTGCTCTAATGCTTTATATGCATTTTTAAGAATTGAATGCGCAAGTACAGTTGCGGTTGTTGTTCCGTCACCGGCTTCTTGTACGGTTTTTCGCGCAGCATCTTTTAAAAGCGTTGCGCCCATATTTTCAACAGGATCACGCAAAAATATATTGTTTGCTACTGTTACACCGTCTTTTGTAATTACCGGCTTGCCTTTATCGTTTTCAAGTATTACGCTAAGACCGCTAGCCCCGAGTGTGGAGCTAACGGCTTTTGTTAGCTTTTCAATACCTTCGTAAACCTTAGAGCGAGCGTCGCTTCCAAAGTTTAAGTTCTTAACTATTGCGTCAGACATATTAAATTAGATTAAATTAAATTAGACAAATGTCTTACTCGAAAGTTTTTACAACTACAGGTCCTTTTGCAAATTCGAGCTTTTTGCTGTAGTGCTCAACTGAAGCATCAATTGCTGCTTCCGCACCCTCGATAGTCTCTCTTCGCGTTACGTCGACCCAATCGTTATCTTTGTTTGGATTAAGGTATTCGGTTTGAAAATATCCATTTGGTAGTTGTACAATTCGCCAATTCTTTTTATCAACTAAATGTTTTAAAAATTGGACTTCTTCTTCGGTTATTTTTGGAGATGTTGTTCCCCAAGAATAGGTTCTATAATATAGTGTCATAGGTTTTGGTTTTAATTAATTATTGGTTTACTCTATCCCGAGTAGGGTATATGTTATATATTACTGGTTTTTACTAATTTTTACTCACTAACGGCAAGCCAAGATAAATCCTCGCTTGAGACCTCTACGTTTTTAGGTGTAATTTTTTCACTTATTTCTTCTTCGATAGAGTTATTTATAGATTCTATAGAATGATTTGCCTGTGCCCAACCAATAACATCTGCTTCCGTAAGATCTGCTAAAGCCGTAAAATTTTCAGAATCAGGAGCGGGAACAGGGCATGCCCCATTAAACACAGCAGATTCGCCTGAGCCGGCGTCTGTTCCGGTGCATCTAAATTCTACATGTGTAACCACATTAGACAGCCCACTTAACGTTGGAGCTTGTTTTAGAGCTGTAATTTTCCATTCATAACTAATATCCATAATTTATGCATTTTCTAAAGCTTCAACTCTTTGCTTTAATTGTTTGTTTTCTTGAATAAGGTCTTTAACAGCTTTCATTAAATAAACCGCCATAGCACCAGGGTCAAATGAATAGTATTCTTCTCCACCATCATCTATAGCGCCTAACGGATATGCTTCTGGAAATTTGTCAACCATTTGTTGAGCTACATATCCTTTAATTTTTTCATCACTATCTTCCTGATAATCAAAATGAAACTTTTTAGGCTCTATCGCTTCAAATTTACTTAATATATCTTCGTTCCAAGTTTCAATGTTTTTCTTTAATCTTTCATCAGAGCTTGATGTAGAGTAAGTAACGCTTGAGCTATTAACTCGTATATACCCCTTTAAAGATCCTGCTAATTTAAATCTAGCCGCATCACCATATGTTGAATTTTGAACTGTGTCATGCTCCCATCCTATATTCCAAGTTGGATAGCTATTCATTGCTACAGTTCTAAAAAGAGGTTTATAACTACCTGTTGATACGCCTACTGAAAGATATGATGAATTTGTTGACCAAGCATATGTGCTTCCGACTTTTAAATAATTTAATCGACTATCGGTACCGCCTGGATGAATTTTATAAGAAGTGCTGTCTCTGTCTATAAATTCTTTAGCGTATACTTTATTTATAAAATAAGAGCTAGTATTGTCAACAGTAAGAGAAGGAGTACCTGAAGTTCCTGTAGTTTGTGTATGAAGTTCAAACTGAGTTTTAAACGGCTGATTTTTATAAATAATCGTGCCATCAGGGTCTCCATCACTAGCTGAAAATGTAATTCTAGAGTCATTATAACCAGATGAATGATTAGATTGCAAATCTAAAATAGCCCCGTCATCGGTGGCTGGGGTACTAATTCTAAAATTTTGACTAGACGTAGTTTCACCAGATGCAATTACAATACTAGCTGTTGATAAACCCGCCCTGCTAAGAGTTAAGTCTTCATCGTAAGATCTTACATCTCCTGTGTTGACTGTAATACCTTCGTTAAAATAAAATTGCCCTCGGTCTGTACTAAAATGAGCATATGATGTATTTTGTGGCCCTATATCAACATACCCGCTATTTGTTTGTAACCTAATAGTATTGCTGGTTCCTTCTGTTATTCTTGTGTTGCTATCGTTTATATATATATCACCACCGTCTACTTCAATGTCGCCTGAAAAATATAATCTTCCACTTGTAGATGTTATTCTATAATTATAATCCCCTGTATGGCCATCGGATTCATGAAAATCAATATACTTACCAATTTCTGTAACACCTGTGCTTCCTGTAACTACGGCTTTATCCCACCAGTTTCCACTTACACCATAATCTAAATTTAATGTTGCGGAACCTGATGTAGCTCCACCGCTTAAATAACTGCCCGCTGTTACGGCTGTTATATCTCCGGACCCTGTGCCTGCGCCTATTAAACTACGCACCTCAGCCCCAGTAATTCCAGAATTTAAACTAGGTGTTGACCCATTAGATAAGATGGCCGGTGTTCCTGTATCTGGCGCTGTGTTTGTAATTGTGATTGTGCCTCCGCTTGACGTTGATGTCATCTCTGACTGAATGCCAGTACCTTGCGCTATTGTTAAAGTTTCGCCATTAGTAACTGTTGTACTTTCAGTTCCGTTGCCTTCTTTAATAGTCCAGCTACTCATTGAGCCAGTACCAGTTGCGCCAGTTGTTACCGCAGTAATTCGTCCGTAAGCATCGACTGTTATTTGATCTATTTTAGTACCGTCTGCTGTTGATCCATACGTACCAGAGCCAATGCCACCAGTATCCATATTTATAGTTACCGTGTCGGTTGATCCAACTACTGTAGAGATATTAGTGCCTCCAGCAATGTCTAAAGTGTTTCCGTTAGATATGCTTTGGCTTGTACCACTATCGCCTGTCAAGATAAATGAAGTCATTGAACCAGTGTTTGACGTCCACCCTTGGTCGTTGTTAAATTGACCTAATTTTATTTCCCCTATTCGTTTTCTTCTTTCAGCGCCACTGTCTAACAAAATTAATTCATCGTTAGCGCCACTTACGTCACCTGTCATATCTGTTAGCTCAGATAAGTCTAATGAAACTGTAAATGTAGAGTTTCCAGATTGATTAGCTGTAAACGAAGCGCTGCCATCAAGGCCAGCACTTGTGCTTAAAGTCAGTGTTCCGTTATTAACAGTCGGCAATGAAGATGATGTAATATAGCCACTATCATTTGTCCATTGTGAGATATTACCACCTTTATTAGTTAACGTGTCGCTCGATGATGCGGTTATAAACCCGTAAGTATTATTCCAGCCGGTATTTCCGTCTGTAATGTACCCAGCGCCGTTTGTAAGCTGATTGTTATTTGTGGGTATAGTCGTAGAGTTGTATGCGTTTGAACCAAAGATTTCTGCGAACCTTTTTCTTCTTTCAGATCCGTTGTCAAGAAGTATTATTTCATCAACACTTGGGTCTATGTCACCCGTCATGTCGGTAAGCTCTGAAAGGTCTAGCGTTAAAGTTATATTACCTGAACTTGTTACTGGGCTGCCACTTACGTCTAGCCCTGTTCCTGGCAAAATTCCTACTGAAATTACAGTACCCCCGCCACTTGCGGCATTTTCCCAAGCAACGCCGGAACCTGTAGAGGTTAGAACTTGGCCGTCAGAGCCTTGCCCACCGTTAATAGTTAAGTTATCTAAATTAACAGTACCGGTTACGTCAATACCCGTGCTAGTAGTTATGAATTTTTCGCTACCATTATGATAAATCTGCACAGCACCATTACTTACCGCTCTTAAAAAGTTCTCGCCGGTTGCTGTGTCATTAAGTATTAGGTTAGTACCAGAAATAAGTAAATTTCCGGTACCACCGTCTACTATACGACTACTAGAGCCATCGTGATATATTCTAAGGTCCTCACCATCTCCAAAGCGCAGTTCTACATTATCTTCAAAGATTGTTTTGGACAGAAATGATACTGCCATATTTTATTTTATTTTATTATCCTATTTTTTGGACTAAAATTGTTATATTGTTTGCGTGAGCAGAGTTTATAGAAGCTGTAACGCTTGTTGATGTTCTAGTCACGTCGCAGAAAACGGTATCGCCCGAAGAAGCATCAATAGTTTGCACCATTGTATTTAGACCAAAGCTGTGTGTAACTGAACCAGAAGTGTTCCCTGCTGTAATTGTACCTGTGGCACTTCTACTATCAGCCGTAACAGTAGCTGTACCAGAATTGTATGATACTGTTATGCCGGTTCCTCCAGCAACAATAACAGCACCTTTATTAGTAGCAGATGAATCTTCCGCAGTAACAGTTGCCGTTCCATTTGAGTATGAAACATCGATACCACCGCCCGCAGCTACATTACCAATACCTATTGCACTAGCTGTTGCTACATCTACGTTTTTATTAACTTCCGTCCAATCATCTTCATCTTGTGGGTTATCTATTTCAGCTATAATAAGATCACCGATCTCTAATTCAGTTGTAAAGAAATTGTTACCATCACCAGCAACTGTTACCGTATAGGTAAATCCTTTTTTAACAGATGATCCTGTAGGGGGTGCTGACGTAGCATCATATCCTCCTTGATAAACTAACTGTCCGGTGTTAACACTATCTGTATAAGCTTTTACCGCTGCAGATGTAGGCACTGTAGTGTTGTTATTATTACTACCTATACCTTCACTTGATGTTACAACAGCTGCTCCTGCAAGCATTGCAAAATCAACTGCCCCAGCTGCAATTGTAGTTGTAATTGAAGTTGTACCACTTCCGGTAACATCTCCACTTAAAGTTATAGTCTCGTTACCTGTAATATAACCTGAGTCATTTGTAAACGTACTTACATTTAATCCTGTAGTAAAATCGTATATCTGATCACCTGTTGCTAGGTTAGCACTGTTATTTGCAACAGCTGCAGTATTTGCAGATACGGTTGGATCAGCAGCAGTTCCGCCGATTGTTATAGTATTTGTATCACCACTTGTTACTGTTTCAACACCAAGTCCGTCAGTTGGCAATGTTACTGTTTTTACATTTATAGCCGTTACGTGACCTGTAGCATTTGTGCTTACACTGTCAACAGCTGTAAAAGTTCCGCCTGCGCTTGGCGACCCAGAAGAAGTGGTGTCTGTTCTAGAGGTTGTGTCGTGGTTTAAAGTTACAGTACCACTTGTACCGCCACCGCCTAAATAAGTTCCTGCAGTAACGCCTGTAATATCCCCAGTTGTTTGAGCAATCCAGTCATAGTCGGTACCTGTCCATGATAAAATCTGAGCAGCAGTCGCCGTGCCTGTATTTAAATGCGAATCAACATCGCTGTTTGTATAATAATCAGGAGTAGCCCAAGAGTTATCGCCTCTAAGAAAATTACCTGATCCAGGTGAACCTGACGCGGAAAGGTCGAATGTACCTAAATCTACAGCACCAGTAGCAGTTGAAGCCGCCGTGAAAGAAACAAATGTTCCGTTAGCCGCTGATAAACTATCTACTTTAGTACCTGTAGTTACCGATTCCCAGGCTGACCCGTTGTAAACTTTTAGTTTATTTGTTGTTGTATTAAAATATATTTGACCTTCAACACCTGTTCCAGCTGCGGTATCGTTTGCTTGGTTTTCTATACGAGCATGGATAAGTTCGTTTTGATTTAGGTCAAGACTTGCTAAATAATTTATTGCCATTTTTGTTTAGTTTAAATATGCTTTCCCAGAAAACCCTCCGGAAAAAGTTGCTGTTAATTCATTTAATGATGTGTACTCTATTTCGCCGTTAACAACTATGTCATTATTATTAACAACCGCTACCGACGGATATTTATTAAGGTTGTGAACAATAGTCCACTGTGCTGATGGGTTGGCTTGCGTAAAAACAAAATGCTTGTCACCTACGTTGCTTGCTTCATCATATTGAATTGAATAGTATTTAAGTCTTGCTAATGTTGAATTACCTGAAACATAAGTAAGCGACATATTATATATATCGTCGCTGACTAATGTTAAGGAATTTAATTTATATACTCCGAACCTAGCTGAAGCCCTTACGTCTTGTATTATAATATTTTCACCAACTAAACGTTGTAAAAAAGGCAAAGAAACAACAG
>Ga0213865_10002703_pt1 | contig 11102 bp, 7 predicted proteins | sample PICome_6_FD_160100 | JGI IMG/M metagenome (GOLD analysis project Ga0213865, IMG submission 160100) | Coastal seawater microbial communities near Pivers Island, North Carolina, United States - PICO282 | ecosystem: Environmental > Aquatic > Marine > Coastal | place: USA: North Carolina | collected...
ATCTTCTAGATTCTTTAAATTATGAACTTTTATTTTCCCAATTTCTTGTAACAATCCTGCTCTTTTGGGGTTTTCAGTAAAGTTATATGCAGATTCTGAATCAGCATTTAACTCACCTGCCATTTGACGCGCAACACCAAATAATTCTCCTAAAACTCCAAGTTTTATTTGTAATTCTGTCTCTAATTCTGAGAGTTTTAATTCATTACTCTCAAATAATTTTTCTAACCTTTCATTTCTTGCCTCTTCATCAGCTAATTGTTTTTTTGCTTTTGCTAAGAGAAATTTTCTATCTTTAACTTTGTTAATAAAGTTATTAATTCTTTTTGCATCAGCATTAGCCAACTGCTTGCTATTTTCTTCGACCCTATTTATGAGATCTTGAATCTTTTCAACTCTTTCAATATTTGGATCAACTTCTTCAACTTCAGTCTCTTGAGAAAAAATATTTATGTTAAGGAGTAATAATGTTGATAGTAAAAGTTTTTTCATTTTTTAACTCCTTGAACAGGAAGAGATATGAAATCTGGAGGTGCTTGTTTGTATGCAATTTTTAATGCTGCATCAATTTCATCAGAGTATTTACCTCCAAGATGTTCCCATGAATTTGTATCTTTATTCCAATAACCAGTCTCGTCTTGATCTGGTGTAATGTAAAAAAGATTTAACCTTCCCAATCTAAAAAACTGAGCTGCAAGATTAATACCATTAATATCTATATTGCTTGAGTAGGCCTCAATTGTTCTACCGTACTCATTTTCAATTTGATAAGCCTCATAAATTTTTCTAAATTTTTCGGCAGTTGAAAAATTTGCTTGATACAAAATACCTTCAAGCTCTTCTAATCTACTAATTCTCTCTTCAATCAAGAAAGGAATGTCCAATTCAATTAAATCTCTTAGCGTAACAACCATTCTTTCAAGCAAAGGAAGAACATATTTATTAGTCTCATCTAGTGAATCAATTTGCTCTATTAGGCCTTCAATCTCTTCAGCTTGGCTCTGTGTAATTTTTTGTAGTTGATCGTTGTATCTATTAAGTATTTCATACTCAACAACAGTATCTTTATACTCGTTTGTAAGTTTTTTTGATTCAGCATCTAGCTCATCAATTTTTTTTTGCGCCGTCTGCAGGTTTTGAATGGTTGATGATTGTTTTTGAATAGTAGTGTCTACAATTTTTTCAGGATTTTCATCAACTTCTTGTGATGCTAAATTAAATGCGACAAAAAAAATAAATACACCTAATATTTTGTTCATATTAAATTCCTTTAAAAAATAAAAACAGGGCTGAACGCCCTGTTATTATATATTTTATAAGCTTGTATTAAAACCTATAGTCTATTGCTATATATGTAGCTCTACCGAAGATACTGTAGTAACTTCTGTTAAAGAAAGGCCATCCGTAGGCACTGTCCTTTTCTGGCATTTCATCAAAGACATTACTTACAGTTGCCCTAATATTTAAATCAGCAGAGAAGTTATATGAAGCTGATAGATTATGAGTGATGAAAGGATCTCCTTTTTCACCATAATACTGCTCCGTATGACCTGTTCTGTCCATATACCAACTAGCTCTCCAGTCATCATATCTCCATGACAGAGTTGCTGTTTGTTGGGATCTTGGCTCATATAAATAGTAATCTAATAGCTCAATCTCATCAGCTAATTCATCAGCTTTTCTATATCTGCTAATGATATTAGAGTTATATAAAACCCATGAGAAATCACCCAAAGATTCTGTAGACCAACTATATCTAAGTGTAGTATCTATTCCTTGGAACTCTTCTTTTGATTGGTTTTGGTTAAATGTAGTTATTTCAGCAACATCGCCTAAACCATCTTGATCTAACTCTCCTGGTGCATCTCTGACTACAGCATTAAGCGTATCAGTACAATTTACAGCAGAGAAATCAGAGTTATTGTACCAATCTGAGAAACCTTCTCCATGAATACAGTATGCTTCTCTAATAGCTATTTGAGCTACATCTACATTCGTAACAGCTCCTTCAAGAATAACTTGGAATAAATCCATGCTAAATGATCCACCTTCAGCATAATCCCAAACCAATCCTAGTGAATAGTTTTCACCAGACTCAGCATCAAGTTTTTTATTACCTTCAAATCTTCCTTTAATAGTATAGCTATTATCACAAGCCTGATAAGACGGAACACCTTTGGCGTAGCAATCTCTATAGTCTGTAATGGAATCAAAATAAGAACTGCTGCCAGCATATACATAATGCATATCTGGAGCTCTAAAACTCTCACCAGCAGAACCTCTGATTAGAAGCTTATCATTTGGTCTATAAGCAAAGTTAATCATGGCAGACTGTCTTCTACCAACAGCACTAGACTCATCATCATACTCATCACTTCTAAGAGCTGTAGTTAACTCAAGTTTTGGTGATACAGGTAATAATACCTCTAGTCCCACAGAAGTTCTATTTCTATCACCGCCACCCTGTCTAGCAGAGCCATTAATGAATAAAACTGCTCCCTCAACTTCATTATCAGAATCAATTCTCTTTTGGTCTGGCTTCAGCAAATAATCTTGCTCGTGATATTCAATTACAGCAGCAAAAGCGATGGGGCCACCAGGTAATTGGTAATTAGTCTCGCCAGATACTTGGTAATCAATCATTGTAGATGATGTCTCAGCTTGTGTTAATTCAGGAGAATTAAAGGCTGCTAAGTCAGCATTTGCTGTAGGGCTAAATGCTCTATCCCATGCCAAACATGCTGAATATGTTGTACCTGTATATGGGTCAACAATTGTATCTCTACCACAAGGATGATTTTTTGCAGCTTCTGTTCCCATAAAGCTGTAATAAAAATTACCTATATTTGTATAAGGTGCATAGCCAAAATATGTTCCAGCATTACTATAAAAGTCGCCTCTCCATTTATAAAAGTCAGATATATCTGTAGTATCACCTCTATCTGCTCCATGGACCCAGTCGTATACTTCAGTTGTCAAGGGTGATGAAGCATATTCTGAATTGTATTCAGTTGTATTGTAACCAAATGACCAATCAAAACCGTTGTCATATACCCCTTCTAATCCAACAAAGACATCAGTTACATCTTCTTTGTAATTAGACTCTCTTCTAGCATTTGGGCCAATTTGACCACCAAAAGTTCTTGTATATCTATATTGACTGAAATCATTTGTACCTGTAGGGCCACCATAGGCAAAGTCTACTGGATGTGTAAATGGTGTTTTTGTCCATGTATTGCTAACCTGGAACCATCTAGAAAATGAATTTAAGAATGATTCAGACTCATAAAAGAAACCTCTAGCATTAAGGGTAACACCATTGTCAAAGTTATATGAATAGGTACCCATTAGAGTATATTCATCTCTTTCATTAATGAGAGTTTGCTGATCATCGCCATAGTCTTGAACACAATATGATCCAGGATATGAATATGGTGGTGATGAGTATCCGTAATCAGCTTTATTCCATGCAAAACCAGTTGGGTATATGTCTGAACATTCATAGCCATTACCTGTAACAGCATCCAAGCCAAATTCGTTATAGCCTCTAGCATTTGGACTCCAACCTGTAATCTTTTGCAATCCTAATAAGTAGTCAGCAAAAACTGCATCACTTCTGTATTGAGGATCTTTTGGATCTGACCATATAGGATTATCTTCCCAACTTGAGAAACCTGATCTATCGTTGTAATACATTGGGTCAATATGGTACATGTTAGCACCAACAGTCCAGCTATGATTTCCAGAGAAACCACCTGAAGTAAAAGTAAAGTCATATATATTGTCTTCACCATGCTCTGTTTGACCAACCATCATATCGATTTCAGAGAAGTCTTTACCTTTTGTTGTAATAATGTTTACAACACCTGTTACAGCATCTGAACCATAAACAGCAGAAGATCCGGAAGTTAAGACTTCAATTCTATCTATAAGACCTGCAGGGATTGTTCCGGTATTAACGAAGTTAGAAGAATTGTTATATGGGAATGGGTAATCGGCCATTCTTCTTCCGTTTACAAGAACTAATACTCTTCCAGGACCAAACCTTCTAAGATCTAATTCATTAGCATTTGGTGTAAATGTATTAACCTGTGATTCATTTTGAGTTCCAGCATTTGCTATTGGAAGACTTTGCAAGGCTTCAGTTAAGTTTCTGTAGCCATTATCTTTCATATCTTGCTTGGTAATAACAATTAAAGGAGTCGCGCCTTCTACTTGACTTCTTTTAATTCTTGATCCAGTAACAGTAACTTTTTCTAGTGTTACAACTCCATCGTCAGATTCAACAGGAGTCTGGCCATCAGATCCACTTTCAGAGCTTGTTTCAACTGGTGTTTCAACAGCTTCCTCAACTACTGCTTCTGTTTCCTCATTAACAATATCTTCACCAGGATTGTCTGCAATAACAGCAAACGAGAATGCAAATAATGTAAATGCAAATAGATTTCTTAGTTTTATCATATAAATATCCCCATATGTACTATGTTTTTCTTGTATAAATTACTACACTTTTATTAAAAAACATAGTTTTTGTAGATAATTTTTTTAAATAATGCTTTATAAAAACTTTACTTAAAACTAACATATATAAGGATAATTTATATAATTGTAAAATTGTGTTTTTTATAAAAACATTTATTATCATAGAATAATATGTAAAATAAACTTTACATAATAAGATTCACAATTTTAAATAAGGATTTAAGTGCTATGAAAAACTATTCAATAACTCTATTGTTTTGCTCACTATTTTTTGCACAATTTTCTAATACACAAGAAAATAATTTGATACCTGCTGAATTTTTTGCTTGCTATTCAAATTCTTATGAAATGCAAATGTCACCAGACGGCAACTACCTGACTATTGTTAGTCCGCCTAAACAAAATGAATGCGATATTGAACCAGATCTTAGAAAGGGGGTTGAAGATGATTTTAGAGGTGGAAAACTAACTTTATTTAATTTAAAAAATGGTTCAACTACAGTATTAACATCAGGTAAAGGCACAAGTAGTGTTAGTGGTGTTAGATGGGTTTCTAATGAAAGAATAATTTTTACAGCCGCTCCAACAAATTCGGCTGGTAAATCAATAACCGCATATGCGATGTGGGGCATGAACATAGATGGAAGTAAAAAGAAAAAACTATTTGAATATTCTACATCTCAAGGAATAGTTGTCAGACCATCTTTAACAAGCTTACTTCCTGAAGAGCCAAACCATATCATGATCTCTGACAATAGCAGAAGAGGCACAGTTAGTGACTATTACAAGTTAAACATAATGACAGGTTCTAAAAAAAGAGTTGCAAATGGTCCAGATATTAACGATGGCGAGTGGATATCTGACATATTAGTTCGACCTGATGGAACCCCGCTAGCAGCTATCACGAATGTTGAAGATAAGTGGAGAATATGGAGATATTTACCTACTTCAGAAACCTGGGAAATACACTTTACCAACAAATGCCAATCTCCCACATTTTTTCCTTTAAGCGGTAACGATGATACTTGGCTTGTTGCAGGTCAAGATGTATCTAAATCGACAACATTTAATAAAGAAAATGATAAAAGTAAACTTTATACCTATGATCCTAACAACAGAACATTTGAGTTAATGTATGAGGATCCTGAATACGATGTTGCTGGTCCTGTTGGCGGTTGTCGTCAAGCACAAGGTGGGGCTTCAATTGATGAAAAAACTAATGAATTGATATATGTTTCCTATTATGCAGAAAAGCCAGTTAGATTATTCTTTGATGAAGACTCTCAGCAAACTAATGATATGCTCAACAATGCATTCCCAGGATCAGATGTAAGACCAATTACATGGAGTAAAGATAGGTCTAAATTAGTAATAGCAGTTTCTAGCTCTACAAATCCTGGTGATTATTATTACTTTGATAAAGAAAATGGTACTTTAAGTTTTCTTTGGGACAGATCTCCATGGATTAATAGAGATATGTTAGCTCCGAAACAACCTATTTCATATGTAGCAAGGGATGGTCTTAAAATTCATGGATATTTAACCATTCCAAATAATACGAATGGTAAAAACCTTCCAATGGTAGTTCACCCTCATGGTGGTCCAAACGCAAGAGATACTTTTGGATATGATCCCTATGTCCAATTTTTGGCGAATAGAGGTTATGTTGTATTTCAGCCAAACTTCAGAGGATCGACTGGTTATGGGGCATATCATTACATAAGTGCCAACAAACAATTTGGAAAAACAATGCAAGACGATATTACCGATGGTGTAAATTATTTAATACGAGAAGGTATAGCTGATAAAGATAGGATTGGTATATTTGGAGGAAGTTATGGGGGCTATGCAACCATGGCTGGACTTGCTTTTACTCCTGATTTATATGCAGCTGGAATCAATTATGTTGGGGTAGTTGATCTTGAGCTTCTTCAGGAAGGTTCCAACAGAAACTCTAGAAGATTTAATGGTTTTTATCATGAACTAAGACTCGAATGGGGCGATCCAGATCTACCAGAAGATATGGAATATATAATTGAGACCTCCCCGCTTAGACAAGCTCATAAAATAAAATCTCCAGTATTAATAATGCATGGTGCACAAGACAATAATGTAAAACTGGTTCATGCCAAAAGATTAGCAGATAAACTTGATACACTTGGTAAAGAGTATGAGTGGTATGTTGAGCCATATGAAGGACATGGCTTTAGTGGAGAGCAGGCTAGATTAAATATGTTTGGAAAGGTGGAGACTTTCTTTGGGAAGCACCTAAAAGATTAACTAAAAAGCATCATGTGACGTTTGGGATTTTCCTAAAATTAATCCATGAACGTCATGTGTACCTTCGTAGGTGTTTACCGCCTCTAGATTCATACAGTGCCTAATGATGTGATACTCATCACTAATGCCATTTCCACCATGAATGTCTCTAGAAATCCTAGCAATATCTAGTGCTTTTTGGCAGTTATTCATCTTCACCAAAGAAATCATTTCTGGTTTCATTTTATTCTCATCAATTAATCTACCAACTCTCAAAACTGTTTGAAGACCAAGTGTAATCTCAGTTTGCATATCTGCTAACTTCTTTTGTACTAATTGCTTTGAAGCCAGAGGCTTGCCGAATTGATTTCTTTCAAGTGTGTATTCAAGACTAGAATTCCAACAAAATTCTGCCGCTCCTATTGAACCCCAGGCTATGCCATACCTTGCCATATTTAGACATGAGAAAGGCCCTTTGAAGCTTTGTACTTTTGGCAGAATTTTATCCTCTGGTACAAATACATTGTCTAAAAAAATTTGTCCTGTAATCGAGGCTCTTAAAGAAAACTTGCCTTCAATAGTTGGTGTAGTAAGGCCTTTGGAATCTCTATCTACTATAAATCCTCTTAAAATACCCTGCTCATCCTTGGCCCAAATAATTAAAACATCCGCTATTGGAGAATTTGTTATCCATGTTTTTGATCCATTTAAAATAAAACCATCTTTAGTATTTTTTGCATGGGTTTTCATAGACCCTGGGTCGGAACCAGCATCTGGCTCAGTCAGCCCAAAGCAACCTATTAAATTTCCTTTTGCCATTTCCGGAAGATAGTATTTTTTTTGATCTTCAGATCCAAAAGTGTAAATTGCATGCATAGCTAAAGAGGTTTGAACACTATAAGCTGATCTATAACTTGAATCTACTCTCTCAATTTCTCTTGCTATAAGGCCATATGAAACATAATTTGTACCAGCACAATCATAGCCTTTAATTGGCGCACCCAAAAAACCTAACTGCCCCATTTCTTTATAGATGCCTTTATCAAATACTTCATTTCTATTTGCTTCGAGGATTCTAGGCATGAGCTCTGATTGACAGTATTCTCTTGCAGTGTCTTTTATGCTTGTTTCTTCTTCAGATAGCTGTTGATCAAATAGTAATATGTCTTGTATTGTCATTTTTATAAGCCCTCTACTCTAATGATACCAAACCTTGGTGAGGAGTATATAAAAGAGTTTTTCTTTAATTCTGAAGTAACAATATTAATCATTTGGTTGCTATTGCCGCATATGATTAAGAGTGGCAACTCTTTCTGATATTGAAGTATAAAATCTAAAACAGTTATAGGTACATCAAAATGTCTTTCTCCGTGAAGGTCTAAATGTGTAATTCCTCTTTCTTGAAAAACGTTCATGAACTATTATTACTTACTTATAATTTAAATTAAATCTATGGCAAAACTTCATTTTTTTTATTCGACAATGAATGCTGGAAAGTCAACATCTCTTCTTCAGTCTAATCATAATTATAAAGAACATGGTCTAGATACTTTAATTTTTTTACCAAACGAAACAAGCAAATTATCTAATGGGCAGATTGTTTCAAGAATTGGATTAAAAGCAAAGGCTGTTATAGCAAATAAAGAATTTAACTTTATTAACTATGTAAAAGAAAATAAATCAGATAACTTAAGCTGCATACTTATTGATGAGGCCCAATTTTTAACCAAAGAGCAAGTCAGACAATTGGGTCAAGTCGCAGATAGATTGAACTATCCTGTTATGTGTTATGGGATTAGAACTGATTTTAGAGGTGAACTCTTTGAAGGTAGTTCAGAATTATTAGCATTAGCAGATAACTTAATTGAACTAAAAACTATATGTTCAATATGCAGTAGGAAGGCCACAATGGTTGTAAGAAAAGATGATAAAGGCAATATTGTAACTGAAGGCTCAAAGGTTGTTGTTGGTGGAAATGATATATACATGCCAGTTTGCAGAAAACACTACAGAAAATTAACAAAACTAATATAAATATGGAATATTACAATAAAAGATTTTTATTAAGTAAGAGGCCTGATGGCATGCCAGGCGATGATTGCTGGGAGATAAGCCATGAAACAATTACAACTTTAGAAAAAAATGAAATCTTAATTAAAGCAAAGTATCTCTCAATAGATCCTTACATGAGAGGCAGGATGAATGAGGGAGTTTCTTACGCATCTCCAACTCAGTTAGGTCAACCCATGACAGGAGAAACTGCAGGCATAGTAATTGAAAGTCGTTCTAATATATATAAAGTTGGTGATAAAGTCTGTGCACATAAAGGATGGCAAACTCATATAAAAGCTAAAGATACGGATCTAGCATTAACCAAAATTCCTCATGAGTCACATCAATTATCATTATATTTAGGGACTTTAGGAATGCCAGGCAGAACAGCCTATTTTGGTTTAAATAGAGTTGCAAAGCCAAAAAAAGGAGACACTCTAGTTGTTTCTGCTGCATCAGGAGCAGTTGGCTCAGTTGTAGGTCAGCTTGGTAAAATTTATGGATGTAGAGTAATAGGTATAGCTGGAGGTCCAGATAAGTGTTCTTATGTAAAAAATACTCTTAATTTTGATGAATGCATTGACTACAAAGTGGGTGATTTAGAAAACGAACTTAAAAATTCATGCAAAGACGGTATTGATATTTACTTTGAGAATGTTGGCGGAGCAATTACTAGAGCTATTGCCCCATTGCTTAATAAAGGTGCGAGAGTTCCAGTGTGTGGTTTTATATCACAATACAATAAAAAAGATATGCTATCTGCAGAAACACCCTTTCATGTTCTAGGTGCATTAAATCCAAAACCAAGGCATAGATTCTTTGTTGTTCATGAGTGGGTTGATGAGTTTGAAGATGCAACAAAGAAATTATCATCCATGGTATTAAACAAACAAATATTATATAGAGAGACAATCACAAAAGGTTTTGAAAATGCTCCTCAAGCTCTTAGAGATGTCTTAACAGGAAAGAACTTTGGAAAACAGGTTATAGAAATTTAAATAATTATTTTACCTTTTAGGTATTCTATTGCTTTACCACCAATCAGGACTCTATCTTCTTTTTCTTCACAATATAGCACTCCTCCTCTTGCAGATAATTGTTTAGCTATTAGTGAAGATTTGTTTAACTTTTTTGACCAATACGGAATAAGTGTTGTGTGCGCTGACCCTGTAACAGGGTCCTCATTAACTCCAGCTGATGGAGCAAAGAACCTTGATACAAAATCATAACTCTCGCCACTTGCTGAAACTATTAGACCTCTAGCTGGTATATTGTTTAATAACTCTAAGTTGATATTAAGATTCCTAACCATATCTTCAGATTCTATTATTGCCAAAACATCGTCCCTTCCTTTGAAAAGCTCGATTACTTTGGTATTAATTATTTCCTCAATAAATTTAACTTCTTCATAATTGTTTAGCGAATCTTTGGGAAAATCTAATACCAATAAATCATCTTTTTTTGATACTTTTAAGATTCCATTTTTTAAAGATTGAACTTCAAATTGAGAACTTTCTGGATTTATATACTTAAAATAAATGAATGCAGAAGCAAGGGTTGCATGGCCGCATAAATCGATTTCACATAAAGGAGCAAACCATCTTATGTGGTAAGTTCCATTATCATTTCTAATAAATGCTGTCTCAGATAAATTATTTTCTGCAGCAATTTTCTGCATTAAATTATCATCTCTAATATTAGAAAAAATTACTGCAGCCGGATTGCCTGAAAAAAGTTTATCAGTAAAAGCATCCACATAATAAATTGGAATACTCATCAATTATGCTAATAATGCTTCTTTAACTCCTGCATGAACCACTTGTGCATTTTTAATGTTTAAGCCATTTTCTAAATGCTTATTTTCACTAAGTGCTTGCTCAATACCTTTATTTGCCAGCTCTAAAATATATGGAAGAGTGGCTTTATTTAATGCTTGAGTTGCTGTTAAAGGGACTGCTCCAGGCATGTTAGTTACGCAATAGTGAATAATGCCATTTTGTTCATATGTTGGATTGTCATGAGTTGTTGGCTTGCTTGATTCAAAACACCCACCTTGGTCAATTGAAATATCAACCATAACTGCACCAGGTTTCATTTTTTCAAGCATAGAATTTTTAATAACTTTTGGTGCTTGTTTGCCAATAACATATACGGCACCAATTACTAAGTCAGATTCTGTTATAGCTTCTTCAATTGAAGATTCGCTTGATAAAATATATTCAATATTTTTATCTCCATAAATTGAACGAAGCTCGTCCAATCTTTTTTGAGACAAATCAATAATTTTTAGATGAGCTTTATTATTTATT
>Ga0213865_10002704_pt1 | contig 11102 bp, 9 predicted proteins | sample PICome_6_FD_160100 | JGI IMG/M metagenome (GOLD analysis project Ga0213865, IMG submission 160100) | Coastal seawater microbial communities near Pivers Island, North Carolina, United States - PICO282 | ecosystem: Environmental > Aquatic > Marine > Coastal | place: USA: North Carolina | collected...
TTATATTGGAGATATCAATATTAAATGATCTTGATTCAGTGCTATAAAAAATATTATCAATGATGTCGATGCTTATATTTTTAGAAGTTTCGCCTGGAGCAAAAGTAACGATACCTGTTTTAGATTCATAGCTTTGATTAGAAGCATCACTATTAGTTGAATAATTAAAGCTTATTGTCTTTCCGGAAGCTCTATTTAAAGCAAAATTTACTGAGGTTGTGCCTATATTCTCAGCAATACTAAAGTCTTCAGGCAAAACAATTTCAGATGCATCGTCATTATCCTCTATCAACACACCCAGCACACCATTTGGAGCAGATTCAGAACTTGCTATAAATGTATTTACTGGATTCAAAGCTATGACGCTAAATACTTCGTTATCTTCATCTAATGAATCATCAATGAGAGTCACAGATACACTTTTACTTGTTTCACCTGGTGCAAAAGTAATTGTTTCACTAAGAACTTGAAAGTCTTGACCTGCAATTGCTTGTACATCTGTTGATTCAAGATCAATTGAAATAGATTTACCAGATGCAGCAGCTAAAGTTGCTGTTATATTCAAGTCCTGGTTCTCTCCAATGTTATTAGAACCTGCAATGCTTATGCTTGGGGCATCATCATTATCTTCAATGGTAATTATTGCAGCATTTTCTTGAACTTGACCTAGAGAGGAGCCAGTCAATGATACTGTGAAGCTCTCCTCATTCTCATCTAATGCATCATCATTAATAGCAATGCTTATAGTTTTTTCTGTCTCATTAGGAGCAAAGGTGATTGTGTTGCTTGCTGAAGTATAATCGAGACCAGCAACTGCTGATCCATCTGCGGTAGCCCAATCAACATCAATACCCATTTGAGCGGCATTTGTCTTAGTTATAGTTAAGGTCGCTTCGTTATCCTGTTCATTTACATTGACGCTGCTAATTCCAAAGATTGGAGCATCGTCATCATCAGAAATATTTATCTGAACACTGCTATCAAGCAGACTTCCTAGCGAGGTAGACCCAATTGATAAATTAACATTAAATGATTCTTGCAACTCATATATCTCATCATCCAGTATGCTAATAGTAATACTTTTGCTAGTTTCACCTGGGGCAAAAGTGATAGAGCCAGAACTTGCTTGATAGTCAGCACCCTCTTCAGCAGAGCCATTAGAAGTAGAGTAATTTAGAACAATCTCTTGATTAAAAGGGTTTGATAATTCAACTCTAACAGAAGCAGTATTTGCTGATTCCGATACGCTTACACCAGAGGTTGTTATAAGGGGTATCCTTGGGCCATCATCGTCACCAAAAATCTCATCAATTAAAAGAAATAAGCCTGCTCCTGAAAGGATTTTTTGAATTAGGTTTAGCTCAGAATAAATATTTTTAAGACGAACAATATATTGAGACGATGAGTCATCCTGATCTACTTCACCCTTCTCTATCTTTTCTTCAATTAACTTTTTCTCATCTATTAGATTTTTAGCTTTTTCTTTGACTTCATCTCGAGAAAGAGAATTTAAATTTTGGCTAATTTCTTGAATTTGAGAGCTAGTGTAAGCTTTTTCAGAGACATAATCGTATTCTTCATTTGCAAATGAAAAAACCGATAGAGACAGCAGTACTGCTGGCATTAAAGCCAATCTAAATCTCATAAAAGAGATACCCCAAAAATTAAATGTATTAATACCGTTTAATAATAAACATTTATACAAAATAAGTCACTATTAATTTATTATAAGAATGTAAAATTTTTATATATTTCTGAAAAATAAGTATTTTTTGAAAAGAATTTAGATTTTAAATCGTTTTTTGCTATTCTCTAATGATAGGGCCTGAATCTTAGTAGCAAGTCATGCAATGTATTTTTCCTATTCAATTTTGCTCCTGGATCCTTAGTTAATGGTCTCCAGGTGTAATTTATGAAGTTGCCATATATTGGGATGTTAAAGAATATTCCCTTATCAAATGAACCTTCTCCAAATTCTTCAGATGTAACATCTGTAAAAGTTGCAAAAACTCCAAATTCCATACCGTTAAGATATTTGCGAGATAGTTCCAATGTAGTTCCTCTGTCACCAGCCAAATACTCGCCATAAGACAAATGAAGATCAAATGGGATGTAATCGTAGTTTCTATAATAAAAGTTTACAAAGCCTGTTGTGTTTTTGAAGTCTAAAGTACCAAATTTCATCATATGATCTCTTTTTTTAACGTTAAATAATTCAAAACCAGTCCCAAAATTTGAGTTCTCCTTAAAGTAGAGGTATTCAAGACCATATCCCATAAACATATCTTCAAGAACGCCTGCTGTTAGCATAATATGATGATTATTTTTAGGTGTTAGATGGTAATCAAATTGTGCTCTACCTACTATAATACCCTCATCAATATTTCTTAAGTAATCTTTTATATCTGAACGTACTTGCGCAGGATATGTGTCTTTTGGGGGGATATTTAAGTCATCAAAATTATCATCTAAAGATAATTTAAGATTTGATGTAAAGAAAAAATTATCTTTAATAATAAATTCGCTATTATTTTCCAACAATAATGCCCACTTAAAGAAACCTTCTCTAGCTGCAAAAAAAGGCCTTATATTAAAATTAGTAACTGTGTTAAATCTTCTTTCGGTATTTCTCTCGTATATTAATTTAATATTTGCTTCTCTGTCTTCATCAAATTCAGATATGCCCTTCAGGCTTGCAATTTTTAATTCTTTCTTTATTTCTTTTTCAACACCAGCTTCTGAAGCAGAAAATTCTATAATTTCTTCAATAATATTTAAATTTGGATGGGTGAATTGTGTTATTTCAAGCCCTATAAAGTCAGGAGTTTCAACAATTTTATCTACACCTATACTATTTGCATTCAAGTTCTTAATTAACTTTGTAAATTTATTATCTCCCTCTTGTGGAAGTGCTTTTTTTGGTTTGCCTTTCTTTTTTAATGCCAGGGGGCTATTTTTATAGGTAAATCTTATGGAATTAAAGTTACCTCTCTCATTTGAAAAACCAACTGTAAAGTTTTTATTAATATTATATTCAACTCCAATTGAAAATTCTTCTTTTGGCTCTGGATAGTCTATATCACCTGTGGTAAGTGTTGTGTCATACTCAAGCTTTAATAAAGTTTTATCGTTGATAGAGTGTGCTATGCCAAAAAAAGGCGAAGAACTTTTACCAGAAAAATAACGCCCTGGTTGAAATTGGCCTCCTTTTCCAAAACCCTGTGCTCTCTCGGTAAATCCATCATATAAATAGCCAAATGGATTCTTGAAACTTTTTTTTGAACCGTCTAAAGCCCCCCAACCAATTCCAAATACAAAATCTGTTCTCTCTATTCCAAAACTTCCAACTATATATTCTGAGCTATATAAACCAGTACCAGCAATATCATTTATACCAACTGCAATAGCCGGAAATAACCCCTCCTCTTTAAGTCTAAGTTTAAAATTAAATCCTTTATCTTTATAGTCTTGTTGGCACACAGGGTCAGAAAGATTTGAACAGTATGGTTTGTTTTGTATATTTGTATAAAAAAAAGAGGCCTCCATCCAATCATAGGGAGATGCGGTCATTGTAATTTTCTGATCAGGTGTTCCATCATACAGTGTTATTGAATGAGAAGATTCATTATAAAATCTTGCGCTTGGCATATTTATTAAACCAATAACTCCATGATTATTTAGAGAGTTATATGTAAAACTATCAGCAAATAGCTGTTGTGATAAGAAAATATAAAAAATTATGAAGTAAAAAAAATTTTTCATTGCTATTTAATTGAAAGCTACTAGCTTATTAGAAATATAACATTTATAGAATGACAGAAGTAACTATTTAAGTAGCTTAATACTCATAAGCCCGGAATTATTACTCCATCTAACTTAAGTATTGGAGAAAGAATCTGCTCAAGCTTTTTATTTACTTCTGTATCAGATAATGTTTTTTTATGTGACTGAAATATGAATCTATAGCCTATTTTGACTAAATTTTTATTTGTATCTTTATAAAAGTCGAATAAAAATGAATCTTTAATAATGGAATCTGAAGTATTTTCTAAAATTTCAATCACTTCTTTTACCTTAGATAAATTCGTTATTGAAAATGAAAAATCTCTTGCACTGGATGGAAATTCAGATGTAGGGATGTACTTAACAAAATTTACTGGCTTATTAACGGTTTCATCAAGGCTAGAAAAAAATAATTCTGGAATATCATCTAAGGCAACTTCAACGTAGAAAATCCTATCTTTCTTTTTTGTGTTTAAGTTAGATCTAGGAATTTCAATAACTTTAAAATATTCGTTATCTAGATTTTCATTTAATAGTTGATCAAGATATTTTTGATCAAGTTTTTTTGAAAAATTAATATGGTCGTTAGCCAATCTTCCGCTAATGATTATACCTAAAACCTTTTTTTGCTCAAGGTCTGGGCTTTTTGTATAAATATCACTTATTTCGAAAAGCTTAATTGAATCTTTTTGCCTTCTTTCGTTATATAAAAGATTTGAAATCAAAGATTCCTTGATGGATATTCTAAAACTTTCTCTATTTGAATCTAAAGGGTTATCAATCGCTATAGAGCTTTTCTCTTTTATTGAAGTGAATGGAAAATTTATGACTTCTGAGAATCCATTTGCAACTAGGAGAGATTCAATTAATGTTACTTTGTCTGTTTTGCTATTATTAATTTTTCTTTCTAGATTTATCGGAGTGCTAGCAATATTGTCATAACCTATAACTCTTGCAATTTCTTCTGCTAGATCATTTTGAGTTTTAATATCGCTTCTGTATGAGGGTACTTTAATGGTTGAACTAGTCTCAAACCCAAGCTTTTCAATATAACTTAAATATTTAGATTCATTTAATTGCGTTCCAAGAATATTATTAATCTTTGCAACATTTATTGGAATAGATATGTCTTGATACTCTTTTGCTATAAAAGATTTTATTTTTATAGATTCTATAACGGCATGATCTTGAACAATCTTTATGAATCTCCTTAATACTTTATCTTGTGCTTCAATATCAACTCCTCTCTCAAATTTATGTGCAGCATCAGAAGTTAGATTATATTTTACAGATTTACCAATAATTGATTCTGGATTGAAGTACGCACATTCAACAAGTACAGACCGAGTATCAAAGTTGCATGCTGTTGTAGCTCCGCCCATTACACCGGCAAGACTGATAACTTCATTATTCATTGAGAAAACACAATTCTTACCTTCAAGGCTTATTTCAGTTCCTAAAAGCGTTTTAAATATGCTATTTAATTCCTTATTTTCAAGTAAAAATTTACTATTTATGGAATCTCTATTGAAGCAATGAGTGGGCTGTCCCAATTCATAAGAAATATAATTAGATATATCAGTAAAAAAGTTGGTTTTATTGTTACCAAGAGTGCTAAAGTAATTTTCTAAATAAGGTCTGTAATCTGTGGATATTTTTTTTACCTCAATTTCTAGAAAAGAAATTTTTGAGCAATCTTCGGTAGCAAGGTTTTCAAAATCAATGTCAAGGTTTTCTATATTATCTTTATAGATATCAATAGTATCTGATGTTCCAAAAAATACATTAAGGTCTCTTGCTAACCCAATTAGCGATAAGCAGTCGCCCCTATTAGGAGTTAGCTCCATGTCAAATATGTCACCGTGGATTTCATGCTCATGACCCAATTGAAAAAGTTTATCTGAAAGAACTTCTTTAGAGGGCTTCTCATTTAAGAATCTCAATAAATCTTGATAGAGTAATTTCATTTGAATTGCGCAAGAAAATCTAAATTAGATTTATAAAATTCTCTAATATCATTGACCCCATACTTAAGCATAGCTATTCTTTCTACACCCAACCCAAATGCCAGACCGCTATATTTATTAGAATCTATTTTACAGTTCTCTAAAACTATGGGGTTTACAATTCCGCAACCGAGAATTTCAAGCCACTTTCCTGAATCGGATAAAATATCAACTTCAGCTGAAGGCTCGGTGAATGGAAAATATGAAGGTCTAAACCTTATTTCCACATCATTACCAAATAAATTATGGAGTATTTTATGTATGAGATCTTTTAAATTAGCAAAATTTACATTCTCGTCAACATAAATACCTTCTACCTGATGAAACATTGGAAGGTGAGTAGAGTCATCATCTTTCCTGTAAACTTTACCAGCAGAAGTGAATGCCAAAGGCGGTGTAGTTTTAAGCATGCTTCTAATTTGAACTGGTGATGTATGTGTACGAAGAACACCCTCTTTACCCTCAACATAAAAAGTATCATGCATTTGTCGAGCTGGATGAGATTTTTTTATGTTTAGCATGTCAAAATTGAATTCTTCAGTTTCAATTTCAGGCCCATGCACTTCTTTAAATCCTGTATCCGTGAGAAGCTTTATAAGATAGTCCTTTGTCTGATTTATAGGATGGCGCGTACCCTTATCTATATTAATTTTAGGAGGCTGTATGCTGTCTAAAGTAGACATCAAAAATTTAATTTACAGCAGTTTTAACAATCTTCTCGAATGTTGAAGCGTCGTTAATCGCTAGGTCTGATAGTATTTTTCTATCAAGCACAATATTGTTTTTAGTCAAGCCATTAATAAGAACAGAATATGATACTCCGATCGCCCTTGAGCCAGAATTAATACGAGCAATCCACAAAGATCTGAATTCTCTTTTTCTATTTTTTCTATCTCTAAATGCATATTGAAGTGCTTTAATATTAGACTGCTTAGCGGTCTTGTAGAGTCTACTTCTAGCCCCATAATGGCCCTTGGTAGCGCTTAATACTTTCTTATGCTTGGCTTTTGCTGTTACTGATTTTGTTACTCTTGGCATATTATCTATTAATTAACTTAGAGGCCATTTTAAGCACAACGCCTGAAAGTTTATTTAATCCCCTGTTATGTCTTTTTCTTTTTGTAGACTGTTTAGTAAGAATATGGTTTCTATGAGCACTTTTACTTTTTACAGATGAGCCTGTTTTCTTAAAACGCTTTGATGCTCCAGAATGTGTTTTTAATTTATATCCCATTTTATACTCTTAAAATTTAACTATTTATTCTTTTTTAGAGGCGACAAAACCATTAGTAACTGTCTGCCTTCAAGTGATGGCTCTTGATCTACTTGAGCTATTTCTATCAGCTCATCCTTAAGTCTGTTTAAAAGCTCAAGGCCCAGATTACTATTAAGAATCTCTCTACCCCTAAATCGGACGCTTATTTTAGTCTTATCTCCGTCAAGAATAAAGCTTTTTATTTTTTTTAATTTAATATTGTAATCACCAATGTCGGTGGAAGGCCTGAATTTTATTTCTTTTACAGAAGTTCTTTTAACCTTTGCCTTTGAAGATGAGATGCTTTTTTTCTTGGCAAATACATGCTTACCGTAGTCCATAAGCTTACATACAATTGGATCTGATCCAGATGGTGAGACTTGAACTAAATCTAATTCAGACTGTTGAGCTTGATCTAATGCATCTCTTAAGTCAATTAAACCATGCTTTTTCCCCTCATGACCAATGAGCATAACTTTGTCTGCTTTAATTTTTTGATTTATAGGGACAGTATTCTTTTTATTAATAGCTATGATTATTTTCCGATATAATTGATTAATTAAAAATGATTTTAATTATAGGGTTATTCATGGGCTGTGATTTTATAACAAAAAATACCTTATTTAAACAAATTTATGTATTTAGGGCTCTAAAATAGATTCATTCCAGCAATTATTAGATTTGATATATAGACTCCTTCTGTTCAGCCTATTTTTATTGCCTGACCAAAATTCTATTTCATATGGTGCAAAAGCATATCCACCCCAATATTTCGGACATCTCGTTAAGTCATCTTCTGCTAATGATCTATTGTAATTTTCAACTACTTCTGTATAGCTAGAAATGCTATTAGATTGGTTAGAGCTTATTGCAAGTGCATTTTTTTCTCTAGTACGGTCTAAAAAATAGAGATTATTATAATTTGTAGAAGTTTTAGCTATAAATGCTCTCATTCTAATCTGAGTGTTAATAGAAGGCCAAAAAAATAAAGCGGCTATCTGATGATGCTGTTTGAAGGCATTGGCTTTTGGTGACTCATAATTAGTAAAAAAAATAAATTTATCATGTTCAACAAATTTTAGATTCACATACCTTGCATCAACTTCTTTTCTTTCTGGATGATATGTTGAAATTGACATAGCTTCAATATTTCTTTGCTTGTTATATATTGCCTCATCATATTTCTCTTTAAAAATTAAAAAAGGCCTTTCACTTATAAGATTTTTAAAACAAATCATTTAATATAATCTATCAATATTTTTCACTTTTTGTAAACATTACTATATAAAACTAACATACTAACGAATGTAAAACTGCTTTAACTTTGAAAAATTTTTACCAATAATGGCTCTGGTGACTGGGATTTTATTCATTTTTAATGCATCTCTATCTTCTATCATTTTTTTTAATATATTTGTTAAAGAACGGTTGCTTTCACCACCAACTTTCATTTTTACCAAGGTATCTGGTATATATGTTGCGTCTAATTTATTTTTCCATAAATATCTAAGTATAGATTCATAGTCAGCTGAAATATTAAATTTTAAATTGAATGAGCCAAGAGATAGGTAATATTTTCTTTTCATATAAAAGGTAGGGTGAGGGGGCATCCAGCCATTCCTTAGATTAAATCTTGAATATTCTCCGCTTACCCACCTTCTGATAATTTTATTTGTATTTTTTTTTGAAACGTAATCTAGATTTCCATAAACTGCATCAATATTATTAGTTTGAAACTCATAAGCTATATTTTTAATAACATTGTTATGAGCGAATGTATCGTCTGAATGTAGAAACCCAATAATATCTCCTGAAGACATATTAATACCTTTATTGAGGCCATCATATATACTCTTATCATTTTCAGATAAAAGCTTTGTAACTCTTGTGCCATGTTTATCAATTAACTCAAGAGTTGAATCTGTTGACTTGCTATCAACTACAATGTGCTCAATATCAGGATAGCTCTGTTGATTGATAGAATCTAGAGTATCCCTAATAGTGCCCTCACTGTTTTTTGTAACTGTTATGATTGAAATTTTCATTTGTTATCCAAAGAAGCTGTTCTAATTATATTCAACTTAAATGAAAATATTATTCTTACTTATGCTCATAGTTTTTTATAAACCAGTCATAAGTCTTTTTTAAACCATCTTCTAAATCAATTTGAGATCTCCATCCTAATAAATTTAATTTGGATGTATCTAAAAGTTTCTGTGGAGTTCCATCAGGCTTGGAATCATCAAAAACTATCTTACCTTTAAAATTTACAGTGTTTGCTATTAGAAGCACCAAATCTTTAATTGAACAGTCAGCACCAGTTCCAATATTAATATGGCTTAGCATTGGGTCAATATGTTTTAAATAATCTATTTTTTTTATCTGCATTAAGTGTGTGCATGCAGAAGCCATATCATCTACATACAAAAACTCTCTCCTTGGTCTTCCTGTACCCCACGCTACAACCTCTTTGGCATTAGTTATTTTTGCTTCATGAAAACGTCTAATAAGCCCTGGAATAACATGACTATTTTCAGGATGGAAATTATCATTTGGTCCATAAAGATTTGTAGGCATAACCGACCTATAGTCTCTATTGAATTGCCTGTTATAACTTTCACACAATTTAATGCCTGCTATTTTTGCTATAGCATATGGTTCATTTGTTGGTTCTAGTTCACCAGAGAGTAATAGCTTTTCACTCAAGGGCTGACTTGCCTGTTTTGGGTATATACAAGAGGATCCTAAAAACAATAGTTTATCTACATTTGCTTTATGAGCAGAGTTAATAATATTTGCTTGAATCATAATATTTTCATAAATAAAGTCTGCTGGATATTTATTATTTGCAAAAATGCCTCCTACTTTAGCTGCTGCAATGTAAACATGATCAATATTATTCTCTTGAAAAAAATTATGAACTTCTTCTTGCGACGTTAGATCAAGCTCAGTACGGCTTTTAGTTATGATCTTGTAATCGTTATTTTTTTTAAGCTCTTTATAAATAGCGGATCCAACCATACCATTATGGCCTGCTATATATACATGAATCTGATCTTTATTCTTCAATTGTGGTTACCCAATATTAAGCTTTTATTATATTGATTTAACTATCGATGGAAATATTTATTTCATGGCCGTGCTTTTTAAGCAAGGAATTTTGCTTAGCCTTGTTTAGGTCGCTTTTAATCATTTCTGCACACATCTCTTGAACAGATATTTTTGGATACCAGCCAAGTTTATCTTTTGCCTTTGACGAGTCTCCCAATAAGCTTTCAACTTCTGCTGGTCTGTAATATCTAGGATCTACTCTAACAATGATATCTCCTTTTGCTATATTAGGAGCATCGCTACCTGAAATATTCTTAACTAAGCCTATCTCGTCTTTTCCAGATCTTTGAAACTCTATTTCAATGCCTAATTCATTACATGACATAATAATGAAATCACGAACTGAAATTTGAGTACCGGTTGCAATTACAAAATCTTCAGGTTTATTTTGTTGTAACATTAACCATTGCATTCGCACATAGTCCTTGGCATGTCCCCAATCACGTTTTGAGTCTAGATTGCCCAAATAAAGACAATTTTCTAATCCTTGAGCAATATTTGATAAGCCTCTTGTAATTTTTCTTGTTACAAAAGTCTCCCCTCTTCTGGGAGATTCATGGTTGAATAATATGCCATTACACGCATACATGTTATATGCTTCCCTATAATTAACAACTATCCAGTATGAGTACATTTTTGCTACACCGTATGGTGATCGAGGGTAAAATGGTGTGAGTTCATTTTGAGGAGTCTCTTGAACTTCTCCATAAAGCTCTGAAGTTGAAGCTTGATAAAATCTAGTTTTCTTTTCTAGCCCCAATAACCTTATTCCCTCAAGTAAGCGCAGAGTGCCTAAGGCATCAACTTCAGCAGTATATTCTGGAGACTCAAATGAAACAGCTACATGCGATTGAGCTCCTAAGTTATAAACCTCATCTGGCCGAATGTCTTGTAGAATTTTTGTTAAATTTGAGGAGTCAGTTAAATCTCCATAATGAAGATGTAGT
>Ga0213865_10002705_pt1 | contig 11098 bp, 4 predicted proteins | sample PICome_6_FD_160100 | JGI IMG/M metagenome (GOLD analysis project Ga0213865, IMG submission 160100) | Coastal seawater microbial communities near Pivers Island, North Carolina, United States - PICO282 | ecosystem: Environmental > Aquatic > Marine > Coastal | place: USA: North Carolina | collected...
CCCGAACTTCCACTACTTCCACTACTTCCTGAACTTCCTGAACTACCTGAGGAACCATCAATACCATCAATACCATCAATACCTGAACTTCCTGAGGAACCACTACTTCCTGAAGAACCTGATGAACCCGAGGAACCACTTGAGCCATCAACACCTGAACTTCCCGAAGAACCACTTGAACCTGAAGAACCACTTGAACCATCAGCACCTGAACTTCCCGAACTTCCCGAACTTCCTGATGAACCACTTGAACCTGAAGAACCCGAGGAACCCGAGGAACCTGATGAACCTGAACTTCCCGAACTTCCCGAACTTCCTGAGGAACCCGATGAACCTGAAGAACCACTTGAACCCGATGAACCTGATGAACCTGATGAACCTGATGAACCTGAACTACCTGATGTACCACTTGTACCAGCAGTACCTGCTGCAGGTTCCCATTCTGAACCAGTCCATCTAAATATGTTTGTATCTGATGAGTTATAATAAATCTCACCTACTTCACCTGATGCAGGGTCTGAAGTGTAAACAGGAATTTTTAATACATCTTGTATTTTTAAAGAACCTGTAAATTCATGGGTATCGGTAGTTTCATCACCAAATACGTTTGAACCCGATGCATAAATTACTGAAGATGAGATAAATGTAGTAATAAGTTCGGTTGAGGTAATAGTACCAGCAACTGATAAATTATTTCCAACTGATAAATTAGATTTAAAATCACCCGAACCTGTTACAGTTAAATCAGTACCAATTAATGCGTATCCATCGATATTTACACCATTTTTAAATGTACCTGAACCTGTTACAATTAAAAATTTATCAATTGTAACACCTGTATTAGTTCGTAATCCCTCGTTTGGAGAAATTACTGCTTCAGTAGAACCTGATTTAATTCTATCAATATCACCAAGTGCCTCAGCAGGTACATTAAATAATCCACTACCATCACCACTAATAAACGCACCTGAAATTTCACCTGTTGCATTTATATCACCTGTAAAGGATGCTGATACATTTACTTCAAATCCGTTTACTTCCGAAATTGAAGCAGTTGCAGTTCCATCAAATATTTTGTTTTGTGCTTCGGCAGTTAATGCCTCTGGTGGGATGTTAACTAGTTCTGAACCATCACCAACGTAAGACCCACTAAATTGTGATGCAGTTATGCCGTTTTCAACATATAATGTTGTATTAATATCAACTGAAGCAGTCGATATAGTTGCTTGTTCTACACCTTGCACATCAACCGAGAGTAAACTCTGGCTAACCTGATTTATACCATTTGGGTTCTTACCTTCGTACTTCATTAACCTCTATTTATGAAATTTCCAATACTGATACGACAACATCTACTGAATTATCTACGTTGGATGTAACTGTCATAGAATCTCCCGATTCTAAAACTACTTTTTGTTCACCACCTACTAATACAGCGGATGAACCATTGGGAATCACTGCTCCCTTAACTAAATATTTAGTAACTCCAGCAGAACTGTCTGTAACTTGTACGTCTACATAAATATTTTGAGATACAATATTCGCAACGTTTACACCAATTACAGTTGTTGCAGTTGAACCAGGAGTTGTATAAACGGATAATCCACCCGTTCCTGCTGGTCCTTTAATACTATTTTTAAATACGTTTGCCATAATTCTATCCTAATGCTATTGAGAATGCTAATGCCGAATCTAATACGTCTACACCATCTACTGAAAATGAATTTCCAGCATTTAAGTTTACTGAACCTGAAACTTCAATTGAACCACTATTAACAATGTTAGTACCACCATCAAAATTTTGAGTTCCTGCACTTATAGTTTGTCTAACTACTAAATCATTAAATGATGCTTCAACAACAGTAATATCACCGACAAACGAACCACTTAAAGAACCTGTATAGGAACCTGTAAAAGAACCACTAAGTTCTGCGTATGCCGAAGGTGCTTGTGTAATCGAACCAGAAAAACTTGGGCCGTCTATTCTCATTTATAAAATACCTTTTGTTTAGTATAAATATTAAATAAATATCTTTTGTTATTCTGGTTTAATTGGCCAGGAAATATTGTATGGATTTTCTTGAGCTGTAATATCTCTTAAGGATTGTCTATAAGTTTGCCACTCAGTTAAATTTGAACCAGTTATTGGTGAATCTTGAAATTGTGTCCAATCTGATTCACTTAGTAAAGTATTTCGTTGTACTCTAATTTCATCCCATTTAATTTCTTTTCTTTTATTAAGAGTAGTTTCATCTGCATCTACAATTTGATAGGTTTGTACATATATAGAACCTGAAAGAACAGGTGTTACTTCACTCACATCTTTTGTATAATCATCATCATACTCACTATCTCTTAGTTCAACAGGATAGACATTAAAAGTTTCTAATAATTCATTAGTAATATTGGATGGAAAACTTATGTTTTTGTTTTCCATTTTTAATTGATGAACTGAATATGGATATACAATATTTGAACCTGAAACTTTTAAGTACATAATTATTTATTTAAACGTTGATGGAATTGATGCGAAATTACTTAAACCACTACAAAACGCAAAACAATCGGTACCAACTGGCGTTGGTATTCTTTCCCAAATCTCATCACCACTTAAATCTACTGGCGTTGAACCTGCTAATTGATTTGCTGTTGTTGCCATATTAAATGCATCTCTAAACGTGGTTACTGATTGATTGTAAGTAAAGAAATTTGATGGAATTGCGGTTATACTACGACAGTTTCTAAAAACTGATGAAAAATTTACTACTGCAGTATTATTATCAAATAATCCCGGTGGAATTGTTGTTAGATTTAAACATGCGTTAAATGTACCTGAGAATGAAGTAACTTGTGTATTGTTATCAAATAAATCAGAAGGTATAAAATTTCCACTCAATCCTTGACAAAATACAAAAGTATCATTAAAACTGGTTGCATTAACAGCATAATCAAAAATACCTACGGGAATATAAGTTATACCCGTTTGTCTAAATGTGGAGTTAAATCTTAAAACATTAGTTAATCCTTGATGTAAATCGGCATTTCCTGAACCATCATTTGGTAATGAATTTAAATTAATACATCCATAAAAATCTATTTGTTCTAAACCAACAGTTCCCCAATCATCTACTGAAGTATATAAATTTTTGTAAGTAGAGTTATTGTTTACATTAAATCCTGGTAGATATCCCGAAATTTCAACTTGATATGTACCTGTTGAAGTATATGTATGAAATCTCGTAGAATTACTAACATTCGTAAGTGTACTAGATGTACTATCTCCCCAATCAATAGAAATATTAGGTTGTTTTCCACCTGGTGAAGTTACTGGCAATTCAAAAAGTGTATTTGCCGAAGTTATATTTAATGTAAATTTAAAAGTACTCACGTCTCCCCCTGTTGATGATAATAATCGTCTAAAAATACCCATAACATATTAACTAACATTTGCTGCACTTAGGAAACCATAATACGTAGTTCCCCCATCATAAGTATAGAATACCAAAATATCTTTACCACTCGTAGTTAGAGTTGGTGCAATTCCATTTGCCCATTCTATATTCTCATTCCATGTAACTGTTGCACCACTACCACCATCATTTAATACTAATGTAAATCCAACTGCTCTTGGTCCATTTGGTGGGTTAATGAAATCAATATTAATTCCACCCGTTCTGTTTACATAAAAGTTATTACCCTGAGATAAATCTATATCTACATTACCTGATGTATTACCAATATTATCAAAGTTTTCGTGATATGTAGTAGAGAATGCAGTATTTGTAATTGCTAAAGTAGAACCACTAATATTACTTTCTCCAATTAAATTATTTTTTACGGTTGTATCGTTTAACCCAATTACAAATCTATCATTAGCATTTATTTGGAATGTAAGAGTTGCATCATCTGCATCATTGGAAACAGGAACCTCATATGTAAATACATTTGTAGAACTACCATTTTGATTTACTACATAACTTGGTGGATTCCAATTCAAATAAATTCCATTATCAAAATTCTGTAATAAGAAGTAAGAATCATCAGTACCTCCTAATTGAAGTAGTGTATTCTGTCCAAATGCATAGATACCAGAACTAATATTTTTATCTTCAGGGTTTAATTCTAACTCACCACCATAGAATCTTGCAGTAATAAATCCTTCACTATTATAAATGGTATTAACTCCGAGTCCCATCTGACCAATTGGGTTTGGTGCGAAAGTAGTATTTTTAAATCCATAAATACCAACATTTGCAACATCATCTTCCCATCCTAAAGTAATACCAGGAGTAGTTTGATATTGACTACCTGTTGCAGTTGCTCCGTATATTGCTAATCCACCTGCGATATGTTCATAAGAATTCACCGAACCAGTAGCAAATCGTGTATCATTATTAATTTCTACAAGAACATCTGGTAGATTAGAAGCAGATACGGTTAAAAGGTCTCCACTAAATGTTAATCCTTCCTCTGCCTGCGCACTTCCATCATCTCGTGTAGTTATTAATCTATTATCAGCTGCATTATCAACTGCAACTACACCATCTAATCCTGATGTACCCGATGAACCTGAACTTCCAAAAAGAGTACCATCTAAACCTGAGGAACCTGATGAACCTGAAGTACCTGATGAACCCGAAGAACCTGAAGTACCTGAACCATCTATACCACTTGAACCTGATGTTCCACTCGAACCACTCGAACCAAAGAAAGTACCATCTAAACCTGAACTGCCTGAACTTCCACTTGTTCCACTACTTCCACTCGTTCCACTACTACCTGATGAACCACTTGTACCACTTGAACCAGCAGAACCAAAATAAGTTCCATCTAAACCTGAAGAACCTGAACTTCCCGAAGTACCTGATGAACCACTTGAACCTGAAGAACCACTACTTCCTGAAGTCCCTGAGGAACCTGAAGAACCAAAGAAGGTACCATCTAAACCATCGGTTCCTGAAACACCTGATGTACCCGATGAACCTGAAGAACCCTGCACTCCACTTGTTCCTGAAGAACCATCTAAACCACTACTTCCTGAAGTACCACTACTTCCAAAGAAAGTACCATCTAAACCTGAAGAACCTGAAGTACCAGCAGTACCTGTTGAACCACTACTACCACTCGTACCACTACTTCCTGAAGTACCTGTTGTACCCGAAGAACCGAAGAAAGTACCATCTAAACCTGAAGAACCTGAAGTACCTGAAGTACCTGTTACACCACTTGAACCACTTGTTCCCGAAGAACCACTCGTTCCCGATGTTCCACTTGAACCACTTGAACCGAAGAACGTACCATCTAAACCTGAACTGCCTGATGTACCCGATGAACCTGAACTTCCACTTGTTCCACTACTTCCACTTGAACCCGATGTTCCACTTGAACCACTTGAACCGAAGAACGTACCATCAAAACCTGAAGTACCACTTGAACCTGAAGAACCTGAAGAACCTGGTAATCCACTCGTTCCTGAAGAACCTGAAGTACCCGATGAACCACTTGAACCCGAACTTCCGAAGAAGGTACCGTCTCTACCCGATGAACCCGAAGAACCTGAAGTACCACTACTACCACTTGTACCACTTTGACCTGAAGAACCACTTGTTCCTGAACTACCTGATGAACCAAACAGGGTACCATCTCTACCAGATGTACCTGAAGTACCTGATGAACCTAATCCACTTGTACCACTTGAACCAGCAGAACCACTCGTTCCACTTGAACCACTACTTCCAAAGAAGGTTCCATCAACACCAGATGAACCCGAAGTACCTGAAGAACCTGATGAACCTAATAACCCATCTTGTCCTGAAGTACCCGAACTTCCTGATAATCCACTTGTTCCACTTGTACCGGCTACACCTGAACTACCTGAAGACCCGAATAAAGTACCATCTCTACCAGATGTACCTGATGAACCATCTATACCATCGTTACCTGAACTTCCACTACTTCCACTACTTCCACTCGTTCCACTCGAACCACTTGAACCAAAGAATGTACCATCAGCACCACTTGAACCACTTGTTCCATTTGTACCCGATGAACCTGATGAACCATCCGTACCATTAATACCTGAACTACCAGAAGAACCACTTGTTCCCGCAGAACCACTTGAACCTCTTTCACCACTTGAACCACTTGTTCCTGAACTTCCAAATAAAGTACCATCTCTACCACTCGTTCCACTCGTTCCTGAACTTCCTGAAGAACCACTTGAACCTGAATTTCCACTTGTTCCACTTGAACCACAGAAAGTACCATCGGCACCTGATGAACCTGATGAACCTGAAGTACCACTTGAACCACTTGAACCTGAGGAACCACTACTTCCCGAACTACCATCTTCACCACTTGTTCCTGAACTTCCTGAAGAACCTTCAGCAGATGTACCTGAAGTACCAGCAGAACCTGTTGAACCTGATGAACCCGAACTACCTGAGGAACCATCGGAACCACTTGTACCACTTGTACCACTTGAACCTTCAGCAGATGTACCAGATGAACCAGCAGAACCTGTTGAACCTGATGAACCTGAAGTACCACTACTTCCCGATGAACCAGCATCTCCACTTGTTCCACTACTTCCACTTGAACCACTTGAACCAGCAGTACCTGTTGAACCACTACTACCTGAACTTCCTGAGGAACCACTACTTCCTGAAGAACCCGAAGTTCCATCTATACCACTACTTCCACTTGAACCACTTGTTCCCGCAGAACCTGTTGTACCTGAACTACCACTACTTCCACTACTTCCACTACTTCCACTTGTTCCACCTGAACCACTCGTTCCACTACTTCCACTTGAACCACTTGTTCCCGCAGAACCTGTTGTACCACTACTTCCCGAACTACCAGAAGTTCCACTTGAACCACTTGAACCTGAAGTTCCATCTATTCCCGAACTACCTGATGAACCACTTGTACCACTTGAACCACTAATACCACTTGTTCCACTACTTCCACTTGTTCCTGAACTACCCGAACTTCCTGAAGAACCCGAAGTTCCACTTGAACCCGAGGAACCAGCAGAACCTGAACTACCTTGAGCACCACTTGTTCCTGAACTACCCGAACTACCTGAAGAACCACTACTTCCTGATGAACCACTCGTACCCGATGAACCACTACTTCCTGAGGAACCTGATGAACCAGCACTACCTGATGAACCAGCTTCTCCACTTGTACCACTACTTCCTGAGGAACCTGATGAACCACTACTTCCCGAACTTCCCGAAGAACCTGAACTACCTGAACTACCTGAAGAACCATCAGAACCACTACTTCCTGAAGAACCTGCACTACCCGTAGAACCCGAGGAACCACTACTTCCTGAACTACCTGAACTACCGGAAGAACCACTTGAACCTGAAGAACCACTTGAACCTGAAGAACCTGAGGAACCACTTGAACCTGAGGAACCACTTGAACCTGAAGAACCTGAGGAACCTGAACTACCTGAAGAACCACTCGTTCCACTTGAACCTGAACTTCCACTACTTCCTGAACTTCCTGAAGAACCTGAGGTACCCGATGTCCCACTACTTCCTGAAGTGCCTGATGTTCCATATTTATCAACTATTTCAATAGTTCCAATCATTGAACTATGATTTACACATTGATAAACTATACTATTAGGTGCATCCTCAGGAACTCTATATCTTATTAATGTAGTTGTACCATAAACTCCATTTGCAGCGTCATTATTTGTTGTACCAGGAACTGCTGAAGTATTTCCATTTGCTAATCTTAATGCGAATGGATGAGATGATGATACACCACTTACATCAAAGTAGAATAATTCACCTCTTACTAAAGTTAGTGTTGGGAAATTACCAACATATCCATCAAATGAATAATTAAATCCATCATTATTTACTATGAATAATCTACCACCTTCTCTACCAGCAGTACCAGAAGTACCCGAACTTCCTGAGGAACCTGATGAACCACTACTTCCACTTGAACCAGAAGAACCACTTGTACCACTACTTCCTGAGGAACCTGATGAACCACTACTTCCACTTGAACCTGAAGTTCCTGAACTACCACTCGTACCACTACTTCCCGATGTACCACTACTTCCACTTGAACCTGAAGAACCTGATGAACCTGAGGTACCTGAGGTACCTGAACTACCACTTGTTCCACTTGAACCTGATGTTCCACTACTACCACTTGTACCCGAACTTCCACTACTTCCTGAACTTCCTGAAGTACCCGATGTACCACTACTACCACTTGTACCCGATGTACCACTCGTTCCCGAAGAACCGGCACTACCAGTTGAACCCGAACTACCAGAAGTTCCACTCGAACCACTTGAACCAGCAGTACCCGATGTACCACTAACTGCTGATAATGGTCTTGTTTGAACTTGGTTTGTTGTTTCATCTATTACTAATACAGTAGTAGAACTTCCTTCTTCTAATCCTTGAACAACTAAACTACCCGTTACACCGAAACTACCCGTTACAGATAAACTACCTGATAATTCGGCAGAACCTGTGAATGGGAATCCTGTTCCTACACCCCCTCCACCTTCAGATTCTCCTGCATTAAGTGCGTAAGAAGCAGTTATTGCATAAGAAGCAGAAAGAACGGTCATTGAAGAAGTTTGGTCATTTCTTACATAATCTTCTGCGTTTACGGCATCAGCGGCATTTTGTGCATATGAAGCAGATACTGCATATGATGCTGAAAGTACAGTCATCGATGCAGTTTGTGATGTTAATACAAAATTAGAAACATCCAAGTAAGATGCGTTTTCTGCATAAGAAGCAGATACTGCATATGATGCTGAAAGTACAGTCATCGATGCAGTTTGACTGTTTTGTATATAATTTTCTAAGTTTCCAATCTCTGCAAGAGATTCAGAACTAAATCCTAATAAGTTTGATGCAGTATTTGCATTTTCAGCAAAGAATGAATATGATGATGAAAGGACTGTACCGATAATATTATCACCTCGTACAAATCCTGCTAATCTTCCACCCGTACCGATTACCGCCTGTCCACTTGTTAATCCACTAAAGGTTACTCTAACCGAAGATGTATCTAATGCCTCAATTGCTTGTGGAATAATTTGTCCATTCGAACCCGTTTCATAAATTTGAACAACAGGATACTCAATTCCAAAATTATGTTGGAATGTTACTTGAGTTACATTATCAAATGGGAATACTGCCGTATCACCAAATTGTGTTACAGGTCTAAATTTATTTGCATCGGCATCAAATACTAAAATATCTAAATCATCGGGTACATCAATACCAACGTTTTCACCTTGATAAGGACCAACAAAAGAAGATGTCATTCTTGGTGTGAAGATTTCTTCTCTTGCATGAATCTTAGATGCACTTATATCATTTTTGAAATCAACATCACCAAAGAAGGTTGACCCACTTGCTACTGATGTTACTACAAACCCATCATCAGGATTTGTTGATGCAGTTACTGAACCACTAAGGATTCTACTTTGGTCTAACCCTACAATTGCTTCAGCAGGAATATTAAATAATTTTTCACCCGAACCACTAAATGCTGAACCTGATTCTACTCTAACTTCACCAAAGAAAGTAGAACCACTATCTTCTGCAGTTACAATAAATCCATCAATTTGGTCAACCGATGCAGTTACCGAACCAGAGGTAATTTGTGTTAAGTTAAGGTCTACTAACGATTCTGCAGGAATATTGAATAATCCACCACCATCACCTACGAATAGAGTACCACTAATTTGTGTATTTGCAACTAATCCTTTATTTGGAGATATCACTGCTTGAGCAGAACCTGAATTAATTCTATCTAATTCTAAATCTTCAAGTGCATCAAGTGGAATGTTAAATAATCCCGAACCATCACCACGATATAATGATGCTGAAATTGAACCTGAAATAAATACCGAACCACTAAACTCAGAAGTAACTGCTCCACCTACATTATCAAATACTCTAAAGAACCCATCCTCTGAAACTGATGCAGAAACTGAACCTGTAAAGATTTTTGATGAATCAATTGCTAAGTTAGCAATATCAATATTTGTAATTCCACTACCATCACCACTAATAATACCACCAACGTTAAGTGATTCCGAAATATTTACTGAACCACTAAATGATGAAAGAACTGATGCAGTTATACCACTATCAAATATTTTAAATTCACCATCAGGAGAAACTGAAGCAGTTACTGAACCTGTTGCAATACGTTCGGTATCAAATGCTAAGTTAGCAATTGAAATATTCGTTAAACCACTACCATCACCGATATATCTACCACCACCTTCTACTGAGATGGAACCTGATGTTTTTATTGAACCTGTAAATTCAGAACCACTTTTTGGTGCAGTTACTATAAAGGTATCACCGGTTGCAACCGATGCCGTTGCCGAACCACTTGAGATAAGAGGAGCTGCAGCAGCTTGTACATTTTCGAGATTTGAACCATCTCCAAAATAAACACCTTGGAATGAACCACTAAATGAACCACTAAGGTCTAAATCATCATTTCGATTTTCCCATCTTCGAGATTCGGATACATAAACTAAAATATCGTTGTTTGATGCAGATGCAATTTGTACATCGTGTAATCCACCTAAGGTACTACCTAAATGAGGTCTTACCAATAAGGTAATATTTTGACCCGTTATACGAGTAATTGCTGCAATTGAAGTCTTGAGATTTGGGGCCTCAGGTTTTACAGTTGTTAAACTACCAGAAGTTGTTGGATTTGGATAAAGGAGAGAACCTTCTGTCCAAGTTTCTAATGAATTTTTTACATCATTTAATTCAAGTGTAGTTCTATTTAATTCTCTTACATACCCAAACCAAGTTACGAATCCTTGTTGGTTATTTGCAATATCCTCAGTAAGAACACCAACAATGAAATCCTCAGAATATGTACCATCGGTAATTGCTCTAACTACTCTTAATCTATTACCTTGAGCAGGTTGTGATGGGTCTATCATTACAAGTGTACCATTCACTAAATCTGAACCTTCTTTGTTTACCACATATGGGTAATACAATTCTTGTCCGATTTGTAGTGATGCAGAACCACCACCCATTCCTAAATCAAGGGTACCATCGGT
>Ga0213865_10002707_pt1 | contig 11088 bp, 5 predicted proteins | sample PICome_6_FD_160100 | JGI IMG/M metagenome (GOLD analysis project Ga0213865, IMG submission 160100) | Coastal seawater microbial communities near Pivers Island, North Carolina, United States - PICO282 | ecosystem: Environmental > Aquatic > Marine > Coastal | place: USA: North Carolina | collected...
CCAGCGGGCCCTTGAGGTGTTTTACCGCCGCATCAAGATCAGAATCAGAAATCGAAGAAAGATTGGACTGGTTGGCGTACTGGATAATCGCGAGCTCACCAATATCGTGTACAAGACCTGCTAGTAAGGCCTGCTCCGGATCGATCGTACCGGCGTGGCGCGCTAGAACCAAGGCTCCGGCAGCAACCCGAGTACTGTGCTCCCATAGATCTCGCATTCTGCGTCGAAGTCTCGGCTGTTTGGTGACGAATAATTGCTTGATGGTTAAAGCTGTGACGACATCCTGAACCGCTATCATGCCCATCCTGGCTATCGCTTCATTCAGGGTTTTGGTCGACTCATAACCCGCATAAATCGGCGAATTAGCAATTTGTATAACCTTCGCGGCGATTGTGACATCGACCTGAATTATCCGAGTCAAATCCATAGCAGATGACTTCGGATCCATGGCCTTTCGACGAACTGCCAATCCCAACTCTGGCATGGTGGGTAAGGCTAGTCGCTCTTCCTTAACATCACGAATGATTTCGCGCGCCAGCGAACCTTCGACCTCACTCACTGACTCTAAGCTAAGATCATCAACAGTCAGCTCTTGGGGCGTTTCTACCCAGTCATCCAGCCCCACCTCGTTGGAGGTACCAACCAGAGCAGTCGGTATGGCAAGCACAAACGCAGGCGTCAGGCACTCTACCCGAGCCGATTCCGCCAGTAATTCGTCGAGGGGTCGCAGACCCTCTGATGGACGCTGAATATCCAAAATAAATTCATGCCTGGCTGAGCAAACCCTTACTTTGCCCTTAAAAAGATAATGCCTCGCATCTCCCGCAGCTGGCAAGGCAACAACCTCACCAACAGCCAGCTTGCTGAGCTTTGCTGAGCGCACTAGCTTCGCCAATTGGGCGTCTGACAGATGCGAAAAATCCTTGTGATTCCTCAAGTGGGAACCTGAAGGCTTGAGCTTAGCAGCGGCAAATAGTCGTCTTACAATCGCAAACATACTGGGCGCACACAGCCATACGGGAGTTGACTAAAGACTAGTAGGAAAAAGCCAATAATGACAGTAACTGACCGTTGACCTTGATCACGATTCCCGACAAACTACGCGCCCTCGTGGCTACGTAGCTCAGCTGGTTAGAGCACAGCATTCATAATGCTGGGGTCGGTGGTTCAAGTCCACCCGTAGCTACCACCCTCCTTTTGCGTGCTGCACAACCTACCAAACGCGAGCCGTTAGCCGGTAAAAAACCTGCCCGAAATTGGTAATAGAGACCGTTTGATCGTGTTTTGCTCAATGTTTCGACGCTTGTCGGCTTCGCTGCGCTTATGTCGGCTTGGAAGAATTGATAGAGTGAGAACACGTGGTAGGGAAAAAGATTCGGCCTTGGCTAAATCCGTCGTCACTGACTCCAAGCCAACCCGCTTTTCAAGACGAGTTCTCTGGGGAGATTTCAAGTGCTGGTTTCACTGCTAATTTTCGTAGCGCTTCTCGCTGGACTCGCCTCCTTGTCGAGAAAAGACATGTCCTTATCAAGCCGCGTCTTCATTGGCCTGGGATTGGGTATTGTTTTTGGGTCGGGACTTCAGTGGCTATTGGTGCCTGAAACGCTGGCAGCCGTGGTCGATTGGGTCAATCTTATCGGCTCCGCATACGTCAGCCTTCTCAAAATGATCATCATGCCGCTGATCATTGTGGTCATGACTGCCGCTGTGTTGCGATTAGAGCAGTTATCAGCCCTAGGCCGACTGGGCGGCAGCATTATCGGTATATTACTGATCACGACAACAATCGCCGCCGCAATTGGCGCCGGTTTGGCCGCAGGCTTTGGTCTGTCTGCCGAGGGCTTGATTGAAGGTGAGCGCGAGCTTGCTCGTGCAGTGGCCGTTGCCGAGAAGCAAAATCAGATCGCTGACTTGAATGTTCCCTCCCTGCTATTGAGCTTCCTGCCGACCAATATCTTTGCCGATCTATCGGGATCACGCTCGACATCGGTCATAGCAGTCGTCATTTTCTCGATTTTTCTGGGCATTGCAGGGCTTCGTTTGAATGCTGCGTCACCGGAGCACGGCGCAAAGCTTAAGAGTGGCGTTGAGCTTGCCGAGGAATGGATCATGTACTTGGTGAAGCTGGTAATCTCGCTAACGCCCTACGGTGTACTGGCTTTGATGACAAAGATGGCAGCCACATCGGACAGTGCTGACATCCTCAATCTGTTTGAGTTTATTGCTGTCTCCTATTTAGCCATTTTCATTATGTTCGCCGTGCATGGCCTGCTGATATCGCTTACCGGCATGTCGCCAATCAACTATTTCAAGCGCATCTTCCCTGTGTTGATTTTCTCCTTCACCTCCCGCTCATCAGCCGCGGCGATTCCAATGAGTATCGATACTCAGGTCAAGGAGCTCGGCAATCATCCTAGTATCGCGAGCTTTGCAGCGAGCTTCGGAGCCACCATCGGTCAGAACGGATGTGCAGGTATTTATCCGGCAATGCTGGCGGTGATGATCGCACCCACCATGGGTATCGACCCCCTAGCACCTTCGTTTTTCTTAATGTTGCTATTGGTCGTGACGCTGAGTTCATTCGGTATCGCGGGTGTAGGCGGCGGCGCCACGTTTGCTGCACTCGTTGTATTGCCCACCATGGGGTTACCCGTCACCTTGGTTGCGCTGTTAATTTCGATCGAGCCATTGATCGATATGGCACGCACTGCGCTCAATGTGAGTGGATCGATCACTGCGGGAACGATGACTCAACGATGGATCGGGGTTGAGGACGAGGAACCAAGAGCAGCCTAAGCTTTCAAGGCGGTAGAAGCTTCCTAGTATGTATATACATCTAGCCTAATGGCATCTGATAAAAAGCAAACTACTCGGCCCTTAACTACAGTCGTCGTTTAGCTCTTTGCTCAATGTCCTGCTTGTCTCTTGGAGAATGTCGGGGCTTCTTTTTGAAAGGCCAGAAGTTAAAACCGCGATACCTTGCGCCAATGAGAGACCATAATACGAGTGTGAGCAACAGCAGTTGCAACAACTCCTCAGTACTCAAATCCGTACATCCTTTCATGACCCACCTTGCCTCTGCTCACGCTTGATCCATTAAATGGAGTCCACCTAGCAACTGCTTATTTTGCACCCAAACCACGGTAAGCTTTGCCTCATCCTTCCCTGTTCCAACCACGTACCTAATAATAGATGGAAATGGAGGCACAACTAGCATGACTAAACCAGAGATCACCACTCATCACCGTGTCTGCCACCTTTGCGAGGCCATGTGCGGTCTCGTGATCAAAACCGAGGGCGATACCGTTGTCGACATTCGCGGTGATAAGAACGATCCCTTGAGTCGGGGGCATGTCTGCCCTAAGTCGGTAGCACTCAAAGATATCCATGAGGACCCGGATCGATTACGCAAACCACTTAAGCGAATAAGATCCCGAGCGGGTCATTATGAACACGTCGAGATCGAGTGGTCCGAGGCGCTTGATCTTGCAGCGGATGCGCTGGCAAAAACAATTCAGACTCATGGTGTTGATGCGGTTGGCGCCTACTTTGGTAACCCATCAGTTCACAACTACGGGATGCTAACCCACCAAAAGAACCTATTTCGTCACATCAGAACCAGAAACCGATTCTCCGCCACCTCGGTGGATCAACTTCCCCATCACCTCATCTCCATGTGGTGTTTTGGGCACATGCTGCTGCACCCAATTCCAGTCGTCGACCGAACGCAATACTTTTTGATGCTAGGCGCTAATCCATTGGCGTCCAATGGCTCGATTTGGACAGTGCCCGATGTTCGCAAACGACTAAAAGCACTGACTGCGAGAGGCGGAAAACTGGTAGTAGTCGATCCCCGGCGTACCGAAACCGCTGAACTTGCCAGCGAACATCTGTTTATCAGACCCGGATCTGACGCCGCATTTTTGCTCGCGCTTATTCATGTGTTGTTCCGCGATAATCGAGTCGCCCCTGGAAAGCTCGCCGAGTTCACCGATGGGCTGGAGGATGTGCGTGATGCGGTGCAGTCGCTGTACCCAGAATGGGCGAGTGAGGCTACAGGAATCGCAGCTTCCGATATCGAGCGCATCGCACACGAACTTGCGGACGCTGAAACTGCCATCTGTTACGGACGCATGGGCGTCAGCACCCAGGCCTATGGTGCGCTTTGCCAGTGGGCTATCCAGGTAATCAATGTCATTACGGGCAACCTCGATAAACCGGGCGGTAGCCTATTCACCAAACCGGCTATGGATCAGATCGTGAATAGTAGCCCCGGTGGCTTTGATCGTTTTCAGAGTCGCGCCCGCGGCTTGCCTGAGTTCAACTATGAACTGCCAGCGGCAACCATGGTTGAAGAGATAACCACCCCTGGCGAAGGACAAATCCGGCTCATGTTCACCGGTGCCGGCAACCCGGTGCTGTCTACGCCAAATGGGCGTGCTCTCGATGAAGCACTGGAGACAATCGATTTCATGATTTCCGTCGATCCCGCGCTGAACGAAACCACGCGCCATGCCGACGTGATTCTGCCGCCGACCTCACCACTAGAACATGATCACTACGACATCGGATTTCACAATTTGGCGATCAGAAATACCGCGCGATATAACCCGCCGATTTTTGGTAAACCGGAAGACTCGCTTCACGACTGGGAGATTTTTGCAGAACTGGGTGATCGCTTAGCCAAACGATTAGACCTCGATCCAGTGCCTCGTCACGCACCGCATCAGCTGGTTGACGCCGCGCTCAAAGCTGGCCCCTATGGCAATGACAGCGAGTGGCAGCTTTCCATCGACAAACTGAAAGCCAACCCCTCGGGGGTTGACCTAGGGGCCTTGGAGCCCTCCTGCCCTGAACGTTTAAAAACGCCCGGCAAGCGCATCCGGCTCTCGATTCCCGAGGTACTCAATGACATCGTTCGCTTCGTTGAGGCTACCAACAATGACGATGCATCCTATCGACTCATTGGACGACGCCATGTCAGAGACAACAACTCATGGATGCATAACTCCTATCGGCTGATGAAAGGCAAAGCACGCTGCCAATTACTGATTCACCCCGACGATGCCCAACGCGAAGGCTGGAACAACGGCACCGCTGTAATAATTCAAAGCCGAGTCGGGAGTGTAGAGAGTGAGATTAAGCTATCGGATGAAATGATGCCGGGTGTCGTTAGCCTACCTCACGGCTATGGACACGGACTTGCCGGAACGCGCTCACGGGTGGCCAATCAGCACTCTGGTGTCAGCTGCAACGACATAACCGATGAGCAGTTTATCGACCAACTCTCGGGCAACGCCGCCGTGAACGGCGTTCCTGTTACGTTGCGCGCGCGGGCTTGAATAGTGAGATAAAGCCTGTGCACGGCGGGTCGACCTGACAATTAGGTCTGGAACAAGTTGACTGCTCAGCGGATTAGGGCGTAGCTTAAAGTCAATTGGTGTGTTCGGAGATTTCCTGATGGCTCTATCCAAGATCGCCCTATTCAGTGACCTGTCTACTCGATATATCGCGTCCACAAGCTACGTCAGTAAACGCCTACTAACCATCTGGGGCGCGTTCTTACTAGCTAATGCCACGGTGAGCCACACCGTCATTGCAGAGGACTCTCAGCAGTCAGCAAAAACCCAAGTTGAGGCGCTTTGCTCTACCTGCCATGGCCTTTTCTACCTCGATCGAGCACAAGGCTACGACACACCCGAGGAGTGGCAGCATCTGATTGAAAGCATGATCGATCTAAAGCCCGATCAAAAATTGCTCGTCAGTCAGTACCTCTCGGCGAATTACCCGCACAAGCCAGAGAAAGCACCTCGGCTAGTCGGTGGTTCTACACAGATTCAGATCGAGGAATGGGTCGTACCAACCTTGGGGCAGCGCTCGCGTGACCCTATAGAAGCGCCTGACGGGAGTATTTGGTGGACTGGCATGTGGGCGTCTCTCGCGGGCCGACTCGACCCGAAGACAGGTGATATGCGCGAGTATCCGCTACCGCCAAGCGCACGCCCCCACTCAATCATCCCCGATACCAAAGGCTTTATCTGGTATACCGGTAATAGCAACGGCACCATCGGTAAGCTTGATCCAGACTCGGGTGATATCACCGAATACAAGACAGAGGCCCGCGATCCGCATACTGGAGCATTCCATCCCAACGGCAACCTCTACTTCACAGCTCAGCACTCGAATGTCCTAGGCCGGTTAGACCCGGTAACGGGCGCAATCACCGAGATACCGACACGTAAAAAACCTTATGGAATAAAGGTTGGGCGAGATGATGATTTGTTCATCGCCTATAACGGCACTAATGCCATAGGCAGATTGGACCCTGACTCAATGGAAGTCACCTACTACGCCGTACCTGACGAGCGCACACGGATCCGCAGGCTCGATATCGACAGCCAAGGTAATGTGTGGTTCGTGAATTCCTCTATGGGGAAAATCGGACGCCTAGACGTGGACTCGGGCACAGTGACCCAGTGGGACTCTCCCAGTGGTCCTACCTCACACCCCTATTCGATGACGGTGATCGACGATGTCGTCTGGTACAACGAAAGCGGCATGCGACCCGACGTCTTGGTGCGCTTTGACCCCGCCACAGAACGCTTCCAAAGTTGGCCTATTCCGTCGGGTGTAGGGATTGTTCGACACACCTGGGAGACACGCGACGGCGACCTCCTGATCCATCAAAGTAGCTCTAACCGCGTAGGACGAGTGAAAATCTTCGATTGAACCCACTATTGGTGTGAATTATCGGCAGGATTCGGGCTAAGCCCGCGTGAAACCTTGACCGGTCGCTGACTCGTACAGGATACTTCGGGCGCTATAAAAAATACCAAATAAGGCCATATCCGTGCCGACTGTAATCTGGGGAGACAATTCAATGCTTGAACAACTCTATGCCGCGCCGCCTATCATAGGCCTCGTGGGCCTCGCTATTGCGTTTTTTATTTACACCGTGATGTCGCGCCGCGAAGTACCGGAGGGCAACGTCAAGAAGATTGGTGACCAGATTCACCTCGGAGCCATGGTGTTCATGAAGCGTGAATACACCTACCTGGCTGCGTTTGCTGCGGTATTGCTGGTATTGATTCTGATTTCAGACCTAGACAACGATACAGCGCTTTCATTTGTCGTCGGCGCCTCATCATCAGCGCTTGCCGGCTGGCTGGGTATGTACGCAGCAACCAAAGCGAATGTGCGCACTGCAATCGCGGCTAACACGGAAGGCGCTCCTGCCGCACTAAGCGTTGCTTTTTATGGCGGCTCAATCATGGGACTTTGTGTGGCATCACTGGGTCTAATTGGTCTCGGTAGCCTCTACTTTTACTTTGGTGGCGATCCGAAAGCGGCGCACGCCATCCATGGTTTCGGCATGGGCGGCTCGGTTGTCGCCCTTTTCTCGCGCGTCGGTGGCGGCATCTTCACCAAGAGTGCCGATGTAGGCGCGGACCTAGTAGGTAAGATCGAGGCAGGAATTCCCGAAGATGATCCTCGCAACCCGGGCGTAATCGCCGATAACGTGGGCGACAACGTTGGCGATATTGCCGGTATGGGCTCCGATATTTTCGAGAGCTACTGTGGTTCGATGATCGCTTGTATGGCAATCGCCTCCACCATGGCAATCGCGCAAGAAGAGATGGCGGGAATGATGTTTTTGCCGCTAGCACTTGCTAGTGTCGGTCTGCTTTCATCGGTGGTTGGTATTCTCATTGTTAGGTCACGTTCAGCGGCAGCACCGGCTACTGCACTTCGCTATGGCACGTTTGCTGCTCCCGTCATTTTTGTGGCATTGGCTTACTTCCTGATCCAGCACCTCGGTCTCAGCAATAACATCTGGTTTGCTGTTCTTTCAGGTGCGGTCGGTGGTGTTGCCATCGGTCTCATCACCGAGTACTACACCGGTGGTGCACCTGTCAGGAAAATTGCGCGGTCTGGTGAAACTGGCCCCGCAACTGTAATGATCACTGGCCTTGCCATTGGCATGCAATCTGTTGTGCTACCAGTGCTGTTCCTTGCTGCGATCATTTTTGTATCGACGCAACTCGCCGGCCTTTACGGCGTGGGTATCGCTGCTGTTGGTATGCTGGCTACCGTAGGTATCACTATGGCTATCGATGCCTATGGGCCTGTTGCTGACAACGCTGGCGGTATCGCTGAAATGGCTGGTATGGGCGAAGAAACCCGCGAAATTACTGATGGTCTCGATGAGGTCGGTAATACCACAGCGGCCATCGGTAAAGGCTTTGCGATCGGTGCAGCAGCGCTGGCTGCCTTGGCCATCATCGCCGCCTTCGTTGAGACTGTTTCGGCCAACAACGCTGGCTTCTCTCTCGAACTATCAAATCCGACTGTACTGGTCGGCATGTTCATTGGCGGCACCATCCCATTCCTCATCTCGGCCATCACCATGACGGCCGTGGGCGAGGCAGCATTCGATATGATCAACGAGATCCGACGACAGTTTAAGGAGATTCCCGGACTGCTCGAGGGTAAGGCTGAGCCTGACACTGCTCGCTGTGTTGATATCGCTACAACAGCAGCACTCAAGCGTATGGTCGTTCCCGGTGTGATTGCTGTCGCAGCCCCCGTAGTTGTGGGCTTTCTGCTGGGTGCGGCAGCCTTGGGCGGCATGCTCGGCGGCGCTCTTCTGGGCTGTGTATTGATGGCGCTAATGATGGCTAACGCCGGTGGTGCTTGGGATAACGCGAAAAAGTACGTTGAAAAAGGCAACCTCGGCGGCAAGGGTTCTGACACCCACTCGGCTGTTGTGGTTGGTGATACCGTTGGGGACCCCTTCAAGGATACTTCGGGTCCATCAATGAATATCCTGATTAACGTGATGGCGATTGTCAGTCTTGTGATCGCGCCGCTGCTTTAATCAGATTGAATAATTTAAAAAGGGGAGCTCAGCTCCCCTTTTTTGTAATCAATAAACTGAAAAATAGATCAATGAGCAAGGAACAGGTCTACTCAGTTGTCGTTGCGATTCCCGAAGGCCGTGTAGCCTCGTTTGGAGCGATTGCAAGCGCTGCAGGATTACCCGGCCGCGCCCGCTGGGTAGGTCAGGTGCTAAGTCAACTCCCACCGGACTCATCCATCCCCTGGCATCGGGTAGTCGGGCACGACGGCAGGGTCACGTGTCCCCAGACTCAACTCGCCATCAGTCGCTTAACTAAAGAAGGCATTGAGCTGGTAAACAAGAAAATTAATATGAAGCGCTATGGATGGCCGTAGCAGCAATTCAGGTTCAGACTCAGCTCAGGGCTTTGACAGCCGATTGCAACTGTGTCAAATCAGCCTCGAACAAGTCATTGGCTTTCGTGAGCATCGATTGATCTATCTCGTCACGCGATCTCAAACCAAGCTCTAGCTCACGAGTATAGTTCCCACTCGCCATCATACCGAGCGACTGACAACTGCTAGCTAGTGTATGAGCTGCCCGTTCGGCCGATTCGAAGTCATTTGTCTTGACGCCTGAGCTCAGTTCTTCCAGGTTATCGCGCCCCTCACGTGCCAAGCCTTCAACAATCATCGACACCGATTCAATTCCCAGGACGTCGACCATGCTTGAAAAAACGTCATGATCAAAACCCACAGCGACGTCTTCGTCTGCCATGTCACTTGAGTCAGCGCCTACACCTATGTGCTGTTCGTCGCTGGCTAGCAAAGCGGCTAATACGCGCCCTATGTCATCCCGACGGAAAGGCTTTTTGATAAAACCGGCCATTCCCACGTCTTTGGCCCGTTGTATTTCTTCATCCTGAGAGTAGGCACTCAGCGCGATCAACGTGGTGTGCTGACACTGGGGTAATTGCCTCAACGCGGAGGCCACTTGATAACCTGACATATCAGGTAGGTTAATATCGAGAAGCGCCAAATCAAATTTCTGCTCGGATGATCGACAGGTACTAATGGCTTCCTCACCGCTTGCGACCTCGGTCACAGTGAACCCCATAGTTCTGAGCAGTTGTGCATTTAGAGCCAAATTGGTCACCGAGTCATCGAGTAGCAAGCAATGCTGATCAAACCTGAGCGGTGCTTCCTCAGTATGGGGCTCGTCCACCTTCAGTATTTTGGTGGCGTCGGGTCGCGCACTGACCGAAAAGAAAAACAGCGCACCTCCATATTCAGAGGTGTCGACAGTCATCTCCGATCCAAGTGCTCTGAGGTGCTTGAGGGTTGTACTCAGACCCAGTCCAGTGCCCTTTCTGTCACGGGTCGCCAACGTCAACCCTGTTTCAAAAGGCTCAAAAATTTGCTCTCTAATTTCTTTGGGAACACCGGGCCCGGAGTCAGCTACCGAGAAAGTTAAAATATCGATGTTCGGATCATCCGATGGACTGACCGACAATGTCATGGATACGGTTCCGGCATCGGTAAACTTCACCGCGTTGCTTAAAAGATTGATCAAAATCTCCCGAATCAACTGCTTATTGCACCAGTAATTCACTGACAGTGTAGGATCGAGCTTCGATATCAATTCAATGCCTTTGGCCCTCGCCGTCGGTATGAACATGTGTTGAGCTCTACTGATCAGGTGTTGGAGGTCAACACTGGTGGCCAGCCCGCTGATATCGTTGGAACCGCTGGCTGCGGAATCCAAGGCGAAGCTGGTTACTTCCACAGCGCGTTCTACGCTCGACTCAGCTAACGAAATCAACTCTGATGCTTCTTCGCCAAGTTGTAGATCGGCGAGCAATGTCAGTGCACTAGCAATCCCTGTCAGCGGTGTGCGAACTTCATGACTGATTCGGTTAAAGAAATCTTGTCTGCTATCACCCAGAATTTCGACACGCTCTTTGGCTCGGGTAAGCTCAGAATTCAACTCCTGCAGATCGTCAACCATTCGCTGCTGCGTCGACATAAAGAGCACCTGATCCATTTGAGAGTCATGCGCAGGAAATGCCGCCGCACTCAGTGAGTCCTCGCCATAGCGCTCACGAGCCCAACCTAGCCAGGGTACCCCAGCGAAAATACAGCCGTCCGGCTCCGTTTCTGAGGTGATAATTTGTCCACGGATCGCAAGTTGTAGCGTATCTGAATAACCCAAAAACAGTCGCGCATCGACCGCCAATGCTCTCTGAACCC
>Ga0213865_10002709_pt1 | contig 11085 bp, 10 predicted proteins | sample PICome_6_FD_160100 | JGI IMG/M metagenome (GOLD analysis project Ga0213865, IMG submission 160100) | Coastal seawater microbial communities near Pivers Island, North Carolina, United States - PICO282 | ecosystem: Environmental > Aquatic > Marine > Coastal | place: USA: North Carolina...
TCCCTCGCCAGTTTTGGGAAGTATTGGCGTACAATTGAGTCCCTACGATTGAATCTTTTCTCACAATACTCCCTAAAATGCATGTGGATGAATGCTCTAGATGCGATATCATTTAGCAGCTGATCCTCCATAGCAAGTCTATCAACGGGTCTCCGTTTCGAAGTAGCAATTGCAGTTCTCGTCTTCTTTGGAGAATCGCGCAATTGGGTGATCGTACCGACGCGCATTAGTTCCTGACTAAAAAACTCAACTGGACTGACCCTCATACAGTAACATACATTCAAAAATTGGTCGAAGCGAGGCACAGATTGGCCAGATATCCAACTTTCAATCGAAATATGAGACACCTTTAAGAGCTTAGAAGCATCTGCAGCACTTGATATCCCAAAGTAATCCAAGTGCTTTTTAAAACCGTCACTAAAATTGAATTTCGAGGTATCGCCACTGTATGCGATCATTTCACCAACAACACGAGCAACCCAAACTGAGTACTCAAGATCATTGAAATTTTGGTACGCTGAGGTATATTTATCATTTTTGCCGGCGGCCAGAGTATGGTAAGCCTTCAGCTCGGCACCACACTTATGACAAAAGCCAATCTTGTAACCATGTTGCGCATTCACTACAGATTCCCCGCAAGCATGACAGTATTGTTCTAGCGGCATCCCTTCAGGAGTCCAAAACACAGGGGAGACAGCATAAAGTAAAGGCTCATAAATACGCTCGGATTTCGGATAAAACCATCTTTTCTCGTGCAATAATCCATTAGCAAAAAGTGGCCTCCATCTTGCTACTGTTAAAAAGCTTAAGTTTCGAAGCCCAGTAAGCTCCTCAAGAACTTCGATAAAATTTAGAACTAGTTTATTGCCCAGATTGATCTTTCGAACAATTGATCCGTCGATCACTCCACGGGTATTCGTTTTAAAACCAGCCTTTGTACCGACATACCGAATTAACTCTGAGAAGGTAATCTTATTTGCTTGAGCTAACCGCAACAAAAAGGAGAATAAGGACTCGCACTCGGGAGTGCCCATACCAATGGGCTGAATTGAGATTAGAGATAAATTTCGACTCACAGATCACCTCCAACTTCATCACGAGGACTCTTTCGACGCCCGGGGCGGCGACGAGGTTTAGGATTAGACTTTTTCCACTCCCGCTTTCGAGAATTACGAAGGCTCTCACTAGGGACTCCCTTTGCTGTGGAAGCTGAGTTAGAGGTATAGAATTCATCGATTTCTTCGCTACGCACATTCGCAGGATCGTAATAGCCAAATAGCTCAATCAACTGGGCAGAAATTTCTTTCAGCCCATGAGCCAGTGCCAAGGCCTCCATCCGAACCAACAGCTCTTTGAGTGCACCAACGCAACCGTTGGTTGCCTCAAATAATATCACTGGCCTCTTTTTGAGATCGGTAGCTACGGGAATACTCAAGTCTTTTTCAAACTCAGCTAGGATTTGAAGAAATATTCCAACATGTGTTGAGTTTTTTAGACTGTAAGGAGCAAGCTGAACTACGTGGGAACGATTGATAACTTGCCCCTCCATTGCGAGGAATTCTCCGAGCTCAGGTGTGCCCGCGAAGATGTGGGGAATCTCAGTTATATTGACCAAGCTCTTCAAAAATTGGAGATTTTCGTAAGCCTGACTAAGCCCTCTCGCTGAGACGAACAGGTCGGCCTCATCGATTATGACCAGCTTTATTCCGAATTGCTTAATGCGCTTAACAATCAAATCAACTAGCTCATTGTTCTTCATTCGCCGATAACTTCGATTCACATTTAGTGCGAATGGGTCACCAAGATGAGCAAGATACCTCAAGAGGAACGGCTTGAATGTAAACTGGGTCGTCATCTTTGGCGGTGCTTCAAAACGAATAATCTTTTGCCTCCATTCACCAGAAAGTTCTCGAATGAGATCTTTCTGAAGAGTCGTCTTACCAACCCTAGAAACACCAATTATATAGATCATGAACTGAGGTAAGTCGGCTTTTACAAGTGCCAGGAGAGTTGTTAGCGCTTTGTTATACTTGTCGTGTTTATAAGTCTTTTTCATTTTTCTAAATGTTATTAAATTTCGGTTTTTAAACATCGAAGATTCCCGTACGGATCGGCCCGGATGGAGCAGCTAATATTGCATCGCTAAAAGCCTCAGGCTCCTCATTCAAATTACCTTCGATCTTTTCTGGACTGACGACCATCTTTCCTTCCTCGCTAAGCTCTAATGTCTCTCGGTCAGCGATTGCTCGTCGCATTTTAATTTCATACTCTGTTTCTTGGAGCTCTACCACGGACTCAGCCTTTTTGAATAAACGTGACAAATTTTGCTGATACTTCCCCTTATGTTTAGCCGCCTCGACATCACTGAGAATCTGTATTTCGGATTCGCTCAAAGCGTCACTAAATACACCGCCTGTCAGTTTTGCAGTCTTCCAAATACCATCGTGCGCAAAGTAAAGATGACGAAGGTCTGTCGGGTCATATTTGACAGCGAATTTTACGCCCTGATTGATTTGCTTTCGTAGGACAGGATGCGAATAGCGTCCACCAAAAGAATGCAGTCCACCTCGACGACATTTGAGCTCTTTGTTATTTTTGGGCTCTAGCATCGTACATATTTCAAAAGAGTCATCATACTTAACCTGACGCTTTTGTATCGGAAGCAGATTCGAATAGCTCCCGTCGTGCTTCTTTTTTGGTGTCATCCCCAGCGACGAATGAATCAGTTCTGAATTGTATTGGTCTATATAATCATCAAAGGCCTTCTTAATCTCCTCTACTCCCCAAATAGCTCTGTTTTTTGCGATGAATTCTTTTGCGACGTTACGAGGGTTGACCATCAGACGCGTACTTCCGAGTAAGTTGTGCCAAAAGTCTTTATTGATAGTTCCGAAAAAACGCTCAACAATAGCCCCATAACGGGACCTATGCGGTGGACGGCAGCGTTTCTGAACACGGTAACGTGCCAACAATTGGTCTATGTAGACGGAATGAAATTCCTTTCCTCCGTCCAAACTCATACACATCGGGAGGTAACCGTTTCGCTTCACAATGTCCCTAATAGTCATCATCACGCTACGACGGCTCGGTGACCAAAAACTCAAATTGTATCCTACAACCATACGACTATAGGTATCGATCGCTACCGTAAGCCACATTCGTCCCAATCCAAAGCTATCCTCATCAACAATCGATAGATCTGTTAGGGTATGATCGATCTCCACTATATGCCCAGCGAACTGTCCATGTGTTGCACCACTCCAATTTGTGGATAGTGGAAATTCGGCCTGATAGGCTGCCTTAGAACCAGCTTTTTGCCTCTCGCTCAGATGACGACTAATGCGTTTTATAGCACGCGTAAAGGTAACGTATGATACAGCATGTAAGCATTCAACTGCAGCGCATTTTTTGTAATGAGCCCATGCCTGTACCTTGTTGGAGTTTTCACGACTTGGACATTTGGGAATGCTCCATTCTAAGTCTTTAGAAGGCTTTAGTCCCAGGTAAGAATGGGCTATATAATGACGGACATAGTCTTTTGCGCGACTGCAAATTTTATCGGTCCTATTTCCGGGGTTTATTTCTCCTACCAGCCCAGACAGGCCACATCCAAATGAAATGCGTGCCTCATTCATGAGCTTTTTATAATGATAATAGGTCCGCGGTTGGATTGTTTTTATTCCCTGTTCGTAAAGCGCCACGCTCTCAACGCGCTTGATAGCCCGTTTTTGGCGTCGCTCATCAGCCTTAGCGAAGGGCGTAAGGATAGCGCCCTCTTTTGTGTGAGAGCTCGTTAATTCGCCGGCATGAAAGTGCCTCTCCAGATCTGAAAGATCAAATAGGCGAGTTACACCATTATCGTCCTTCAAATATACTTTTCCTTTCTGGCTACCAACAACAGAGTAATTCTCGCCAGCAAACCTAATAACCGCATCCGCCTTTAGGTCCAGCTGCTGGCTTTCTGGCTCGGGGCTTAAGCAAGTATTGCGATCTTGTATCCTTGTCCGTGCTAAAGATCGAGTTGAATACACTTCGAACTTATTTAGGGCCTGCAATGAGTGGTTATTTAGGTCCGCATATATTCGGCCGCTGACTAAAAGCCAATTGAGGCATTGGAGATACTGCTCTCGATCCAACCTAAAAAAGCCCTGCGCTTCAATATCAAGAGCTAATCGCTCGATAGTGGAGATACCCTTGATCGCAAGCAATTCTAATATCCTCTCGCTAATATTCACATTGGGGTCTTTACGGCCAACATAGCCAGCAAGTAGGCAAGCATTTGTGTAGAATTGCGGGCCAAAGTCTTTCTCCGTAACGATAAGATGATGCACGTTCCTCTCTGCTAATACGGCTTTAGCGGCAGGATCTTCGATCGTGCCATCAGAAAGTCTTCGAAACCGTGGATAATCTGAACTCAAATCTACTAGGACTTGGTCATATGCTTTCCCCTCGATCACAAATTCAGCTCCGAGTTGATTTACACCCGGGTGATCAGGGGTATAATTCCTCTGGTATTCGTAACCCTTTTTATTCCAGCGCTTAACCATCACAGGGCGCGCTTGAGCTCCAAACCACTTAACTGCGGAGTCTAATTCTAACAATAGAGCAATGTTGAGCTCGATCAGAGACTCTACTGGTAGTGATTTCTTACTCTTCAATGATGGAAAATGAGTAATCACATTACCCATTGCGTTATTCACAGCCCGTGATGGCCCGTATTTTTTGCATTCTTCGACATACGAAGGTGTAGTCGCATTATTTTTTAGGGGCCGTAGGCCCGCGATTCTATCTCTCACACTCATAACTCCCTTTATGGGTCATGATTCAATATTATAGGGATGTCAATACGCTTTGATCTAAATGTCACTTATGCAAAAATTAAATTTATATCCGATTAATTTATCGCATAATCAGCATATGTGGGTTATAGTGATGACTTAATATGGATATCCTAGACAATCAGCTTGAATCTTTTTCTACGCGTTTAAAAATAGTTGCTAAACCTTTTGGGGGCATCAAGGGACTCGCAAGGGCCGCTGGCATACCCTATGGGACTATCCAAAAATATGCCTTAAAGAGTGGGGCAAAGGATCCAAGTCGTTCGAGTCTTTCGAAAATTCTAAATGTAGCTAATGTAGATGCCCGTTGGTTGATTACCGGCTGCAGCAAAACGGGAGAAGTTTGGCAATCAACCCAACAAGCGGCTCATTTGATAAATGTGCCCCAAGATATGGTCAGTATTCCAAAGTTTTCAGAGGCAGAATATAACAACCTTCTTATGGAAGCGGATAACTTTGAAACCCGCAACTCACATTTATCGACATCAAAGGGCATTTGCTTTCAGCATGATAAAACCTGTCTTCCACGAGATATTGCCAACCGGCTGTTTGATTCTGATTATTCTGATATTGTTGCCTTCGACTTTAAAGATCCAAGGCTAACTAACTGCCCAGTTGTACTATTCGTCAATGTTGCGCAGCGTAAACCCAAACACGGTGGAAGAGTTCTGGTCTTTTTAGACGGCAAACACTATCTTATGACTTGTGAGGTTGTTGGTTCCACACCCAAAACAATTTTGAAGGACGAATCGCCAACCTCGAAAATGCCTGAATTATCGTTTGAGCAACTCTATCGAGATGATGCAATCATCGGTACAGTTTGTGGGTCAATAGCAAGGCAATGATTTCATTCGATTTAGAATACTCTCCAAGCGTTGTAAGAAAAGAAGCTCGGCTCGCTTATGGCTTTCTCCAAGAGCTTATTCGCACACATGTCGACGTCAACTGTCATGCATCTCATGTTGATTTGAATAAGAGCCAGACTTTTATCATTGGGAGGGTACGCCAGACCAAAGGGGATACCCTTCGAGAGGTCTGTCGGCTCGAAAATACTCCTTATATGTTCGAAACTGTGGTTACCCAACTGATTAAGGCGAGTGGATTTCTCCCAGATAGTTCATCTATAAGCCTATATTCCGAAAATGTGCCAATCCGATTTTACGCAAAAGCTGAGACATTTATAGCTGAATTTGAAGGATTTGTTTCAATGCCAAAAACATTGCTTCCCCAAGTGGCACTAAAGCAAATTAACGCAAGGACTATTTCAGGCTACGAATAGAAGATTTAAAAATACATTTTAACCAATCTATACGGTACGAAATTTGAACATACAAAAACATTTTGTTAGATGTTATTAGTAATCGCACCCTGTAGCCGCTAACCTCAACAAAACAAGCTAAATAGCTTTAAATTTAGGCACCTAATTATACTTAGTAAACTACCCATCATTAACATGCGGATCTGTGCAAAAAGATGTGCAAAACTGAGAGACAAAACACATGGATAATTTGTCATTTATTGCAAACCGATGCTTTAATTTGTTCGGCTAGAATAGAATTCACCGCTAAAATAGATGCAATTTTGCTATTGGGTGTGAAATTCTCACGTCGCATTTAAGTGCAAACGACAAGAATTTGTAGCAAAACAGGGACCCTGCGAAGCGCAAGTAAAATCATTCTGCCAGAGCAAGACCTCCATGAGCGCGCGCTCCTTGTCAGCTCGTATGTCACGCTCTGCCTCACGCAAGCTGATTTTTTTCTTTAACTCGGATTATAGAATGAGATGCTCACCTTGCTCGAAAACTGATGTCCGAGGGAGCGCATACACATACCTGCCTGCTGGTCTGATAGGCAGCCACCTACTTTGTTCGCATAAGTTTCGAGCGATGCGATAAGGCTGGGAGCGCAGCAGACCAAACCACTTTTTGAGCGTCTTTTTTGCCCTGATGGCTCCATCCATTTGTTTGGACACCGATGGAGCCGCTCTTTTGCACGAGCTGCGACTATGATGCGAATCCTCATCGGTAAACCAATTGATGCCTAGACCTTTGAGATTGCTTTTGTGAAAATTTTATGCAATTTCATTGTTAAAAGATAAAAATGCATAAAATAATTCCACGTGCGCTCGCTACAGAACTCAACCTATCAGCAGCCGAATATCCAATCGTCACGCTCATTGGACCGCGACAGTCGGGTAAAACAACACTGGTACGCATGCAGTTTGCGCGGCATGCGTACGCAAACTTAGAAGATCCTCAGCTCCGAGCCCTTGCTAGCGAGGATCCCAAGGCATTTTTACACCGCTACCCACCGCCGATTATATACGACGAAATCCAACGAGTGCCAGAATTACTCTCCTATATTCAGGTACTTGTAGATGAAAAACCAAACTTGAAGGGACAATGGATCCTGACAGGATCCAACCAGTTAAAGCTTAGAGAATCGATCAGCCAGTCGCTAGCTGGACGGACAGCAGTGTTGACCTTATTACCCCTATCGATCAGCGAAATTAAAGCCTCAGAACTGACACGACCTCAATCTGCTGCCGAATGGATTCAGCGAGGCTTCCTGCCACGGATCTACCACGAAAACATTCGCCCTAGCAGCGCGTGGAGAGACTATTACCAAACTTACGTCGAACGAGATGTGCGCTTGCTCTTGCAGTTGGAAAATCAGAGCGGCTTCGAGCGCTTCCTTCGGCTGCTAGCGGGTAGAGTTGGACAATTAATCAATCTCAATGCCATGGCTGGCGACGTTGGCGTCGCACAATCAACGCTTACAAAGTGGCTAAGCGTGCTCGAAGCCTCCTTTATTATCTTCCGCCTGCCACCCTATTTTCGAAATTTTGGTAAACGGCTAACCAAATCTCCCAAGCTCTATTTTACGGATCCCGGCCTGGCTGCCTGGCTGCTCGGCATCGAAACACCCGAGCAAGTCGAGCGAGACCCCTTAGCTGGCGGGCTCTTTGAAAACCTCGTCATCCTGGAGGCGCTAAAATCCAGACTGCATGCAGGACAGACAGCCAACCTACATTTCTTTCGTGACAGCAACGGGCGCGAAATCGACCTACTCTACCCCAAAAATGGCGATGTAATCCCGGTAGAGATTAAATCAGCCATGACCTACCACTCGGAATTTTTAACCAACATCCGTTACTTCCAAAAACTAAGCGGAACGACCACTCCTGGCTGGCTTGTGTATGCCGGCGATATCGAAGTGCAAGGAGCAGACTACCGCACAAGCCACTTTGCAAATGCCTTTGACGGGACTACTTAAATAAATCCCTCCGAAAGTTGTCACCTATTTGGCTAACGCCCCTTATACGCTCGCATGTCACGCTCTGCCTCACGCAAACTGATTTTTTTCTTTAAAGTCTCACGCTTGTCGTGCAGTTTTTTTCCGGTACACAAAGCCAATTCCAATTTAATCAACCCGTGCTTCAGGTAAATGCGGAGTGGGATAATCGATTGCCCCCCCTTTTCAACTGAGCCCCGCAGCTTGTTGATCTCGCGTCGCTTCAGCAATAGCTTGCGCTTACGACGCGGTTCATGATTTTGAAAATTCCCAAAACTGTACTCGCCAATGTGCGCATGGTAGAGCCATAGCTCACCTTTTTCGACCCGACAAAAAGCATCCACTAACTGGGCATTGCCCTCGCGGATGGATTTCACTTCGGTGCCGAGCAAGGCCAATCCTGCTTCATAACAGTCGCCAATAAAGTAATTGTGCTTGGCTTTGTTGTTACGAATCTCGACAGATTGCTGCGAGGCTGATTTTTTTTTGGAACCCATCCAACGATCCATCGATAACTGCCGGCGGCCTCTGCAGGCTCAGCAGCCTATGCTGAAGCAGCTTACTCTGCCTCCTCGGCAAGTTGGTAGGTAATCTTGCCCTCAATCACCTCACGTAAAGCCATGTCTTCCGCCGAAAGACGCTCCAAAGACTCAACCAGCGGCTTGTAACCACTCTTTAATTGCTTGGAACGGCGTGACACGACATTGATTAAGATCATGGGATCGGTAATCACTTTTTGGGCTGCTGCTAAATAATCGTTTCTCAAAATGGCTCTCCGCTGAATTAGGACAAAGCGCGTACCTTGGAACAGAATCTTCATATTGCAATAAAAAAGCAGTCCGATTGTTCATTTTTCAAAAAATTCGCATTGACAGCCCATTGGCGCCCTCCATCATGCAGCGTTTCGACAAATCATGAAAACGACTTTAGCTACCAAAACCAGCCACACCAAAGAATGGTATGTTGTGGACGCTGCCGACCAAACTTTGGGTCGCATCGCCGTCAAGATCGCCAATGTGCTTCGTGGCCGCCACAAAGCCATTTACACGCCGCATGCCGACACCGGCGACTTCGTCGTGGTGATCAATGCCGACAAAATCCGTGTCAGTGGTAACAAAGAAAGCGACAAGAGCTACATGTTCTACTCCGGCTGGATGGGCGGCGATAGCTACGTTAAGTTTTCGGACATGCGCGCCAAAAAGCCGCAGTTCATCATCGAACACGCGGTCAAGGGCATGCTCCCACGTAATCGCTTGGGACGTGCTATGATCAAGAAGCTGAAGATTCACAGTGGTGCAGAGCATCCCTACCAAGCGCAGCAGCCAAAACCACTCGTTTAAATTTTTACTGACTATTATGGAATCCACATTTGTCACTGTCGGCCGCCGCAAAACTGCACGAGCTCGTGTACGCCTAACCCGCGGCACCGGAAAAATTGTTATCAACGGCAGCGAGCCAGCTGCTTATTTTAAAACCGACGCCTTTACCAACGCAGCCCTCTCTCCACTCAAGACAGTGGAAATGAGCGATCAGGTAGACATCCAAGTTCGCGCCGAAGGCGGAGGCCTCAACGGTCAAGCTGGAGCGACTCGCTTGGGGATTGCGCGTGCACTGGAAAAGATGAACAGTGAGCTACGCATTCCTTTGAAAAAAGAGGGTCACATGAAACGCGATCCTCGCAGCCGCGAGCGTAAGAAGGCAGGCCAACCTGGCGCACGCAAGAACTTCCAGTTCTCGAAACGTTAATTCCGCACTGCGGCAAGGAAGCGATTTTTGCAACCCTCCATGGCCGTGTTTACACAGCCTGGAGGGTTTTTTATTTCTCGAAATCTCTCGTCAAACTCAATCAAGCGCACACCCACTCAACCTATTGCTTTATGAAAGCTGCCATCGTTGGAGCCTCCGGTTATTCAGGGGAAGCGCTCGTTCGCTTGCTCTCACTCCACCCCAAGATTGAGGAACTGATCGTCACATCGCGCTCGTTAGCGGGTACGCGGCTGAGCGACCATATGCCTGCCATGCGGCACATTGTGGGCGATCTGAGCTTTTCTGAATCCGATCCGGCGGCATTGGCGGCTCGCCAAGATGTGGAGTTATTTTTCTTGGCCTTACCCCACGGAGTTGCCCACAGTTATGCCCAGCCTTTATTCGCAGCGGGCAAGACTATCATTGATCTCAGTGCGGACTTTCGACTCAATTCGACCCAAAAATATGCGCAATACTATGGCCAAGCGCATCCGGCGCCGGATTTGCTAAAGTCTACGCCCTATGTACTGCCTGAATTGGCAGCAGCAGGCTGGCAAACGAGCCAACTGATTGCCTGCCCCGGCTGCTACCCGACCAGCATCCAATTACCACTTGTCCCGCTACTAAAAGCGGGGCTGATTCAAGCATCTGGCATCGTGATCAATAGCTACAGCGGTGTCAGCGGCGCCGGACGCAAGTTAGCGGAAAACTTTCTTTACTGCGAGCGCAACGAAAGCCTGCAAGGCTACAGCATGCCAGCCCATCGCCACCTGCCGGAAATTGAGCAGGAATTGGAAAAGGCTGCCTTTGCGGATGTCATCGTGCAATTTAATCCCCACTTGGCCCCTATTAATCGGGGAATTGCCACCACCATAGTGGCCAAAGCCAAGCATGCCACCATCGATACTCTCTATAGCTGCTGGGAAAAAACCTATCAGGCCAGTCCCTTCGTCAGCCTGCTCCCCAGCGGCACCTTTCCCAACACTCAAGCGGTCGCCGGTAGCAATCGAGCAGATCTGGCGGCCGTCTATGATCAGCGAACCGATCATTTTGTGATCACCAGCTGCATCGACAACTTGGTCAAAGGTGCCAGCGGCCAAGCCGTGCAAATCATGAATCTCAAATACGGCTTTGATGAAAGCTGTGGCTTACTCTGACAAGGCTGACAGCTAGACTTGCAGATAACCTGATTCCCACTATGGACAAGC
>Ga0213865_10002713_pt1 | contig 11074 bp, 4 predicted proteins | sample PICome_6_FD_160100 | JGI IMG/M metagenome (GOLD analysis project Ga0213865, IMG submission 160100) | Coastal seawater microbial communities near Pivers Island, North Carolina, United States - PICO282 | ecosystem: Environmental > Aquatic > Marine > Coastal | place: USA: North Carolina | collected...
AGTCACTCAGACAGTCAATATTCAACAGACTATACTGTATAACAATGACAGCGTACAACTTTCTACGAGAAAGTAATGTACACCTCGTATACGGAGGGAGTCGTTACTTATTAAAAACGACTCCTGACGTATCGTTCTCACAGACATTTGCGGAAGATGCATACGAAGTAAAGACTTTGCACGATCAAACAAAAATGTTTCAGGGAACAAGTATAACAAAAGCAAATCCTGCAAACTTTTCGTTTACAGTTTCATTAACTACAGAAAAAGATGAAACAATTGTAAAGAGTCTTTTGACAGATTATGATAGCACAGGATCAAATATAAAAACTTTTGATCTTTTTATTGTAACTGGAGAAAGCACGTTTAAATTGAATGAATGTGTAATAACAAACGGAGATTTCAATTTAGCGAAAGGTTCAAATTTAACTTTAGCTGTTTCAGGACAGGCACAAAAGTTAGAAAGAGTAGGAGATGCCTCTTATTCACTCCCAGGTTCACTGGTGAGTGCTAGTTCGACAAGAACTCCCACCTTATCGCTTATTGATGTGGAAGTTGGTGGATCTGATGTTTCAAACATTATATCTGCTACATTAAGTGTTCAAAATGATATTTCTTGGACACCTTATGAAACATTACAAAGCAGTCTTTCAGTTACAAATGCTTCAAATGCAATGTATCCTTCTGGGTTTACTCTTGGAAGAAGAGTTGTTTCAGGTAATATAACTCAATATATTACAGAGAACAATTCAAGTACAGTGCAAAGTTTTAATACAGACACTACAGTTCGTATTAAAACTCTCGTAAGTGGTAGTACATTCTTAGATGCAAATTTAGCAAATTGTATGTTTACAAAGAGAATGAACCAAAGCGAAGTATTTACGCAGACTTTTGACTATCGTTTGATAGGCAATCCTGCAAATTTATCAACCGTTATAACATATTAGGAGAATATAACATCATGGATTTAAAATCATTACTAGTAGATAGTAAAACTACTTGGGTGGAATTCCCAGGACTAAGTGGATTTGAAGTAGAACTTGCAAATCTCTCTAGAAAAGAATTAGTAAACTTACGAAAAAAGTGTACTATAAATAAATTTAACAGAAAAACACGTCAATTTGAAGATGAATTGAATGATGAAAAATTTGTAAAAGAATTTTCAAAAGCAACTGTTCAAAATTGGAAAGGTTTAAAATTAGAGTTTTTAGAAGATTTATTACTGGTCGATCTAAAAGGTCAAGACCCTAAAAAAGAATTAGAATATTCTGAAGATAATGCGTTACAATTAGTAGAAAATTCTTCTGAGTTTGATAATTGGCTCAATGAGGTAGTCTTTGACTTAGAAAACTTTCGTAGCAAAGAACAAGGACCTAATACAGAAAAAGCTGACCCTATTTCTTGATAATAAAGATGTAGGTATGTCCAAGGATCAATACTTGGAAATGATGCAGCAAATGGGAGAAGAGCCCGACTGGGATAAATGCCCTCCCGATTGGGAGGATTTTCCAGAGATAGTAATTACAGCCTTAAATATATTTAATAGTTTGGGCGACAGATTATATCCTGATATAGGATATATAGGAAAAGATTTTACCAACTTTGATTTTTTATTAAAAAATTACAAAGTAGAATCACACAATACAGAATACATATTTGAATTAATACTGTTTTTAGACAGTAGAGCTATCGAACTTTCGCAGAAAAGATTAAAAGCGGAATACGATAAAATGAAAAGGAAATAGTGGCAGATAATAGAGTAATATTTGAAGTAGTAGCTACCGCAAAAGGTGTCAAAGTTGTTCAGAAACAGACTGATGAATTAGCTAAATCTACTGAAAGAGCAGATAGAGGCACTCAAAAACTTACGAAAAGTCGTGATAGATATTCTCGTACTGAAAAAGGTGTTGCAAATATATCTTCAAACTCTACTAAAAACTTTTCAAAAATGCAGCAAAACATCGACGGTGGTGGCGGTGGAGGAGGACTCGTACGAGCCTACGCTTTACTAGCTGCTAACGTTTTTGCATTAACAGCTGCCTTTGGTGTTTTGTCTCGATCTGCTCAAATTGATACACTGACAGAGTCAATGGACAGATTAAGTGCTACTGGAGGCTCTTCTATAAATCAAATTTCTAAAGATTTAGTTACTGCTTCCGGCGGAGCAATTGCTTTTGCAGATGGAATGAGACAGGTAGCACTTGCAACAAGTGCTGGTCTTGGCGCAGAACAAATTCAACAGCTTACTACAGTTGCAAAAGGGGCCTCTATTGCTTTAGGAAGAAATTTAGGCGATTCTTTAGATAGAATATTTAGAGGTGCAATTAAACTTGAACCAGAACTACTTGATGAGATTGGTTTGTTTGTTCGTGTAGATGAAGAATCACAAAAATACGCACGTACTTTAGGAAAAACTGTTACTTCTTTAACGCAGTATGAAAAACGACAAGCATTTTTAAATGGAGTTATTGATCAAGGTACAAAAAAATTCCAAGACTTTGCAGAACAAGTAGATCCAGATGCATATACTAAACTCGGAGCTGCCCTTGCAGATATTGCACAATCGGCAACCAGTTTTATTAATAAAGCATTAGGCCCTCTTATAGGATTTCTTACAGAATCTAGAGCTCTTTTAGTTGGCTTGTTTTCAATTGTTGCAGGGGTATTATTAAAACAAGCAATTCCAGCTTTAGGTCAATTTACAGCTAGTATTGCTGTAAATGCCTCAGAGGCAGCAAAACAATCTACTAATTACATCGAAGGCGTAAAAGCCCAAGCATTAGAAAGAGAGAAAGCAAATCAAAAAATACTTTTAAGTAATAAAAAATTACTAGAAGAAGAAAGACAAAGTACATTAGGTAGAAAAAAACCAGATTTAAGTTTTGTTACAAGAAAAGAAGTTACTGATGCTGCACAAAAACTAAAAACAGAAACAAATAGAGGAGAAAGATTAAAATTAATTAATCAAAAAATAAATGGTTTAGAAAAATCTAGAAAAAAAGTTAGACAAGAAAATAAAGCTATTATAGATCAAGAACTTCAAATTCTTAAAAAAGAAAAAACTAATATAGAACAACAAATTAAATTAACAAGACAATTAAAACAAGAAAGGGCAACTCGAACAGGGACAGAAGTTAGTGGTCCTGCTCTTATAAAACAACAAAATTTACTTACAAGAGCAACAAATGCTGCAGCTTTGTCGGCAGTAGTTCAAACTGGCGATATTAATGGATTACGGGCAGGATTTGGAACACTATTTAAAACTCTTGACACAGGAGAAGTACTTGTAGATGGAACTACGCAAAAGCTTGGAAAACTTGGTAAAATAGGTCTTTTAACAAAAGGAAGTTTTGCTTTACTTACAAATTCTTTAGGAGGATTAATAAGTAAATTTATACCTTTCGGCATAGCACTATCTTTTGTCGCACCGTTTTTACCAATTATAGGAAAATATTTTGGAATAATATCAAAAGAATCTACAGCACTTGGAAAATCAACTAGTTCTTTAGTAGAAGAAAATGCTAAATTAGCTGATCGTTTTGAAATTCAAATAAAAGCATTTAAAGATACAAAACTTTCTGTAATAGAGCAAACAAAAGCTTTACTTGCTTATAATACAACTCAAAAAGAAACTTTTGAAAGAATAAAAAAATCACAAACAGATTTAAAAAATTTCAAAGATAACTTAGGACCCTTAGCTACTGCTTGGGAGAATTTTAAAGGAATATTTAATCTTGATAGAGAATCTAAAGCTATAAAAGCACAAATAGAAGGTATTACTGAATCTATTAAAGGTGCAATTGACTTTGGTGATGTTGAAAGAATCGACGCATTTAAAGGAATCAATGAAAGTCTAGATCTCTATATTGATAAAGCACAAGAATCTACTACTATTGGTGCAGCCCTACAAAAAGCAAGAGAAGAAGCTGCAGCTTCTGGAAAAACTGAAGAACAAATTAATAAAGCAATTGCAACAGGACAAATTTTATTAAATCGTAATGATAATCAACGTCAGTATCAAATAAATAATCAAGTAGATGGATTAGGAAATCTTGTAAAACTAAGTTTAGAGCAAGCATTAGTTACTAAGGATTTAAACAATGCAACTTCTAATTTAAACTTAAGTGAAGAAGAAAGAAATGAAACTACTAAAAAATCATTAGATATAGACAATGAACGAACTCGAGTTTTAAACACTTTTATATCTGCTGCAGACGGAGCTAGAGAATCCGTATCAAAATTTAATTCTGCTTTTATTCCAAAAACAGCAGTAGATGAAGTTACAGCAAGTTTAAGACAGTTATCACAAAGTTTTATTGATTTAAGAGCCTCAAATCAAGGAGCTCAAGTAGAAAGTTTCTTTACTAATTTTAGTGAACAAGAGGTATCTTCTTTATTCGATCCATTTGAAAAAAATCTTATAGAAATTTCAGCACTTTTTGGTGATTTTGAAACTTCAGAAAACATTTTTAACAATGTAAAAACAATTTTTGAGAACATTCAAAAAAATCTAATTGTAAACAAAGCACTTCAATCAAATATAACAGGATTACAAAAACAATACGCTGCAGCAGCAGAAGCGGGAGAAATAGCTATACAAGGTAGCGTTGATCTACAAACAAAAGTAAAACAATTACAAAGTCAAATAGCACTAGATACTTTAACTCAACAAGTTAGAGCAAAAGGAATAAGTGCAGAACAGGCACTACAACTTGCCCAAACCGAAAATTTAGTAGAATTAAAAGCTCTAGCACTTCAATTAGGTCTATCTGAAAGTGATGCAGCTGCCGCTGCTTCAGCAGGTTTAAATTTATTAAAAGCAAAAAGAGAAGAAACTCTACAATTAGCTACAGAACAATTTCAAGTTGATAAACAAGTCGCAGAATTATCATTAAAAAGATTAGCAGCCGAAAAAGAAGGTGAACAAATAGCTCAAAGAAGAGCTGCTTTGCAAGAAAAAATTGCAAGTTTTGATAAAAGAGCAACCACAACATTAACAGCAGCAGAAGAATTTAAATTAGAAGTAGATGCAGCAAAACAATCTCGTGACATTGCTGAAAAAGAAGCAGAAAGTAAAAAAGCAGTAATAGAAGCAGAGTATGCAATTCTAAAAGAAAGAGTAAATGTATTAGATTTAGAAGGCAGCGTCAAAAGACAGTTAATTGATAATTTAGAGAGCGCAGAAACTCAAGCAATAAATAATGTTGATAATGCAGTTCTCGAGTTAGGAGAAAAAGTAAAAATATCTGTTCTTGAAGGATTTGTAAAAGGAATAAACGCGGCTAAAAGTGGTGATATTGTTGGAGGAGTACAAACTTCTATAAAAGCAGCTACTGACCCGGAGGGTGCGGGAAAGACAGGTGTAACTTTTCAAGAAAAAATAAATCTAGCTAAAACAGCTTTAGTAGGATTTGAAGAGTCCTTAAGAAAATTAGGTCCAGAAGGAGAATTTGTCGCAGAATTTACTTCAGGAGCAATAAATATAGCAGACAGCATAGGAATAATCGCACAAGCTGGTTTTAGTTCCGCAGAAGGATTACAAGCAGTAGGATCAGCAATACAGTCCGTTGGAGGGATACTAGCTGCCGAATCAAAAATGCAAATATCAGCAATTGATCAACAAATTGAAGCAGAAAAACGAAGAGATGGACAATCCGCACAATCTGTAGCAAAAATCGCAGCATTAGAAAAGAAAAAAGAAGCTATGGCAAGAAAAGCTTTTGAACAACAGAAAAAAGTTCAAATGGCAGTAACAATAGCAAATACAGCAGCAGCTATTATGGCTTCTCTTGCACCTCCTCCAATAGGTTTAGGGCCTGTTGCAGGTATGCCCATGGCCGCCATGTATGCAGCTTTAGGGGCGCTACAGTTAGCGGTAATAAGTAGAACTAGTTATCAAGGCGGAGGAAATAATGCACCAGAAGCTCCTAATACTTCTTTAACTATTGGAAGTAGAGGGTCAGCAGTAGACGTAGCACAAAAAGCCTCAGGAGGAGAACTTGCATACTTACGAGGCGGGCAAGGAGTCGGAACAAACGCAAATAACTTTACTCCTGCAGCTATGGGAAGAAAAGGATATGCAGACGGCAGCGATGGAGTAGTAGTTGGAGAAAGAGGACCAGAAGTTATAAGCCCTGCAGCACCAATCGATATAACTCCAAACTATGCACTTGGAAGTGGAACTACAAATGTAAACTTCAATATTAGTGCAGTAGATGGAGCAAGTGTACAAAATATGCTCAACGAACAACAAGGAAATATTATAGCAATGATTAGACAGGCAGCAAACGATAATGGAGAAGGATTCTTAGAATCAGTTGATCCTACAGTTTACGGAGGTACAGGCGGATAATGGCTTTTAGTGCATTTACAAATCGATTACCAGATCCAAATTGGACAATTAGTGAAGCTGGAGAAGGACACGCATCAAGTTATACTGCAGGTCCAGGATTTGCTTCTGTAAAATTTACAGCAAACCAACCTGTGTCTTTTTCAAGAACAAACAGTGGTCGTGTAACTACAAGAGCAATAGTTGGTCATCACTGGAGTATAGGTATTACTTATAACCCTATGACTCGCGAACAGTTTGAACCAATTTACAATTTTTTGCTTGAAAAAAGAGGACGACTTAAACCATTTTTTGTCGTACTACCTCAAAATGCTGATCCAAGAACTACAACAAGTGGAACAATTTCAGTTCAAGGAAGTATAACTAGTGGGGATTCAAATTTTTTAATAGATGGAATGGACAGTGTCACTGGTGGATTACGTCCTGGTGACATGTTTAATTTCTCAGATTCTTCAAATTCAAATCATCTCAAAATATATAAAGTTGTAAGAGTTGCAGACTCAACGAATAAGTTATCTACTGATACTGCTTTAAATACTACTGATGAACGTAGACTCTATGTTGTACCGCCAGTTGAAAAAGATGTAACAGATGGATCAACACTTACTTATTCAAATCCAATGTTTCGTGTAGTGCAAAAATCAGATGTTCAAGAATATTCCCTCGGAACAAATAACTTGTATACTTTTAGCCTTAATTTAGAGGAGGCTCAACCCTAATGACTAAACGTAGTATAAATTCTTCAATAGAAGAAATTTTAGTAAGTAACTCTGAGTTTGAGTATGCTCATCTTATAAAATTCGAACGCCCTTTTGCAAAAGACCCTGAAAGTCCAGACTTTCGTACAAATGCAAATCGTTATGCGTATTTTACAGACGCAAGTCGTGATATAAGTTTTAATGATGGTAGTACAGATCAAGATGGAGCTTCTAATGGCTCTCAAGTATATAGAGCAAACAGAGTAAAATCTATTGGTTCCTATTCAGAAACAACTGCACCAAGAGCAACAAACATGGGTCTTACACTTTCAGGAGAGCATCTTGGAACTTCTGTATCTGTTACTGGAGATTTTTCAAGCGGAGCATTTGCACTTGATACCACTTTCTATGAAGGTGATACAATAGATTTAGTAGAACAAGGATTTCGTGAAGGCGATAAAATTAAATTTACAAGAACCGATGGAACTAATAGTAATAAGTTTACAGGAATAAATAAAGATATACCTCAAGGAACAGATCCAGAAACTTATGTTAGTACAGCACAAGGCACAGCAACTTATATTATTACTGGGTTCTCCAACAATAACAGAACATTAGCTTTAGCAACAACTGGTGCGGATACTGAAAGTTATGCAGAAGGCGGAGATACAACAGCCTATCCTTCAGATACAAATGTAGGAGTAACCATATCATTAGAATCAGAAGAACTTAAAGGAGTTCTTGCTGATAAAGCAACTTTAACACTTGCAAATCCCGCTTTTCTCAATCGAGAAGTATTTATTCATAAAGTTTTCATAGATCCAGAAACTGGAAACATACAAGGAAATTCTAGTATTCTTATATTTAAAGGCATTATTGCAGGTTGTTCTATTGATGAAGGACCAAATGCAAGTAATGTAAAATGGAATCTTACAAGCCATTGGGGAGATTGGTCTCAGGTCGGAGGAAGATTAACAACTGACGATACTCATAGAGCATTAGATGGAAATGGAAAACCACAACCTAATTTAACAATAAAACCAGAATATGCAGATGACTTAGGGTTTATACATTCAGAAACAACACTTAGTGCAATTGCAAATTATAAAACTTACGAAACAGTACAAAAAGTAAGTACAAAGAAAAGAGGTGGAATCGCTGGGGCATTTGGAGGTAGAAAAACTGTAATAACGACAGAACAAAAAGAAATAGAAAATGAAGTTGATCTTACTGTTGGTTTACAAGGAAAGTTTCTACCTGTAGTTTATGGTGTACAAAGACTTGCAGGTATACCAATATTTGCAGATACAGATGCAAATGATTCAAAAATTGTTTATGTAGCAGACGCAATTTCCGAAGGTGAAATACATGGACTTTATAATTTATATATCGATGGAATTCCTTTAATCTGTACTGATGCAGCAGATGCAGCAGTACGAGACTCTATTAGTGGCGCAGATAAAGATAATAGTCAATTACAGTGCTACGGCAGAGCAGATAGAGGAGATACTATAGGAGGAACTGCAGAAACATCAGCAGCAACTGCTTTAACAAACTTTTATAACCCTAGTTCTCCTTTATCACAATACTTATTAGAAGCCGTAGAAGAATCTACAGATCCAAATGAAGTAAAAGTAATATACAATAATCTATTAAACAATGCAGCTTATTTTTATGCAAATGTAACTCAAGACAATGTTCCTACTATAACTGCAAGTTCTGCAGATGCACTTGGTTTATCTCACGGAGAGCATGGAAGTATTTCACATCCACATAATATGTCCTTTTCATTTTTTAAAGGATCAAATTCACAATTAGCATCTAATATGCTTGTAACTCAAGCAGAAGGAACAGGATTTAAACGACAAAATGATTACTATGAGTCTAGTGTTCCTTATTGGAGCCCAAATCATAGATTGTTAGATACTGCATATATGGTAAATAGTTTTGTTATTTCTGCAGATTCAACTGAAATTCCTGAATTAGAATATGTTGTAAGAGGACGTGTTCTAGAATGTTATAACTTTGATAATTCTTATGTTCCAGATGATGTACTGGGCGGAAGTGATGATGAAGCAAATTTTAAAGAAGGAGATACTGTTACAGTTGAAAGAAGTACAGATGGAAGTTCGTGGTCTACTACAAATGTAGAAGGAAATGCTTCAGATACTAGTTTCAGAATATTACATAAATATTTATTAACAACAAATGATGGAAGCACACACTATAGATTTTTATTAGATCAAACTCCAGATTTAGATGCTGTTAATGGATTGCCCGCAAAAACATATCTAAGATTAAAACAAACTGGTGCATCAAACTATTGGCACATGAGAACTTTTAATCATAGGAATATTACAAATCAAAATTTTGCTGTTTATGCCAAATCTCCAACCGCAGTTAGCGTAAATGGTGATAATGAAATACAATTTACTTTTTCATCAAATGATGCAACTTTACTAAAAGCTGGATACACAGATGAACTAGCAAATCAACCAGGAAAAGCACTTTATAGTTTTTTTACAAATAATTGTAAGGCACTTACTAATTTAAAAGATGGTCAAGCTGTTGGAACTTGGGATGGAGATACTCTTACCTTAAAAAATGTAATTTATGATTCTACTAAAAATAATAATGTAGCAATTGGAAGCGTTGAAAATGTTCTTAATATAGATGTATACAAAAGTAGAAATTTCTATATGGGAGGATCAGGTGCGCCTTTTGATGGATTTGATAATAATGCTGACTTTACAGGAGCCACAATTACATTAAATCATAGTGGAGAAAGCAGAAGAATTACAAGTTATGTTGCAAGTGAAAAAAGAATAGAAATAGAAAGTCCTTTTAAAACTTTAACAGAAAAAGACTATGATGCAGGAAGTATAAAATTTGATATTTCTGGTACACAAGGGGATAAAAGAGCCGTTACAAATACAGCTTTACAATTACTAGATTATATGAAAGATCCTAGATATGGTAAAAATCTAGATGTGAATAATGATATTGATTTAGCTTCCTTTATATCATCAGCAAAACTTTGTGAAGTACGAGGAACTCTGACTTTAGGTACAAGAGAAACAAATCTAACAATAGGGGATTACTATAAAATAACAGATGGTAGTGGAAATCATTTAGGCTCTGGTAGAGTAAAAACTTTTACATCAAATAGTGTAACTTTTGATAATTTATCAGGCAAATTTATAAGACTATACGGTAATCATATAGCTTATGCAGATGATGAATATATTATAACTGATGAAGGAAATTTATATCAAAAATCAGGTGCAGGGTATATATCAACTAAACCAACTCATACAAGTGGGACAATAGGGGGAGCAACTTATATTAGTCCTTCTTCTGTAACTATAAATTCTGTAGTTAATAAAATATCTAGCTTTGATCTTACGAGAGAATCTGGATCAGGTGCAGCCACTCTTACAATTGATGTTTCTGGAGGTCCAGCAGCTATTGCTCCTACTTATTCTTTATATGATTCAGATTTTGTAAAGTATTGGAGATATATGGGATGGGAACATCACAAACAATGTTTTGTAACTCGACATCAGACAAACTTTATTATAGATACATCAAAATCAATTTTTGAAAATATGAATGTATTTTTATCTCATATGAATGGAATGTTATCATATGAAAGCGGAAAATATGTACTTGATATAGAAACTCAGGCAACAGCACCAACAGCAAGTAATACATTTAATTCAGTAACTTATGATTGGAATGTAAATCCAGAGTATATTGATAATACAGATATAATTGGAAGCATTTCACTAACAGATAATTCAGCTCGTAATGCAAAAAATACAATTAAAGCAAGTATTACAGACCCACAAAATAATTGGTCTTCACGAAGTGTATCCTTTTTTAATAGCAGTTTCTTGGAAGCTGACAGAAAAGTTGTAAAAACAGGAAATTTTAATTATACAGGTATAACAAACTATTATAATGCAAGAATAGGCACAGAGAAAGAATTAATTCAGACTCGTTTTAGTAGAGAAATAAGTTTTAA
>Ga0213865_10002715_pt1 | contig 11073 bp, 10 predicted proteins | sample PICome_6_FD_160100 | JGI IMG/M metagenome (GOLD analysis project Ga0213865, IMG submission 160100) | Coastal seawater microbial communities near Pivers Island, North Carolina, United States - PICO282 | ecosystem: Environmental > Aquatic > Marine > Coastal | place: USA: North Carolina...
CATCGCTTGGTACTCTGGTGTTGAATACGAGCAATATGCGTTCTTGAATAGAGCAACCGGCCCTTACTGGTGGGCATACTGGTCGATGATGACTTGTAACGTGTTCTCTCCACAGTTTATGTGGTCTAAGAAACTTCGTACAAACTTGATTTTCACATTCGTGATTTCAATCGTTGTAAACATCGGTATGTGGTTTGAGCGTTTCGTGATTATCGTGACCTCTATCCACAGAGATTACTTGCCATCTTCATGGTCTATGTTCTCTCCAACCTTTGTTGACATTGGTATTTACATCGGTACCATTGGGTTCTTCTTCGTATTGTTCCTGCTCTACGCTAGAACGTTCCCTGTAATTGCACAAGCTGAATTGAAAACCATCTTGAAGTCTTCAGGTGAAAACTTCAAAAAACACCACGACGAGCATGGGGCACACTAAACACAATCCTATCGTACGCGCGCTATTCAATGACGACGATGTCGTTTTAGGCGCTGTAAAAGATCTCCGTTCTAACGGTTACCACGTGAGTGAGGTTTATTCTCCGTTCCCAATCCACGGATTGGACGAAGCAATGGGTCTTAAAAGAACTCGCTTGAGTACAGCTGCATTCTTCTATGGTTTAACCGGTCTATTTTTCTGTTCTTGGCTTACATGGTATACAATGGTTTCAGATTGGCCACAGAACATTGGAGGGAAGCCGAATGCGTATTGGTTTTTAAATATGCCTTCATTCATTCCTGTAATGTTTGAGTTGACTGTATTCTTCGCTGCGCACTTGATGTGCTGGTCTTACTTCGCAGTAAACAAGCTATATCCAGGTGCTAAAGCACAGAATCCAGATCCTCGTACTACTGATGATCATTTCCTTATGGAAGTTGAACTCGAAGGTGAAGAGGCAGATTTAACTAAGAAGCTCCAAGAATTGGGTGCTCTAGAAATTTCAAAAGTCGAAGCATAAGATGAAAAGAATTACTACCATCATAGTGCTTACAGCTTCAGCCGCACTCGCTAGCTGTAACTTCGATAAATCAACACCGGGTTACACGTACATGGACGACATGTACCAGAGCCCATCTCTCGAAACGTATGAGCCTTCTGCTCAATTTGCAAATGGTCTAAGCGCGCAGCTACCTGTTGAAGGTACTGTACCGCGCGGGTACCACCCTTACGAATTTGCAAACAGCAATGAAGGATATGAAGCTGCGCGCACCACCTTAGCACTTCCGACAGAATTCGATTCTGAAGAAGCGCTTGCTGAAGGAAAAGAATTGTACAACATCTTCTGTGACCACTGCCACGGTGAGAAAGGAGACGGTAATGGTCCTTTGGTAATGCAAGAGAAAATCTTGGGTGTTCCTTCTTATGCATCTTCAAGACTACCAGATATTACTCCTGGTTCTATGTACCATGTGATTATGCACGGTAAAGGAATCATGGGTTCACATGCTTCACAACTTACTTACGACGAGCGTTGGAAAATCGTTCGTTACGTTGTGAAACTTAGAGCTGATCAAGAATAAAACCGCAGAGTAGAAATGTTTGAGTTTAAAACAAAGACAAAACAATTGGCAATCGCACTTACGGTAGTAGGTGCTATCCTTTGGGTCGTTGGATTTGCCCTAAATGGTTCGTCATCTCACGATGCGGGACACGGTCACGATGCGCATGCTACGGAAATGCATGCCGATGCTGGTCATGATACACACGCTGAAGAAGCGCATGCTGACCACGGTCACGATGCACATGCTGAGGAAGCACACGACGATCACGGTCACGAAGCACACGCTGAACACGAAAACGACTATCCTGGCGAGGCTCACGCAGCTATGATAGAGTCTAGTAACGAGTCAGATCACGCTGAAGAAGCACATGGCGATCACGGTCATGATGCGCATGCTGAAGAAGCACACGGCGAACACGGTCACGATGCTCATGCTGCAGAAGCACATGGAGATCACGATGCACATGCTGAGCACGCAGCACATCAAATTGCAAATCGTCCTTGGTCTGCATTGTATGTGGCAGCTTTCTTCTTTTTGGGTCTAGGTTTGGGACAATTGTTCTTCCTAGGTATTCAATATGTAGCACAAGCAGGATGGTCTGCTGGTCTTCTTAGACTGATGGAGGCGCAATCATTTGCAATTGTAGCACCGTTAATTGTAATCGCCCTAATCACTTTCCTCGGGTTTGGACACGTACACCACATGTTCCACTGGATGGTTGAGGGAATCAATGTTCCAGGCCACGAAAACTACGATGCTATCATTGCTGGAAAGCGCGGATTTTTGAACCCAGTGTTCTTTACCATTCGTATTCTTATCTACATCGGTGGTTGGATTTGGGCTGCGAAGGTTCTTCGTAAGAACTCTTTGCTTTCTGATACCGGCGACGGTGTTGCAATGTGGAAAAAGAATCGCGGTGTTGCGGCTGCATTCACAGTATTCTATGCAGTAACATCATCGACAAGTGCGTGGGATTTAGTAATGTCTATTGATACTCACTGGTTCTCTACGTTATTTGGATGGTACACTTTTGCAGGTATGTTTGTAAGCTCTTTTGCTGCATTGATCCTATTGACGCTTTACTTGAAAGGTCAAGGTCATTTGGAGTGGGTAAACGAAAACCACTTGCACGATTTGGGTAAGTTCATGTTTGCTTTCTCTGTATTCTGGACATACCTATGGTTCTCTCAGTTTGTACTTATTTGGTACGCGAATATCCCAGAAGAGGTGACCTATTATATGCAACGTTTCGAGCAGTACAAAGTACCGTTCTTCACTATGTTGGTATTGAACTTCATTCTTCCTGTATTGGCTGTTTTAAGCCGTCCAGCGAAGCGTGTTCCAGGCACTGTAGTTATGGCTGCTGTGTTCGTCCTAGTAGGTCACTACATGGACCACTACGTCATGATTATGCCGGGTACGGTTGGCGATCACTACGGCTTTGGTTTGGTAGAATTGGGTCCAATTCTATTCTTCGCCGGATTGTACATCTACGTAGTTCTGTCATCAGTAGCTAAGGCGCCATTGTTGCACAAGAACCACCCAATGCTAACGGAGTCTAAAAACTTCCATCAATAATTAGAAAAGACACTAAATAATGAGTGCAGTTTCAATCATAGTATTAGTTGTTTTAGTCATCCTCACCTTGGTACAGGTGATGAGAATCTCTGAGATTTCTTCTGAAATTCAGAAAGGAAAAGACAACGATGTAAGTCCAAAGGACAATGACACCCAAGGGCGTCTAATGTTATTGGTAGGTTTCGGTTTTATCATCAGCGTTGTGGTGATGTACATCGCTTGGGGAAGACACAGCCTTCCAGAACCATCTTCAGCACATGGTGCAGAGATCGATAGCCTATGGAACCTAAGTATGTTGATCATCAACATTGTTTTCTTCATTGTACAGCCTATCCTTTTCTACTTCGCGTACAAATACAGAGGTAAGAAAGGAACGAAAGCTACCTACTACGAGCACAACAACCGTCTTGAGTTATTTTGGACGATGGTTCCTGCGCTTGCATTGGCCGTATTGATCATCTGGGGTCTCAACGTATGGAGCACATTGATGATGCCTGAGAATGAAGAAGAGCCTATCCTTGTTGAAGTATATGCTCAGCAGTTCAACTGGACTGTTCGTTACAGTGGTGGCGACAACGAGTTGGGTTATGCAACAGTACATGAAATTGCAGGTGCGAACATTGTGGGTGTTGATACTCAAGATCCAGCTTCTGCAGATGATATTATCGCCAAAGAATTACACCTACCAGTGGGTAAGCCTATCCAGTTTGCTTTCCGCTCGCAGGATGTCATTCACTCTGCGTACTTCCCGCACTTCCGTGCACAAATGAACTGTGTTCCCGGATCGGTAACGAACTTCCAGTTTACACCTACTATTACGACCGCTGAAATTCGTCAGAACAAAGACGTAAAAGCGCACGTTGAGGAAGTAAACGAGATAAGAAAAGCCAAAGGCGAAGACGTTTGGGATTTCAATTATGTGCTCCTTTGTAACAAGATTTGTGGTGCTGCACACTACAACATGCAAATGGACATCGTCGTTGAAACTCAAGATGAATTCGACGCTTGGTTAAAAGAACAAAAAACCGTCGCTGAGACACTGTAAATAGAAGTAATAAACATTTAGCTATGTCAACTACAACGACAACAGAAAAAAACAATCACATCCAAGATTACTTGATGGAGCACCATCACGAGGAGAACTTCTTTACGAAGTATATCTTCACAACGGACCACAAGATGATTGGAAAGCAGTTTTTGATTACCGGTATGTTCATGGGTATCATCGGTGTGATGATGTCAATGCTTTTCCGTTTGGAGATTGCCTATCCTGAACAAAGTTTTCCAATCCTTGAGTTCTTCTTGGGCAAATGGGCACCGGACGGTGTAATGGATCCAAATATGTACTTAGCACTGGTAACCATACACGGTACTATAATGGTATTCTTCGTATTGACTGCGGGTCTTTCGGGAACTTTCTCGAACCTACTTATTCCTTTGCAGATTGGTGCGCGTGATATGGCCTCAGGTTTTATGAATGCTCTATCATACTGGTTCTTTTTCTTGAGCTCAGTAATAATGGTTGTATCGTTATTCGTGGAATCTGGTCCTGCTTCAGCGGGCTGGACAGTATATCCACCACTTTCAGCACTACCACAAGCAATGCCAGGTTCAGGCGCTGGTATGACGCTTTGGTTGATCTCGATGACTCTGTTCATTGTTGGCTCATTATTGGGGTCATTGAACTACATCGTAACCGTATTAAACATGCGTACAAAAGGGATGAGCATGACGCGTCTACCATTGACGATATGGGCATTCTTTGTAACAGCAGTTTTAGGGGTACTTTCATTCCCTGTACTTCTTAGTGCAGCATTGCTTTTGATGTTTGACCGTATGTTGGGTACTTCATTCTACCTCAGTGATATCTTCATGGGCGGTGAGGTATTGAGCTACAGCGGTGGTTCTCCTGTATTGTACCAGCACTTGTTCTGGTTCTTGGGACACCCTGAGGTATACATTATCCTTTTACCTGCTTTGGGTATTTCATCAGAGGTTATTGCCACCAACTCACGTAAGCCAATCTTCGGTTACCGCGCGATGGTAGGTTCAATCTTGGCGATTGCTTTCTTGAGCTTTATCGTATGGGGTCACCACATGTTCGTAACGGGTATGAACCCGTTCCTAGGTTCTGTATTTACCTTCACAACCCTATTGATTGCGATTCCATCAGCAGTTAAAGCCTTTAACTACATCACTACACTCTGGAAAGGGAACATCCAGTTCACACCAGCAATGCTTTTCTCTATTGCATTGGTTAGTACGTTCGTTACTGGTGGTTTGACCGGCGTTATTCTTGGTGATAGTGCTTTGGATATCAACGTTCACGATACATACTTCGTTGTTGCTCACTTCCACATTGTGATGGGTCTTAGTGCAATCTACGGTATGTTCGCAGGGGTATATCACTGGTTCCCGAAGATGTACGGCCGTATGATGAATAAATCAATGGGTTATGCGCACTTCTGGTTGACCTTCATTACAGCTTATGGTGTGTTCTTCCCGATGCACTTCTTGGGTATGGCGGGTTTACCACGTCGTTACTACAGCAACACAGCATTCCCTATGTTCGATAATTTGGCGGACATCAACGTGTTGATTACCTACTTTGCTATCATTGGTGGTGCTGCTCAGCTTATTTTCATCTTTAACTTCTTCTACAGTATTTGGAGAGGTCCTAAGGCGAAGCAGAATCCATGGAGAGGTAACTCTTTAGAGTGGACAACTCCTGTAGAGCACATACACGGTAACTGGCCAGGTGATGTACCAGTTGTGTACCGTTGGGCTTACGACTACTCTAAGCCAGGCGCTGAGGAAGATTTCGTTCCTCAAAACGTGCCATTAGCAGAAGGAGAGGAGAGCGGTCACTAGGAACCCGTCTCACTTTAAAATATTAGATCCCCTTACCTCGCGGTAAGGGGATTTTTTGTGGTAATTTGTAACACGATGAACGAGCACTTAGACCCTACAGGGGGAAACTTCACGAATACGGAACGTGAGATCGAAAAGAAGTTAAGGCCATTGAGCTTTGATGACTTCACCGGTCAAGCAGCGGTATTGGAGAACCTAAAAATCTTTGTTGAGGCTGCCAAGATGCGCGACGAAGCTATGGATCATGTCTTGTTGCACGGTCCACCGGGATTAGGTAAGACTACTTTGAGTCATATCCTCGCTAACGAGCTCGGTGTAGGAATTAAGGTGACTTCAGGCCCTGTATTGGACAAGCCCTCAGATTTGGCGGGTCTACTCACCAATCTTGAGCCGAATGATGTGCTGTTTATAGATGAGATTCATCGACTATCCCCAGTGATAGAGGAGTACCTGTACAGTGCGATGGAAGACTTCAAGATTGATATCATGATTGACTCTGGTCCTAGCGCGAGAAGTGTACAAATCAGTTTGAACCCATTTACCCTTATCGGAGCAACTACGCGTTCAGGACTTTTAACAGCTCCACTGCGTGCACGTTTTGGTATTAATTCAAGGTTGGAATATTACGATGTCGAACTGTTGAGTACCATCGTTGAGCGAAGCGCCGAAATTCTGGATGTTCCTGCCGAATATGAAGCTTGTATTCGTGTGGCTTCTCGATCTAGAGGAACACCGCGTATAGCTAATGCGCTTCTAAGAAGGGTGCGGGATTTTGCCATGGTCAAAGGGAACGGAACCATTGATGTGGAAATAGCCGAATTCGGCTTGAATGCCTTGAACGTGGACAGCAAGGGACTGGATGAGATGGACAACAAAATCCTATCCGTATTGGTTGACAATTTTGCTGGAGGACCCGTTGGGCTCAATACGTTGAGCACGGCCATAGGGGAGCAGGCAGAGACTATTGAAGAGGTATACGAACCGTACTTAATTAAGGAAGGCTTCTTACTCAGAACGCCTCGCGGTAGAATGGTTACGGAAAGAGCCTACAGTCATCTGGGGTTGAATCGTCCACAGAAGGGCAATACAGGATCCCTATTCTGATGACGCGGACTGAGGCATCTCAGATTGTAAAACGTCTTGCTAAGGAACAGGGCTTCGACGCCTGTGGTATTTCTGCTGCAGGATTTTTAGAGGAAGAGGCGACGGGTTTAGAGAACTGGCTTAAGGCCGGATACCACGGTACGATGAGTTGGATGGAGAATCACTTTGATGCTCGTTTGGATCCACGAAGGCTTGTTCCAGGTGCAAAATCTGTCATTAGTGTAACGCTGAATTATTTCCCAGAGGAAACACAAGAGGAGGGTACACCAAAGATTTCTAAATATGCGTACGGTCGCGATTATCACAAGGTGGTTCGCGGTAAGCTCAAGCGTATGTTGCAAGGCATACAGGCTGAGATAGGTGAGGTAGAAGGCAGAGGATTTGTGGATAGTGCTCCAGTGATGGACCGGGCATGGGCGCGCAAAAGCGGCTTAGGCTGGATAGGGAAACACAGCCTATTACTCAGTAAGGGTGCAGGAAGCTTTTTCTTTATTGGTGCATTGATTGTGGATCTAGAATTGGAACCGGATGGTCCAACAACAGATCATTGTGGTACATGTACTGCATGTATCGATGCTTGTCCAACCGAGGCTATTATCGCACCCACAGTTGTAGATAGCAACAAGTGCATCAGCTACCTGACGATAGAATACAAGGAGGCGTTACCAAATGAGTATCAAGGTAAAATGGAGGATTGGGTATACGGTTGTGATATCTGCCAGGATGTTTGTCCTTGGAATCGATTCTCTACGCCCAACCAAGAAAAAGATTTTGACCTGCGAACACCCATTAAAGAAAATGATTGGGAAGCGTGGGAAGAAATCACTCATGAGCTCTGGGATGAGATCATGAAAGGCTCAGCCATCCGAAGAACGGGCTTCGAAGGGTTCAAGAGAAACCTGAGTTTCGCGAAGAAGTCTTAGTTGATTGGAGCTTCGATCACCTGCAGAATGCGGTAATTCTCAGGATTGAATACGTAAACCACAACTGCGCTATTGGCTTGTACCCAATCTGTATTCCAGGCGAGAGTAAAAGACGAGGTCAACTCATCTCCCGGAACCATAGGGCTGGTGCCAATCTCTTCTCCCCAAGTTGGAGTTACAAAGTCACGAAGAACATTATTGTGGACATATTCAGCATCGCGCGTATCATCGGGCATCAACTGTGGGCTCACAATACTACTCTCTTTTACCATGACTACCACATCGAGGTCGTGTAAAATACCTACTTGAGGTAGTGCGCTAACATCAACATTTAGAGTACCGCTGCTCACTACCGCCTCGACTTGAAGTTCGACCCGTAAGGTGCTGTCCATGGCTTCAGCGCTTAGGGTAGGCCAGTTGGAGTAGCTCGACCAGTGTGAGTTGCCTGATGACGTCCAATTCTCACGATTCACCATGCCTACGGGCAAGAAGTTCGTACCAAAGAAATTTTGAATGTCCTTTCCCTCTTGTGTGGTGAAATCTGTAGGGTAATCGGCGTTAGTACCTGTAAAGTTACCTGGACCTGCGTGTATAGCTAGACCAATGATTCTGTTCGCCCCAAATGCGTCCACCAAAGCTTCAATTTCTTTCGAGGCTTTTGGACAATTCTTGCAACGGTGCCCGGTGAAATCCTCAATGAGTACATTTCTGAGCTGGGCTGTAGATGTGGTGTCCTGTGGACCACCGTTTTTAAACGGCTGGTCGATCACATCGCATTGTGTGGTCATGAGGTTCAAAAGAAGCGAAGCAAAAAGGAATTGGACCGTCTTTCTCATCATTAAAAGCTTGTAGTTAGGGAGAAGCTCACACCGTTTGATGGAGGTACGACACGACACACACCACCTACACAGAAGATACCGCGCTGTTGACGCCCGTACGAGAGTTGGAAGCGACTTGTGCCTGCTGTGTAGACCACAGAAGCCAAGGGATAGTGCAGCCTTTGCGCCTCGTCAGGATTGCCGTAGTTGTAAATATCTTGTACACTGAAGAACCAGTGCGGGGCAATGCTGTACTCCGCCAATGCCATAGCCATAGAGCCACGATCGTCCTTAGTGCTTAAGTGCTGAAATTCCGTGCGTAGGTAATGCTTGCGCTTCACCTTGTAGAGGCTTTCTAAAATGAAAATATCCCCGCTCATGAGTTTCTGACCGTCAGGATTTAGCAAGATGCTTTCATCGCCCAAACCGTCTTCCAACACGCTACGGTTGTAGAACAGATTGAGGTACATGGCATTTACTTTGAGCTTCTTATTGATCTTCTTGCTCAGGGTTACATTGAAGTCGTGAAAATAGGGAATGTCTCCGCGCATCATAAGATCGCTGTAGTAGCCTTGAAGTGTTCTCAAGGTATCCAAAGTAGGATCGACATAATCCTTGTTGATGCTTTGTACAACGCTGTAGTTCACACTTAGTAGCGTACCGTATTTACCGCCCAAGGTGGTGTTACGTTTGAATTTGTAGTTTGCCTCTAATTGAATGCCTTCTTCCCCATTAATCTGTGTAGCATATTGATACAGCGCAGGTAGGGCATAGGTGTGTACTTGAGCGGTTGGGCTTAAATAGTTTACCAGCATATCTATGGTAGAACCGTTTCGGTCCGTTCTAAACGACATGTTATCGATGCGCTTCACGCCGGCAATAATGCCAAGACCGTTCTTGCTGTAACTCACATTGGCGAGAATACCGTTCCCGTCTTTATAGATGTAGCCGTTATCGGCAGAAGGATCGTTCGCCTTATAGGCATATTCTACTTGCATCGCCCAAGGGCCTTTTGAAACTTGAGTTCTTACACCACCTGCGGCAACGTTCTCGGGCAGTACTAAAAATGGATCGTTGGCGCGCTGGTATTTGCTCATGTAGCTACCGCCGACAGTCCATCTCAGGCCTGCTGAATCTAGTTTAGGGAATAGTTCTTTACTGAGGTTGTACTCTGCATCAATTCCTCTAAGGAGTCCAGGACTTTTTTCAAAGTAGAAACGCTGACGACCCATGACAGCCTTCAAGCTTAAGCCACTCACTGGATTTACCTTGATGCGCACGCCGTCCATGGCATTATCATACCCTAGGCCTCTTTCTTCGTAAGAACGGAAGACCATACCTGTTCCGAACTGCTCGTAGAAATTCCCTACAGTGATGTCCAATCCGTCTTGTTTGAATTGTAAGTAGCGGTAGGTGATGCCTTCGCCGCGGTACCCCTCTGGAAAACCGAGCATTACATTTTGGTAATTTTCATATCGAAGGCCCGAAGAAAAGTTACCGTCGGTGTACACAAAATTTGCGTAGCCTTGTCCTAAAAAGCGTTCGTCGGGGTAAAACTCACCGGTGGGATCAATACTCTCGTCGCGGAGGTACAACTGACCGTCCAGTTGAAAATTACCGTGTAGTTGTCCACCAAAAGTATTTTGCTCTTGCGCAAAGGATGTGGTAGAACTACAAATAGCCCAAGCAAATAATAGGAGTTTTTTCATGGATTAGTGACTTGGATCGTGACCTGCTGCTACCTCTTCGACAACTTCAGCAAGTTCTTCTTCGTCTCCGGGTGAATATCCGCTGTGTTTCCACACAACCTCACCTTCTTTATTGAGTACAAGAGTGAAGGGTACATTAACTATACCCAAGTTTCTTTTTAAATCTTGATTTTCATCCAGCAATACGGTGTATTCCCATCCTTGTCCCTGTACCATAGGTGCAACACGGGCAGAGTTACGAGAATCATCGATGCTTACTGCGAGGACTTTAGCGCCTACCTCTTCTTCAAGGTCAATGGCGTAATCCATAAATGCTGTCAATTCTTTGATACACGGTTTACACCATGTTGCCCAGAAACTAATGACGGTCGGTCCTTCATCACTGATGGCATCTTGGATGTTGATGCTTTGACCGTCGAGGGTCTTTAGAGTAGTGCTTGGCAATTCTTGAGCGCCAAGCTGAAATAGACCAAAAAAGGCGATTGCGGTAAGAAGTTGTTTCATGTTCCCTAGGGTATATCAAAAAAAACGGGGAGCCTTTCGGCCCCCCGTAAAAATAACATATTTAAT
>Ga0213865_10002718_pt1 | contig 11070 bp, 9 predicted proteins | sample PICome_6_FD_160100 | JGI IMG/M metagenome (GOLD analysis project Ga0213865, IMG submission 160100) | Coastal seawater microbial communities near Pivers Island, North Carolina, United States - PICO282 | ecosystem: Environmental > Aquatic > Marine > Coastal | place: USA: North Carolina | collected...
CCCCGTGCCCGTGCCTCAGCTAGGTGAAGTTCTGATTGAAGTAAAGGGAGCGGGCGTTAACAATACCGATATTAATACTCGACTGGGTTGGTATTCAAAAAAAGTTACAAGTGATACCAATGCAGGTGGGGCCGATGGCTTATCAGAAGTTGATGATAGCGATGCTTCTTGGAGTGGGGTTCCTTTGCAGTTTCCACGAATTCAAGGAGGAGATATTTGTGGGATAATAGTACAAGTTGGTGAGGGAGTAGAGCAAGATCGGATAGGTACAAGAACTATTGTTCGCTCCATGCAAAATATTCCAACTAAAGATAATCCCTTAGCTATGCAAACAATGGGCTCAGAAGTTGACGGAGGTTTTGCTCAATACTGTGTCGCTAAAGCAAAAGAGTCCTTTCCAATTAATTGTGATTGGAGTGATATTGAATTAGCATCTATTCCCATTTCCTATTCAACAGCTGAGGGCATGCTCTGTCGAGGAGATATTCAAAAAGAGACTATTTTGATAACTGGCGCTTCAGGAGGTGTAGGGTCTGCTGCTATTCAATTAGCAAAAGTTCGTGGTGCTAAAATTATCGCTCAGTGCGCATCTGATAAGGCTAGTACTCTCAAAGAATTAGGTGCTGATCAAACAGTGAATCGAAATGATGACCTAGTAAGTGTACTGGGTGAAAATTCTGTCGATGCTGTTGTTGATTTGGTTGGTGGATCTAGTTGGCCGCAACTTTTAGATATTTTAAGACCAGGTGGCAAATATGTTACTTCTGGTGCCATTGCAGGCCCGATTGTCGATTTAGATTTAAGGAGTCTTTATTTAAAAGACCTGACTTTATTCGGTTCGACCGTTAATGACCCCTATGTTTTTGAAAATGTGATCCGTTGTATTGAAGAGGGACAAATTAAACCTTTAGTCGCCCAATCATTTCCGCTAAAAGAGATTCATAAGGCTCAAACAGTGTTTATGGAGAAGAAATTCATTGGAAAACTGGTGTTAATCCCTTAAATCCTGTTAGACAAAAATATTGTATATAATAAGACATGAGTAATATTGTAGAACCAGGAAATCAACACGAAACAGACGTTGTGATCATAGGTGCCGGACCTTGTGGATTGTTCCAAGTATTTGAATTAGGGCTTTTAGATATGAAGTCTCATCTGATTGATAATTTAGATAAAATTGGAGGTCAGTGTGCGGAACTTTATCCAGATAAAAATCTCTATGATATTCCCTCACGTCCTGCCATCACAGGACAAGAGTTGACGGATGATTTGATCACTCAAGCAGAACCCTTCGACCCTACATATCACCTTAATCAATTAACTTCCAAAATTGATGTCCAGGAAGATCACATTGAAGTGTCAACCAATTTAGATACCGTCATCAAGTGTAAGTCTTTAGTGATTGCAGCCGGCTCTGGAAGTTTCGTTCCTCGAAAACTACCTGTTCCTAATGTCGAAGAATTTGAAAATAAAAACATTTTTTACTCTGTTAAAAAAAGAACAGATTTTGAAGGTAAGAAAATCCTCATTGCTGGTGGAGGAGACTCTGCCTTAGACTACGTGATGGGTTTTCATCAAATAGCATCAGATATTACACTGATCCATCGTCGTAAAGAATTTAAGGCCGTTCAAGACTCCGTGAACAAAGTGATGAACTTAGTTGATCAAGGGCAAGTAAAATTTAATATGGGTACCATCAAGCAAATGGTCGATAATGGTAAAGGCCAAGTGGATATCACCTTAGATGATGATACTGTTATTGATGGTGTTGATGCTATCTTTCCTTTCTTTGGTTTAAAGATTGAACTAGGGCCTATTGCAGAGTGGGGTTTGAATTTAGAAAATAATTTAATCTCGGTGAACACAGAAAACTTTGAAACGTCGACTCCTCGAATTTTTGCTGTAGGAGATATCTGTACGTATCCTGGAAAGTTAAAATTAATTCTGAGCGGATTTCATGAAGCAGCACTCGCTGCTAAAAAAATGTTCCAGTATTGTCATAATGACAAGAAATATGTATTTCGTTATACAACTTCCTCAAAAGATATTCAGGAAAAATTAGGCGTTAAATAAACTAGTCTTCTAATTTGTTGTGAGTTCCGTCACAAAGCGGTTTTTTATTGCTATGTTTGCATCCACAAAAATAAACTTTTTTGGTAGCCTCAGCGGTATAAGGAATACAGGAGAACCCTGTTGATTTATGAGAACCATCACAAAAGGGTTGTTTTTGGCTTAAACCGCAAGCGCACCAAAAATATTTTTTACCCTCTTGGACTTCCACAACATAAGATCCTTTTTGAGCGATGTTTGGTTTTGACATAAATTTTCTCCCTTTTATCAGTCTTTTTCGCTGATAAAGAATTTCAGATCAAATTTATTATTTTTTCTGAATGTGTTTGTAAACAGTAGTACGTGAAATATTTAGCGTTTTTGAAACGGCAGTAATTTTGCCATCTAATTGATCGTATGTTTTCTGAATGAGTAAGCATTTTTGTTCTTTTAAAGTTGAGTCGTAACACTCTGTACAAGGTGTGTAAGCAGGGGTTGTATTCTTAATTTCCGTATTTGGAGCACTAGTTACTTGTTTTTGAAAAAGTTTCATAAATACACTTGACCCTAACCAGTCTTTTACTTGAACAATTTTATTTGCATTCATCTCATACGCAATGTTTTCAAATGGAGTAGTGAAGACATTATAAAAATCTTTTAATTCATCTTTATACAAACCACTTAACATAATTCTTGTATTTGAGTTAACTCCTTCAATCTGCCCATCTTCATTAATGGCGATCAATCCAATGCTATTAGTGTGAAGATATTCGCTTCGTGGATGAAATGAATAAATATTAGTATGTTTAAAATTTTCTAGAAAGACTTTTTGTTCAACAGATTTTGCTGAAAGTTTAACAAGAGCTAATGTATGATCTTGTCGACTGGTTGTATCTGTTGAAGCATCCAAAACTCCAATAATATTTTGATTATGATCGAAGATAGGACTGGCAAAACAAGAAAGACCTCCGTGACTTGTAAAGAAGTGTTCCCCTCCTGCTACAATAGTTGGATTTTTTGTTTGAAGGCTTAACCCAAGACCATTAGTGCCACGATATTTCTCTAACCAAACAGAGCCTGGAATAACCACTTTACTTGCTTGGCTATTTAAGAACTGATTATCATAAATAGTATCGAGAACTACCCCGTCATTATTTGCAAAGGCGACCATGAAATTTGAACCAGCAATTTGTGAGTAGAGCAGCTCTAACTCCGGAACAATAAAATCTCTTATATTTTGGTATTGCTCTTTTATTTGTCCTAATTCTTTTTGATTTAAAACAGTATCAACAGGATTGGCATTAGGTCTAAGACCATGTTCAAAACATCGAACCCAGCTATCTGCAATGTTCTTATCAGTGAAATCTAGAGAAATACCTCTCTCTTTTTCCAAAGAACGGGCCTGTTCTACTAGACTTCTGTAAGAATGCATGGGAAAAAGTTATGAAATTATTGATAAATATACAACTTTTATATTGTTCAAAAAATGAACAATTTTTTTAGTTTTTCACAAAAAAAATAAAAATTAATGATCGTAGGCCATTGGTCGTATTAAAAAACTGTAGTTAAATAATTTAACTTTCGGGAGGGATTGATGAAAGCACAAGTATTACATAGTTACGATCCTGATATGAAGCAGGACGTCTGGGTAAAGGAAGTAGAAGTTCCTAACCCTAAAATTGAAAAAGCTTCTGACGTTATTGTCAAAATTGGTGCAGCTGGCGTTTGTAGAACAGATTTACACATTATTGAGGGAGAGTGGAGACATATCCAGGATCCTGATGATAAACTTTTACCCTGTGTTATGGGTCACGAAAATGCAGGTTGGATCGAAGATGTAGGAAGTGATGTTGAGGGATTCAAAAAAGGTGACTCTGTTATCTTGCACCCAATTATTTCCGGTACTAATGGCACTTGCCTAAGTTGTAGAAAAGGCCTCGACACTCATGCTGAAAATGGAAGCATGCCTGGTCTTAATATTAAAGAGGGCGGCTATTCTGAACTTCTAAAAACAAATGTTAGAAATCTGATAAAAATTCCAAATACGCTTACTCCCAAAGACGTAGCCCCATTCTCTGATGCGGGTCTAACTGCTTATAGAGTTGTAAAAAAAGCAACAAGACATCTACTTCCTGGAGAAACTTGTGTAATTATTGGAGCGGGAGGTTTAGGACATATCGCTATTCAATGTTTAAAAGCAATGTGTGCTGCCAACATTATTATTGTAGAAAAATCTGAGACAGCTTTAAAACACGCGATGCCACTTGGTGGAGATCATGGTGTTTTAATTGATGGAAATGAAGTAGAAAGAGTCAAAGAATTAACTAAAGGTAATGGCGCAGAGGCCGTTATTGATATGGTTGGTGAAAAAGGTTCAACTTCAATGGGGCTCAATATGACTAAGAACACAGGTTCTTATTATATTGTTGGATACGGTGAAGATATCCAAATTAAGTCTGTTGATATGATTATTTCTGAAAGAAATATCATCGGTAATTTAATTGGTACATGGTCTGAACTTTATGAGCTAATGGAATTAGCAAATAAAGATTTAGTGAGACTTTCAATGCAAGAGTACAAGCTAAGTGAAGCAAACAAAGCTCTGCATGATTTGAATAATGGCTTAGTAAAAGGAAGAGCCGTTTTAGTACCATAAACAGTTTGTAATCAGATTAAATTCTGAGCAAAAAAAACGAAGCAATAAGGGAGGGAATTATATGAAACTTAAAACCTTCGTAAGCACTCTGGCATCTGTTCTCTTGATCGGTAGCCAAGTAGCTTATGCAGATAAGTGGAGCGATCAGTTTCCACATATCGCAGCAACAGGAGATATTCCTGGGATGTGTTCTTATGAAGAGACATCTAAAAAAGACTACAGTGGTCGAACACTTACAATTAACACTCACGCGATCCCAGTTATGGGTGAGCCAACTGCTCTTCACGCAGAGCAGTTTGAAAAATTAACAGGTGCAAAAGTAGAAGTTACTCATACTCCTGCTGGTGACCTATACTCAAAGGCAATGGTTCCTTTCCAATCAGGTCAGGCTCCTTATGATATCGTCTTTGGTTTTTCTAACTTCATCAATGACTGGAAGAGATACTTAGCTCCAGTTCCACAAAAGTATGTTGATCAAATGACTGATGTTACCGCATCACACATTGCGATCGCTTCTTGGGGCGATACCATGTATCAGTACCCTGTGGACGGTGATAGACACTATCTTAAGTACAGAAAAGATGTAATTGATAATCCTGAAATGCAAGCAAAGTATAAAGCAGATACAGGTAATGAATTACGTGTTCCACAAACCTGGAAAGAGTATGCTGAGATGGCTAATTACTTTAACGGTTGGGACTGGGATGGTGACGGAGAGCCTGAGTATGGCTCAGCTGAAGTCATGAAAAAAGATGACCTAATGTTTGCCGCATTCTACTCTCGTTCTGCAGCTTACTCAAAGAACCCAAGTACTCCGGGTGGTTTCTTCTTTGATTTAGAAACAATGACACCACTTGTAAATAATCCTGGTTTCGTTGAAGCTCTTACTGATTGGGTAGAAGCTGTAAACTTTGTTCCTCCTGGAGGAATTAACTTTGGTCTTGGTGACGAAATTAATTCTTTTGGTGGTGGTCAAACACTATTTAGCTTCTCATGGGATGATGCTTTCGTTGCAGCGATGCAAGATGATAGTCCTATTAAAAACCAAGTTGGTGCAGCACAATTACCAGGTGCTGACAAAGTTTGGAACAGAGAAACTAACTCTTGGGATGAGGGCTTCAACCAAGCTCCTTTCTTCGTATGGGGATGGGCAGTTGGTGTAGCTGATAAATCTAAAAACCAAGACATGGCTTTTGACTATCTATGCTTCTTTGCTAATGGCGCAAATCACCAGGCAGACATCGGTATCGGTCGATTTGGTGTAAATCCTTTCATGGAAGAGGATTTCAAGGCTGACGTATGGACTGCAATCGGTTGGGACGCTCAAGTTGCACAAGAGTATGTTGATACACTTGCGGATATGGAAAAAAGTACTAACCGTGTATTCCCACTAAGAGTACCTGGTACTTTTGAATTTAATAGTGCGCTTGCAACAGGAGCAGCCAAAGCTCTGGCAGGTCAGCTATCTCCACAAGAAGCTCTTGATGAAGTTGCTGCCGAATGGACTGCAATTGTTGAAAGAGTTGGCGCTGATAATGTAAGAGATGCTTATGCTATCGGTGTTGCAATGGAAGATAACGAACTCTAAATATATATAAGTCTTAGTGATCGCCTGAAATTTTTTGGGCGATCACTTTTTAAATTAAGCTATAATTAATTTTAGAAACTAAATGAACTTTAAACATAAATTTGTATTTTTGCTTCCTGGGTTGATTGTTCTTATAGGAATATTAATTTTTCCAATTATTTTTACAGTCCGTTTAAGTTTGTCAGGATGGAATAGTTATAATCCGGGTTTAGATTTTGTTGGTATCAAAAATTACATTCGTTTATTCACCGATGACCCTCGTTTTTGGCAGTCATTTTTTCGTTTAAGTTTTTTAGCTATAACCACTGTCTTTCTGCAATATATCATTGGTTTTTTCTTGGCCCATGTTGTTTGGAAAGATATCAAATTTAAAAGATTTTTTCGTGTTCTCTTCTTAATTCCTATGATGACCACTCCTGTGATCATGACAGTTATTTGGAGAACTTTTTTTCATGAGTCCTTAGGGCCTCTAAATGATTTTCTCAGTATATTTGGAATACAACCTGCCTGGCTATCTAGTCCTGGTCTTGCAAAAATTTCTATAATTGTAGTTGAAGTTTGGCAATGGACATCATTTATGTTCTTATTACTTTTAGCTGGACTTTTAAGCTTACCAAAAGAGCCTTTTTTAGCAGCCTCCATTGATGGCGCTAGTCCATTTAAGAAATTTATGTATGTAACCTTTCCTTTAATGGCACCAATATCAATTGGAGCGATTATTATTCGTTTGATTGAAGCCTCTAAAATTATGGATACAGTATTTGTTCTGACTAGCGGAGGTCCGGGAACTTCAACAGAAACTTCAAGTTTTTATATTTTCATTAAAGGTCTTAGAGAATTTCAAATGGGCTATGCTGCGACTATGTCTTTTACTTATCTTATTATTATGATTATTAGTTTGACCATTATTGCCAAAGTTTTAACAAAAGTGTTGATGAAGGAGTAAAAATGCCAAAGTTATATACCTTTTTAAAATATTTTTGTGTCATTCTATGGTCTTGTTTTGTTGTTGCTCCCTTCCTATGGGCTATTTCCACTTCATTTAAAGACTTTAACTCTGTAACTGGAGGGGCAACATATATCCCATGGTTACAGTTTGAACCTACTTTAGATGGTTGGAGCGTTTTGTTTAAACCTGGTTCACAAGGTGGAATTAACATCATAGGTCCTTACTTTAATAGTATCTTTGTAACTTTTACTGCTAGTTTCATCAGTATAGTGTTGGGAACACTATCTGCTTATGCTTTGTCTCGTTACACTTTTAAAGCAGGGTTTGTCAAAAATAATGATATTACCTTCTTTTTCATATCACAGAGAATTATGCCCCCTGTGGTTCTTGCCATTCCATTTTTTCTTTTCCTTAGTACATTAGGTTTGCTTGATAGTCTAGCCGGACTGATTTTAGTTTATATCGTTTTATTGATGCCTATAGCCGTGTGGATTATGGTTGATTTTTTCAACCGTGTCCCAAAAGAAATTGATGAGACAGCATTAATTGATGGGTGTAATCCTTTTCAAGCATTTTTCAAAGTTGTGCTTCCAAACTCAATTCCTGGAATGATCGTTGCGGGCCTTTTCTGTATTATTTTTGGTTGGATTGATTTTTTCTTTGCATTTATTTTAACTTTTACAAACGTACAGCTTCTACCTGTGAAAATTGTTGCGCTTAACTCATCAATTACACCATGGTGGAGTTTATCAGCTGCCGCTCTTGTTTCCGTTGCGCCACTCATTGTTGTAGCTTTTGTCGTAGAGCGTTTCTTATCAAAAGGAAATTTATCTGGAGCTCTGAAATAAATGTCTTTGAATTTAGGAAATATAATTTTTAAACCAACCGAGCAATATCATCTTAATGATATCACTCTGAATTTTGAACCAGGAAAAATGTATACCATTCTTGGAAGAACCCTCTCTGGTAAAACTACTCTATTGAAAACAATCGCAGGATTACAAACACCTGACTCAGGCAACATCCAATTTGAAGGCAAAGACTTTTTAGCTATTCCTGTCTGGGAAAGAAACGTGGCGATGGTTTATCAGCAATTTATCAATTACCCGCACTTGAATGTTAAACAAAATATCGAATTTCCTTTAAAACAAAGGAAAATGGACCCTGATCTGATTGAAAAAGAGGTCAGTGATGCTATTCAAAAAGTTGGTCTTAAAGGATTTGAAGTACGAAAAATCCAAGAATTATCTGGTGGACAGCAACAGCGTGTAGCGTTAGCAAGATCTTTAGCCAAAAAAGCGAAAATTCTTTTATTGGATGAGCCGCTTGTTAACTTAGACTACAAACTACGTGAAGGACTAAGAGAAGAGTTTAAGAAATTGTTTACTGGCTCTGAGGCTTCACAATCCATCTTTATTTATGCGAGCACTGATCCGTTAGAGGCAATGCAACTAAATGGAGATATCATTGTCATTGATGAAGGTAAAATTCTTCAAACTGGTTCGGCAAAAGAAGTTTTTGAAAATCCAGCAAATGCGAAAGTAGCAGAAATTACCAATGACCCTGCTATGAACTTAAATAAAGGTAAAATTGAAAATAATAAACTTATTTTCAACAATGATATTCAATTCGATCTACCTTCAAACTTACAGTCCATTCAAACTGGGGATTATTTAGTAGGTATTCGTGCTACAGATTTATATCTAGATGATAAGGGATTTAACTTTCAAGTTGATATTTCTGAGATATCCGGATCAGAAACTTTTCTACATTTGCATAACCAAGATATCAAATGTGTTGCAACGATAGAAGAAGTAAAATCGTATGAGGTTGATGAGAATGTAAAAATCAATTTCGATTTATCAAAAATATATTTATTCAAGGAGTCAGGAGAACTGCTGTATTCTCCATATCAATAGTAATGGCCAAAATAGAATTAAATAATATTGCTCATAGCTATAATCCTAATGACCCTAATCCTGTTTTTGCTCTCAAAGAAATGTCTTTGTCATGGGCTGATGGAGGGCGTTATGCTTTATTAGGTCCATCAGGATGTGGTAAGACAACTATGTTGAATATCATGAGTGGTTTGGTAACCCCATCTCATGGAAAAGTGATGTTCGATCAAAGAGATGTGACGCACACTATTACTGAAGAGAGAAATATAGCTCAAGTATTCCAATTTCCTGTTATTTATGGAACCATGTCTGTTTATGAAAATTTAGCTTTTCCTCTTAAATGTCGTCAATTTCCTGAAGATCAAATTGATAAAAAGGTAAAGGAAGTTGCAGAAATACTGAATTTACAAGACTTTTTAAAAAATAGAGCTAAGGGCCTGACTGCAGATCAAAAGCAATTAATATCTTTGGGAAGAGGTTTGGTGAGAGAAGATGTAGCTGCCATTCTCATGGACGAACCACTAACGGTTATTGATCCTGATTTGAAGTTTCGCCTCCGTCGAAAATTAAAAGAGATTAATGCGAAATACAAAACTACATTAATTTATGTGACACACGATCAAAATGAAGCCATGACTTTTGCAGATAATATTATCGTGATGGATGAAGGTGAGGTGGTGCAAGCTGGTTCCCCGAAGGATTTATTTGAAAGACCCCAAACTACTTTTGTGGGATATTTTATAGGATCTCCTGCAATGAATCTATATGAATGCAAAGCTGACAACTCCAACCAAGTGTCTGTAGGATCTAATAACATCTCAGTTCAAACTAATTTAGACTCAGCCAACACATCAAATTTAAAATTAGGTATTCGCTCAGAATATATCACTGTTGAGCGGTCATCAGGCGTAAATACTATACATGCTGATGTTATTGAAGTGGAAGATTTTGGCAACTATAAGCTTATAACAGCTCAACAAGACTTCCTTCGTATCAAAGCAAAAGTAAAAAGAGAACAAGAAGTTCCATCTGAGAAAGTATTTTTAAAACTTCCAGCTGAACATTGCTGTGTCTATGCAGATAACAAACTTATTTAAAAAATTTTTTTATAGTTTCTTATATATTCTTTTTATTGGCACATCTGCACAAGCCTTATCTCTTCAAAAAACATCTGTGATTTTAGATGCACCTTGGGGCATGACTTGGTTTGATGAAAATCATTTATTGATTACCCAAAAATCTGGTGAAATTTTTAAGGTCAACACCCAAGACTTTTCCCAAACTCCTATCAAACATAACATACCCTCTGTTCAATATGGGCAGGGAGGTATGCTCGATATCATAAGTGAAGAGAATAATTTATGGGTTACTTGCTCAATTGAAAAAGACGGGAAACATGCAACTGCGATTTACCATGCTGAACTATCCGGAGATGCTCTTGTTAATGAAAAAAAGATTTACGAAGCCCTTCCTTATATCAAAAGCCCTTATCATTTTGGTTCAAGATTAGAAATAAAAGGAGACTATCTCTACGCCAGTATCGGCGAGAGAGGTGAGGGGATGATCGCTCAAGATCCAACCAATTCTATTGGAACTATTATTAGAATTCATAAAAATGGTGATATTCCTGATGATAATCCCTATGTAGATAATCCTAATTGGCTTCCTGAAATTTATCAAATTGGAGTGCGTAATCCTCAGGGAATGAGCCTAGATCCCTTATCAGAAGATATTTTTATTTCCAATCACGGTCCTAAGGGAGGAGATTTTATTGGTCCTGTTTTAGCGGGAACTAATTATGGATGGAAACAAATCGGGTGGGGCGGAACAAATTATTCTGGTACCAAAGTGGGAGATGGAAATACTTGGGAGCCAGGATTTTTAAAGCCAGATTTTATTTGGGTTCCTTCAATTGGCGTAGGGGGAATTA
>Ga0213865_10002719_pt1 | contig 11068 bp, 5 predicted proteins | sample PICome_6_FD_160100 | JGI IMG/M metagenome (GOLD analysis project Ga0213865, IMG submission 160100) | Coastal seawater microbial communities near Pivers Island, North Carolina, United States - PICO282 | ecosystem: Environmental > Aquatic > Marine > Coastal | place: USA: North Carolina | collected...
GTATATCGTGTAGTGCTTTTTGTCGTCTAATATAACGATCAACAAGATTGTCTGCTTTTTCTGCAAACCCAAAAGGCCTAGCAATAATTAAGTTTCTTTTAAACCTTGTATACTTTTTAACTTTAAACTTAAAAGCTTCTTCAGGATTAAATTCAGAAAAACGTATACCCGTAGTGTTTGCCATCAGTTCTGCACCATAATCACGAGGTTCTTTTGTGTGCATTTGAGGTTTTTTGAATGCAGCCTCAGCAAGTTTTTTACCTGAATCTATTGAACCGGGTTTAAAGGCATCAAACATTAAATAAAAAGCTTCGGCTCCTTGATCTATAGGAGACATTCCTTCAACAAAAATAGGCCTACCTTCCTTTGTATAGCCGTTACCTCTAAAAGCATACATGAGGTCTTGGGCTGCTTCAGTTACAATTGCTTCTCCAAAGTATGGAGAAAGTAAATTTATACCTGCTTCAGCAATAGCAAGCCCTAGCCGTTTTTCTAGCCCTTCACCTCGAAGTTTGCCACGCTCTACTTCTCTTATAGCTGCTGCAAAAGGCTCTTTAACAGTGCTGTAAGAATCTATAAATTGAGTATCGTTTGTATAAATTGTGTCTCCAAAACGCACAACATTTCTAGGTGCTCTAGACCAAGGAGTTTCAGAAAGCTTTTGAATTGCTTTTTGCTCTTCCTCATCAAAACCAGCCCAGCGATATGACGCGTCTGATACCGCACTCCATCCTGCCATTGATGCACTAAATCCAGTAAGTCGCGTTGTTCCTCTTTTAATTAATTCTGCGTTTCCAGAGCTTATTTCTTTTGCGCTTTGTGTAATAATATGTGCTGATGTTCTTAGTATTTCTGCAGGAAAAGAAACAAAGTTACCAAAAGGCAGATATCTAAATTCCTTGATTCCTTTTGGAACACGATCATAGTTAGGCATCGTATTTTTAACAATGTCGGCTGCTTCTTTTTCTAACGCCTCAAGAGTTTCATTTGGCTTTGCTCTTTTTAAAACTGCAAGCTCTTTCTCAAAAGAATTTATTTTGAAAAAATCGTCTGTAGCCATATAAATATCAGTAAGACCGTCATCAATTCCTTCAACAATTTTAGCGCCTTTAACATAAGCCCTATCAGGCAAAACTGTACCGCCAAATCTTTTAGCAAGATTAGACATAAAGTTATCAGAATTAGACTGATATCCAGTTTCTAAAAGCGATCTAAATTCATTTACTCTAACATTAGTATTGATAACGCCTAAGCGCAAGTATCGCTCATACATAGTATCTAAAGCAGCATCACCGCCTGACTTTATTTCATTCCACAATAATTTTCTAGTTTGATTTGCACCATAAAAAGGATTTAAACCGTTTGCTATACCAAACTGAAGCCCGCCACCAAAGTTTCTAAGGTGCGTCATGTGGCTATATACAGTTTTCATCTTCTGTGAAAATCCTTTTGCTTGAGCGCCAACCCTGAATAGTCCTGAATCAAGAAAACTAAAATGAGATTCTTTATTTTTGATTGCAGCCAGTGTTTCTGGAGTTGTATACTTACCGTCTAAAATTGAATTTGTCCCAGTTATTTTTACAGTAGCGCCTCTAGTAGATGTAGAAGCATTAAAAATATATTTATTATTTCCTAGTTCATATAGCTCATTAAAAAATCTATTATTTTCAGTAAGCCTAGCAAGCTTTGAAGCCGTTAACACAATATTTTCTGAGGGCTGTTCTATTTCACCCATCAGTTGACGAATAGCTAAAGGAATATCGCCCCGTTGCTGCAATATCTCAGTATTGACTTTATTAACTCTTCCATAATAATTTTCAAGTTCTTTAGCTTTTTTAGTATCTAAGATACCTTGTATTTTATCTGTAGCAAAATTTTCAATTTCCTCTAAATCTTTTATGCCTTGTTTTTCTGCTAACTCCCTAAAATATTTTCTAGCGTTTTGAAGAACAGCAGATGATGGACGATAACCAGCATCTTCATAAAGACGATAAGATCTTCGAATATACATACCCATATTTTCAAGAATAGCTTCTTTAAAATCAGGAGAAGGCACGTTTGAGTTTAAAGCTTTAGCTGAAAGATCATCAATTAAATTACGAGCATTGACAACTTCTGTAGCAATATCTGCATTTATTTTATATTTTTGAGATACAAGCTTTACTTGCTGATCAAAAGACATGTCAGGTGTAAAATCTAAATCTTCTGATAACGCACGTTGTACAAGGGTTGTAGCTCGTTTAGTTTTAATACCGTCATTTAAATTATTTAAAGATTTTTGTAATCTATTTGAAATGTGTTCAGCCTGACTAACTATCTGACGTTCTGCATACTGTGAGTCATTAAAAGCACTAAAAGCTTTTGGAGACCAATACCCACGCGAAGTAAACACTTGTTGAAAAAATCTACGAAGAGGTCCACTAGTAGCTATTGCAGAAAGACCGTCAGGCTTAACTGCAGTTTGCTCTAAAACCTGTAAAGCATCATCATCTATATTTGTATAATTTATTTTAGGTTTTAAAAATTCAGGCCTTTTAACTTTAGAACGGGCCTCTTTTAAAGCGTCCATGATTGCTTCAGCTTGTTCTGATTTAGTCAATTGCTCTAAAGGCTTTTTAAATTTTGCAACAGCTTTACTGGTTCCTGCAATTGATTTAAAAAGTAAGTAACCCCCTGCTCCTGCTACAGCATTATCTACAGTAAGCTTAATTCTTTCTTCAAGAACTGTGTCATCTTCATCAATAGACATAAACGATACAAAATCTTGTGCTGCTTGATTAGCTTCTAAAAGCTCAGAATCTTCTAAACTTCTGAATATAGTTTGATCTGCGTTTCCTGCATATAATATCTGATCTAAAGCGGCTAAAGATCCTGTAGTCGCAGCAGCTTTTGTAAGAGCAGGCAGGCTTGCTATAAGTTTTGATCCTGAAATAACACTTCCACCTATCACATAAGGAGCAATTTCTGTTGCTGTACCAGTAATGCCTCTTTCTTTTACTTTGTTTTCTGGAGTTATAATATCTTCAACTTCAATCCCCGGAAGAATAGCTGCCGCTGAACTTGCAAACTGTCTTACAGTGTCTCCGACAAACTGCTCTTGGCTTTCAAAGCTTTCAGGCACACCAAAGACATCTGTTGCAAGCTTAGGCACAAATGAACCATATTGTGTTAGGCCTCTAACAACATCAGTAACAACTCCATTCGTTTCTTCTTTTTCTTCTTCTGGCTCTTCAACAACAGGAGTTTCTGGCGTTTCAATTGTTGGCTTTTCTTCTTCTACTTCAGGTAACTTTACTTTTGGTGAAGGTGTAGAAATAGGGGCAGCAGTAATTCCTGACCGCTTTGATTCCAAATGCTTTTGAAATACTTGCTCATCAGTAAAGCTATCGGGAACATTGCCATAGATAACACCGTCAGGCGTGATTACAGTTCTAGCCATTTTTAGTTATTTCCTAATTTATCTAGCAATGTATGGATTCTCTTCTCTAAACTCTTCTTGTAGTAAACCAGTAAAGTCTAAAGTTGGTGGTACGTTTGGACCTTGAGTTTCTCCATATTTTTCCATAGTCACCCTAGTGCCTTCTAGCATATTGAACAGTAGCTGACTTATTTTTTCTATTTTTTGATCGTTGGGCAAACCTGAAAGTTGTTCTCCTGCAAGTTTAGTTGTAATAATACCTGTAGTGGTTATATCTATTAACTCTCTTTCTAATTGTTCTGCAGCAGGATCTTTCACATTGCCTTTTAACCAAGTGCGATATAATCTTCCAATTTTGTTATATTCTTCAAGTGTTCTAGGATTTTCCGGCTTAAGGCTTTGTGCTGTTGCTGCCGCCATAAAACCTTCAAATGCTTCAGGCTTTAAAACTGAAAACGCTCGAACACCATAATTATATGTGTCGTTTTTTTGCTTTAATAATTTTTGCATAGCTTCTTCAGGATCAGTTGTATCTACTAAAGGAACAAGCCTATTATTTTCGTCTGTATCAAAAACAAGTTCTTCTTTTACATCTTCAGTTATAAGATTTGTTGTCTTTACCTTTCTACCAACAAAAATTTTATTATCTAGTACCTGAACGTCAGGAGTTTCTGTTACTTGTGTTGTTTTGTTAGGACCAAAAGCGGCTTCAGGAAAAACCTGTTTAGTAAATTGATATGCTCTTACCATGTCTCCAAAGGTCTGGAAAGTTGTCATGAATGTATTTAGTTCTTTAGCGTCTTCCATTTCATCAGTAATAGCTTCAAAGGCTTCTTCTTCAAACTCTTGTTGAGACTTACCTCCGAAGAGACTTGAAATGCCCCTTGTAATATAATCGCCTATGTTTGTTGGTTTAGCTTTTGTCGCATTAAGTTTAACCATAGCCGAATACGAATCTTTGTCTAAAACTTCATCAGCTAACGAAATAGCTTTATCATAGTCTCTAGCCCACTCTTCAGCCAGCTTTCTTGTTTCTTGACGAACTTTAGAGTTAAAAGTAGTTAAATCGCCTGTATATGTATTAGCTAATTCTTCTTTTGCACGAGCTTCAAATTCTGGCTTAAACTGAGTCATTGCATAGCCTATCGTGTCTCCAGAAGAATAGCCTTCTCCACCTTTCTGAATTGCAGAGCGATAGTTGTTTAGCTGCGAAGTATATCCAAGCGCTGTGTTCTGAGCTTGCTGACCCAACAAGAATGGTTCTTTCTTGAAAAAATCTTGTGCTTTACTAGCAAGTCTTTCGTTACCAATTTTAGCCGCAAGCCCGATGCCTAAGCCCATGAGAGCCTGACGCTCTTCTTGCTTTCGAAGTCTTCGAGATTCTTGCTCTTTTCTTTTTCGAATATCTCCTAAAAGAGATTCACCAAACTGTTCAATAGACATTATACTTCTTCCTCTTCAACGGATGGAGGAGCCATTAGGCTTTCTTGTGTAGGGGCTTGTGTTTCTACAGGACGCTCCATAAGGCTTGGCACTTCTGCGACAGGTAGCGCTTCTATTGTTTCTACCATCTCAGGTGTAATAGCGCTTGAAGGTGCTTTACCAATCTCAGCAAGTTTTTTAATTCGAGATATCTTTTCTTTTCTTAACTCGACACCCAACACGCGCTCTTCAGCTTCGTCGTTTTCTTCGCCTTGATAAATCTTAGGGTCGATTCCTGCACGTTCAGCAAGCGCTAAAATCATGTAAGCTACAGGCTCAACAAGCATCAACATCAAATCAGGATTCCACTTGCCTTCTTTAAAGCCAGTAAACAAAAGAGTCTGTACAATGTCCATGACAGGTACATTCTCAGTCAACAAATTTAGAATCTCTCGATACGTCTGATCTTCAATAAGACCTTCAAAAATATCTTCTGACGCCTCATGAACTGAAGTAAACTCAGGAGGCCTTTCATAAGGTGCTGGATCTGAAGGGTCGCTTGTTAGGCTTTGGCCCGGAATAGGCCGACCACCTGTTAAAACCATCTGATTATATTCTTCGTTCATGTGTTATTTTCCTTTAAGCTAAACCGTATTTACGCATTGTGTTCATGTAAGTTGCTGCGTTATACATATTAGCATTAAGACCAAAGGGTTGTAAAGCCATAGATTCTTGATTGTTAGCTACATACTGTACTGGGTTCATCATTGCTTGCGAGCCTACCATTGGAGCTTCTTGGATTGTTGGAACAACGGTAGCGTATGACACTTGAGTATATGTTGGATCTGGGCTTAAACCTACAAGCTTTTTAGCATATTGAGATGGTATGTCTGTAAGTGTTGATCCTAGCTTGTCCATAGCTCTTTCTGGAAGCTCTGAAAACTTTTCTCGACCTAAACGCATTGTTTTATCAATAAACGATTCAGGATCTGCTGCCTTTTTAATAGCACTAAAGTCACCAGAGCGCATAGCTTTATTTTCTGCTGCTGTAAAATCTGGATTAAATTCTTTATCAAAAGCACTATCAAGACCAGCCTCTGCTTGTACCGAAAGCTTGCGATTAACTACCGCAGAAGGATCGCCAACTGCAGGAGGAGTTACATCGACATCAGGAGACAACAAAGAATCTGGCGCTTTTCCAGTTACTCGTACTTCAGTCATTGAAGCAGGCATATCAGGCGTTGCTAAATCTGGATCAGCAAACTGTGGTGTAGGGGGTGTAATGGCTGAAACTTTATCAGGAGTAATATTTGCAGCCTCAAGGCGGTTTGTTTCATAAGCACCTGTTGGATCTACGCCACCTCCAGAAAATGAATCTAAAAACGCTTTACCACTACCTGTAATTTGTTCTCCAATAGATGTAAGGTTTGCCTCGCTAATACTTGTTCCAAGTTTTGTTAAATACTCTGAACCAAATGTTTCCCCTGCTTTTAAAAGAGCAGTGTCCACACCAAGCGCATTTGCACCAGCCTTAAGCGTTTCACCTACAACATTCTTAACGCCTTCAGTAATTGTAGTAAAAGGCTTTGTAATGTTTGAAGCAATTGTAGTTGCTTTTGCAAGAAAATTACCAGCACCATTAACGATAGAAGAGCCTATTCCTCCATAGGCTTGCAAGCCTCCTACTAAACTTCCCCAAGCTCCACTTAACATTGTCCCTATGCCCGGCAACAAAAGCGACAAGCCTATCTGACCTACAATGCCAATCTTGTCCATGAACTTACCTATAGACTTAAAAGCACTCTTAATTCCTTTGCCTATTTTATTAAAAGTTCCTTTAATGCCTTTGCTAATTTTACTAAGAAATCCCATTATTAACCTCCAAGACGTAATAATCTTTCTACCGCACTAATAATAGCGCTTGTTGTTGTAGAATTCTTTTCACCACTAGCGGCTGCTTCGTTACCAATAGCTGTTGCATACAACTGAGTCCTACGAGTCTGATCGTTTTCATAGGCCTGTCGTGTATATGCTGCATTATCACGAACTTCTTGCCATAAAAACTGCATTTCAGACATGCTTAAGTTAAAAGCATTCATAACATTCTGCTGGTTAGCTGCATTTGTAGCCGCAGTATTAATAGTATTAGTTTGTCGTCGCCATGCAATGTCCGCTTGCTCGATAGCTTGACGATTTGCAGTATTAAATTGTTCTCGTTGTTGGTCCATTTGAGCGTTAAACTTATTAATATCTGTTGCCATTTGTGCGTTAGCAAGAGACACTTGTGTAGCATTCTGAGCATTCTGTGCCGCAATACGATTCTGTTCAGAAGTGTTAAATTGTGCCATAGCATTTGTTTGAGAAGCATTGAATTGTTCTGTTTGAGATGCTAGACTTGCCATGAACTGATCAGCTTGTTGCTGACTAGAAGCATTAAATTGACGCGATGCATTTTCAGCCGCTTGATTTGACAACATAGTTTGCTGGGCTTGTTGTTGATTCATGACAGCCATTTGTTGTTCGTTGGATAAATTAGCCATGTCCATTTGCAAGAATGCTTGGGCATTTTGTGCTGCAATGCGTGTACGTGCATCAAGGTTTGCCATGTCCATTGATGCCATAGCTGATGCATTTTGCATAATAGACTGCTGACGAGCATCAAAGTCTTTCATAGTCATTGACTGCATAAATGCACTATTAGCCATGGCTGCTTGTTGGTTAGCATCAAACTGCTTCATGTCAAGGTTTGCATTAACTTGAGCATTCATCATTGCAGCATCTTGTTGATTGCTAAGATTTGCAAGACCCATTTGCTGTGCAAGCTGTGCATTAACCTGTGCTGCTTGCATTCGCTTTTCAAATGTTTGCAGAGATGCTACATTTTCTGCATTCATGCTTTCTGAGTCAGCTTGATTTTTAGCCGAAAGATTTGCTAACTCTACTTTTTCAGCTGCAGAAAGTTTCGCCATTTCTGCACGTTGACGCAGCTCTGCATTTTGTGATAACATTGTAGCTGCAGTTGTTAGTTCCTGCAATCTAAAACGATTAGCTTCTGTAAAGTTTGCTGAATCTGTTGCTGCACGTTCTGCAAGGTTTGCAAGCTCAACCTGCTGAGCAGCATTCATGTTTGCAAGATCCATCTGCTGTGCAAGTGAAGCATTGGTTTTCTTAAAATCTACAAGAACACTAAGGTTTGTAAGACGTTCTTGGTTTTCAGCGGTCATAGTATCTCGTGCCGCTGCGTTTTGTTCTGTCAGGTTCTTCAGTTCTACTTGAAGCTCTGAAGACAGATTAGCTTTTTCCATGTCTTGATCAAGCTCTGCCTGACGCATGGTACGATTAACTTGTGCGTTATAGTTCGCAAGACGAGTTTGTTGTTCTGCACTAAGGTTTTGTGCACTAGCTTGATTTAAAGCACTTAGGTTTGCAAGCTCCATTTGATTTGAAGCACTTAGATTAGCCAACGCAGTTTGTTGACGCTGAGAAGATTCTTGAGAAGCTCGTTGTTGAGCCATTTCAAGATTTTTCATTCTCGTTTGTTGTTCTTGCTGTGCGCTAGTTAAAACAGCTTGTTGCTCAAACTCACCTTGACGTACATTAATTTCTTGTGCCATGGCTGCTGTTTGAGATGCAGCAGTCTGGCGATTAGCAAGGTTTGCCATACGTTGTTGCATGGTCTGAGAAGCTTGTTGAAGATTGGCTTGTTGTTCATTCGACAAGTTTTGTGATGCACGTTGCTGAAGCGCCTGAGCGTTGCTTTGAGCAATTGGAAGAGCACTCTGTATAATAGCATTAAACAAGGCGTCTCGCCCTACAGTGGACGTGCTAAGGCCTCTGGAGGCCATTTGAGCATTGATTGCATCTACTGCTGGTCTTGCCCAAGTAGGAACTTTTCCATCTTCCATTCCTGCAAGAAGGCCTTCCATTTGTGTAGAAACAAGAGCTTCTTTTGGAAGCGCTGCTACAGCTGCTTTGACTGCAACGGGTGCTGTGTCTAACTGAGCCTCGACGGTTTGAGGGTCTTCAAGAACAGCCGCAGTAATTTTAGGAGGCAGATTACCTACAACAGCATTCATATCTGCCGCAGCAGCTTTACGAGCCTCCCCTGTAACTGCTTGTCGCGATGCAGCCGCCATGGTTGGAATACCGCCAATTTGAGCCGCATCACCTTTGGGTGCTTCGCCTGTAATAGCTTGACGACCCTCAAGGTCTACTGAAGGCGCATCACCAAGATCTTGTGCAATGCCTTGTTGAGCCTCAGCAACCTGTGCTGTACGCTTTTCAGCTAATTTAAATTCTGGAATATCGTCAAGATCAACGCCTTCGCCCGTAACAATATCCATTAAATCTTTTTGCGCACGATCTGAAATAGTTTGTGCAACACGAGTAGCAACTTCTGGATCTTCGGCTTCAATGACTTTAAAACGCTCGTCAGTTGTTATGCCTTGTGCATACTCTTGTTCTTCAGGACGTTGAGCCGCAACTGCTTTAGCCGCCGCTTCAGCTGCTGAATCTCGTGTAGCCGCAACAGCGGGTTGAGTAATAGTTCCTTCTTCAACTTGTGCAATAGCCTCTGGGCTTACTTCACCCGTTGCTGCTACGCCGGGCGCAACACCTGCAGCGATTGCTGCTTCCATTTGAGCCGCTTCAACTTCACGAGGCGCAGCAGCTTGTGCAGCTTCAACAGCTGGGGCGGCAACAGCTTCGGTTGCCACGGCCTCTGTTACTTGTGCGTCAGGAGTTTCAGCCATTTCAAAGACTTGAGAATCTGGACCAGCCTCAATCATTTCTGGTTCAATTTTTTCTAGTTCTGGAAGATCTGGACGTTCAATTTCAAGATCTATTGGAGCGCCAGATGGAACACCAGTGCCCATCCCTGTTCCAAAATTATTGTTTTCTCCTCCGGGATTAAAAGGATTATAACCACTAGAGTTTGTTATACTTCTTGCAAATTCTGCCATGTCTTGTGCGTATGCAGGATCGTTAACGCCTTGCGGATAATCAGCAGGATCAGGCGCTTGTTGCTGTTGTTGTCTTGTAGCCGCCTGTTGCGCTGCTGTAGCCGCTTGTTGTGCAGCCGTAGCGGCCTGCATTGCTCGAGCTTCTTGTTCAAAACCGCTTGTCGCAGCAGCCTCTTGTCGAGCAGTTGTTTCAGCTTGTTGCCTTGCAGTAGCAGTTTGAGCAGCTTGCGCTTGTTGTTCAAAACCGCTTGTCGCAGCAGCTTGTTGTCGAGCAGTTGTTTCTGCTTGTAGTGCTTGAGTTTGCTCTTGTCGAGCAGTTGTTTCTGCTTGTTGTGCAGCCGCATCGGCCTGCATTGCTTGAGTTTGCCCTTGTTCAAAACCACTGGTTTCTGCAGCCTCTTGTCGAGCAGTTGTTCCAGTTTGTTGTGCTCGAGTTTGCTCTTGTCTACGACGAGTTTCTTCCTGTAAAGCACGAGTTCGTGCCTGCATTTCAGCAACCGTTGGTTTTTTTTCAGGCTTAACACCAGCAGTAGTCCGTTCAGTAGTTGTTTTGGTTGTTTTTCCTGTACGCTCATCAAAGTTGGGTGTACCGCCTGCAAACATGCGACCACCTTTCTCCATAGGCGCTCTAGCTCTTTTAGACGCAGCAGCCTTTTTAAACTTTTTAGAATTTCGTGTCTGTCTTTTTTTCGACATTTCTTACTTCTCCCTTGATACGCCCTTGGTTTTTTCATAAGAGCGCATAGCGCCTAAGCCTAACATGCCCATAAGAACCGGCATCATAGTTTCTAAATCAATTAATGGTATGGTAACTTGTATTTCTAATAAAGCTAAAACAAAATTAGTAAACGGGATAACCATAAAATTACCTGTCATGCCTAATACACAGCACCAACCAACAGCAGGTCTCCAACCAGAGACAAATAAGGACTTATGTGCGGCCTCTACTTTGTTAACTTCTAGCTGTGCTTTTGCAAGTTCTTGTGCATGTCTTTGAGCCATTGTCGCAACTTCATGCGCCAGTCTAGCCTTTTGATCTTTGTCTTCTACAAACTTATCTAAAAGTCCTGTAACAGGTCCAATAAGTGCTTCAATCATCTAAAGTACTCCGCAACAACAATACTAGCAATAATAAAAGGGTAGATAGACAGAACCATACGCTCTAGCTTGTCAAACCTCTTAGCACCTTCGTCTAGCTGCTTGTTAATCATTTCGTAACGCACAGCACACTCTCGTTCGTGGCCTTCAATACGTGCTAACAGTTCTT
>Ga0213865_10002721_pt1 | contig 11065 bp, 8 predicted proteins | sample PICome_6_FD_160100 | JGI IMG/M metagenome (GOLD analysis project Ga0213865, IMG submission 160100) | Coastal seawater microbial communities near Pivers Island, North Carolina, United States - PICO282 | ecosystem: Environmental > Aquatic > Marine > Coastal | place: USA: North Carolina | collected...
GTTCAATCGTGAAGCTGCAGACAAACATGTGGCTCGTAATGGTCGCCGGGAAACAGGATACATGTGGGGAACTAACCCTTGTTCCGAAATCATCTTGCGTCCCTATCAGTTTTGCAACCTGTCAGAGTGCGTGGTTCGTGAATCAGACAGCCTAGACAGCCTCAAGGCGAAGGTTCGTTTGGCAACTATTCTTGGAACCCTTCAGTCTACCCTGATTGATTTTAAATATTTGAGGAAGGTATGGAAAGACAACACAGAAGAAGAGCGTTTATTGGGTGTATCCTTGACTGGTATCATGGACCATCCCGTTTTATCCAAAAATACAGACAGCAAATTGTGGCTGCAACAAATGCGCGAAGTCGCCGTAGACACGAACAAAAAATTTGCGAACATGCTTGGAATCCCAGTGAGCAGTGCAATCACCTGTGTAAAGCCGTCGGGTACTGTGTCACAACTGGTGGACGCAGCGAGCGGGATACATGCAAGACACAACGACTATTTCATAAGAACCGTTCGCGGCGATAACAAAGACCCGTTGACCCAGTTCCTTGTGGATAGTGGTGTCCCTGCAGAGCGTGACGTAATGAAGCCAGAGTCTACTACCGTCTTTAGCTTTCCTATGAAATCACCAGATGGTGCTGTCACACGAACCCAGACAACTGCCATTGAGCAGCTAGAACTCTGGAAGACATACGCCTTGCATTGGTGCGAACACAAACCATCTGTAACCATCAGCGTCAAAGAAGACGAGTGGATGGCTGTGGGTTCGTGGGTCTACGAGAACTTTGACGTTGCGTCTGGTGTATCGTTCCTTCCTCACAGTGACCACACATACCAGCAGGCTCCTTATCAGGACATTGAACCTGACGAATACTTGGAGTGGAAGCAACGGTTCGAGGTGGTTAACATCGACTGGCAGAAGCTGTCTGAGTTCGAAAAGGAAGACAACACCAGTGGTTCGCGGGAACTTGCCTGTACTGCAGGTGTGTGTGAAGTCGTGGACTTGAACGCAGCATGAATTGCTGGCACTGCCAAACAGAACTCATTTGGGGTGGAGACATCGACATAGAGTCGGAAGAATTTGTGATGGAAACAAATTTGTCTTGCCCCAACTGTGACTCTATGGTACTTGTATACTTGCCACGAACAGAAGGAGATGGTGATGAATAGCATGGAGCCACAGGTATGTGACCGCAAGAAGTTTGATATTGACTTATCTTACGGTAAGGTTCGCGAACAGCAGGTTGCTGATATGTTAACCAACAAGAAGATTGAGGTAAAGTCTGAGCGAGGTATGTGGATGCGTACTGGGAACATCGCTATTGAGTACGAATCATACGGCAAGCCCAGTGGCATAGAAGCAACCGAAGCAGACTACTGGTTCCATAATCTGTGCATAGGGGATGAGACTTTTGCAACCCTTGTGTTTGACGTACCATCCCTCAAACGAATCATAGACAACCTAGATTACAAAAAATCCGTGAGCGGCGGAGACAACAACGCATCACGGATGTACCTTCTGAATCTACAGAAGTTGTTTTCAACAGATGTAATTAAGGCGTATAAAGATGAGCAACAAGCATCCTAAAGCTGAACTGTTCAAGTTCACGGCACACATGAACGACAAGGGCAATATAGAGTTGGACATGGACTCTGTAGACCCTGAACAGTTTGCCCGCCTAATGGAAAAAGACCTGCCTACGTATGAAGGAACCTTCAAGGTAGCAAGTCTTTTGCGTTATTTAAAATCAGTGGGGAACGAGATGATGGATAAGTCTAGCAGATATATCTAGTGCTTTTCCTGAACCTTGAACTTAGCACGTAAACTAGACCCCTTGTGACGCTTATAGCCGTCCTTGGGGTTTTTCATTAGCTGATACCCACTACCCTTTTTCATCCAGTGATAGCCTCGTGGGGCTAGAACTGTTTTATTCTTAATAGCCATTCTTCTTGGTCTTTCCACCGTAGGACATCATAGGCATACCCATAGCTGGCTGGATGCCCTTTTGTTCGCGGGGTGCCATTGGGTTCATGCTGGTTTGCATCTTGTTTTCAGATGCCATTGGGCTGCGAACCATTGAGCCATAGGCGTAGCCCTTGGTCTTGCCGCCACGAGCCATGTAACCCATCTTGTTTCGAACAGGCTTGGGAAGCTTGGAAAGTCCCTTATTGTTCTTGGGTATCGGTTTCATCATTGTCTTGTTCCTCATCATATAATGTGGGTAATTCGCGCTGGCCTATACGAGCCAGTTCTGTAAATACAAATTCAGTCAACAGACCATTTAAGTTGTCGATATCTGTTCGTGTAACCAGTTCAGGATATTTGAACATGTTGTTTATTATGCGGGCTGCTTCTTTGTTCCCGGCTGCAAGCTGTAATGTCTCTATACCAGACTGTGCTGCAATTCTGACTGCAAATTCTGAAGTGACATACAACGGGCTAACCATTCCTCTGCTGATATTATAGAGGCGACTCAAGCCCTCGTTGACAGAGTATCCATTCACAACACCATCTACGTTCATCCGCGAACCTGCAGCACGGTCTAGGAAGTCTGCAATATCGCGTAGGTAATCTACGTGGTCTGCTCCCAGCATAGAGTCTAGTATTTCCCGATTCTCTTGGATATCTAACAGCATTGTCTCAGGACTTGTAAATTGACGAACCTTCATCTTATCCATGTTCAAGGCTGTCATCTTCATGCCCTGTACAGGCTGGAGGCTGCCACGATTCATAAAGCCTTTGGCTATCATTCCGCTAATAGCACGGTCCAGCATATCTGCCGCTTCTTTTTCTGTTTTACCTGTCTTCACAACGGCAGGAATGAAGCTTGCTCGTAAGGTATCTAACTTACTTTGCGAACCATTCAGAACATACAAGTCGTAGAACTGGTCAGGGGTTATATCTCCCGTGAACCTCTGCAGTGCGCCTAAAGAATCCTCATCCATCTTGACGTTGTTCGCAGCATTTAACTTAGCTTGGCTAGAAGCATCTGCAAAGTCTGATGCAAACTCTTTGTACTTTTTCTGAACAGCTTTGCTATCTCTAATGAGCTTGCTAATGTCCCGCTGTTCGGCGTACATGTCCCCTAAGTTTATTAAGGGTACTTCTTTTGGGGGACCACCGCCTTGGATAACTCTAATAGTAGTCAAGTCTTCTAGAACATCTTGGTCTGCAAGGTTCTTAAAGTTGTAGCCACCATTCAGTACACTAGAAGGTCCTTCTGTCTTTTCAAACACGGCTATGGCTCGCTCTGTCCAGTCGGCATAAACCTGTTCGTGAAGTATATTCTGTATGGCCTCAAACTTGGCCTTACCTTCAGGAGTATCCAAATTAAATACCACCTGTCCATTAACTCTATCACCCCAATCGGTTGCAAGGTTTTCAATCATGGTTCGAAGAGCTTCTTGGTCTGCGGGCTTTCCCTGCAATGCCCCTGTTAGTTTAGTAGATATTGGGCGGGCATAGCTGAGGGGAGTCTCATTTGCATAGCGATAGCGTGTCATATCAGATGCCTCTACGGACACCCTTTCTCCACCCTGTCTAGAATCATCCAGTTTGCGAACCGTACTTCCCCTGCGGAGTCTATCGCCTATTTCATCTCTATATGTTATACGAGCTTTTGACAGCAAAGTGAACATATCTTCGTCTTGATTTCGAATAGCTCTATCCATAGTCTGCCCAAACATCTTAGCCTCACGAGCTAATTCAGGCTTGGTTTTGCTAACACCATAGGCATAATCCCTAAAAGAACGTCGCATCTCGTCGACCTCGTAGGCGTTTGCCTTGGCAAAGGGACGGAAGGTGGGCGAGATTCGCTGCATTTCAAGGGCTATTTCGAGATTTGTCATGCCATTCACGAGTTCTTCACTGCTTCCATTGCTGATTAGAACAGTTCGGATTTCAGCCATGGCATCTTCAGGTATGGTTCGTTTTACCATGTCATCAAATGTTTTGTAAGCCATGCGACCCATACGACCTGCAAAGAACTGACCATCTGGGCTGAAGAAGGTAGCCATATCTGTGTCACCTGCTTTATTCATCAGGTCAACGACAGCATCGTGCATGTCGATAGGCTCAGATGTTTTAGCGGCTTCGCGAACCCCATTGTAAGCTGCCTTGCCCTTTGCGTACATGCTTTCTAAATGAGCGTCTAGGGTATCTTCCATAGCACGAGACAATGCTGCCATGTATCCCTTGCCTTTTCCCCGACGACCTTTCAGGGCTGTCACTCGCTTTGTGATACCTTCATAGATGTCAGTGACGGTTTCGCCTATTGAAGTACGTTCGTCAACCAGCTTGCCCAATCTCTTCTTCAGGGCAACATCGACTTCTACCAGATTTTCAAGAAATCCTTCGGGTACGTCAATGGTAGGGTCTGCAAGAACCTGTTTGCGAATGTCTGTCATAACCTCTAGGGTTGTTTCTGCCCGCCTATTCAGGTCATCTTTAAATTTGTTTGTTGCTTTTCGTGTACTGTCAAGCATTGCCTGAAGAGATTCACGGTCAGCAATCCCGTCAGTAGCTCGCATAAACTCTTGGAAATTATCTAGGGCAGCTTCCGTTGCGCGAACCTGTGCGTCAGCCTGTGCCATGATGTCTGTCATGTAGGTTCCGTCAAACTTCTTCAACTGTTTAGCGTCAATCTTATTTACGGCTAATGAGTGTAGTGCCGCCATAGGGCCTAGTCCAGAAGCAGTGGAGAATGATTGTGTGAACAGTTCTCTTGCTTGCGCTTGTGCAGCTTCCGGGAACTGCCCTACAATTCTGTCCTGTAGGTCAACGTAGTCATCAATCGCCTGCAAAATCTGTTCGCGGGCTTGGGGTGATGTGGTGTTGTTAATCAACCTGACTGAGTAGTTGATTGCCTTGCGCTGTTCTGATGTCAAATCAAAACTGGGATTGTTAGTTTCGAGTCGTACTGATTTTATATACTCGTCTATAGTATTGTCCTGTAGCTGAAACCCCTTCATCTTTCCAAAGGTAACTATGTCTGCGATACTATGTGCGCTGTCTCCGAAACTCAGCTTGGGTGCGCTAACAAAATTAGCAGCCTTGCCACCTACCCATCTAGTTATAGAAGCTCCTCCGCCTGCCATAGTAAGCAGACCCAGAGCCTCTGATGTCATAGGGTCTAACCCAAAAGGTTCGGCTAGATACTCCCGCGCACCAAGTTGTGCAGCCGAAAGCAGTAAAGCATCTTCTACATTTTGCTTCAAGTAGGGATATGCCTTCAAGGTATACTTGGCGTTCATCTTGCGGTTAATTAGATTCTGACGCTGACCTTCCAGAATTTTGTATTCTGAACTGGTTTTGAGAGTACCTTGACGAACTAGGGAGTCCATTTCTAGGTCTAGTTCGCGCAGGTCATCATCTAGTCTGCCCATAGCTTGGGTAGCTCTCTGTTGAGCGATACCAACACTCAAGGCTTTCATATTTATCTTGGTTCGACCTGCTGCATTGTTAATTATCTGAGCAGCCTCGAACGGGTCATCTACATCCGCTAGTAAATCACCTATCTTAGTACCTTTGTACGAATCCTTTAACTTTTCGAACTTCCGAACTGCCCCTAGACTACGAACCTGACCGGGACCTGCTAGGCCAATCACATTCTCAAGAAACATAACGCCGAACTTTTGAGATTTAGGAAGCCTGTTGAATGCGAGGTCAATGAGGTTCGCGGCTGCTTCATCCGTAATGAACTCTTTTTTCTGTAACGTGCCGTCTTCTAACTGAATCATTGCACGAGAGTTGTACTGTTCCTCAGTAATCTCGTTGTTGTCTAGCTTGGTCTGTAGCTCATCGTGGATACTGTCATTGAACGCCATCTTCATAGTCGGGTTCGGAAGTACGCTGTCTATAGCTTTATAAGTAGACTCCAAGGCTTTGTCTATGTCGTTACCCCGCGAACCCCATTCGTCCGAAAAGGTAGTTCCCTTCTGCTGGGAATCAGTGTACGCACCCAAGGCATGGTATCCCATGATACTAGCCATAGGAATACCTGTAACCACGAACTGCCCTGCTTCTGCTAAACGTGTTTCTAGAGAGCTATAGAAGTCTCCAGTTTCAAACCGGTTCACAAAGATTTGGCGAACCACTGGGTCATCCACATACTGGGAAACAAGGTTGTCCAGTTCCAAGCGACCTTGAGCGTATCGTTCTGCAGCCGGAACCATCAAGGGGTCTTCTACAACAGTAGAAGCAACCACCTCTCCTTCACGGGTGAATGGTATGATAACGTCCTCGCCGGGAACCTTTGGCTGTGACGACTTGGCCCACTTTGCCCGCAAAGAAATCATGGCTTTGGGGTTCTTTTTTGCGAACTCCAAAACGCGGTCGTTGATTTTAATATCGCCTACCTGCTCTACTCTACCAGCAAGAACGTCTTCCCAAGAGGAGCCTGTCTGTTGCGCTTGGATGTCTTCTGCTGCAGCAGGGGCTAGGGTAGTTGACTTTGTTGTGACTCCAAGAACAGGGTCTAGGGCAATATCTGTCTTGGCAGTATCGCCTAGCTCAACCATTCTTTCTACAGGAGCAATAGATATACGCTGGGGTCTGGTGTCCGTAGCCGGAGCATCCCCAGATGTATCAAACCCTACAATGTCCCGCTCTTCCACAGGTTTTGAAACGTCTTGTGGCTCTGCCATTAGGTTTTTGCTCCTATTGCCTTCATAACTTCTTCGTCACTGACGCGCTGAGTACCAGCCGCATCTTTAAAGTAGGCTTCCCCATCGGTGTATAAACCTATCTCACTATCCAGTGTCAAGTCAGTTCGTGGGGCAGGGGGTTCTGCTGAAAGACCCTGAGACACTGATGTACTGCCAGCGCGGTAGGCTGCGTTCAAAGCACCGCGAGCAATTCTGTCGGCTTTTAAGAGACGGGCTTCCCGGATTCCAAACTTAGGAGCCGTGGCTACCTCATTTAAAAGTACGAGACGACGCTGGGTTCTTTGGAAGTCTTCAATAACCTGATTCAGACTAGCACCCGCCTGCACTTTGGAAACAAACAAACCCGATTGTCCTAATCGCTGTAGTTGAATCTCGAAGTCTTGGTTCGACAAACGACCAGATGGGTCTACGGCACGAGCCATCTGTGCAGCCAAGGATAGCTTCAAAGAGTCGATAGTTGAAAGGTTCGTTGCCACATCCTTGGAAAGAAACCCTTTGTCAATCGCCCCTTGTATCAAACTTTGTGAAGTTGTACCCTCTTCCAAGTTTCCAAAGAACTGGTCTATCTGACCTGATTCTCCTGCAATAGCAAAGCCTGCTTTTTGAACAGCGGCCTTCAGTCCTGTAGGAGTCATATCATCCGTAAGAAAACCCTGTAGCTTTTTCAACTGAGCAAGAGCGGTATTCGATGCTTGGTACTGGTCCATAATCTTGCTTCGATTGAGTTTGTTTCTTTCGAAGTAGTCTTCAGGGGGTGCTAGTTGAACTTCATATGTGTTGTCAACAACAAATTCGCTAGTGCTTGCTTTTGCTTTTCGTCTGGCAGCTTCGTTCTTCTTATCTTCCCGAATTGTAACCAAAGGAAGTAGAGATTGGGCTTCCAAGTACGGGTCTCCGCCAAAATCTTCTTTCAAATCGTTGCCCAGACTAACTCGCATAGCCTCACTACCACCACCCGTTAGGTTCAATTGCTGATAACCTTTTGAGTGATAGTCTGCAGAGGTTAGCAAGATATCATAGGCTTCTTCCGCTGTTTCGGCACGAACCTTATCAGGAAATTCCTTTATGTACTCTTGAACATCGTCGAACCCTGCCTGTGTCGCCATGGCAGTTATAGAGTTTAGTTCCGTGGTTGTATAGTCAAAGGGTTCTTTTCTCTGTTCTCCGTTAGGTGCCGTGAACGTAAACACAAGGGCGTTAGAAGGGTCTTTAATTTCACCGTTTTCCGCAGCCGCAATCTTTACTTTTTCATCTACGTTTATTGCAGGCTTTGAAGGCAAGTTATTAAACAGTACAGGAAACATTATATCTGGACCTCTAAATTTTGTATCCCCAGACCCTGTTTCCATTTTTTTCTGTAGTTGTCCATCTACATAGTAATTACTGAATTTTGTTAGCTGGCCTATCCATTTTTGTTTTGCTAATGGGTTTTTCTCAAGCTCTGACAGAAGTTCGTTTCTCTTCTGCTCATCTGCAAAGACGTTGTTAAAATAGCTTAACCATGTATCGCCTGCTCGTAGCTGATTATCGCCGCGAATATCTTCATCCCATTTCTTGTTGGGCTTTTGGAACCTAACAGAACCGTAATTAAAGCTGGCATCCACATCAGCCATCTGATTTGCAATGCCTGTGAAATCTTCTGTTGTATAACCAGCATCAGCGATAGTCTCCTGAAAGAATCCTGATTTAATAAAATCTGGTGTCATAAGGTCTTTCTTACCGACAAGGGTAGCTACGAGCGTCATAGCGTCCTTTTTTCTTTCGGCTTCGGCAGCTTTTCTATCAGCTTGTGCCTGACGCTCTTCGTCGCCCATCTTCACACGCTCACTAAGAAACCCAGTAATTCCTGCAACCAACATACTCATTACTTTATTTCCCTATCTGTAGCTGAGAGGAAACCTCTATCTTCTGGTTCTTGGGGAGTCGACCCTGCACGAATAGCAGCGTTTACGCTTTCCTGAATGTAGGAGAACATTTGAGGATTGTTTTCCTTCATCATGCGAAGGAAGGTTTCATCATCCATAGTGTCTTTTGTTTCTGGGTCGTCCTTTTCGAACAGCCGGTAAGGTATACCCTCTTCTTCTGCCATGTCAGCAATCAGGATACCCAAAGCAGGCTTCATAAGAAGGCCTGTGTCCAAACTAAACGAACCATCTTGGAACCCTTGTATGATGATGCCCTCTACGATAACCTCTACAGATATACCGACCATGAGCAGCTTCAGCATTTCCTGCTTGGTCTTGGGCTTGCTCAACCGGTCAACAACCTCGTCTAAGGCTACATCTGGGTCAGCATTCTTGGGAGCTTGTCCCCAAGCCCACCTAGAATTATCTTGTGTCAAAGAATGTCCCGGCGGTGGTGCCGCGAACGGGTCTATGTTTTCTACAGTTCCTGAAAGGGGATTACGTTCTGCCATATTACCTTACACAGTAACTTTCATAACGCGAACACTAGCTGCTTTAATAGGCGTAGCACCTGCTACTTTAGGAGATTCTAAACCTACAGTACGTCTTCCAGAACCCGTTGTTCGTTGAGCCGCATACTGTCTCCACAGATTAGTGTATTGAGGATTACGACCCCCGCCAGCAAAACCTCTGCGTATGGCTGCTTGAAGAGCCGCATTGTTGCTACCTACAAAGGGACGGCCTTGGGCAACCCCTTGGACTCTGGCTCTAGCTCCTGTTCCTAGTTGGGGAACATCCATACGTATAGCTTCTTCTTTCCTGCGTTCCGATGCCACACCTTTTGTGTCCAGAAACGTATCAGCTAAAAAACCTAGTGCGCCTCTATCTGCAGAGTCTTCTCCGCCGGGTTTCTGGTCGTCACCAAAAAGAAAATCCGCAGCCATGTCTACATATGGGCCTATGCTGTTAAAAAAATCAAACATTACTAAAGAATCCTTGCTAACCACGAACCAAGTTGAGATGCCATAGCGTCTTTCTGCTGTTTGTTATAAGCAGACTCAGCAGCAGCAATTTGCATCGCGTTCACAGCCGTAGTGTGTTCGCGTTCTAGTGCGTTCTCACCCTTTTGGAAGTTCCAAGAGGCGTTGTCACGATACTGCTGCCAAAGACCGTTCAAGGCATTCTGACTTGCATTGTACAGGTTCTGTGTGTTAATACGATTTGTTTCGTTCTGGATGGCTGTTGCCGCAGTGTTGATTTCACGTCTCCACACGGCGTTGGATTGGTCCACCGCAAACTTCATGTTCGCATTGAACTTGTCGCGAGAGTCCCGCATCTGAGCATCGAACTGCGTCATTGCGTTCATCTCACCGGCATTGAACTGTCGCATAGCTGCTGTACGGTTGGCGTTCGCTGTCTCAACCTGCGAACCCAGTTCGGCAAAGAACTCCTCAACTTGCAACTCGTTCTTGGCGTTGAATTGGTTACGAGCGTTCTCTTCTGCCGCGTCCTTGAACAAGCCTTGGGTCAAAGCACTATAGGTTAACGTATCACTTTTTTGCTTGTTGTCAAGATTCTTGAGGTCTACAGATAGAAGAGCTTGGGCTTCTGTAACCGCACCCTGCAGACGTGCGTTGAGGTTCGCTTTGTCCATTGCAGCGTATGTTGCAGCGTTCGCCAAAGCTGTTTGCTGTTGGTTGTTCAGGTTCTGTAACTGGATTGCAGCGTACTTATCAGCATCCCGTGCGGCAATCTGAACCCCAGATTCCATGAGGGCTTGCGTGATTGCAGCCCCTGCCATCGAACTGGCACCCAAACCACGAGCCTGCATGACAGCCGACACTTTGCGAACCGCCGGGGCAGCCCAAGGGGGAAGCGGCGCACCTGACTGTACAGAAGTCATCAACTGACCAAGCTGGGTCTGAACTGTAGCCTGTGGGTCGAGGGTCTGTGTTGCGGCAGTAGCCTGCGAACCTGCAGATACCGTCCCTTGAACACCCGCCATCTGAACGTATGGTTGTGTAGGGGTTAGTTGGGCAGCTTGCGCTCCACCTAGCTGAGTCAGGTCGGTACTGACATCATCAACAGCGGCAATCTGACCTACGTTAGCAGGGGGAGCAACGGGGGCCGCAGGGGTAATGCCGGTTGTGGTTGCCAAACCTGTAGTGATTGCAGGGCCTGCCCCTAACTGTCCTGATGCAGCGGCAATATCCTCACCCGTGCCAACAGTAGGAACGATGCCAGTAACCGCCGGGACGTTCGTGGGGTCTGCTACAGCTAGCTTACCAACTTCGGTTTGTAGTTCTGCGTCTGTTGTTATAGCCATCTATTAGTCTTTCTGTAATACACGGTCTAGCTTGTCTTCTACACGATGTAGTGCTTCCATAACACGGCTCATGTCTTCCCGCACTTCAGTACGTGTTACATACTCTTCACGTGTTCTATTCATTAATATATCTATACGCTTCATCTCTTTAGCTATGCCAGCAAGAAAC
>Ga0213865_10002722_pt1 | contig 11062 bp, 10 predicted proteins | sample PICome_6_FD_160100 | JGI IMG/M metagenome (GOLD analysis project Ga0213865, IMG submission 160100) | Coastal seawater microbial communities near Pivers Island, North Carolina, United States - PICO282 | ecosystem: Environmental > Aquatic > Marine > Coastal | place: USA: North Carolina...
TTACTTTTCAAAATTATTTTAAAAAATATGAAAAAATATCAGGCATGACTGGTACTGCCCTGACAGAAGCAGAGGAATTTTTAGAAATTTATGGTTTAAGTGTAATCGAAATCCCTACAAACAAGAAAATGATAAGAATAGATCGTAATGATCAAATTTATAAAACCAGTGAAGAAAAATATGAAGCCGTATTAAATTTGGTTAAAGATAAATATCAAAAGGGGCAACCTCTTTTGATAGGCACTACTTCTATTGAAAAATCTAACTATATTTCTGAAATTTTAAAAAAGGCAGAAGTCCCTCATAATGTTTTAAACGCCAAAAACCATCAAGATGAAGCAGAAATTATTGCTTTGGCCGGAAAACCATTTCAAATCACAGTAGCAACTAATATGGCTGGCAGAGGAACTGATATCAAATTAGGAGGTAACCCAGAGGTCGACAAAACCTTTAAAGACTCTGACTATCAAAAAGTTATCGACCTAGGAGGACTTTGTATTGTTGGAACCGAAAGGCATGAAAGTAGAAGAATAGATAACCAACTTAGAGGAAGGTCTGGCAGACAGGGAGATCCGGGAGAAAGTATTTTTTTTGTGTCGCTTGAAGATGATCTAATGAGAATTTTTGGTTCTGAAAAATTACAGTCCATGCTTTCTACTTTAGGTTTAAAAAAAGGTGAAGTTATTGAACACAAGTGGCTTACTTCCTCCATAGAAAGAGCTCAAAAAAGAGTAGAGGGGCATAATTTTGATATTAGAAAACAATTATTAGAATTTGATAATATTATCGATAATCAAAGAAATATCATTTATTCAAAAAGAGAAATGATAATCAACGATGATATTTTTAATTTTATAAAAGAAACTGAAGAAGAATTTATATCTAACTTACTTGAAAGTGAAGAAGATGAAATTAAAAATTTTCATAACACTCTACCCTTTCTTCAAAACAAGAATATGACTGATAAGTCAATTTATCTTGATACCTTTGATGATATCAAAAAGCAAAATCACGAAGAACATAAAGATATTTATAAAAAAATATTAAGACAAGTAAGTTTAACCATACTGGATAAAAATTGGCATAATCATATTCAAGAACTTACCAATATAAGAATGTCAGTGAGTTTAAGTGGCTATGCGGGAAAGGATCCGGTAAACGAATTTAGAAAAGCCTCTTTTGCTGCCTTTAATACTTTAGTGTACGAAATACAAAAACAGATGGTGCTAGTGTTAAATAACATGAACATCACTAATCAAAGTTCAAAAAAAAATGAGGATGAAAATTTAAATAACCCCACACCAAAAAAAATTGGAAGAAATGATCCCTGCCCCTGTGGTTCAGGAAAAAAATACAAACAATGCCATGGAAATCTGGCTTAGGGCAAATAGTTCAAATAACGATTATTTCTTTGGTTCAATAATGAGCTCAAATCAACTTTTTTTAATTCACTTAAATTTTCTAATAAAGATTTTTTAAGGTCTCCACAAATCGCATCGTGATTTCTGTGAGCACCTCCAATTGGTTCTTCAATTATTTCATCTATAATTTTTAAATTTAAACAGTCTTTTGCTGTGATTTTTAGGGAATTGGACGCTGTCTCTGCATAATCAGAGGATTTCCATAATATTGATGAACATCCCTCCGGAGAAATCACAGAGTAAATTGAATTACTAAGCATTAAAACTTTATCACTTGTCGCTAAAGCAATAGCTCCTCCCGATCCCCCTTCTCCTATAACAACCGAAATACAAGGAGCCTCACAGTTCAAAGCTACTTTCATTGATTGAGCTATAGCTTCGGCTTGACCTCTTTCTTCAGCATCTTTTCCAGGATATGCGCCAGAAGTATCTATAAAACAAATTAATGGCAAATTCAATTTTGAAGCTAATTTCATAATTCTTTGAGATTTTCGATATCCCTCGGGCTTCGCCATACCAAAATTATGTTTTATTCTAGATTTCATATCATGACCTTTTTCAGTACCAAGAACTAATACAGGATTTTGATCCAAAAAAGCCATTCCAGAGATTACAGCATTATCCTCAGAATATAACCTGTCTCCATACAGAGAAGTAAAGTTATCAAAAACATTTTGGATATAATCCTTAGTTTTAGGTCTTTGAGGATGTCTTGCAATTTTAACAATTTGCCAAGGAGATAGATTGGAATAAATTTTATCTAGTTCAGACTTTTCTTTTTCTTCGATTGATTTAATTTTAGCAGAAATATCAATACCGCTTTCCTCTGAAGCTTTAAGAAGAGATTTTTTTTCACTTTCCAGTTTTTCTAATTTTTCTTCAAAATCGAGATAAAACATTTCGAGACTATAATTTATTTTTTAAAGGATGATAAGCGTCTAAAACACTCTTTTTAAGAGATTTAGCTACTTTAGTATAAATTTCAGTAGTTGAGATACTAGAGTGACCTAGAAATTTTTGAATATGCCTTATGTCCGCATTATTTTCTAACATCGAGGTCGCGAAAGAATGTCGAAAGACGTGAGATGAAATTTTATGTTCAATAAAACCCTCTTTAAAAGCCTTATCTAAAAATTTATTGACAGAACGTACTGAAATTTTTTTTCCTTTCAAATTAAATATATAACCTTCGTCTTTTTTTAATAAATAAAGACTATCAAGAAAATCACTCGTCAAATATGATTTTCTTTCTTTTGATCCTTTTCCATATATATTTAAAGACATTTCAGTCTTTGATAAATCAGACCATTTTAAAGCCAATGCCTCAGAAATTCTTAAACCTGATAAATACATTAATTTTAAAATAATTAGATAAAGACTTTTATTAGGAAGATTAGAATTATCAAGTGAGTTAAAAATTTTATTTATTTCATTTTTTGGAATAGCTTTTGGAATTTTTTTTGAACTATTTAAAGACTCAAAAATATCCAAATTTATATCTTTAATTATTTTTTCAGAGTGAAGAAATTTTAGGAAGTTCTTTAGTGAAGATAGTTTTCTATTTATCGTAGCATTGGAAATATTTTTTTTTCTTAAATAAGAAATGTATTTCTGAACATTGTCGTTGATACTTTCATGTTTGATAAAAAAAATTAAAAATTGATTTAAATCAACTAAATAATTATTAATTGAATTTTGAGAAAGATTTTTTTCTGAGAATAAAAATTCTTTAAATGTATCAATATGGCAATCTAAATTCATAAATTAGATAAGTGCACTTTGAAAAATAACTTTATAAATTCATTTTTTAGATATTCGTTGTTAATTAAATATTTATTAATAAAATATAAGTCAAATTCATTAAGAGAATAATAATCCTCACTTAATTGAATATAATAAATATAGCTCTCAATGAGGTTAAAATTTTCCGATAAATTAAATAAATAAATAGGATCAACAAGAATATCTTTGTTTTCCTCAATTAATGATTTGTTGAGATTAGTAAATTTCAAATCTCCATTTAAGAAAAAAAATCTCATTAAAGGGCTTTTTAAATCATTTTTATCATCTGAATAAAGTTCAGATTGAGTATTATTTGTTAGATATCTTTTTAAACCTAAAGCTAAATAGTCATCTTCTAAATTTTCTTCAGAAATTTCTGTTAGTACTACTTTGAGATTTTCTAAAAAGGAAGAATTTTCATATAAAGAGAGAACAATTAAGGCATTAATATATTTTAAATTTCTTGAAGTTATGCGCATTTCTCTAAATTGATTATAAATTAAGCGAGATAAGTCATATAAATCTAATTGTACCTCTGGAATATATTTTTCTAATATGGCAAGTTTCTTGTTATAGTTGATTTCCTCACTGATTTCATTGAACATTAATAATTCTTTAGGCTTATCTTTAATATTTGATAATAGTGATAAATATTGAGAATTATTAATAATTCTATTTTTAAAAAGGTAGTTTACCTCATATAATTTTAATTGATTAGATTTTCGATATAACTCTAATTCAAATAAATTTGAAATATTCTCCACATAAATCTTGGCATCATTTTTCGTAGAAAGTATAAATAAATCAATCATCCCTAATTCAGATAAATTAAATTCATCATTTAGTTGTTTTTTATTTAGATAATCTAATAAAAGAGTGGTATTCAATTTTTTAAATTCATCATCATTGTAAATTTCTAGTAAAAGTGAAATTTGTTGATTTTGTTTATTGTTTAGTAAACAAATAATATTGAATTCAATTGCGTTATCAAAATTTTTTTGGTTTGTATCTAAAAGACCTAAGTATTCACATAAATTTTCTATTTGATTTAATCTAAAGAGTGTTTGCAGGTAAGCCTGATTTAATTCAGGATCTTGAAATTTTTCAAATAAGACTTTTTCAAATAGGTTAGAATTAATTTGGAAACCATATACTTTATTGGAAAATAATTTTATTTTTTCAAAGAAAAATTCACTACTATCTGAATATTTTGGAAAAATATCAGAATTAGTTAAGGGGTCAAACAAAGAGTAAAAAAAATTATCTTTATATTCAATTTGTTCGATTAAGTTTACTAAATCTTGCTGTTTTTCAATTTCTGTAATTAAATTATTCTGAGATATTGTTTGAAGCTGAAAGGCTATATCTTCTTCAAAATTGGCTTTTAAAATATTTGGAGTAAGAATACTTAGAAATAGTAAAAAAAATTTCATAAAAATTTTTCAATTGGAATGCTGTATTTATTCAATTTTGAAGGAGCTGGTATTTTAATGTTATTTATAGCGATAAATGTTATAAGAATGAGGGTACAAATTGCTGAAATTATTATAATTTTTCTCATAGTTAATTATTATATAGGATTTTTTACTATATATTCAAAACAAATTAATATACCGCAGATCAAATGAATAAGGATAAGGACTGTATTTGTCTAATAGGAATGCCAGGCTCTGGTAAATCAACTATTGGCAAACAATTATCAGAAAAACTAAATTATACTTTTTTCGACACTGATGAAGAAATAGAAAAAAGAGAAAAAACTAAAATCAAAGATATTTTTTCTATTAAAGGTGAAGATTATTTTCGATCTATTGAAACTCTAGCATTTAATGAACTTATTGAGAAAAAAAAAGTTGTTATTTCAACAGGTGGTGGAATTATTCTTAATAATTTAGAAAAATTAAACTTAACATTTAATATTTATCTTTATTGTGGAATAGATGTGTTAATCCAAAGGGCATCTAGAAATAATTTAAGACCATTGTTAAGTAAAAATACACCTTTACAAATGACAAATCTTTTCAATGAAAGAAAAGATATTTATATTAAAGTTGCTGATATCACGATTAATGCAACTGACAATCAAAATGATACAATTACCGAAATATTAAAGAAAATTAAAAATGATAATTAAAAAATTAATAAATAATGAAAAACATATTATTCACCTTACTAATCTTAAAGAATTAGAGAAGCAGTTATTCAAGGAAATATCAAATCTTGATGTTTTGATAATAGATAAATCTTTGATTGGAATTAGGCTGTTGAAGAAAATTTCTAAAAAATTCCAAGATAGAACTCTCATCCTTCAAGGAAATGAAAAAATTAAAAGCTTAAATAATTATCAAAATATTATTGAAAAAATAATTAAAATGGGAATACAAAGAAAAAGTAAAATTTACTCTTTTGGTGGTGGGACAATTGGAGATTTTTCTGGATTTGTAGCCTCTTCTTTGCTTAGAGGAATTGATCATATCATGATACCTACATCTCTTTTGGCAATGGTGGATAGTTCAATTGGGGGTAAAACAGGTATAAATAGCAAATATGGAAAAAATTTGATCGGCTCTTTTTATTTACCAAAAAGGGTTATCGTTTGTCCAGAATTTATCAATACATTACCAAAAAGAGAGGTGGCTTGTGGTTTTGCTGAGGTTATTAAATATTCTATAATCAAACCTAGTCCATTAAATAAGATTTTAGATAAACAAAGAGAAAATATTAATCTTATTTCTTTAATTATTGAAAATTCAATTAAAATAAAATTAAGCTACGTATCTGACTTCATGGAAAAATCAAGCTTAAGAAGTTCAAGAGCCGTTCTAAACTTTGGTCATACTATTGGACATGCAATAGAAAACTCAAATGCATACAATAGTTCGATAAAGCACGGTGAAGCAATAGCAATTGGGATTATAATTGAATTAAAGGTCTCTCAGCACTTGGGTTATTATAAGAAATCACTCGACCCAATAATTGAAATAATTAGAAATTTTGGTTTACCAACAAATTATTCAAAATATATTTCAAAAAATAATATTAAAGAATTAATTAACAAAATGAAATTTGATAAAAAGGCAAATGATGAAAATGTTAGCTTTATCTGCATTGACAATAAAGGTGGTTTCGTCAAAAATCTTACTTTTAAAAAACTAGAAACAATCCTGCTTCAAATTATTTAATGACTTTATTAATACTTTGTAAATTATTAGCAATTTTGATTTTGCTTCTCCTTTCTGCTATTTCCTCTGGATCTGAAACAGCTTTAACGGCTGTTTCTAAACTACAAGCACATAGACAAAATGAAAAAGGTATCAAAAATGCAAATTTTATTTTGAAAATTAAAGAGTTAAAAGATGAATTTATTACAGGCATTCTCTTAGCTAACAACGTATTTAATATTCTCGCTACTGCGCTTATGACAGAATTATTAGTATCAGAGTTTGGTGGATATGGGGTAACAGTTGCCACTATATTTATGACTATAATGATTGTAATTTTTTCTGAGGTCACTCCAAAAATTTTTGCAATTAACAAACCAATGCTCTATGCAACAAAAGTGGCTAAATTTTTTTATTTTTATACAAAGCTAATTAAGCCCATCGTTAAACTTATTAATTATATAACAGGGAAAATTATAAAAAATATTGGTCTCAACCTTACTTCGGATCAAAGCAAAACTATTAAAGAAGAATTTGAAGGCGCCGTTCAATTACAAAGACAACTCTCAAAAAAAGGAGATCATGAGGCGGAGTATATGAGCAATTTACTTGAACTAAGAAATTTAAAAGTAGATGAGCTTATGACTCATAGAAATGAAATTCTTTATCTTGATTTAGAGGATAATTATAAAATTAACTTAAAAATAATAAAAGATTCTACTTTTACAAGAATTCCATTAATCAAAAATAATTTTAATAATCTTGTTGGAATAATTGACATAAGAGAAACTTTTAAAGATCCTTCGTTTAATGAAAATAGTGATAACAGCTACTTAGAAAAAAATTCATTCCAACCTGTATTTATTCCACAAAATAAACTTGCTATTAAACAATTAATTGATTTTAAAAGTCAACGTGAGCACATAGCCTTAGTAGTAGATGAGTATGGGGAAATTCAAGGGCTTATTACACTTGAAGATATAATAGAAGAAATTATTGGGGAGATCTTTGATGAAACAGATACCGATGAAAGCTATTTGGAAAAAATTGACGATAACAATTTTTTATTTAACGGAAATGCTAGCATAAGGGAAATAAATCGTAGTCTGAATATAGAACTTCCAGATCAATTTGTCACCATATCAGGTTTAATACATGATATCGCAAAAGAAATTCCCAAGGTTGGAAAAATTATAAATTATAAAGAATTTAAATTACAAATAATTTCACGATCTATTAATAAAATAAATAAAGTAAAATTAATTCTTTAATATTTTAATTTCAATAGAGTGAAGTCCTAACTCAATTTCTGATTTTAGTTTATGATAAATTTCTCGATGGATATCCAATCTATTTAAATTATTTGTATTTTTGACTTGAATTTCAATATGAGTTAATTCATTTAATGAACCCTGAACTCCTTGATGACCGGCATGACTTGAACTGTTATCACTAATTTTGATAATTTCAAATTGACTAACTTCAATTAAAAGGGTTTTAATCTTCTCTAAGCTCATAAAGAGTCATAATAGATGAATAAAAACAATAAAGATAAAAAAAATTGCAACTTCCCTAATTGTGAATCGGAAGGTGATTATCGTGCGCCCTTGGGATATGAAAATTTAGATAACTATCAATGGTTTTGTTTAGAGCATATTAAAGAGTTTAACAAAAGTTGGAATTACCATAATAAAATGAATTCTGACGAAATAGAAAGTGAAATTAGATATGATACTATTTGGAGGAGACCAACCAAAAGCTTTGGATCAGGAGGTAAATTTTATAATTTCACCATTAATGGGGAAGAAATGGGTTCTTTCGAAAATCCTAATGCCAAACAATCGGGTCACTCCAATAAGCTACTTTGGTCTCTCTCCAAGCTTAATTTAGATATAAAAACAGATTTAAACTTGATAAAAAAAAGATACAAAGAATTGGCCAAAAAACATCATCCAGATATTAAAGGTAACAGTAAGAATAGTATTGAAAAATTTAGAGAAATTGTTGAAGCTTATAATTACCTTTTAGAAAGATATAAAAAATGAACAAAATTGAGTCTATAAAAAAAGAAAATTTAAACGAAATCAATAATGTCTCTTCGGCAAATCTTTTTGGAATTAAAACTGATTTAGAAGTTCCGCAATTTATAAAAAGAGGTGATCATTGTCCTCCTATTGATAAAAACTATGTTTTTGATGACGATACAACAGTTGCGATATTATTAGGGTTAAAATTTAATAAAAGAGTATTCCTCCAAGGACTTCATGGCACCGGTAAATCCTCTCATATTGAGCAAGTATGCGCTAGGCTTAATTGGCCCTGTATAAGAATTAATTTAGATAGCCATGTATCAAGAATTGATCTTATTGGAAAAGATTCAATTGTTTTAAAAGAGGGAAAACAGGTAACAGAATTTCAAGAAGGAATATTGCCTTGGGCATTCCAGAATAATGTAGCCTTAGTTTTTGATGAGTACGATGCTGGAAGGCCAGATGTTATGTTTGTTATCCAAAGAGTTTTAGAAAACGAAGGTAAGCTAACTCTTTTAGATCAAAATAAAGTGCTTACCCCTCATCCCTTTTTTAGAATTTTTGCCACAGCTAACACTGTTGGATTAGGAGATACATCAGGAATTTACCATGGCACTAATCAAATTAACCAAGGTCAAATGGATCGATGGAATATAGTTGCAAAATTAAACTACTTAGATGAAGAAAAAGAAATTGAGATTATTGCTAAAAAAATTGCAGCTAATACAGAAGAAAAAAAATTAATTAAATCTATGGTTCAAATGGCTAACTTGACAAGGAAAGGATTTGAGCAAAAAGATGTATCTATCGTCATGAGTCCTCGTACAGTCATTATGTGGGCAGAGAACTATAAACTTATAAATAATATTCAAAAATCTCTTGCTATGACTTTTTTAAATAAATGTGATGAAAGTGAAATTGATATTTATAAAGAATATTTCCAAAGAGCATTTGGCGAAGATTTTTAGTTGGCAAAACAACGTCTAACCAATATTCCAAAACAAATATCTACTACGCTAAATTGTGTCAATAAAACTATTTCTAATAATCAAAGTTTAAAGATTAATATCAATTCAAATATTATTTTAGAAAAAGACGATACCCTTAACCTACCCTCCATTTCTTCAATTTTCAATTTTGATGATATGAGAGGAGCATCAGACTCATTTGCACTTAAAAAAAAGCATCACAATGAAAAATTATTAAATCAAATTACTAATCAAAATATTGATATCAAAGAAGAAATCATTTTTTTAGAGAGAATAAGATATGAGTATCAGGGATCGCAAAACTATTTAGGCATAAAAAGAAATATTCAAAAAAAATGGTTGAAAAGACTTGAGGGAATTAAATTAAAAAAACAATCAGATCTTCTAGATCTTCTTCTTTTTACCTTAACCCATTTTTTTCTCGATGCTAGTAATGGTAAAATTTGGAATAAAAAAAATGAACATCTAAAAAAAATTTCAACAAAAGAAAATATTCACCAAATATACGAATATTTGATCAATTTTATTGAAGTTATTAATAATCAAAAGCTGTTTGCTAAATATTCTATTGATTTATTAAGGCTTATTTTTCCAAAACAAGAGGATAACAATAAACCTGAAGATAAGAATAATGAAGAGGGGCCTCAAGAAGAAGATGTGAACAAGCAACAAAATAATCAAGAAGCTCAAAAACCCAGTCCTGAAGAACAGGAAATTACTGAGGATGTAAATACTCCAGAGAATGATTTAGATAATAATCAATCAAGCGTTCAAGGAGAAGAAATTGATATTGAAATTACAGATCAACAGATTGAAGAAACTTTACAGTCTATTGAAAGTTATAAAAATTTAAGTCAAAATTATAAGGCGGCAACCAGTCAATATGATGAAATTATTGAAGCTCACAAATTATGTGATCTTGAGGAGTTGATAGCTCTAAGAAAACAACTAGATGAAAAAAATGATCTATATCAAAAGCAAATTTCTCGATTAGCTAATAAACTTTATAGAAAACTTCAATCTAAGCAAAACCGATCTTGGAATTTTGATTTAGACGAAGGAATTTTAGATACATCCAAATTAACTCGGATCATTACAAATTCGAATAATTCCTTATCTTACAAAAAAGAAAAAGAAATTAAATTTGAAGATACAACAGTAACACTATTAATTGATAATTCAGGTTCTATGAGAGGAAAACCAATTATGGTTGCCGCTCTCACAACCGATATGATAGCTGCAACATTAGAAAAGTGTAAAATTAAAGTTGAAATCCTTGGATTTACAACGAAAGCTTGGAAAGGTGGAAAAACAAGAGAACACTGGCTTAAAAATGGAAAAGAAAGAAATCCTGGTCGATTAAATGATCTTCGTCACATAATTTATAAATCTGCTGATCAAAATTCAAAAAAATCCAAAATTAATCTTGGTTTGATGTTAAAGGAAGGTCTATTGAAAGAAAATATTGATGGGGAGGCATTACTATGGGCAACTTCAAGGATGTCCAAAAGGCCTGAAAGTAGGAAAATCTTGATTGTGATATCGGACGGAGCCCCGGTAGACGATTCTACTCTCTCTGTTAATAACAGTAATTATTTAGAAAAACATTTAAAAAGTACCATATTATCTATTGAGGATAGATCTAATATTGAATTACTGGCAATTGGTATTGGTCATAA